>OCAJ01000277.1_pt1 | contig 10582 bp, 9 predicted proteins | sample 1477121 | NCBI WGS metagenome assembly OCAJ01 (sample SAMEA2580289, study PRJEB22360) | human gut metagenome | biome: human gut; feature: human-associated habitat; material: faeces | place: Denmark | collected 2008/2010 | reverse complement strand
ACCACTGAGCTATCGGGGCGTGGCGGATAGTGGATTCGAACCACTGAAGCACGAGGCGACTGATTTACAGTCAGTTCCCTTTGACCGCTTGGGAAATCCGCCGTGCTGCCTGTTTGGTTGAACCCCAACCGGCAACCCGTTTAGTATGCCACAGACCGGCCGACTTATGCAAATACGGCGTGTCGCGACAGCCAAAAACGGCCCAAATCGTTGAAATTCCAACGTTTTACGCAAATCGGCGCCGAACAACGCAGAAACCCCGCCTCCCGAGCCTTGCGAACCGCAATATACGGGAAACGGGGTTTCGACAGCTACGCGCTAGTCTCAGCCGAGGATGGCCAGGATGTCACGAGCGGAGACGATAAGGTAATCCTCGCCCTGGTAGTGCACCTCGGTGCCGCCGTACTTGGAGTACAGCACCTTGTCGCCGACCTTGACGTCGACCGGAATGCGCTCGCCGGCGTCGTTACGACGGCCCGGGCCGACAGCCAGGACTTCACCCTGCTGCGGCTTCTCCTTGGCATTGTCCGGAATGAACAGACCGGAAGCGGTCTGGGTCTCGGCTTCCGCCTGCTTGACGATGATCTTGTCTTCCAACGGTGTGAGTGAGATCGACACTGTGGACCTCCTCTTTCTAAAGAGAAATCGATACTTACCGCGCCGGGACCCGCTAGCAAGAGGCTGACGATCACTTACGGCGTCGTCCTTTCGCGCTGTGACTTATCCTAGCGCGATTATTAGCACTCTGCCAACTCGAGTGCTAACGCTCTGAGAGAAATTATCAAAAAAGCCTGAAACCATGCGGTTCCAGACTTTGTAAAAAACGGTTCAAGCGTTTCGTCAGGCGCTACGACGGGCCAGAATGGTCTCCAGGCCGGTGCCTAGGGAGTCCGAAGTCACATCCGGAGCCTCCACATCGGCACGTACTTCGGCATCGTGGAATCCCGGAACGTCGACCTCTCTGAGGTGCACGCCCTCATCCACGCGGGCGGCGGCCTCATCGGCATCCATGCTGCCCATTGCGTCGCTTGGCGGAATCAACGGCTCAGCCTCGTCGGAAGGCGTTTCGACGGGCACGGCCTTGGCCACTTGTTTGGTGGATTTGATCTCCATGCTTTCCGGAGCATCCACCTCAACGTCGGCACCGTCGCGAGGCGCACCCAACGAGAAGGAAATCAAGTCCTGCGTGGACTTGACGGCAACGGTTTTGGCTTCTTCGGCCATATTGTCTCGCTCATCGTGGATGGACAGTCCCACTTCCTTGACGTCAGCGGGCGCGGCATCCGCACGTTCGGTTGTCTGGTCGACGGCCTTCTCGGCAGTCTGCGTCTCTTCCTTGGAAGACATCTCTTCCTTGCGCCGTTTCACCGCGGCGTCCCGATCGGCCTTGCCGCGGGCGATCGCCTGGCGAATCTCCCCCTCGGGAACGACATCGGTCTTCAACTGCTCGTCGGCGACCTTGCGGGCCTCGGCCAGCTCCTGCGCGCGCAGTCTGGCACGTTCCGCCTGCTCCGCCTGCGCACGTTTGCGTTCGGCGGCGGCACGCTTCTTCACCTTGGCATGGTATCTGGCGACCTTCCGCTCCCACGCCACGGCCTGCTTGGACGCACGCACACCCAACGCGAGCACCGCGGCCAGCAACGCGGCCGGAATGAGCGCGAACAGCGGACTGAAGTGCAGTGCGAACGCACAGACCAGCACAACGACCGTGATTGTCAGCAATGAGACGGCGATGGCGCGCCTCCTGCGGACCGCGGCGTGACGAAGGGCGCGAATTTCCGCGATCCGTTCTTCGGATGTTGCGCCTTTGTGCGCCTCTGTGGACTGCATCAGTACCCCTTTCGCTGCCGCGACGGTCTCATCGGAAAATCGCGTTCCGCTGTCGGCATCCACCAGATGCAACGACGGTGAAAAGCGGTCCTCGCGATGTTCGATCACCCTCTTCATGCCTTTAATCGTCCGTCTGGGCAACCAAATGAGCATCAGGATGACAACGATCGCAAGCACGACCACCGTGCTTAACGATTCATAACCCATATGTCATAAGAATAGGTGACATTCCGACATTCGAGGCGAGCCCTCACCGGCGTGTCGAATCAGGAGGGTGAATTCCCGGTCATCAGACGCGCGGTGAAACCGTTTGGCGCGCCCTCGGCCAGCAATACGTAGCTTTCATGATCGCGCCATTGGCCGTTGACGTACATATACGCGCGCCGCACCCCCTCCAACGTTGCTCCGACCTTGCGCGCGACGGCACGGGACCGCTTGTTTTCCGGCAAAATGTCGATTTCCATGCGATGCAGTCGAGGTCCGGTCGGGTCGAACATGGCCCAATCCGCCAACAGCGCCACCGCCATCGGCGCGTAGCCACGCCCGGCGCAACGCTCGTCCACCCAATAGCCGACCACGCCGGAACGCATCGCGCCGTAGCAGATCGCGCCCAACGAGATCTGCCCGACGATACGGCCATGCTGTTCGATGGCGAACACGGCACCGGTACCGGCCCGTTCGTTGCGCCGCAGTTGTTTCATCCATTCCTTGTAGGTGATGGGGGCGCCGTGCAGCGGGTCGCCGGATTCCCACGGCTTGAGCCAGGCATCGTTGCGCCAGCGAACCTCGTTCCACTCGTCATAGTCGGCACCCGTCAACGGGCGCAGACTCACCGGGACGCGCATGCTGTGCGATTGGATGAATTCCGGCATTTCAAAGGAATTATTCCCCGGACGACGCATCATGTCGCTCAAGGATTGCAAAATCGTCACCCTTCCATTGTGCCCCACCCATACCCCATGTTCCGTTTCCCACGCAATCGAACCGTGGTACAACGAACGATATGGACATGTATGAGCAACAACGCGAGCTGAAACGGCAGTGGCGCGCGGCTGCGATTGAACGACGAAAGCGGACGTCCGCCGACCAGCGTCGCGAAGCGGGACGGCTGCTTGCCGAACACGCATTGGAAGCGTCGCTGATTCGACCGCGATCGACCGTCGCGGCCTTCGCCTCGATGGGCAGTGAAATATCGATGATGCCGTTGCTCGAAGCGATGTTCGACGCGGATTGCCGTGTTTTGGTGCCGCGTCTGGGTGCTGGCATGGAAGTCGGCTGGAGTGAGCTGAACGGTCTTGACGATCTGCGCGACCAGCGCAATGCTGATGGTTCCATCAACACACATCGCCCGCAGGAGCCGGAAAACGCAGCGGAAGGACCGGAAGTTCTCACTTCGGCCGAGCTGATCATTGTGCCAGCGTTCGCTGTGGACGAACATGGTTTCCGATTGGGGCGCGGCGGCGGTTGGTACGACCGCGCTTTGGAGCATCGTAGCAGCACCGCGCGCGTGGTCGCCGTTTGCTGGCCTTGGGAGCCGACCGACGAGACCGTGCCGCATGAGCCGCATGATATTCCCGTCGACGGCGTGCTCACGCCGGATGGTTATGCCGATGTCCGAGGATAGGACGGTTGCGGGGCCGTCTCAGGGAACGTACTAGGATATGTCCCGTTAAGAAATTTGGGATTGTGCGTAAAGCGAGGATATCGTGCCTACTTACCATTACCGTTGCAAGAACTGCAACTACGACTTCACCGAGCAGCAGTCGTTCACCGACGATCCGATCACCGTATGCCCGGAATGCGGCGAGGAGCAGGTCCGCAAGGTTTATTCCGCGGTGCCGATCGAGTTCAAGGGGTCCGGCTTCTACCGCACCGACAAATCCAAGTGACCCACAGGCGCGGAATCCAACGCGACACGCCGGAGATTGTGGATAACTCCCATTCTCCGACCACAACCCCGGATTCCGCTTGCCGCGGTCATAACAATCAGGTCATCATGCATGCATGATGACCTTTTTTCATTCCTTGATGGACCGCCGGCCACATTCGAGTTTGCGCACATCGACGGCTTCGGAAGGACGGACCGCGCGCACGACGCGTCTGCAACGAGACCGGCATGGTTCGACTGCCGCATCGTTGGAAGCCAGACGAAGCAACGCACGCCTGCATCGGTTCCTCGCCGCATTGTGCGCTGGCCTGACGGTATTCGCCACGCTGCAATGCGTACGCGCAGCCATCGCCACGCAGCCTATTGTGGTCGCGGTGCGGAATGTCGCCAAAGGCACGGCCATCACACGCGAAGACGTGGACTTACGTGAGGCGCCGAGCGATGGCTCGCTGAGCAACGCCTTCCATACGCTTGACGACGCCGTCGGCTTGATCGCACAGGTGGGCATCGGCGCGCACGATGTGCTTATGTCGGGCATGGCCCGTGCGTCCCCCGTTGTGCCGCAGGGCCATACGAGTATCGAAGTGCGTTTGGCAAGTGTGGCCGGCGGTTTGATTCCCGGAGACAAGGTGACACTTTCCAGCGCCACCATGACAGATGCTGAGATGCAGTCCGGCACACCGAATGTCGCGGATATGCCGAACGGTACGGAAACGCCGTCCGGCATGGCTAATGATATGCCGGACGGTGGTGTGGATGCGCAGTTACGCACGATCTGCGCCGAAGCGCTGCTGACCGGCAAACCGGCTAAGGATGCGCAAGGCAATACCATCGCGGTGTTCGCCATGCCGCCCAATGAGGCGGCCGTCGTGTTGCGGGTTCAGGAATACAGTGCGGTCATCGCCACCATCAATTAATGGCTGATAATCCTAATCGATAGCTGGCACCCGGCTGGACGTATCAGCGGCCGCGTTCGGAGAAGACCGCCCAATGTGGCGGAAGCTCGTTTAGGATGCGCTTGTCGTCATCCGCCTCGCGTTGGCGCTTGGTGAGCACGTCCGAAGGTTCGAGTTTGACGCCATCGGCATCGAACAGTTCCGTACCTTGGCGGACCACGCGCTTATGCTTGCGTGCGGTCCGCCGCGTGGCGGAATAACTGGGTGTGGAGTGCGTCTCGGACTGGGTCTGCGAATCGTCATGCTCCATGACGTTTTCGATATGCTCGGCGCTCACCGTTCCTCCCGGTACAGGCTTCCCAGTCGTGCCACGATGCGGTCGACTTCCTTATCGGGGTTCACGAACGCGCCGACGCTCCATACCGTCATCACCGACCAGCCAAGCGATTCGATGTCCTGCAGCAGCACGCGATGGCGTTCCCTGGTGGATTGCAGTCCCATGAACTGCGCGTCATCGGTGAGCACGGCCAAAGCGGACGGCTCGCCTTTCAGACCAACCACCAACGGCAGTTTGAGTCCGTCATCGAAACCGTAATCGACGGCCACGTCCAAGCCGCGTTCGCGGATCCTCTCGGCGAGATCGTTGAAGAGCACGTTCTCTCCGGACTCCTTGATCGCCGGGCGGACCATGCTGTCATCAAGCTGTTCGGCCCAACGCAGCACGGTTTTGAGCGCCTTCGGACCATCCTGATGCAGTCGCTCGTCGTCCATATCGTCGGATGCGAAGGACGAGACGATGTCGAGATCGATGACGGATACCGCCAAAGCGTCCAGCAGCATGCCTCGGCCGCCGTCGGATTCCAGCGCGCCGAACTGCTGCAGCAGCCTGCCGTGCGAGGTCTTGGCGTAGCACATCGCAAGAATCGCGTCGGTGGCGTGGGCGCCGGCCACATCGACGATGTCCACGATGCGCACGTGGCGCAGGAACATGCCCATGGCCTTGTCTTTGTTGGCAAGCGACTTGAGCTCGGCACCCAGACGGATACGGAACGTGTGCGTGAGCGCCACCACGGTAAGCACATACGATGCGGGAACGATGGTGAAACCGGCCGCGCGCTTGCGGATGATGCTCACCACTTCGTCGATCTCCTGCTGGCTTGATTCGACCAGACCGGAATTGATGACCGGCACACCGTTGGCGTCCGGCACGAAATGGTACGCGACTTCGCCTTGGTATCCTTCACGCGCCACATCGCACGGCACGGAGCCGTATCCTTCCGATTCAAGGAAGGCGTTGAGCTTCGGCGCACGGCGAACCGGCCTGTCGGTTATCTTCACGCTTGGCAGCAGTGCGATCAGTCGCTGCAGGCCATCGGATGTGACGGTCTTGCGGTGCGCGATCACCACGACCTGCTTCGCGCGGGCGATGATGCTGAGCAGCTCGATGGACGGAATATGCGCGGCCGTATCGATGATGACGGTATCGGCAAGCGGCGCCGGGTCGGTGATGGCAGCGAGCGTGGCTGGCGTTGCCACCAGAATCGGCTTTGCCGCGGCCAAAATCTGCGGATGCTCCCTACGCAGCCTGTTCAACGGCACGTTTCGGGAACCGGCAAGCGTGGTATGCAGCAGATTGGCTTCCTGCGTGCGGGAGAAAAGCATGTCGCACAGACGGCGTACGGACTCTTGGGCGACCATCGGTCCGATGGAACGCACGTGTTCGACATCCACCTGGGTGAATCGGTCGGCGGCGCTTTGCATGGCGGAGCCATCCTGGTTGGAAATGATGGCGGAGGACTTCACGATGTCTTCGAAAGCCGTGGTCCACCACGCCAGCTGCAGTTCTCCGGCCACGGCGTCGTTCGGCACGCCGCGGTTGCTCAGGTCCGCCACAAGCTCATCCAGACCGGCCGAATGGAACTCACGTTCCAGACGGGCGCGTTCCGGCAGCGTATCCAACGCCTGCTTGTCGTCATACAGGGCCTTCAGACGCTCTTCCACCTGGTTGAGGTCGACGGTGTCCAGATTGCCGCCCTGCGGTGTGGTGGCGAGCGCCACGTTCAACGCGGTCATATCGTTCGTCAGCTGGTCCTGCGTGTTGATGATGTCGTCGAGTTTGGCGGGCAGCACCGGCCATCCGCCGTGAGGAACGAACATGTGCCACTGTTCGGCCTGCTTGGCCACCACGAGCAGCGCCTCATGCAGGTTCTCCACCTGCGCGCCGACGCGCAGCATCGACTTGGCCTCCTTGATATGGCGGCGACGTTCCCAGAATCCCATGGAGCTGCCTTCGGCCTTGCGCTGGGCCTTGGGCTTGGTGGCCTCGATCATGGAATCGATGTCGCGTTCGAAGATTTCCGGCTGGAAGACGTCGAGCACGCGGCGCAGGTTCTTGAGCACCATGACCTGGCGTCCCCACTCCTGCGCGGTGGTGGGAATCGGGAAGCCGCAGGTCTGCACGGTGCTGGACACCTGTTTGCGGGTGGCGGGCAGCACCTTGCGCAGCAGCTCGACCACACGCTGGTATGCGCTGACCGCTTCCTCTTCGGAATACAGGGAGGCTTTGTACCAGGCGGTGTCCTGCGCGCCGATGGTGTATTCGCCGAGTTCTCCCGCGCGATACAGCTTCTGAGCCCATTCCTCCATCTTGTCCGCGATGGAATGGGCGGACTGCTTGGCCAGACGCACATGCGTGGTCGGATGCGTGGGCAGGACGGCGATTTGTGCGAGGTTCTGGATGGTCTGGTATGCGGACACGCCCCATTCCTGGCTGACGCCATGCAGGTCGCCCAGATAGCGGGCCAGGCGGGAGCGTACGCCCACCAGTTCGTCGGAGATCTGGTCGAAACGCGAAGTCGCGACGCCGGATTGGAAACCGACTGCGGCTATCAGCTGACGGTCGATTGCCGCATTGGCGCCGTCATCGGCGATGTCCAGCAATTGGCCGCTCATCTCGTTGGCCGCGATCGTCTGCATGAAACGGCGCTTTTGGTCGGTGACGCACGGCACGTACAGCACGCTGTGTCCGCCCATCACGCAACGGGAGGCGATTGCCGCGGCCTGTTCGGCCGTGTTGCCGCTGATCGCGCTGTCCACGAAAATCGAATGCCCGGATGCGGCCAGCTGCGCCGCGTATCGGACGGTGTTGTCAACGTCGCCAATCCCGTATTCGCCATGGGGATCGGCGTCGAACGGACTGTATTCGGGAATCTGCGCGTCTTTCAGCGCGTCCGCGGCTTCCTTGTTCCCGGCGAGCGCGTCCAGGACGATGTTGCCTGTCGGGCCTTGGGACAGCTGGTTGATGATCTGGCGACTTTCCACCAGCATCTGCGAGGACGGGTCCATGAAGCAGCCGAGGATGATGTGACGTTCGATTTCGAAATCGGGGAAAACGCTGGACGCGCGCGCTGTGATGGCCGCGAACACCGCGGACGTTTCGGGGGTGCCGCTTTCGTAATTCGAACCATCGAAGAGCTTGGTCTCGTCCAATGTCACGTTGTTTTCACGCATCACGGCGGCGAAGGCCGCGTTCAGACGCACTCGTCCGGTGAACGCGATGACGGTGCCGTTCTCGATGTTGCGGCCTTCCTTGCGCACTTCGACCGGATACATGAGCACCGGCATCTGGTTGCCTTTCCAAATGGCCACGCCGACCACCAAGGAGAGTTCGCCGACGCCGCTGACACGGCTTTTCGCGTCACGGTCGTCGAGCACGCGTTCCACACGCCTGCCCGCGGCGCGCAGCATGCCGTTGTCTCGGAACAACGAGTCCAAGGTGACGTGTCCTTTGGCGAACAGCTGCGCGATGCCCGATGGGTGCGCATGCGTCAGGTCAAGCTGGGCGCTCAGTTGCGTCACATCCTCAAGCGGGGATGGTGCCAGACCAAGGCGATACTCCTCACGCCATCCGCGGATACGGTCCAACGCGGTGGCCGTCTCTTCGTTTTCGCTCATATACCGACTCACTTCCCTACTGCCTTGCGGTATTCCTCATATCCCGGATTGTGTGCCAAAGCCGCATCGATGTCTTGGTTGCCCAATGCGCCCAACCACGCGTACAGGTCATCGTATAGGGATGGGTTCATGGCGAGGAACGGCAACAGTTCCGGATGACGCGCCATCTGGAACTGCATTGTGAAATCATCCGTGCGTTTGGCGTCATCGGAGGTCAGGCCGTCGACCTCGATGGTCTGCTCCTGCTTGGCGAGGCCGCCTTTGGACACACGGTCGAATACCGATCCCGGTTCGAAGATCGGCTTGAATGCGGCGGTTTCGTCCGGCGCGGGCTGCGATTGGCTGTTTTGCGGGCGGAACCGCTCGTCGTCGTCTTCCGCGGTCACCGTTCCCGGCTGTTCCGTCTGCGGCTGCGTAGCGTGCATCGGCTTCGACTGCTGTTCGGCGGGCTGCTGTTCGGCAGTTTCCGATGTGGGCTGTTCCGCCATCTGCGATTGTTCGGCGGACTGCGTCTGTTCCTGGGCGGACGCGTCAGCCGCATTGTCGGCCTTGTCAACGTTGCCTGTGTTATCGCCAGTGTCGTTCCTGTCGGGCAGAGCGACGGCGATTGGCGTGCTGGGGCGCGCGCTGAACAGCTTGTCCACCGGAATCAGGTTGTTCTTGTTACCGTCATGGGATGCTTCCAAGGGCCGAGCGGCTGTCTCGGTTGAGACGGCAGCCACCTCGGCATCGGTCGCAGCCGCATCAGCGGAATCGGCCACATCGGCCTCGATCTCAGCTTCAGCCTCGGCCTGCGCTGCGGCGTCGGCGAACAGGTCGCGGGGCTTGTCCGCGGCCACGACGGTTTCCTGAACCAAAGAGACCGAGGGGAATGCATCTTCGAATTCCGGCTTGTCGGCATGCTCCGGCGTGAAGGTCTGACGTTCCGCCTGGTGCAGAGCATCGGCACGGTCGGTGACATTGCGCGCGTGGAAGAACGTCGTCGGCTCGCCGGCACGCAGATTGAGGATGTCGTCCACGGACATGTCGGCTGCATCCGGTTCCTGCGGAGCCTCGTCGGAGACCGCGTATTCGAACAGGTTCGAAACCGGCTGGCTTGTATCATCCGAGACACCGGAGGTGGCGTCGTCATCCTCGTCATCGTGTTCGAATGCGGATTCGAGCGTAAGACGCACGTCGCCGAACTGCAGGGTCATCGAGTCGATGGGCAGCTTGATGTCCTCGCCTGCGGGCAGGCGCATCAGTTGGCCGTTGTTCGTCACCACGAACGAGCCGTTGGTGGAATGCAGATCTCGTACGGAGCAATTGCCCTGCTTGTCGACGGAGAGGACCGCATGCCTTTTCGACATGGACTTGCCCGGATCCATGATGTCGAGACGAGCGAACCCGTCATCCGACAGCGGGCGCAACGGTTTGCGCCCGATTTCCACGCTTTCGCCGTCATGAAGCGTTTTCACGTTGTTTCCGTCAACTTTGACGGTCCACTGCCGCGTCATTCGTCGATCCTCGCTCACCGTTGTCGGCCTTCCTTTCGCACTACACTATCTGCCATTGTGTCATGATTCATCGCGAAAGTAAGGATTCCGAACCGATAAATTGACAACTTTCGCCTAATTCCCCCATTTTAGAACATGCCTGAGTCATGCTCCATATGCGGAAAACCCCGCTGCCTTACGGCAAACGGGGTTTCCACTACAGCTTGGTGATTGCGGCTTGAAGCCGCGCGAATCACTTGAGCTCGACGGTGGCGCCGGCTTCTTCGAGCTGGGACTTGGCCTTCTCGGCGTCTTCCTTCTTGGCCTTCTCCAGGACAGCCTTCGGAGCGCCGTCGACGAGAGCCTTGGCCTCAGCCAGACCCAGGTTGGTGATAGCGCGGACGGCCTTGATGACCTGGATCTTCTTGTCGCCAACGGCGGAGAGGATGACGTCGAACTCGTCCTTCTCTTCCTCAGCAGCAGCGCCAGCAGCCGGAGCGGCGGGGAACACGGGGAGCCGGGGGACAGCGCAGGAAAAG
>OCAJ01000271.1_pt1 | contig 10838 bp, 10 predicted proteins | sample 1477121 | NCBI WGS metagenome assembly OCAJ01 (sample SAMEA2580289, study PRJEB22360) | human gut metagenome | biome: human gut; feature: human-associated habitat; material: faeces | place: Denmark | collected 2008/2010 | reverse complement strand
AAAAATAATTCAGGCTAGACTTGATTTTGAAACCAAAGGTTCTACCTTAAAAGAGACTTTTGTAATCAATAATTTTGAAGATCTAGCAGAAGCATGGTTTACAAGCTTTACAACATGGGTATCCTCTCAAAACACCATCAATCGTGTCAGAGGCTATCTTGACACCTACATTATTCCAAAATTTGGAGAATATAAACCTGAAGCAATCAAATCAGCTGATATTCAGTTATGGATTAATAAGCTTGCACAACAATCAAAAAAATCTGTTGAATCTGGCGTAAAAAAATCTAAAAAAGGTCATGCCAAGGATTTTGGAGCGGTTGTCTATAAATTGAGAGATATCTTTGATTTTGGTATCACTAATTTTGAACTCTCGGTTAATCCAGCGAGAACTATTAAAATCCCACCTAAACCAAAACCTCCTAAAGAACGAATTATGGTGCTTCATGAAGAAGATTTAGCTACTTGGTTACATTTTCTGGATAACTTAGCTGATACTAGGGCTAACAGACGATTCAAAGTAATATGTGATACTCTCCTAGCTTCTGCTCTTCGGATAAGTGAACTCCTCGCTCTCACTATTCAAGATCTTGACTTTGATACAAATGAAATAATCGTCAATAAAACTCTGATGTGGAAGAGAGGAAGCAAGAAGTTAGGAATTAAAGGTGAGGTTATTTGTAAACATAGTGCTAAAACAGACTCAGGAAATCGTCGAGTTGCTGTGCCTAAACAGACTTTAGAAGATTTACAAGCATTTCACAATGAGATGAATCTTTATTTTGATAAACACAGCTTGCCTAAAACAGATTTGATATTTCCAACAATCTACGGAAATTATATGTGCGATAGAAATGAGCGTACCACACTGAAAAAGCGTCTTACTAGTCTAAGTTTACCCAATTATGGATTTCATCTTTTCCGTCATACACATGCTTCTTTGATGCTGAATGCAGGTGCCAACTGGAAAGAACTACAAGTGAGGATGGGCCATAAATCAATCAAGACAACTATGGATACATATGCTGAGCTTGCCCCTAAAAAGAAATCAGAAGCTGTTGAAATCTATCTTAGGGAAATTTCCAAACTTACATCTTTATAAGATGACTACATTTTTGACTACATTTTCTGTTGAAGAATAACAAAACGTTGATATTACAGCGTTTATAGCATGCTAAAATAACAATACCAAACCTTTACTGAGGTAAAATAATTAAGATAAGAAAAGCCTATGAAACTCATGTTTCTAGGCTTTTTTCGTGCTTAAATTGCGGTTTTGTCTGATTTTTGTCTGATTGAATTATTTCTAACTTTTATTTACCAAACTATTATTTATTCACTTACAACAGCTTATTAAAAATGATACAATAGAAAAAAGTCAACTTATAGGAGAATGACTATGAAAACACAGGCAATCGAAGTAACAAACCTTGCTAAGTCGTTTGAATTAAGCAAGGGTAAGACTGTTCAGATTTTAAACGGTCTCAGTTTATCAGCTAACTATGGTGAATTTATATCTATATTAGGTGTCAGTGGTTCTGGAAAATCAACACTATTAAAATGTATGTCAGGTCTATTGCAACCAAGTCAAGGAAAGGTTGAGATTCAAGGTTTAGATCCCTATCAAACTAGTCCTAATAAACTTGCTAAACTAAGACGTGAGTCCTTAGCGTTTATCTTCCAATCCTATAATTTGGTACCTGCACTACCTATTTTTGAAAATATCGCCTTACCTTTAAGATTATCAGGCAAAAAGGTCAACAACCAAGAGATACTTGAATTACTGGAAAAATTGCAATTCAAGCCAGATAGCAAAGCCTTCCCTTCAACCTTATCTGGTGGTGAACAACAAAAAATAGCTATTGCACGAGCTATTTTAGCAGATAGTCAGATTATTTTTGCAGATGAGCCTACTGGTGCGCTTGATAGTACCTCTCGTCAAATTGTTTTTGATATTTTAAGAACACTAGCTAATCAGGGGAAATGTATCCTCATGGTTACTCACGATATTGAGCTAGCTTCAAAAACTGACCGAGCACTCATCCTTAAGGATGGTTTGATTTCCCAAGAAATTATAAAACCTAAGTCTGAAGAATTAACTAAGGCTTTAGGTATAGAGACTGATGTAAGGGAGAGATAAATCATGTTAAAACTCATTTATTACCAATGGAGATATAGTTGGAAAGAATGGACCGCAACTGTACCTGTCTTTTTTATGGCAAGTCTCATTTCAGGGATATCCCTTTCAGGCGACTTTAATATTATAGCAAACAAGGACGTACTACTCAGTGTTCAAACAGACCCAAGCCCAGTATTCCTTATGCCCATTTTCTTTGGCGGGCTAACTCTTTTTCTTATTATTTCCAGTCTCATTGCTAGTCTTTTAAATTATTTCAAATCGGATTATCAACTTTGGGAAATTTTAGGTGCTAACCGCTGGCAGTTGTCAATTTTAGTTGCTGGACAAATTAGTTTAATGGCATTTATTTCCAGTATACCTGGTGCTCTCATTGCAACACCGATAAGCCGTTACTACTATTATTATTTACAGAAGTATTTTGGCAAAGGTATGATGCCAGATTTAAACTTTGGTTCTCAACCGTTGGCACTGCTTGCTACCGTAGCTTTAATTTCAAGTCTCGCTTTTGTTAGTGGGTACTTCTATACCAGTAAACTCCTTAAACAGAAAGTCGAACGAAAAACTTTTAAATTTTGGATAATTGTTAAGAAAGCAGTCCCATGGGCTATTTTAGTTGCCCTATATGCTTCCCTTTTATTTATGTTTTATCATTCAGAACCACTATTGGGTACTGGTTCCTTGCTTTATCTCATGCTAGTCAATGTTTTTGCTATCTATGCTCTATCTCCCTATCTTCAAATTGGTATTATCAAACTTTTATCACCCGTACTACTTAGCCACAGGTATGCCCCAATCCTTGCAAAATGGCAAATTTTAAGTCAAAAATCTTACCTTAAAGCCATTAATGCTTCGGTTGTTGCTGGAATTACATTGGTTGGGAGTTTTCAACTACTCTCGCAAAATATCTTTTCTTTCTTTCAAGAAGACGGTGAATTAGAATTATTAGTTTCCTTTATTGCCTTTTTCCTAGCTCCTGTACTATTAATATTAGCAAACGTAGTCTCCATGACATTATTGTCTGTCCGCCAGGAGGCCAAAGAGCAGGAACAGTTAGCCACATTAGGAGTTTCCCCTGCTCAACTGTTGCATACAAAACTTTGGGAAAGTCTTATTATAACGGGACTAGCGTTCTTTATTTCCCTAGTGATTAACCTTGCAATGATTGGTCTGATGAACCATTCACTCAGATTGTTGAAAATGGGAATGACTAATTGGACAGGTCTTTTCCTTCCAGCTATCATCCTATCTACACTACTCTTTCTTTTGACTTTCATCACTAAAGTAAGCCATATTAAGAAACAAACATTTTAAGAAAGAAGCCTATGAAACGCATGTTTCTAGGCTTTTTTCTAATGTTCAAAATTCTATTTCATCTAGTTTTTATCTGATTAAAGTTTAACTTTTGTTACTCAATCAACTTCTCTAGCTTTTCAACCGCTCCTCTCATGGTGTCTTTTTGTTTCTTAATCACGTGGAGATAGACACGTTCAATCTCCTTAGAATCCTCCGAGTGTCCGACAAATTCTCGAATGGTTGGGAGATCAATGCCTTCACTTGCCATAATGGAAATAAAGCTATGACGAAACATATGAGGAATGACATGAATCGGTCTCCCAAAGTCTAGGAAATTATCAATATCCTTATAGGACTTACCTGCCTTCTTATTATACTTTACTGACTGACTAGAACCACCTCTCAGGAATTGTGATAGCTCGTTGTGATAAAGCGGAGAACCTTGCCTATTACCTGCCCTGATATAGGTTCTAGTAAAGAGATAGCCCAAGTCTTGGTAAGTCGGATTGAATTGAGCTTGAAACTTATTTCTGTCAATGTAGTGTCGCAAGATTTTCTCTACCTCAGAACTCATTGGAATCGTACGGACACTTTCCTTAGTCTTAAGGTCTGCTCGGTAACGTTCCTTTTCATCAAGATTAAGAGCTTCCATAACCTCATCTGATTTATTTTTACTTGCCCTCTGCCAATGAACCTTTATCCACTTTCCCTCAAAATCAAGCATATCTTCATTCAAACCCAAAACCTCACTTGGTCTCATGCCTGTTAGGAAAATCATTCTCAACACGTCTGCAATAAGTTGATTATCAGACCTATCTGTCCAGCTTTCTATCAGGCGGAGAACATAGTTAACTTCGCTTGCTTCTAAGTATTTTTCCGCAATGTCTTCACGTTTCTTATTCTGCTCCTCACTCTTTGTCAGAACTCGCCTTTTAACCTTGTTATTAGTAATCGGGTCTTGTGTAAGAGTAATTTGTCCATTTTCCACTGACCAGTCAAAAATCATCTTAAGGTAGATATGCAGGTTTCTTGCCATGTGCATAGAAGAAACATTGATAAGATTTTGAATTTCATCTGTCATAGAGGCAAATTTTGTGATAGATATTCTTGTATCAAAGTTAGGCTCAATATAACGGTTGTAGATAGTAACTCTTGTTTTAAGGGTATTATTGGCTGGCTTGACCCTCTCATGCCATGCTCTAAAGGCTTTACCATAAAGATTTCCATCTTCATCAAAGGGCTTGGCGATTTCTTCTAGGGTTAAAATCCTCTTTGCTTTCTTGGGTGTTACGCCTGTTACCTCAGCAATATAGTCATCAACTAACTTATTTAGTTCTTGCGTGACCTGTGTAATCAGTTGCGAGTTTTTTATATCACTGACCAAGAGACGCTCTTTCCCAGATGATGTTTTCTTACTTGGTCTTGCCTTAGTAGTAAACCACCCTTTACTAGCACCTGTAGAAAGGTATTTCTTGTGAGATTTTTTAGTAATAGGGTGGGTAAATCGCATAGCGAATTTCACTAAGACGTTACCCGCCTTATTAGGGTCTGGTCGCCAAGAACTGATGATGAGTACTCTTGAACCATTATCTCTCATAGGTACCCCCTACACTATCTTTGCAACATACTGGTTAGTAATTTTGTAGTCAAACCATACTACAAAGACTTCCGAGTGGATAAAGACGTTGCCATGCGTTCCTTTGATGCCGAAGGCGTATGGACTGTCTTTCATCTGACGAATATAGCTATTAAGTGTTGCAACTGTCATGCCATGCCAGAGTTCATCTAAAAAGACGGATTTTCGGTACCAGTTACGGGTCAAGTCAAAATCATGTTCTGTTTTTAATATTGCCATTGAATTCTCCTTCTATTCTAGTTATAGTCAAGATAGTTATTTTTAGAAAGGCGGATTGTAGCGTTTTACAAGTCGTCTTTTCTTATGCCCCAATAGGCTGAGCTTAATTGCTCTTGTTTGTACTGCTGAATGTCTGTTTCGTCTACTTTCGTTAGCTTAGATATACCAAGCTCAAGTAGGTGCTGAATATAATTATCTGCCTTTTCTTGTCCATGTGATTCTGCTTTTGCCACATAGAGTTTCCCGAGTGTTCGTGAGACTTGTTTTTCTGTCCATAGCTCAGACTGTTTTAGAGTTGGCTTCGTTCGCTTAACACTCAAGACAGTCTTTTCTTTTGTCTCTAGGTAGTCATTCCACCACTTTACATTTTTTCTTCGCCAACGGTTAGAATCCTTGTCTCTCGGACTGACAAAACGATAATGTCCGTTAATTGCCTCAAAGTAAATCTCTTTGAGCGGTCGCCCATCTTTTATCTGTTTAGCTAATAAATTTGCCTTTTCTTGCCAACATCTAAGCTCTGCTCTTGTCCATGATGATGGCGTTTCTGGTAAATCTTTGTCTAGTTTTTTCTCTAACAGCTTGTTATAGATACACCATTGCTGAGTACCTCTAACACCAAGCGTTACCATCTCACCAACCTTTTCACCATTTTCAAGAATACTCTTTTCATGGTAATCAAAGGTTTTAGCAGTTGATATGCAGAGTTGCCTTTTACAGTAACTGTAAATAAGTGGGACGGATAGGCTGTCGTCAAAGATATCATTGGCGATATCTAGCCTTGTGACGTTACTATGATATTCAGAAATACGCTTCATTAATGTTACCCAATTATTGACATTGCTTTCCATGTATTCTTCATATTGACGGCACCCCTGCCCTCTCAGTTCGATAAAGACCCCCATTTTCGATTCCCAATCCTTATTGAAATAAACCTTTATCTCTGAGAAGGCATAATGCCGTTGGTACTTGTTTATACCCCATTCATTGAGGACAAACTTGTCTTTAGGAAGAATGAGGATTTTCTCAATGACATCATCTGGGGCTAAGCCTTTAATCGTTACAGCTAAATAGTCTAACATCACTGAGTTATCCATGTTTAGGCTCCAATAAATTTAATATCGGTTGCCACTAGCTTTAAGCCACCCCAATTTCCACCACCATTACTGTTAGCTCGCCAACCAAGGTGGACTTCTGGATTTACAAGTTCTACTACGAGAGAATTCAGCTCATCCTTCTCAACGGATTTAACTAACTTGTCAAGATTATCTACAATCTCCAAACGAATGCTCTTAAGGTCATCAGGGGAATAACCCAAGTCTTTCAAGGCCTGAATTTTGTCTGTATCTTGTACAGAACAAGTAATTTTAGCCACTTCATCTGTCGCAATGCTTTCGCCATTGATATTTTTATAGACTGGAGCAACCCGTGAAGAAAGGATAGTCACTTTCTTTGGAATGTCAAATTGTGATTTATCCAATTTCAAATCGCCTACTTTTACAGTTTCGTCTGTTAAGTTAAATTTTGTCATGTATTTTTCTCCTGTTCATAAAAACTACGCCTACATGAAATCTGTCGTAAACCATTGATATCATGGGCTTTATAAAGGTTCTTTCGTGAATTTTGCTTCAAATCACCAAATTCCTTGCGTATCAAGGGATTTGACCACATTTCATGTATGTGTGCACCCCCTAATAGGGGCTGGGGTGCAAATGTCAAATCGAGTTCAGCCGTTTGCCACCTTCCCCACCTGCTCTGGGCTACCGTGTTGACCACTCGCCCAGCGGTGGGGTGGCGAACCGTCTTCATCGATGAAAGAATCCAAGTCTCTTAGATGATTTCTCTTCCGTCTCTTTCTCCAAGGTCTGGATTCTAGCCAGAAGCACTTCTAACTCCTGTTTCAACTTTGCTAGGTTCCTTCGATAATCTTCTTGGATTTCCTTAAAGGAGACCTCTAGCTCATCAACAAGTTCTCTAATAGGCTTTTGAGAATCATTTTCTTTAGAAAACCCATAAGCGCTTAGAATTGCACTTTCTAGCCCCAACGAAGACTTCTTATCAGCAATCGCTTGAAAATGGTTTAGGTCATCTTCTGTAAAAAGATAAACTTTAGAATATGAGTTTCGACCCGTTCTCACCCTACTTTCTTTAAATTGAGTATCGGTCAGGCTTTCAATTTTTAATCGCCACTTTTTCAGTGTTGAAACTGAGTTAAGACCGTCAACCCTGTCCACAACTTCTTGATAATCGTATTCATTCATTAGCTTACCTGTGTTTTCTGATTGAGAAAGTCAGTCGCAATCTGCAAAGCTCTAGATTCAATTAATCGCTCAGATCCCGTACCCTTGATAAGGTGATAGAGTTATCTGGCATCCAAATCATTACAATACTCTGGTTTTATTAAGACTATCTCTTTTGTCTCTTGTAAGTAGACTACCCACTCTATTATTTGTAGTCCCATACCTGTTAAATTCATAATTACCCCCTTTTCTGATTTTGGATAACTAGCATTTATCCGAAATAGATGGTATAATTACAATAATTAGATTTACTGTCCTTGAACGATGTACTAGGTTGTTCAAGGATTTTTTGTACCTTCCTTTCTTTTTTGATTGTTAGGTTAGCTCCTTTCTATCAAACATATACGTTTTTATGTACGAATGGTGTAAAATTTTTTGAGCAATCCTAATGCTCGCCAATAATTATATACGATATCATACACGATGTCAAGTGTTATCTCCAAAAAATGTACGATTTTATAAACTCCTGTGTTATAATGGTCTAAGAGGTAACTTATGTTTGAAATACTTAAACCTGATAAAAAGTCTGTGGGGCGAAGACTTAGACAAGTCAAGGATGAATTGAATTTATCCTTTACAGATTTTGGAAATCGTCTAGGACTCAAAAAATCAACCATTAATGCATATGTTAGAGGGGATAACTTAGCTCCTCTTGAAGTTTTAGAGAAAGTGTCAAAAATCTATGGGAAACCTGTAGGTTGGTTTTACTATGGAGAATTAGAAGAATACATTGAACTTTATCTTAGAAAACTCGGTTATGGTAAATTTCTAGACGAATATCCTGAAACCCCATTAAAGATAAAAGATGAGCTTTTTAGGATTAAAACAGATCCAATACAATCAGTCACAACTAACGGAGGGGTAAGCATTGGAACATTTGAAAATCCTGACTGGGAAAATGATTTTGGTTACCCAAGTGAAGGCTACTTAGACGACATCTTCTTTGAAATGCTCTATGACACGCTAAAAAATTCAATTAGACAGGAAGCTCAGCAAAGGGGACTTGATGATACTAAAGTCAAAGAACTTTCTGATTACTTTGCCAATCAAATCTATACTTCATATGATTTTATCGGAAATCTAGAAAATCTTACCAAAGATAAAATCAAACAAGAAGTTAAAAAAGGCTATGAACGCCTACTTAAAGATTCACCTCAAGTAGGCGTAGAAGTTAGCTATGATTCCAATTACTTACTTGGTTTTCTGATAAATACACTTGCGGATAGCCAAACAACAAGACAGCTACTTTCAGATATATCCCAAGCAACAGTTGGTATGCCTTTTTCACAATTTTATGAAGGTCATGAATTAGTCGATATTATCCAATCTATCAGACCTCGACTGATAGAACTTTACCATAATACAACCTTTGATGATTGGACTGACTGGGCGGAGAAATAGATAACATCAGCTATTGGATTTAATTTGGAAAATAAGCAAAGAGTTGATTTGACAGTGTTTAGAGAAGTTAAATCTTCTAAAAAGAAGAAAGATGGAAAATAAAGATGGACGAGTTAAAATTACAAGAATTAATGAGACTTGATGAATCTGAATTGCTAGAATTTAAAAGTAATAAGATTGAACCTGAAAAGTTAGGTAAATATATATCAGCTTTGGCTAATTCATCTGCAATGCTCAACAAACAATTTTCTTATCTTATTTGGGGTATTTCTGATGAAAAAAAAATAATAGGTACTAACTTTTTCCCATATGAAGAAAAAATAAATGGAGGTGAGCCTCTAATATCTTGGTTAGAGAGAAACTTAGACCCTAGAATTTCAATTCAATTTCAAGAATTTGAGGTCGAAAGTTTAAAAGTTGTTGCCTTGATTATTCATATGACTGTTGGAAGACCCGTTGCTTTTAAGGGGACTAGATATATTCGTAGTGGCTCATCATTAAAAAATCTGGCTGAATTTCCAGAGAAGGAACGATTATTGTGGAAATCTTTTGAAGCACGTACTTTTGAAAAAGAATTTGCACTAACCAACTGCTCTACCGATGATTTAATTTCACTTCTAGACTGCGAAACATACAGAAAAATGTTAAATTATCCTCCTGAATCTAGCTACGATGAATTATTGCAACACATGATTGACGATAACATTATTGAACAATCAGGTAGTGGCTTCAATATAACCAACATGGGAGCCTATACATTTGCTAAGAATCTCTCTAATTTTGAAAAACTAAAGTCACATGCCATAAGAGTTATCCGCTACGACGGAAACAATAAGTTCTATGCCAAAGAAGATATCACCGCAGGAAAAGGTGTTGCTGTCGGTTTTGAGGGATTACTTAATTATATTAGAATGAGACTCCCTTTAACTACTGAAATTTATGATAAAAATGGCCAAAGAATTGAGAGAACAGACTATCCTGATATCGTAATTAGAGAGATTGTTGCTAATCAAATAGTACACCAAGACTTTTCTATATCTGGGACGAATCCGATGATTGAAATTTACGATAATCGTATAGAGTTTACAAATCCTGGTGTTCCTATCAATGAACCCGATAGATTACTTGACCTCCCGCCTATTTCTCGTAATGAAGATTTAGCAAATCTTTTTCGAAAAATGCACCTTGTTGAATCTCGTGGCAGTGGAATTGATAAAATCATCATTACTCTAGAAAGTGAGAATCTTCCTGCACCCGACATTTCAGCCAAGGGGGATAATACTTCCGTTACTATTTTCAAGAGAAAAAATATTAGCGAGATGAACGATAAAGAAAGAGTTAATGCAATATTCTATCATGCATCTATTCTGTATGTAGAAAATGACTACATGACGAATAAAACAGTTCGTGACCGCTTTGGGTTGACTTCAAAGCAATCAGCATTAGCTACAAAAATTATCTCTTCGGCAGTCAAAAGCGGAAAAGTTAAACCATATGATGAAAATGCAGGGAACAAATTCATGCAGTATATTCCTTACTATGCTCAGGGATATAATGAGTAGGATTTTATCTGATTAAAACTAAAGCAAGGTCAAAATCACCCAAGTTCATCAACAATTGAAAAGTTAAAAAGCCCATAAAATCAACGTTTCTGTCAATCATGAATATTACTAAACCATACATTACGCTCACTGAGGTAAAATAAGGTTTCAATACGAATCAATACAAAAGAAAAACGCTGATTTCAAGCGTTTTTTCTTTTTGCAAAATGCAGTATATTGCACTGTATTTCAATTCAAACTCTACCTTTTGCTCTACCTTTTTCTTAATTGATTTCTGTTCATAATGAGCC
>OCAJ01000259.1_pt1 | contig 11681 bp, 13 predicted proteins | sample 1477121 | NCBI WGS metagenome assembly OCAJ01 (sample SAMEA2580289, study PRJEB22360) | human gut metagenome | biome: human gut; feature: human-associated habitat; material: faeces | place: Denmark | collected 2008/2010 | reverse complement strand
TCATCGCTCCATGGACGGCCATGATCCAAAGTGCGCAACTTTTCGGGCACTACCGCTCTATAAAACAGTATAGATGAATCATGCTTGAGTCTTTCCGACTTTTGTTGTACCATTTTCTGTACATGTAATTGTCGTTGAAGGAGGATGGCATGGTCACGGCGGTCGCGTACACCAATTTCCGCAAGGATCTGAAATCATATCTACGTCGCGTGAACGATGACGCGGATATGCTTCTGATCACCAACAAGGATCCGAGGGACAACGTGGTGGTGATGAGCGCCGACGATTACGATTCGCTTATGGAGACATTGCGCGTTTACCAGAATCCCGGATTGTTCGATAAAGTCCGCCGTGGCATGGCACAGGTACGCTCAGGTTCCACCGATTCACATGATCTGGTCGGAGAGTGATAATGCTGCGTTGGACTGATGACGCGTGGAACGATTACCTGTATTGGCAGGTTCAGGATAAGAAAACCCTCAAGCGGGTCAACGCGCTGATACGTGATGCGATGCGTTCTCCATTCGCGGGTCTCGGCAAGCCAGAGCCGCTCAAATGGGAACTGCAGGGTGCGTGGAGCCGCCGCATCGATTCCGCAAACCGCCTGGTATACATGATTGAGGACGGCGACTTGTGCATTCTGTCCGTCCGTGACCACTATTGAGAACGCGGTGGCTCTGGTCTCGGCAAGCTTGGCGTAAGACTCCGCTCGATAAGACTGTGGGGTTGGAGGAACTTGGCATGGAGGTTCCGACGCTCGTGTTGACCATGGACTGATCTTTTTATGCGTTGTGGCAGTGTAATCCACAACACATAAAAAGATCAGTCCACCATATGTTGTCCGCTTTTGCTTGACTTCCTAGTTTAATTGAGTTCGTGAGTTGCTATGCCGGCAGATGTCTCATTATCCACTGATGGATCGGGCTCTGGTAAAGGATCGCTCTGCGTACTTTGGACGGCAAAATAAGAATCTCGCAGGTTTTCCAATTCTATAGGTGAATTGAAAAGAGCCTTTTCCATAAAACGACGAAGAGGAGCCGGATCCTTGAAGTCGGGGTCGAAAGTATTGTCAAGTACAAGAGCGTCTCGGAAATATTGGGCGTTGGACGCGAAAGGCTCATTGCCGATTATGAATCCAAGCTGTCTGAGGTACAGTATCGCGAATACAGCAGTCGTTCGAGTGTTTCCTTCACGGAATGGATGAATTTGCCATACTCCAGAAATGAATCCAAATGCAGAGGAAGCGATTTCATGCCTGCCGATTTGGGGATACTTGGCCTGTCGTCCTTTTTCTTGACCGAAATCATAATCCAGCATCTCTCCAATCAGATGGAAGGGAGCGTAAGAAACTGAATCTCCTTGAAGAACTGGCTCCTTTTTGGTCAGATTGACCTGCCTCCACTGTCCAACCCAATCATTTTTGAATACGCCGTCAAAAAGATGACGATGAATCTGCCTGAGCATCGGGGGAGCGAAGACGAATGATTCAGTCTGGAGGAGGGAACTGATTCTGGTGGATACGATGTCAGCTTCAAAATGCTCCGCCTCTTCACTATCCGCGGAATGGTATTCACGTAGACGATGCTCGACTTCGGCATAGGAGGCTTTTCCCGAAATCTGCTCCTTGGACTGTTCTATAGCGTAGTCTGACGGGGTAAGTCCGTCCGCGGCCTGCAGGCCAAAGCCAATGTCCCAAGCGTTGGAGCGAGTCGCCGGGGTTCCCTCATCGGTTGATACATAATATACGTCTTCAGGCAGCAAACCAGAGTCCTTTCATGCCAGGCAGGTGAAATCGTCTGTCGAACAATTCGAGTATATCCCCAGTATCTAGTGATTATTTGACCCTTCTTTGGTCCGATCATCCTGTTCAATGGCGTGGTAGATATCCACCGCCGTCATGCCCTTGAGCTGCCCGTGAGGAAATTCTCCCGCGAAACTGAGCAAGGACGTGAACGGGACGTCAAGGACGTCGCAAATCAGAATTGCCTCATCGATAGTCATCTTTCGCTCATGGGAGACAAGCCTGCGCAAACTGTGGTATGGCAGGCCGCAATCGGGATGCCTGTCGTGGATCAAGGCCAGAAATCCATTTACATTGAGGTGTCTGTCCTTCAGGATCTTTCTCACATTGTCCATGGCTATGCAGGTGATCGAAAGAGAAGGTGGTGAAGAAGTGCGCATACGGTGATCTACTTCCTTTTCCTGTTCAGATCGTCGAACGACAATCCGATGCCATACTGCCGGTCCGGCACGAGACGCGCGTCGAACGTCTTGCCGGCCTTCGACTTCAGGCCGGACACCTTCGGACGTTTGCCCTCCAACGTGCGGCGGACCATGCTATCGGTCAGCTTCTTGCCGAACTTCTCCGCGAAGATCTTGTAGCCGCAACCCTCGCCGAGCTTCCAGGCACCGGCATCATCCCTCACGCTCTTGTTCGACGAACACTGCCAGACGCTCCCGGTCTTGACCACGGGTTTGCCGCAACGCGGGCAGGGTCCGAACGACTCACGTTCGCCGGCCTGCTGCGCCAACTGTCGCAGGCTGTCCCGCTGGGTCATCTCCATAACACGGCCGGGCATCGCCGCGCAGGCCGTGCGGATCTCGGTCAGAAAGACCGTCTCGTCGCCCCTGCCATGTTCGATGTCGGCAAGGCTCTGCTCCCATTGCGCGGTGAGCTTCACATCCTTCAACTCGTCGATGGCGACGCCGACGAGCATCCGTCCGGCGGTGGTGCTGCGTATCTGCTTGCCCTTACGCTGCAGGTAGCCGCTTTTGACCAGGCTCTCGAGTATGCCGGCACGGGTCGCGGGCGTGCCGATGCCTCCCGAATGGCTCGTGTCGTCATCCAGGGCGGCTTTCAGATCGCTGTCCGCGACGAAACGGCTCGCATGCTCCATGGCGGACAGCAGTGTGGCCTCTGATACGTTTTGTCAAGGGTGTTTAAGAACTTTTTTCGCTGTCATTCAAAATCAGACGCTTGATTTTGTCGTTCATGGTTTCTTTGCTCGTTTCACTGAAATGGATTTTGACGCGGTAGGTGGTCTTTCCGATTTTCTTTATCATTACAGGTGGCGCGGCTTCCTTTACGGTCAGAGGGGAAGCGGTTGCGGGGGTGCTGCGGTTGCTGGTGTCGTTGTTCATAGGCTCTCCTTTCCATGAGAAAAGCCCCATGCGGTCATACATGGGGCGGTGGTTTTGAGGTTGACGTGGCGAAGTGGCAAAGTGGCAAGGTATCTGGGTTTTGCCACTTGGATTTTGCCGTTTCACTTTTTAAGAGCGTGATACCATGCCGCGCCAATGCGCTTTGAGGTAATGCGCCCGTCAAGGTTTCTCTTTGCCGCCCGGACGGTACGGGCGGATATGCCCGCTTCTGTGGCGGCTTTCTCTATGTCCTCGCTGGCAAGCTCTTTCCCGTCTGCAAGCAGGTCAAGTATCAGCCTTTCGGCTTGCTCGGTCTTGGTGGCGGTGTTCCCACCCGCGCCGGACAGCAGCTCGTCGGCGGTGATGTCGTATTCGCCTATCCATGAAAAGCCCGTTTCCGGGTCAAGGCAAAAGGCAACGGGCTTGCCCTCCGGCGCAAGGGAAGATTTGTCATGGACGATAACGCGCACATTCGGTTCTCGCTTCACGCGCCCGATCAGCAGGACGCTCCTTGCTGCGGCGCGGAAGTCGATAGAACCTAAGCCCCGGTATGCGCTCTGCCCTCCGGCAGCTTTGTTGAGATGTCCGATAAGGATAACGGCGCACCCGGTACGCTCGGCAACATCGGCAAGGCGGCGGAAGATAGGGCGCACTTCGTTAGCCTTGTTCATGTCGGCTTTGTCGCCCATGTACGCCTGTATGGGGTCAAGGATAATCAGACGCGCCCCGTTCTGTACGATTGCTTTCTCTATGCGCTCGTCAGATAGGGTAAGCTCCCGTTTTGCTTCATCAATCACAAGTACGCGGTCAAGGTCGGCTTCTGCTTCCATCAAGCGGGGCTTGACGGTATCGCCTAAACCGTCCTCGGCGGTCTGGTAAATCACTTGAAACGGCGGCAAGGGCTTCATTCCCGGCAGCGTTCCCCCGGTGGTGCAGGCGGCGGCAAGGCGCAAGGCAAAGGTGGTCTTGCCCTCGCCGGGATTGCCCTGTACTATGGTTACTTTCCCAAAGGGGATATACGGCTCCCATAGCCATTCAACGGTCTGTGTGTCAACCTCGCTCATGCGGATAATCTCAACGGTTTCTTCCTGGGTTGGCTCTTTCACGCCGTAGACTGCTTCCCGCAAATACTTCCCGGCTGTGATTTCTGCCCGGTGCTGCAACACCTCGTTCCAGTCCTTGAAAAGAGGGATAAGCCGATGGACGGTGTAGCCCTCCGGCATAAGCTCCACAAGGCGGCTGCAAGCGTCGTTTCCGGCTTGGTCGCTGTCAAGGCAGAGGTAAACGGTCTTGATGTTCGGACGGTCAGAGAGGAAACGCAGCAGGGCTTTTTCTCCCACGCCGCCCAGTGCAAGGTAGCTTTGTTTCTGCCATTCCTTTTTGAACAGGCAGAGGAAAGATAAAAGGTCAATCGGTGCTTCAAAGACAAACAGCCTTTCGCCCTCGCCCCGGTAGCAGAAGTTAAAGGCTTTGTCGCTGCCTTTCACATCAAGCCGGAAGCTCCCGGCTGTGCCGCGCTGGTGGGCGTATCTCGGTATGCCGCTTTCATCTCTGCCGACGAATACGGCGTTGTGATGGGCGGCTTCCTCGTAAATATCGCCGCTGGAAATGAAAAAGCCCGTCACATCTTCATCAATGCGGCGGGCTTCGGTAAGATACCTTTTCACTTGTTCGGCGGTGGGGCTGCGGGGCGGCAATCGGAAGTCGGAGAGGGGCGCGGGGCTGTCCGGCGGTGGGGCTGCGCCTTTCTCTCCTGTGAGAAGTTCAACGGCTTCGGTAAAGCTCTTTCCGAAAAACTCCATGAGGAAGTCAACGGGGCCGCCGCCCTTGCTCTGGCTGTGCCTGTACCATTTGTTTCCCCGGACGGTCAAGCTGTCGTGCCGTTTCCAGCGGTACTCGTTCCCGGCGCGGGTAAGCTGCTCGCCCTGTGATTGCAGGAAAGAAACAAGGTCGGCTTGGTTGGCGTGGTCTATCTGTTCTTGGGTGTAATACATGGCTGATACCTCTCTTTCTGTGGTTGAATTGTTCATAGTTTTGATGTAGAATGAAACCGAAAAATCGGAAGTTAGTGAGGTGCTGGATTGTGAATGAAAGAGAAAAAAATATTCACTTATGGTTTGAAATGTGGCTTACAAAACAGGATTTAGGTATTGATAATATTTTTGCAGAAGATGTAATTTATACTGAAAGTTGGGGTCCAAAATATAATAACCGTCAAATCGTAAAACACTGGTTTCAGGAATGGAATACTCGTGGCAAAGTCGTTGCTTGGGAAATCAAACAATTTTTCCACAAAGGAAATCAGACGATTGTGGAGTGGTATTTCAAAAATGAAATGAACAATGGGAGCATAGAGGAATTTGATGGAATTTCCTTGGTTGAATGGACAAAGGATAATAAAATAAAATCATTGAAAGAGTTTGGCTGCAATTTGAATAATTATAATCCTTATGAGCATAGTGACCTGCCCGAATTTAGGGACGAAAGAGCAAGTTGGTTTTAATATTAGGAATCAATAGCGTCCATTTTATCGGAAAACATTTAGGACGGACAGGCAAAACCGCTTGCCCGTCCTTTCCTTTATCGCTCCTGTTCATGCCGCTTGGCGCGGTTCTGTGTCTGTTCCGGCTGGTCGGCGCGGAGTGCAATATCCACGCATTTGCGGATTTTTTGAAGCTCGGCAACCTCGGCGCGGGTATCTTTCAGTTTGGTATAATCGCTGTCCCTCTGCGTTTTGAGGTCAGCATATTCCTGTTCCCATTCCGCAATAGGCAAGGTCTTTGTTCCTTTCGGCAGATTTGCATGGAGATAGCGGTTTGCCGCGTCCCATAGGGTAAGCTCGGCGCGGCGGGCTTCCGCAAACTTCTCCTGTTTTCCTTTCCAGCGGATTTGCCGATACTCGTCCTGTATGGGCTTGTAGGTTTGATAATTTCTGCCGTACTCCATGAGCTTTTGCAGTTCTTTCATGCGCTGCTCGGCGGTTTTCATTCCCTCCCGGATTGAATAGGCTCTATCACTGACAGAGGAAAGAGAAGCGTCCAGCTCGTCAAGATTAGAGATACCATGCTCGGAAAGATAGTTGACCGCTGCCGCTATGGTTTTCAGTTCATCGGTTGCGTGCTGCCGTTGCCAACTCTGTGAATACTTCCGGCTCTTTTCTCTCTGAACGCTCAAATACTTCATCAGCAGATTTGCAAGGTTGGGAGATTGCGGCGGCTGTTCCGGGGCGGTTTCCCGCGTTTTGAACAGGTCGGCAATCCATTCCTTGAGCTTCCCAATCTGCGCCCGGATTTCACGGATAAGGCGGTTTGCCTTTTGGATATTTCGGTTCAGTTCGCCTTTCTCGGTGGCGATACCTTTCTTCTCCATCTGGCAAGCCGCCACGCCCATGTGGACGGTGGGCAGCTCGTCAATGCCGCGCTCGGCGTTACTGCGGTGGTCGATACGCTCCGGGCTTCCGGCACGCTCAAGATAGTCGTTTGAAATATCAGCCCATGCCTTGCGCCAAACAAGCGCATTCTCTTGGCTGTTCCAGCCCGTGAGGTCAACCTTGTGCGTCTTATATCTGCCGCTTGGCAAGCGGATACGCTCACCGTTTTCATCAAGGTCATATTTCTTTTTGGACTTTGCCGCCCACGCGCCGCGCTCGTCAAGGGGGCGCATGGTAAGCATAATATGACAATGGGGATTGCCGCTGTCGGTGTCGTGAATGGCAAAATCCACACACATTCCTCTGGAAACAAATTGAGAGGAACAGTATTCCCGGACAAGCCGGATCTGTTCCTCTCTGGATAATTCTATGGGGAGCGCTGCGTCAATCTCACGCGCAAGCTGGGCGTTCCCGGCTTTCTCATAAAGCTCCACGCTGTTCCACAAGGTTGAACGGTCAGAGAATGAGGGTGGCGCGTGGGGCGGCAGCATGATTTCTGTATGGACAACGCCGCCTTTACGGGTGTAGTCATGGGTCATTCCGTCCCATTCGTTTGTCAGCTTTTCACCGCTTCGGTAGGCGGCTGCGGCAACGGCTGATTTGCCTTTTCCTCGGCTCACAATGCCGATGTTCCAATGGTAAATGGCTATGGGTATCACCTCCCGGATAGGATAATAAAACCCGCAAAAATGGTACAGACGCCAACGGCGGGTGTACTGTTTTTGTGGGTGTGCAGGGATAGCCGCGAAGCGGCGCAAGGGGTGCAGCCCCTTGTTGCGGCAAAGCCGCCATATCGGAGCGCGGGGAAAGCTCCCTGTGCGGAGATAAGCCCTCGGCAGAGCGCACACGCCCGCAAGGGTGTATAAGTGCGCCCTTAGTTCCTAAGGGATTTTCAGCTTGTCGCTCCCTCGGCTCGTTTTTTCAGATATTCCCGCGCTGGTTCACTCGTCAAGGCAAGCCGGAGAAGTGCTGTGGCTTCCTCGTCGGTCATGTTCTTTGCTTCCGGCACAACGCTTTCAAAGACCGCGCCCCGGACAATAAGGCGGTGGCTGCGCGTTCTGCGTTCCTCTTTGGATAGCTTCTGACGCAACATTTTTTCCCGGTTCTCAAACTGCTGGATTTTCTTCTTTCCGTCCTCAATCTCGGCTTGCAACTCCTCGCGGGTTTTCTCTCTCGGTTTCGTCATGGGTGTCGCTCCTTTCTGCCCGTAGGCATGGAAAAGGGCAGTCGATTTTCTCGGCTGCCCTTGTAAAATAGAAAACTTATTTACTTTGCAAGAAGGTTTTGTTCGGATACTTTTTCATCAGAAGTATGGCTTGTTTGGGCGTGGGGCATATCAGTCTGAGTTTCCGTCAAAGTCTGTGTTATGATAGTGTTCATATAACCAGTATTTTCCCTCAAACTCAACGACAATGTTATCGCCGTACTGATAAACCGCAGCCCCTACAATATCATCATTTGCTTGGAAATTTTCTTTTGGTTCTTCCGAAGAACTAACTGTGTTTTCGATTTTTCCTAACAAATTGAAAGAACTTTTTTCATCTGCGAAGTTGGGTTGAGAGTCAACGATTTGATAAAGCGTATCATTTACATAGACCATAGGAGCAATATCTCCAGAAATGGGAACCAATGCCTTTAGCAAATCTTCTCCTGTTACACCTAATTGTGCTTCATCGCTTGCAAAAGGAATACGCAGCAGGTATTGTTGGTCTACTTCGTAAAGATATATATAAATGCCTGAGCCAACATCTTGTGTGTCACCTAAAAGAGAAAGAACATCTTCTCTTGTCATGGTCGGTGTTAGTTCTTTAATTTGCTCAGATGTTACCTGCGTCGGTGTATCGAGCGGTTCTTTGTTTTCTGGTATTAGACTAAGGATTTCTTCAGTCAACGGGTTACTTTCTCCTGCGTCAATCGTTTTTGCAGCTTCTCATTTGCGACAAGGGCGGTGTAGAGGTCGGGGCGGTACTGTTCAAGGTAGGCTTTCCGCAACCGCCCGTAATGCCCGATATACGGGCGCGGGGCGGCGGGGGTGTTGCCATTGTCAATGAGTATTCTCATGCTATGCGTTCTCCTTTCTCGGTGGAAGCAGCGGGTAATTCAAGAGCTTCCTGCTGTTCTTTCTCCCGTTCCTGTTGCTCTTTCCATTGTCTGCGCTTCTTCTCCATATAGCGGCGGTTATACTCGGCTTTCTTCGCCCTGCGTCGTTCCTGTTCCGCTAATGCTGCCTTTTCTTCCTCTGTTAGTTCAATTTCTTTGCGCGGGATTTCTACCTTGCCGATAAAGTTAAAGAAAATCTCGACTTCCTGTGTACGGCTTGCGCCTTTGCCCTCGGCTTGATGAACAAGGATTTTTTCAACAAACTCATTTATCATTGCGGGGGTGAGTTCGGAAAAATCCGTATATTTTTTGACAAGGGCAAGAAACTTCTCGGCATTGACGGTTTCCCTGCTTATGCGGTCAAGCTCCTGCTGGTCTTGTGTGATACTATCGGTCAAGCCCTCTAACTCGGCTTCAAAATCATGCAACATTTGTTCAAAGAGCTTGTCTGAAAGCCGCCCATTTACATTGTCCTCATAGAGCTTGCGAATTAAGCGGCTCAATTCGTCGGTGCGCTTTTCGCTGCGCTGTTTCCTCTGTCGGATAGCTTTAGCCGCTTTTGCCTGTCTGTCCTCGGAAGCGGAACAGACTTGCGCCATAAACTCGGCTTCGTTGTTCTGTGCATAGTCGCAAACTTCCTTTATCGCTTCAAGCAGTAATTCATTAACAACGGCAGTACGGATAAGGTGTGTGGTGCAATAATCATCAAAGTGTTGATTGCCTAAATCATAACGGGAACAGTTGTATTCGTCGCGGTCTGGACGTTTCTTTCCAGTTGGTCGCCCTGCCCAATCCCGCGCATTGCCAGCCTTGCCCCTGTGGTTATACATCTTCGCCCCGCAATCAGCACAGAACATCAAGCCTGTTAAGGGATTTGCTGTGCCTATGGTATCTGTCCTACGGATTGTCTTTCGCAAGGTCTGAACGCGCTCCCATGTTTCCTTGTCAATAATTGCTTCCTGCGTATTCTCAAAAATGACTAAATCCTCTTTTGGTGTCATTTTGGAGTGTTTGTCCTTGTAGCTCTCCTTATAAGTCCGAAAGTTTACCGTATGCCCGATATATTCCGGCTTGGATAGAATATCTGCAACTGTGCCGCCGCGCCATGTGTATGGCTCGTCGGGGTTGTAACTGGTTTTATGTTTGCCTAAACCGCGCTGTGCAAGGTAGTAGGACGGTCTTTCAACTTTTTCCGAAGCAAGAATACGAGCGATTTCATACGGGCCTTTTCCCTCTATCGCCATGCGGTAAATCCGGCGAACAACCTCGGCGGCTTCATCATCAACAATCCAATGGTTTTTGTCGTTAGGGTCTTTCTTGTACCCATAAATACCAATGGAATTAGTGTGTATGCCAGACATTCCCTTTGCCCGGAGAACGCTTTTGATTTTGCGGCTTGAGTCCCGAACATACCACTCATTCATAATGTTCAAAAAGGGTGCAAACTCGCTGCTTTCGCGCTTGTCGCTGTCAACGCCGTTTGCAATGGCAACGAAGCGAACGCCATGCTCTCTAAACATAACTTCGGTATAAAAACCCACTTGCAGATAATCTCTACCAACGCGGCTCAAATCCTTTACCAGCACATGGGAAACCTCTCCGGCTTCTATGGCTGCAATCATGCGTTTCCAATTAGGGCGGTCAAAGTTTGCGCCAGACCAGCCGTCATCAGTAAAGTGGACACAATTCGTAAATCCATGATCCTTTGCATAATCTTCAAGCAGCTTCTTTTGATTGATTATACTGTTACTGTCGCCTGTGAGGTCGTCGTCGCGGGAAAGGCGCTCGTATAGTGCGGTTATCTTGCCGTTGTCCGTTTTCTTTGTTTTCATTGAAAAACTCTCCTTTCTATGGGCGATTTCTTATCCCCCTTTCACAGCATATAGCTTCCGTGAACGGTTTCGGCGGTGCGGACACGCCCTCGGCGAGGGAAGGTGAGCCGGACTGGGAGAGAGGTCCCTTCCCGAGGGAGTCCGGTATCCGATTCGCGGGCTTCTTCTCCGCGCCGTCCGTTTTCGACGTGTGCTCGATGGCGGTCCAACCCGCATCGACCGTCACATCGTTCGATGCGGACAGCGGAACCCGTTCCGTGGAACCATCGGCATGACGTTCATCCAATGCCGCATCGACTTTCACCGTGTCGTGGACACGGTCCGTGGCGCAGGCGGCCCACATGCGCGTCAGGATCACGGTCATGACCTTGCGTTCCATGTCCGTCAGGTCATGCTGGAACACGTCGTATGTGAGACGCCGCGTCGGAAGGATTGCGGTATGACCTTGGACCTTGTCGTCCGCGACGCACCGCATCGGATCGAAGCCGCCGGCGGAATACAGGTCGTGGATCGCGTCGACGGGCTTCTGGTCCAGGAAACCCAACGCGTATTTCGGCTGCAGCAGTTCCTTCAACCCGTCCACGTCATCATGGGTGACGTATTTGGAATCGGTGCGGGGATAGGTCGCTACCTTCATCTCGTACAAGTGCTGCAGACAGTCCAGCGTCTGCTCGGCGGTCAGCCCGTGCCGGTCGCTCATGGCCTTCTGCAATCCGGTCAGGTCGAACAGGGTCGGCGGCTTCGCATGCTCGCGACGCCGTTTCACCTCCAGAACATCGACGGCCAGTCCCTTGGCGTCGGCCAGCACGCGGTCGGCCGACGCCCGGTCCTCGATCTTCCCGCTTTCAAGCGTCCACCCGTCCATCGGCACGATGAGTCGCCAGAACGGAGTCGGCTTGTGTGATTCGATGGCGAGATCACGTTGGACGACCATGTTCAGCGTGGGTGTGCGCACTCGTCCGAGCGACAGACTGCGATGCCAGGCGAGCGTATGGGCGCGTGACGCGTTCATGCCGACCAGCCAGTCGGCTTTCGCCCTGGCGTCCGCCGCGTCGGCCAGACCATCGTAATCGGATTCCGGACGCATCCTTTTCCACGCGTCGCGGATCGCCTGCTCGTCCAATGACGCGACCCACAGGCGCAGTGAAGGTTTGGAGACCTTCGAGGCCATGAGGATA
>OCAJ01000254.1_pt1 | contig 11856 bp, 7 predicted proteins | sample 1477121 | NCBI WGS metagenome assembly OCAJ01 (sample SAMEA2580289, study PRJEB22360) | human gut metagenome | biome: human gut; feature: human-associated habitat; material: faeces | place: Denmark | collected 2008/2010 | reverse complement strand
CGTGTGCGCGATGTTGAAATCGCCGCACAATACCGCCTGCTTGCCGCCGTGCGCCGCTTCATCGCGCAGTTGCCCCATACGTACCAGCATGGTGTCGAGGAAACGGTATTTCTGCTTCATTTTCTCCGGATCGTCGGTGTTGCCGGCGTGCACGTACACGCATACGACAGTGACGGTGTACCCTTGCGGGGTCTTCACATCCGCTTCGATCCAACGGCCGGAATCGACGTCCTCGGCAAGTCCCGGCAGTCCGTAGCGCTTGTCGATGACGGGCAGCGCGGAGAGCAGACCGACGCCGGCGCGTCCCTTGATACGGCAGATCTCGTTCATGCGATCAAGCCCGCTTTGGTCGGCGATGCGTCCGGCGGTCGCGTATTCGAAGCCGAATTCGTCGAAGATGGGGTCGATTTCGTTTTGCGGGGCGCGTACTTCCTGCATGCACCACACGTCCGGCGTGTTCTTCGCGGCCCATTGCTCGATGCCTTTGCGTTTCGCCGCGCGGATTCCATTCACATTCGATGTCGTGATTGTGATCGTCATAGCGCCTTAGCCTAGCCGGAATACAAGAAAACCTCCCTTGTGGGAAGGGAGGTTTTCCAGATGGCTGACGCGATCAGTCGAGTCCGAGCTGCAGCTTGCCGCCTGGGATGGCGTCCAGCAGGTCGCGGGTGTACTGCTTCTTCGGATGGTCGAAGACCTCGTCGGTGGTGGCATGCTCCACGAGCTTGCCGTGCTGCATCACCACGACCTCATCGGCGATCTGACGCACCACCGCCAGATCATGGGTGATGAACAGGTAGCTCAGTCCCTTTTCCGCCTGCAGGTCGTTGAGCAGGCGAAGCACCTGGTCCTGCACCAGCACGTCCAATGCGGAGACGGCCTCGTCGCAGACGATCACATCCGGATCGAGGGCCATGGCGCGCGCGATGGCGATGCGCTGCCTTTGGCCGCCGGAAAGCTCGTTCGGATAACGGCTCATCACCGATTCCGGCAATTCCACCATGTCGATGAGCTCGCGCACACGCTTGGCACGGCTCTTCTTGTCTCCGATGCCGTGGATGCGCAGCGGCTCCTCGATGGACCGGTAGATGGAGTACATGGGGTCGAGCGATCCGTACGGGTTCTGGAACACCGGCTGCACATGACGTCGGAAGTCAAGCAACTCCTTGCCCTTGAATCCGGAGATGTCTTTGCCATCGTAGGTGACGGTGCCGGCGGTCGGCTCAAGCAGTTTCAGCACCATGTTGGCCACGGTGGATTTGCCGGAACCGGATTCGCCGACGATGGCCAATGTGGTGCCCTTCTTGATGGAGAAGCTCACATCGTCGACCGCCTTGAACATCTCCTTCTTGCGCGGCAGTTTGAATTCCTTGGTCAGGTGATCCACCGTGATGATGGCTTCGCCCTTCTTCAGGGAATCCTCGTTCACCGCGTGCTCCATGACCGCGGTGGCGTCGCCGCCATGTTCCTTGACGGAGATGATGCGCTGCGATGCCAAGGACGGCGCAGCGGCGACCAAACGCTTGGTGTACGGATGCTGCGGATGCTGCAGCACTTCCAGTGAAGGACCGGATTCCACGACCTGGCCCTTGTACATGACCACGATATGCTGGGCGCGTTCCGCGGCCAGACCGAGATCGTGGGTGATGAACAGCACCGCGGTTCCCAGGGAATCGGTCAGCATGTGCAGATGGTCGAGGATCTTCTTCTGCACGGTCACGTCAAGCGCGGAGGTCGGCTCGTCGGCGATGAGCAGTTCCGGACGGCAGGCCAGACCGATGGCGATCAGCGCACGCTGACGCATGCCGCCGGAGAATTCGTGCGGGAACTGGCGGGCACGGGTGGCGGCGTCAGGCAGACCGGCCTCGGACAGCAGACCGGCGATGCGGTCGTCCATGGTGGAGCCGACCACATACTTCTTGGCGATGTACCATGCGTCATCGTCCTTCACCCCGGCTTCAATCAGGCCATCGGCCACACGCCAGCGGGTTTCGGATCCCGGAACCCATTCCTCGGCGAACCGGGCCATGATCTTGTCAAGCTCGTCACCGCTCTTGCCGATCTTGACAAGAGCCTCCTTGGCCGCGGCGATCAGATCAGGCAGTTCCTTGGAACCAAGGAAGGTCTCATCGTCATTGCCCTTGAGCTCCACTTCGTCACCGGCCAGGGCCTTGGCGAATTCGGAACGCTTTTCGTGGTCGATGTCCATGTTGTTGGCCACCAACGCTTCCTTGACCTGGGTGCCGATGCGCCACACCGGGTTCAGGTTGCTCATCGGATCCTGCGGGACAAGACCCATCTTGCTACCACGGAGCTTGTCGAAATCCTTCTGCTTGAAGCCGGAGATCTCCTGGCCATCAAGCTTGATGGAGCCGCCGACCACATGGCCGGTTCCCGGAAGCAGGCCAAGCACGGCCATGGCGGAAGTGGATTTGCCGGAACCGGATTCGCCGACGATGGCCACCCACTGGCCGGGATACACGCTGAAGGACGAGTTGCGCACGGCATGCACGGCCTTGCCTTCATCGGTGGTGAAGTCGACCTGGAGGTTCTTGACCTCCAACAGCGGCCCGTGGGCGCGCTGCATGGCCTCGAGGTTGTTCTCGGTATTCATTTCAGTCATCGAATATCCCTTCACTTACACTCAGGCCGTACGGCTCTTCGGATCGAGGGCGTCCTTGACGGCGTCGCCCATCATGATGAATGCCAGCACGGTGATGGCCAGCGCGGCGGACGGGTAGAACAGCACCATCGGGTCAGTACGCAGGATGGACTGCGCGTTGGAGATGTCTCCGCCCCAGCTGACCGTGGTGGTGGGCAGGCCGACGCCCAGGAAGCTCAGCGTGGCCTCGAGCACGATGTAGGTGGCCAGCGAGGTGGTGCCGACCACGATGATCGGAGCCAGCGAATTCGGCAGGATGTGGCGGAACAGGTTGCGGATCGGGGTGGATCCCAGAGCGGTGGACGCCGTGTTGAATTCAAGGTTCTTGGCTTCCATCACAGCACCTCGCGCGATTCGTGCCACGGAGGTCCAGCCGAACAGCGTCATCACCAGAATGATCTTCCAGATGGAGCTGCTCGTCTTGAACATCTGGAGCACCACGATGGCGCCAAGCAGAATCGGCAGCGCGAGGAAGATATCGGTCAGTCGGCTCAGCACGGCGTCGACCCATCCTCCGAAGAAGCCGGCGATTGCGCCGATCAGCGTTCCGAGCAGCACCACCAGCAGTGTGGCGAACACGCCGACGCTCAGCGAGGTGCGGGTGCCGTAGACCACACGGGAGTATACGTCGCAACCTTGCAGGTCGAAGCCGAACGGATGGCCTGAGGAAGCCGGCTCAAGGGAATTGTCGAGCGTGCAGTAGTTCGGGTTCTGCTTGGTCAACACGCTCGGGAACAGCGCCACGAACACGATGAAGATGATCAGCAGTCCGGAGATGATGAACAGCGGGTTCTTACGCAGGGTTCGCCATGCGTCGGCCCACATGTTCGAAGCCGGTGCGGATTCGTCCATCGAGTCGACGGCCTTCAGGGGCGTCTCATCGAGCGGTGCCACATAGCGTTCCTGTCCCGGAAGCACGGTGGAAGGATTGGTCTCATTCATTTCGGTCATTTCTTGTTCCCTCCCTCGACTCACGCGTAACGGATTCGCGGATCAAGCGCGGCGTACAGCATGTCGACCAGCAGATTGCAAACCACGAAGATCAGCATGAGCAGCGTCACGATGGACACCACCAGGTTGCCTTCTCCCTTGAGGATGCTCTGATAGGTCAGGTAGCCGATGCCATGCACGTTGAAGATGGTTTCGGAGATCATCGCGCCGCCCATCAGTGCGCCAAGATCCTGGCCCAGATAGGTGACGACGGGGATCATGGAGTTGCGCAGCACGTGGCGCAGCATGACGGATTTGTTGTCCATGCCCTTGGCGCGCGCGGTGCGCACATAGTCGAGGGCGATGTTGGACGAAATCTCCGTACGGCTCAGACGGATGATGTACGCCATCGATACCGAGCCAAGCACCATGGCCGGCATCAGCAGATCAAGGAATCCTGGATTCGCTCCGGCGGTGACCGGCAGCAGATGCCACTTCACACCGAGGAAGTACTGGCAGAGGAAGCCGGTGACGAAGGTCGGCACGGAGATGAGCAGCAGGGAGAAGATCAGGATGACGGTATCGCACCACTTGCCCTTCTTCAGGCCGGAGATCACACCGAAGATCACGCCGAAAACCGCTTCGAACACGAAGGCCATCAGGGCGAGCTTGATGGTCACGGGGAAGGCGCGGCCGATCACGTCGATGACAAGCTGTCCGGAGAAGGTCTTGCCGAAGTCGAGGGTCAGCGCGTTCTTCAGGAACAGCAGATACTGGACGATGAACGGCTTGTCCAGATTGTATTCGGCACGGATCTGGGCCGCGACCGCTTCGTTGACCGGCTTGTCGCCGAACATCGCCTTGACCGGGTCGCCCGGCAACGCGAACACCAGGGCATACACCAGAAGCGTCGTGCCGAGAACCACAGGGATCATCTGCAGAATGCGTCGCAGAAGATACTTGCCCATTGGTTTCTCCTTTTGATTACTCACTCGTTCGCCAGCCGTTTGCGGCTTCGTCCCCTACGCTCACGCGTATAGGACATGAGGCCCGGGGCGGCCGGCGCTTGCCCCGTTACGTATCAGTGATACTGCACCACAGTGCTTTATATTGCAGTTTCATGAAAGACAGCTGAAAATATACCCCACGCGCGGACATCTTCTGTTGATGTCGCATGTCCAGCCGTCATGGACCTCCGATGGAAGCCCCGTTTATTACGCGGAAAGGAAGGAACGGATATTCGAATCCGTTCCTTCCTTCATGTCGATCCTACGAAATCAAAATCAGAGAACGGCTCACTTGCCGGACTTGGTCATGTTCTCGTAGACCGGCAGGTTCTGCCAGTTCATCTCGAAGCCGGAGACACCGGTCGAGGCCACACCATAGGCATTGGCGTAGTACAGCGGAACGGCCGGCAGGTCGTTGAGCAGCACTTCCTGTGCCTGCTGGTACAGCTTGTTGGCGTCTGCGACGGACTTGGAGGCAGCGGCCTTGTCGCACAGCGCATCGAACTCCGGGTTCTTGTAGTCGCCATCGTTGGAGCCGTTGCCATCGGCAGCGGCGGAGGCGAAGTTCTGCACCCAGGAGGTACGAGAAGAACCTGCCGTTGGGGGGGGGGGGATCCCCGCCCCGCCAGCCGCTACGGAACGCGCCGTTCACCTTGCGGTCGGACACGGCGGTGCGGAAATCGTTGAAGGTCGGGTACGGGTTGGTGGCGGCCACGCCGGCGCCCAGCACGTTGTTGATGGAGTTGACCACGGCGGTGTAGATGACTTCGTGGCCACCATCGGCGTTGTAGGCGAAGGTGAACTTGTCATCGGAGGTCCACGGGCTGATGGCGTTGGCCTTCGCCCACAGTTCCTTGGCCTTCTTCTCGTTGTACTTCAGGTTGCCGGAGCCCTTGAGGGAATCGGAGTAGCCCGGGGTCAGCGGGGAGGTGAAGTCGGCGGCCGGGGTGCCGGTGCCGTTGAGCACCTTCTTGCAGATGTTCTCGCGGTTGATGGCCATGGAGACGGCCTGGCGACGCAGGGTGCCTTCCTCGGTGTCGGCTTCGAAGTGCTTCAGCTTGGCCGGGATGGTGAACTGCTGGATGACGGAGCCGGCCTTGTTGTAGGCCTGTACGGTGGAGTCCTTCTGGAAGGTCTTGGTGGCGGAGGCCGGGACGGACTCCATCACGTCGAGGGAACCGGACTGGATGTCGGCGTAGGCGGCCTCATCCTTGGTGTAGACCTTGAAGGTCACGCCGTCGTTCTTGGCGACGCGGTTGCCCTTGTAGTCGGGGTTCTTCACCAGCACGATCTGGTTGTCGTGGTCCCAGGACTGGAACTTGTACGGGCCGTTGCCGACCGGCTTCTCGCCGAAGGCCTTCGGATCCTTGAAGAAGGATTCCGGCAACGGAGCGAATGCGGTGTAGCCGACCTTGATGGCGAACACGGAGTCGGAACGGTTCAGGTCGACGGTGAATTCATGGTCGTTGACGACCTTCAGGCCCTCGAGCTGTTCGTCGCCCTTGAGCTTGTCTCCATCCTGGAGCTTGTCGTAGCCCTTGATGGTGGAGAAGAAGGAGGAGCCGAGCTGTGCGTTCTTGGCGTTGGCCGTGTAGCTCCATGCCTTGGTGAAGGATTCGGCGGTCACCGGGGTGCCGTCGGTGAACTTCCAACCATCCTTGAGCTTGATGGTGTACTGGGTGGCGTCATCGTTGGACTTGATGGACTCCGCCACTTCGTTGGAGGCGTTGCCCTTGGCGTCGAAGGAAATCAGACGTGCGAACAGCAGGTCGAGCGGCTTGCCGCCGCCGGTCTCGTTGCAGTCGCCTGGGATGAGCGGGTTCTGCGGTTCGGAATTGTATGCGGTGATGACGTTGGAACCCTTGTCAGCGGTGGAGTCACCGTTGGAAGAGCCGCAACCGCTGAGCAGCATGCCGAATGCGCATGCGGCCGCAGCGAAAGCCAGAGCTTTCTTCTTCATGGAATTCATATTCTCCTTATCCATTATTTCCAGAGCCGTAAGACCCTGTTCAAAAAGAAGGCGGGCGTCAATACCGTGGCATCAACGTCCGTCTTCGTTCTGATGGTGGGTTCATTATCACTCGATTGAGGGACAACCGCTCCATATCCGAGGGAGGCCCACGCAAAATAGCCAAATCAAAAACTCATCATCTGATAAAACAATCCGTTTTTCCCGCTTATCGCCGGAACAACTTATCCGCATCGTGCGTATGGACGGACGCGGACATATCCGTTCGCTGTCAGCGTACTTTGCCAATCCGCGTCACGCCCGTGGAAACGCCTGCCCGTATCGTGCCTTCAACTGTTCGATGGACACGTGTGTGTAACGCTGCGTGGTCTTCAGCGAGGAATGCCCCAGCATCTCCTGCACCTCACGCAGGTCCGCTCCCCCGTCGAGCATATGGGTCGCCGCACTGTGGCGCAACGCATGCGGACTGATGTCTGGCACGCCGGCCTTCCGTGCCCGGTCGTGCACCACCTTGCGCACCATACGTTGACCGATCCGCCCGCCCTGCGATCCCAAAAAGAACGCGTCGTCCGACATGTCACCGCATAGTACGGGACGGCCATGTTCCAGCCAATCGCGCAAGGCCTTGTCGGCTGGTGCGCCGAATGGCATGACACGCTGCTTGTCGCCTTTGCCGGTCACTTTCACCGTGCGGTTGCCGAATGTCACGTCGGCCACGTCGAGTCCGACCAGTTCCGCCACACGCATGCCGGTGGCATAGAGCAGTTCCAGCATGGCCGCGTCACGCAGCGCGATCGCCTGTTTTTTCATATTCGGTTCCTGCGATCGCGCCTCCATGCCGTCCTCATCAACGCGGTCCATCAGCTGCTGCGCCTGCGTTTCGTTCAATACCGCCGGCAGCGTATCGGGGATTTTCGGCGTCTGCAACGAAGCCGCCGGGTTGGCGGACGCCATGTCATGGTCGTACGCCCATGCGAAGAATCCACGCACGGCGACGGTTTTGCGCGCCATGCTGCTGCGTGCGTGATTTTTGGACGATTTGGCCATCCACAGGCGCAAATCCTCGATGGTCACCTCATTCAGATCCACGCAACCCTGTTTCCGCAACGCCACCAAGCATTCCTCGACATCGCTGCGGTACGCCCTACGGGTGTTTGCGCTCAACCCTCGGTTGGCTTTCAGATAGGCGTCGAATCCGTCCAACGCATCATCGAAACACATGCAAACCACCTTCCGCTTCGTCTGAAATGAACAGACACCACGCAGACACCGTATAAATGCCATTCCGCAGCGCGATCGAATGTCATCTCACGCGATGGCACGATTCCATTATGTCCCCATACCGATAGACTGATGACGATTAGGCATCTTACGAACAGGCGGTATTATGACTCGTCATTCCATTCATGACGTACAGCATCCGACAGCCGAAAACCCCGATGATGGGATTGTGGCCCGCGCCATCGACCTGACCAAGGTCTACGGCTCAAAAGACAACGAAGTGATGGCGTTGGATCATGTGAATGTGGAATTCAAGCGCGGTGAAATGACCGCCATCATGGGCCCTTCCGGTTCCGGCAAGTCCACGCTCATGCATTGCATGGCCGGGCTCGACACCCCTTCGTCCGGCAAGGTGATCGTGGAGGGACTCGAGGTCTCCTCCATGAACCAGAAGCAGTTGACGGACCTGCGCCGCGAGCAGATTGGCTTCATCTTCCAATCGTTCAATCTGGTGCCGACGCTGTCCGCCGAAGAAAACATCCTGCTGCCGTTGCAGATCGCGAAACGTCCGATCGACCGCGAATGGTTCAACCAGGTGGTCAAGGTGGTCGGTCTCGAAAAGCGTCTTACCCACCGTCCAAGCCAGCTGTCCGGCGGCCAGCAGCAGCGTGTGGCCTGAAGCCAATGCGGGAGCCGACCGGCAACCTCGACTCGCGCTCCAGCCGTGAGGTGCTTGGCTTCCTGCGTGATTCGGTACGCGACTACGGCCAGTCGATCGTCATGGTCACCCACGATCCGCGTGCGGCCTCCTTCGCGGACCGTGTGCTGGTGCTCGCCGACGGCAACATCACCCGCGACATGCAGCATCCGACGTACAACGAGATTCTTGAGGTGTTCGCCGGCGACGACGATATCGACGACGTTCCTGCAGCCGACATGGTCGCGCCGTCCACCGCAACGGAGGGCGCACAGGCATGATTCGCATAGGATTGCGCGACGCGCGCAGCCATTTCGGCCGTTTCATCATGTCGATCGTGGCCATCGCGCTCGGCGTGAGTTTCGTGGTCGGCTCGTTCTGTTTCCGCGAAATGCTCAACAACCAGGTTTCACAGATGATGTCCACCAATGCGGACCATGACGTGTACGTGCGCGGCTCGCAGGAGAAGAAAAAAGATTCGTCGGCGATGTCGATGGGATCGACGAAAAGCTACAACGATGTCGACGTCGATCTGGCGGGTACGATAGCCAAGGTCGACGGTGTTTCCTCGGCACGCGTCGTGCACATGCTGTCCGGCGTAGTGCTGCTCGACAAGCATGGCGATGCGGTGACCACCATGGGGTCTCCGACGCTCGCCATAGGCATGGGCAAGTCGTCGCCGTGGCGGTCCGCCAAGTTCACGACCGGCACGTGGCCGAAGAACGGCGATGAGATCGCCCTTCATTCCTTCGCCGCCGAACAGTCGGGTCTGAAGGTCGGCGATAAGACGAAAATCGTCTATCCGGACGACGCTCATAAGGTGACCGTCAGCGGCATCTTCACCACCGATGCCAGCCAGGCAGGCGCCATCATCATCGCCATCGATCCCGCGACGGCCAAGGAACAGGCGAACAAGCAATCGGACGATCCGGACAAGACTGCGTTGATCAGCGTCTACGGCAATAAGACCACGCCGCTTGACGACAACGCGCAGCAGCAGCTGGCGGACCGTATCAACAAGGCGCTGCCGAAATCGGCGAAGGCGCATGCCATCACCGGTGACGAATACCGTGACGAATCAACCAAATCCACGCAGGACGCGCTCGGCTTCATCCAACCGCTTATTCTGATTTTCGCGGTGATCGCATTGTTTGTCGGCTCGTTCATCATCGCCAACACGTTCTCCATGATCGTGCGCGAGTCGATGCGCGGCTATGCGCTGCTGCGTTCCATCGGCGCTTCTCCCCTGCAAGTGTTCTCCACGGTGATCGTGCAAGCTCTGTTGCTGGGCCTGGTAGGTTCGCTCGCAGGCATCGGGCTCGGCTGGGGCATGGTCAAACTCATCGCATCCGGTTTGGCGAATATGGGTATGCCATTGACCGGCGCCACCAATCCGACCGTTTCCGACATGCTCGTCGGCCTTGTGGTCGGCATTGTGGTGACGTTGATCGGTGCGGCCCTGCCGGCGCGAAATGCGGCGCTTGCCCCGCCGATTCAGGCGATGAACGAAACCGTCAATCCGGAAAAGCCCGTCCTCGCACGTGGCATCCTCGGCACCGTCATGGTGCTGTTGGGCTTCCTGAGCTGGGGTTTCACCTACGCTTTGGCCGCCGCGGATGGTGACGGCGGTCCGACGCCGTGGAAGGCGCTCAACAGTATCGCTGTCGGCTGGCCGCTCGGTATTGGCGCGGCGCTGGCCGTGATCGGAGTGATTGTGGCAGGACCGGCATACGTGTCCACCGCGGGCGCGGTGCTCGGCTGGCTGCCATCGAAGGCCTTCACCGTGACTGGGCGTCTCGCGCAACGTAACATTTCTCGTTCGAAACGTCGCACGTCCAACACCGCAGCCGCCCTGTTCGTGGGAGTGGCGATTGTCAGCTGTCTGGGCGTGGTGGCCACGTCGGCGAAGGCTTCGGTCAATTCGCTGGTGGATACCGGGCTCAAAGCCGATTTCGCCGTATCTTCGGCTTCGGCCGGGCAGATTCCCGACCAGGCCATCAAAGACATCAAAAAGGTCGATGGCGTGAATCATGTGGTATCGAACCGTGTGGTGCTTGGTGTGAAATATGACGGCAAAGCCATCAACGGGTTCACGTTCGCCACACAGCCGGAGCTGTTCACCAAGATCTTCGCCGCCGAAACCACCGAAGGTGATGCCGCTGCCGCGTTGAAGGATGGCAAGCTGCTCGTCGGCAAGACCATTGCCGACGATCGTGGATGGCATGTGGGTCAGAAGGTCAAGGCCACGGCCGAGAACATCGTGGTAGACAAGGAGGCCACAGCCAAGGCGCAGGCCGATTACCAGGCCAAGGTGCAGGCGCATGTGCAGGAATTGCAGTCGCAGGCCCAGCAATTGGCCGCATCCGGCGACTCGGCAGGAGCGCAGGCCAAGGCTTCGGAAATCGAACAGTACACGAACGACGCCAAGAACGTCGATCCGAAAACGCTGGTCAAGACGAAGAAGGTCACCACCGGAAAGACGCTGATCATCGGCGCGATCGTGTCGAATTCCGTATACCGCGATTTCGCGATCGTCAACGACGATTTGGCCGAGCAGATCGGCAACAAGCAGACCATGTTCGTCATGCAGGCGTTCGTCACGGACAAGCGGGGCGCCGACACGGCCCAAGTCAAGAAGGCCCTGAAGAAAACAATCAAGAAATACTACACAATCGTCGTGTTCGATCGTGACGAGTACAAGTCCACGATGAGCTCGATGATCGATCAGATGCTCATGGTCCTGTACGCGTTGCTGGCTTTGTCCATCATCATCGCCATTTTCGGCATCGTGAACACTCTGGCGTTGAGCGTGTCGGAACGCACCAAGGAGATTGGTCTGCTCCGTGCCATCGGCACGTCACGTGGCCAGGTACGTGGCATGCTTGGCATCGAAGCGGCGATCATCTCCGTGTTCGGCACGGTGTTGGGTTTGGTCGTCGGCATCGCCGCGGGAGTGGTGATTCGTGCGGTCTACGCGTCCGAAGGTTTGGAGACGCTGGCGATTCCGTGGTTGCAGCTGCTCGTGTTCCTGCTGCTGTCGATTGTGGTCGGTCTGGTGTCCAGCATCTCCCCCGCCTCCCGCGCGTTGAAGCAGCCGGTCCTTGACGCCGTGGCGAGCGAGTGAGACAGTTGGAGCGGAACATCGAAAGGAGGCAGCAATGCCTATTCCCAATGAGATTCCAGTAGGAGCGCGCATCGTGGTGCGCACCTTGGAAGGCGTCGATCCCACCGATCATCGTATGAAGTTCCGCGATTACGTAGGCCACGTGCGTTCGTGGGACGGTCAGAAACTGGAGATGACGCGCGATGCGGCGGCGAACGGCTCACGTCCCGAGCAGCGTGTCACGAATTCCCCCCCCCTACCGCGATC
>OCAJ01000211.1_pt1 | contig 14601 bp, 10 predicted proteins | sample 1477121 | NCBI WGS metagenome assembly OCAJ01 (sample SAMEA2580289, study PRJEB22360) | human gut metagenome | biome: human gut; feature: human-associated habitat; material: faeces | place: Denmark | collected 2008/2010 | reverse complement strand
GTCGCAAAATAACAGATAAGCCGGGCGCGGGCGCGGCGGGCGGCACCGGCGGCGGCATGCTGGGCCTGTTCAACGCGACCATGCGCCCCGGCATCGAGTTGGTGCTCGATTTGCTGCATGCACGCGAGGCGTGCGCGTGGGCCGATGTCGTCATCACCGGCGAAGGGTCGATCGACGGGCAGACGCCGTACGGCAAGGTACCGAGCGGCATCGCGCGACTGGCGAAATCGCAAGGAAAACCGGTTATCGCCATCGGAGGCAAGGTGACGCGCGATCCGAACGTCACCGCCGCGCTCAACGAAGCCGGCATCGTCGCGACGTTCGGCATCGCACCCGGCCCAGCCGCTCTGCCGGAACTGCTTGCCGACACGGAACGCAACGTGGAAGCCACCTGCGCCGCGATCGCCGGGCTGCTGAGCGTCGCGCGCGAATGCTCATCGAGACCTCATCAATGAGGAACAGGAACCCCGCCTGTTGCACCGGTATTGAGGACTACTTTGGGGTCATCATCAACAGGCCACTCGCCTGAACTAGATTTTCACATCTGCTTACGGTAAGTATTCACGCAAGAGCGGAACCGCGAAATCAACTTCGCCGCAACCGGTCTGACGAATGACATATGCATCCAGCAACCGCTTGCGAATATGTTTGGCATTGTCGATATCAAAATTATCAAAGCTATCGAAAAACGACAGAAGTGAAGCCTTCCACCGCGCATGACCAGCTATGCGGCGCGCTTCGAGAAGCGGAACATGAGCAGGGCCAGGATCTCACCCGTCACGGCCATGCCGAAGAACACCCACATGCTGGTGGAAAACCCGGCGACGTAGGCGGCCGCGGACTTTATGCCCGCGACACGGCTCGCTGCGGAGAATTCGGCGATCAGCGTGGACGCGACCGCGGTGCCGATGGCGCCGGCGAGCTGCTGCACGGTGTTCATCACCGCGGAGCCGTCGGCGTTCATCGCGGCCGGCAGCTGGTTCAGCGCATGCGTCTGGTCAGGCACGAGCACGAATCCGGATGCGGCCATGAACAGCGCGTAGGCGATCGCGACGGCCCATTCATGCGCGCCGCCGAGCATCATCACAATATCCATGATGGCCACGCCGACAAAACCACAGGCGATGAATTTCGGCGGAAAATGCGCTTTCAGCGCACCTCCGATCAACGGCGCGGAAATCGCGCCGACCACGGCTCCCGGCAGCAGAATCAGGGCGGCGATCATGCTGGTGTGGCCGAGTCCGCGCTGCAATAGAATCGGCAGCAGGAAGTTCACACCGAGCACGCCACCGGACGACATCAGCAGAATCAGCATGCCCAATGTGAATCCGGGGAATGCGAACGTGCGCACCTCGACCAGCGGATGCTCCATCTTCAGCTGCACGGCGGCGAACACACCCAGCACCACGATCGCGCCGACAAGCACCGTCCAGAAGCGCCAGTCGCCGTTCCACTGCGCGAAGAAGCTCGCCGCCACGATGATGCCGGCCAGACCGGCCGCCACCAATACCAGCGATGGCACCGACAGATGCCCCTTCCCGCCGTGGCGGATGTCGGGGACGGTAGCGCATCCCAGCACGAGCGAGATGAGCAGGAACGGGATCATCGTGTAGAAGATCCAATGCCAGTTGAGGAATTCCATGACGAGCCCGCCGAACACCGGGCCGATGGCCGGGGCCGCGCAGGTCACCAGACTGACCAGGCCAAGCATCATGCCGCGTCGGTTGAACGGCGCTTTCTCGAGGATGATGTTGGTCAGCAATGGCAGCGAGACGCCGGTGCCCAACGCCATGATGAGCCGCGCCGCGAGCAACATCGGAAAGTTCACGGCGAGCGCGCCGACCACCGTACCTGCCGAGAACAGCGCCACGGCGGTGACGAACAGCCCCTTGGTGGGGAATGTGCGCACCATGAACGGTGAGGTGGGGATGGCTATGGACAGGAGCAGCAGATAGCCGGTGGTGAGCCATTGCACCACGTCGGCGGAGATGGAGAACTCCCCCATCAGCGTGGAGTAGGCGATGTTGAGCGACGTTTCGGATAGGATGCCGAGGAAGGTGAGGATGGAGAGCGCCACCACCACGATAGTGAGTCTGCCTTCGCTCATATATCTGCTTGGCTGTGGCCCCTCCCGCATCGCCTTTGCCGGCTGTTCCCGCCGCTGTTCGCGTTCCGTCATGATCTGCGACTCCTTCCTTTTCGTCATGGGTGACCGCATCGTTTGCCGCATGGCTCGATGGCCCTCCGGCCTACCGTTTCTCCGCCGTATGAGATCGAGGATCGCCGCCCGCCATCAACGTTTCGACACGTGCCGGCCAGGCATCGGCCACCTTCGTGGTCCATTCCCCTCCCCGGTCCGTGTCCATCAGCCGATGCATAGCCTGCAGCGTGGCGACCGTGGTGGCGACGTCCTGCGGGCTGATGCCGGACAGCACGCCACGCAGATGCTCATGGAACTGGTGCACGTACAGTTCGCGGATTTCCTCGGCGGCTTCGGTCAGGCTCAACGTCACCGCACGGCCGTCGGCTTCGGATGCGTGCTTGACCACAAGGCCTTTGACCACCAGTTCGTTGACAAGCTTCGTGATGCTTGGTGCGGTTACTCCCAGAAAGGCGCTGATGCCGCTGACCCGTGCGGCGGGAGCCGGGGATCCGGCACGATGATTGAGATTCCAGATGGCGTCGATGACATGCACGTGACGAGGCTTCATGTTTTTCGGCAGTTCCGGCAACGCTTCGGTGATGCGTTTCGCCATCCAGCACACGTCGATCAGATCACGCACGTCGTCCAGGGACAGTTGTCGTTGCCCGCTTCGCGATTCCACCATGGCACCCTATTCGTTACTAATAGTCATTACTAAAGGTAAGTATATGGGTGCTCCGGACAACGGGATCGCAGCCTTGGCCCATCAGTCTTCAAGGCATGTTTTCACAACCCGACGCCAACAAGTCCGGGCGCGCACCCACTGGATGCATGCCCGGACTCCACGGAAATCCCAATGGCCTTTGCGCTACACGCGACGGGCGGCGAGCTCCCCGCCCACCCGGTCGACGCGCTTGTCGAGGTCGTAGAAGAAGAGCAGCGCGGCCATAACCACGACCATGGCGACCGGCACCCACACGAAGGTGTTGACCATGGCGGAGACGGTGGCATCGGACCGCACGGCGAGCGAGCCGTCATATCCGCTGGCACCGAGTATCCACGCGATGGCGGCCGAGGAAACGCCCATGGCCACCTTCATGGAGAAGCTGGACGAGCTGAACACGATGCCATCGGACCGCACGCCGCTGCGCCATTCGCCATATTCCACCACGTCGCCGCTCATGGCGTTGAGCGCGGCGTTCATCGGGATGATGCCGACCATGCGCACGATGATGGAGACGAAGAACACCCACAGGTTGCTCGGATCGACGAACACCAGCAGACTGCCGACGGCGACGAGCACCAGGCCGGCCATCGAGGCGTTGCGTTTGCCGAACCGGGCCACGAGCGGTCCGGCGAACGGCAGGCCGATGACCATGGGGATCACTGTCGCCAGACCGATCACGGCGATCAGATTGGAGTTGCCGAGCACGTACTTGGCGATGTAGGCGGCCATGCCGTTGTAGGTCGTTGAGCCCCAGCGTGAGCCACCAGTACTTGTTGCGCGCAAGCGCCTTGAAATGGTCGCCGACGGGAATTCTGCCGGCGCGCCCATCCACGCCATCGCCCGGTTTCATGGACGCGATCTCATGCGTATTCGCGAAGGTGAACCAGTAGCCGAACGGGATCATCACGGCGATCGCCCCGAAGAAGACGCTCCAGCCGAGGGACGAACCGCCGAGGAACTCACTCCCGACACCGGTAAACCGGTGAGCAAACTGAATCTTGGACGCTTCGGCGCGGGCTTCATCTTCTTCTGCATCGTCTTCATGATGTCCGGCACCATCGGATCCACCGTGCTGCTCCCAGCCCGCTTCAACACGCTCGGCATCGGTCAGGGCGAAACGATCCTCGGCACGATGAACTCCATCGGCATCATCTTCGCCCTGATCTCCAACGTCATCTTCGGCTCGCTGTCCGACGCCTCCCACAGCCGTTTCGGCAAGCGCACGCCATGGATCATCATCGGCGGACCGATCGCCGGCATCGGATTCTACCTGACCTCCATCTCCCCCGACGCTGCCGACCATCATCGCCTCCTGGTCACTGCTGCAGATCAGCCTGAACTGCATGATCGCGCCATGCGTGGCGATCCTGTCCGACCGCGTTCCGCAGAAATACCGCGGCTCCATGTCCGCATTCTACGGCGCGGGCCAGATCGTCGGCCAGTCCATGGGCACCATCATCGGCTCCGCCTTCATCGATGCTCCGAAGACCGGCTTCATGATCGACACCATCTGCTGGTGCCTGTGCGGCATCGGCACCGTGCTCCTGCTCCCGCGCGAACTGTCCGCGGCCACGGCCGACGCCGAGAGATTCGACATCAGGCAGATCGCCATGCAGTTCCGCCCGCCGACCAAGGGCGCGCGCGATTTCTATCTGGCGCTCGTCGGACGTCTGATGCTCATCTTCGGTTACAACATGATCGTCGGCTACCAGCTGTATGTATGCATGAAGTACATCGGACAGGACGCCAAGGCCACGGCCTCCACCGTGTCCACCATGGCCGTGATCACCATGGTCGTCCCCCTCGTCGTACCCCTGGTCTCCGGCCCGATCTCCGACAGGATCGGCAAGCGCAAGCTACCGGTGTTCGTCTCCTCCACCATCATCGCCATCGGCATCGCCGTGCCGTGGGTGCTCAAGTCCCAGTTCTCCATGTTCGTCTACGCGGCGCTCATGGGCCTCGGATACGGCATCTACATGGTGGTCGATCAGGCGCTGAACGTCGACGTGCTACCGAACCCGAACGAGGCCGGCAAGGCTCTCGGCATCCTGAACCTCGCCAACACACTCGGACAGGTTATCGCGCCGATTGTCGTCTCCTCCATCGTGGTGGCCACCGGCGGCTACTTCTTAGTATTCCCGATCGCCATCGCGGCCGTAACGATCGGTGCCGTGGTGATTCTGTTCATCAAGAAGGTGAAGTAGCCGCCGGCGGATCGTAGGACCACGCATTCACAGGCGCGCAAGGGCCGTTCCTTTCCGAGGGCTTCAATCTCTCCACCGGTTTTTCGAAAAGGAACGGCCCTTCGCCATGGCAAACCCCGTAGCTGGCATCGTTCCGTAGGTGGCTCTGCCGTTCCGTAGGCGGTCACCTGCGGCATCGGCGATGAGAAACGGCCGTATTTGAGCCGTTCCTTCAGTGACCATCCGACCCCAATCACCTACGGAGTCTGAAAACCACCTACGGAAAAACCGGACCTTGTCGGCAGTCGCCAGGTCCTAGGCACCACCCGACCGCATATACGCGCGGAACCGATGCGGCACCCCGACGAATCATTGCAAAACCGGCCATACAAGCGATGCCCGCAATATGCGCGACATGCGCTGCGTCGATTTGTGAAATCACCTAAATCATAGTAAACTACCAAGTGGTAATTAAAGGACACCGCTTCAACGAGGAAAGTGAGCAATCCATGACCAACACCACCGACCTGCCATACAAGAATCCCAACCTGCCTGCCGAAGAGCGCATCGCCGATTTGCTCGGACGCATGACCCTCGAAGAGAAGGTCGGCCAGATGATGCAGCTTGATGCTCGCAGCGGCGATCTGGATGACCTGATCGTCAACAAGCACGTCGGCTCGATTCTGCACACCTCCCCCGCGGACCTGCCCCGCGCGGTCGAGACCGTGAACACGAAGACCCGCCTCGGCATTCCGCTGATCATCGGCGACGACTGCATCCACGGCTATTCCTTCTGGCCAGGCTCCACCATCTTCCCATCCCAGCTCGGCATGGCAACAAGCTTCGACACGGCCAAGGTTCAGGCCGCGGGCCGTGCCACCGCCGAAGAGGTCTCCACCACCGGCGTGCATTGGACGTTCTCCCCCGTGCTGTGCATCGCCCGCGACACCCGTTGGGGCCGTGTGGACGAGACGTTCGGCGAGGATCCGTATCTTATCGGCGAGGTGGGCTCCCCCCACCTCCAGGGGCATCGTTGAAGGTGGCGAGCCGCTCGCCAAGGATGCGATTCTGGCCTGCGCCAAGCATTTCGCCGGCTATTCCGAAACGCAGGGCGGCCGCGACGCTTCCGAAGCGGACCTGTCCCACCGCAAGCTGGAATCGTGGTTCCTGCCGCCGTTCGAACGCGTGGCGAAGGAGGGTTGCGGCACGTTCATGCTCGGATACGAATCCATCGACGGCGTGCCGGTCACCTTCAACAAGTGGCTGCTGTCCGACAAGCTGCGCGGCGACTGGCACTACCAGGGCACGCTGATCACCGACTGGGACAACGTCGGCCGTTCCGTGTGGGAGCAGAAGGTCAAGGCCGATTACGTGCACGCCGCCGCGGACGCGGTCAAGGCCGGCAACGACCTGATCATGACCACGCCGAAGTTCTACGAAGGTGCCATCGAGGCCGTGAAGACCGGCCTGCTGGATGAGTCGCTGATCGACGAAGCCGTGTCCCGCATCCTCGCACTCAAGTTCCGCCTGGGCCTGTTCGAAGATCCGCGTCTGCCGGACCAAGAGCGCATCAAGACGGTTATCGGCTCCAAAGCCCATCAAGAGCTCAACCTGCAAATCGCACGCGAATCCGTGGCGTTGCTGAAGAATGACGGCGCATTGCCGTTCTCGGCTGCGGCGGGCAAACGCATCGCCGTGGTGGGCCCGCTTGCCGATGACGCGCAGGAGCAGTTGGGCGATTGGGCCGGCAATTCCGGTCAGGTCAATTGGATGCCGGATGGCCAGCCGCGTGAGATGATCACCACCGTGCTTGACGGGTTCAAGCAGCTTGCGCCCGAAGGATGCGAGGTTGCGTATTCGCGTGGCGCGAACATCATCGATTTGGTGGACGATCCGGAAGGCGAGTTCTATCCGGATGGCCAGCCTCGTCCGAAGCTCGCCGTCTCCGCCAAGTTCGACCAGCAACTGCTGGATGAGGCGGTGGACAACGCTCGCCGTTCCGACCTTGTTGTCGCCGTCGTGGGCGATGTGGTGCAGTTGGTCGGCGAGACCTGCTCCCCCGCCACACTGGAACTGCTCGGCGGGCAGAACGCCATGCTCAAAGCGCTTGCCGACGTGGCCCGCGAGACCGGCAAGCCGCTGGTCGTGGTGCTGATGAGCTCCAAGCCGCAGGTGATGCCGGCATGCGTGATCGGCACGAATGGCGTGATCGTGGACGAATCCACGGCCGACGGTGTCAGCGCGTTCATGTGGGCGCCGAATCCGGGTATGAAGGGTGGCCAGGCCATCGCCGAAATCATTCTTGGCGAAACCGAGCCGAGCGGACGTCTGCCGATCACCTTCCCGCGTCATGCGGGCCAGCTGCCGGTCTATTACAACCAGATCCGTGGCCAGCACGGCAATCGTTATGCCGATCTCACGCAGGATCCGGCGTTCGCGTTCGGCGAGGGCCTCGGCTACACGACCTTCGCATATGGCGAACCGACAATCACGAACGTTCCGGCTTCCGGCACGTTCGCCACCACCGATACCATGCATGTCGAGGTTGCGCTCACCAACACCGGCGAGCGCAAAGGCACCGAAGTAGCGCAGTTGTATATCGGCGATATCGTGACGTCCTACAGTTGGACGGACCGCGAGCTCAAAGCGTTCCAGCGCGTGGAGCTTGAGCCGGGTGAGACCAAGACCGTTGCGTTCGATATTCCGGTTTCGGAGTGCACTATCGTCGATTCGGATGCCAACCGTATCGTCGAGCCGGGCGAGTTCGAGGTGCTGATCGGCCATTCGAGCCGTCGCAAGGATCTCAAGCGGACCACGTTCACCGTGGCGTGAATGGTTCCAGCTTGGTAGTGGTCGGCGATCGTCATCGATGGTCGGCCACTACCGGAGACTTTTTGGGGGCAGCCATCAAACTGCCCCCAAATTCATATGCGGATCATCATATGCGGATCATCGGCGGGAATCAGCGATAGGAGTCCCACAATGGTGCGGGAAACAGCATGTTCTCCATTTCTGCCCACTCGCCGCACAAATCGACTTCCGGCTCACGCAGCCACCACAGCTGGATGCCATCCATGATTTCCATGGCCTTGCGCACCACCGGCCGCATGCTTTCCTCCCATGAGCCGAGTTGCGGCGGAACCAACCATGGATAACGGGAATAATGTGCCCAGATGTTGTCCATTCGTTCCATGAATTCATCATGCAGCGGATGGTCCGGGTTCAGGGATTCGGCCGACAGCACGGTGAACAGCTGCACCATCATGCGCCGGCGCGAGTTGTGTTTCACCAGGTAGCGCAGGTATGCGGGGAAATGCGGCGCGGATGGGTCGCTGCCCGGCATGCCCGATGAGAAGAAGTCCTCCGGAGTGCCGGTTTGCCCGTAGTATTCGTCATATACCAGCGCCAGCATCTTGTCTTTGTTTTCGACGTATCGCAGCACGCCTTGTTTGGAAATGCCGACCCGATCGGCCACGTCCTGGATGGAGATGCCGTTGAATCCGCGTTCGCTGATGAGCTGCACCGCCGCATCCAGCACTTCCGCACGACGCTCTTGTGGCGATTTGCGGGTACGTTTCGAAGTCTCTTCCTCTGCCATGACTCCGAGTCTAATGCCCTTTGCGTCGATTGTCGTTGATTGACGGCGCCGATGCCACGTCATCGTGGGGCGCATCCGCTTGAATCCATCCATGACGCCATACGCGGGTCAGATCCCACGCTTCGAGATTGCCGCCGTTGCGCGGGTCACGTGGCGGTTTCCCTTCGCCGCTGCCTGGTTTCGCGGAACGCGCAAGCTGGTAGCTCCAATAGATCTGCCCCGCCGACGCATCCCATGCCGCGCGTTGCAATCGCGATACTTGACGGTATGCGTCCGCTCGGTTCCGGCTGTGCAGTGCCCACCGGTTCTCCACGCACCACTCACCCACAAGTACAGGGATATGACAGGCCGCCGAACGGATGGCGATTTCGCGCGCACCCACCAGCATTCGGTACAGCCATGGCAGGTGCCGCGATTGCAGGTACAGTCGGCGTGCCGGTCCCGCGAACAACGGTTCCTCCATGGCGATGAGATATTGGTGGGTGTCGAGCATGACGTTGCGCATGCCGGCGCGACGGAACCAGTCGCCCCAGCGGAGCAGTCGGAAGCCGTCATGGAATACGATTATGGTTTCCGGGCGCAGTATGGCGCGCAACCGAGCGTAGGTGTCGCGGTAGAAGCGCTTCAGAAAGCGCAGTGGGACATGCGTGCTACCGGAGGCCTCGCGGACGTCCTTCGCCGTATTCGACGTGCCATGGAACACAGACCAGCTCACCGGTTCGTTGAGCACTTCGATGCTGTGTAGGGTCGGCTCGTCACGATATCGGCGGGCCAATCGTTCCAGCACATTCAGCGCGTATTCCACCAAGTCCGGATTCTGCGCCCATTTGCACACGCCCGTCAGACCGCCGTTGTCGAAACCATTCTGTGAGCCGGGCACGGTATGCAGGTCGATCATGATCTTCAGTCCCGTCTCCCGCGCCCAACGGAACGCGCGGTCGAGGTATGCGATGCAGCCCGGATGTCCGGGCCAGTCGCCGAAGATGAAATATGGTATGGGAATGCGCACGAGATTGAGCCCATGGTCGGCGATGATGCGGAAATCCTCCAGGGTGATGTAGGCGTCGCGGTGCCGGCGCAGTTCCTCGGCGAGATTCCGCTCGGACCAGAGGGCGCCGTGCGTGCGGTGCATCCAAATCTCATCATCCTCGGCACTGCGGGCGAATGGTTCCGGGTCCATCCATTTCTCCAGCACCAGCCAGTTGCCGAGGTTTACGCCGTTGATTCGCTCGTCGATGCCCAGCACCATGCATCCCACCGCCTTTCTGTGCGGGGTTTCGCCCGGCTTGCCGTTTCCGCCTATTCAAAAACCAAACCCCTATTTCAGCCCAATGGGCCAAGGAACGCACCGTTCGCAACGTTCCTTGGCCCATTGTATGCGTCCCGCAATCAGCCACGCGGCCGGTTGGAATCGGACCACGGCCGGATTGGGGTTTCGGAATGATCGTGGCCGGATGGGCGGGATCAGTCGACCGGCTTCGTCTCGTCCGCCTCGTAGTCGAAGAAGTCGAAGTCGGCAGTCTTCTCATGCAACGCGGCGTCGGTGACGGCGACGCCGACCATGGTGTCGGTGAGCAGCTTGTAGTTCCAGTAGTAGAAGCCGCTGCCCTTGCTCCATGCGGCGAGCTGGGATTCGGCCACGCCCTGGTACAGCGAGCGCTTCTGTTCGGCGGTCAGGGTCTCGGCCTGCGCGCCTTCCTCGCCGTTGAGCACGCTTTGGCCGCCGTGGGTGTCCACGCCGCAGCCGACGGAGTTGAACAGGCACCACTCCCCCACGATCACCGGGAAGTATTCGCTCATCTCGGCGATCATCGGCGCGTAGGTGTTCCTCACGAAGTCGTCGTAGCCTTCCACGGTCTGCGGGCAGCCCATCATTTCGGCGGTCATGAGGTACTGGTGGGTGTCGAGGACCACGTTCTCGAATTCCGGCGCAAGCCTGCCATCGGACCCGCGCATGAAGTCCTTCCACTGCTCGATGTCGAAGCCGTCGTGGAACACCACGGCCTTGTCCGTCGGCAGCGCGCCCTTGTCGGCGTCGCGCAGACGGTGGTAGGCGGTGACGTAGAAGTCCTTGAGCCAGTCGAAGGCGATCGGGCCGGTGCCTTCGGCGAGCTCCGGGTCGACCGCCTTGTAGCGTTCGGTCACATTCATCATCGGCCAGGAGGTGGTGGTGTTCGGCTCGTTGATGATCTCGATGCCCATCAGCGCCTGGCGATGGCCGTACCGCTTGGCGAGGCGTTCGAGCACGGACAGCACGAATTCGACTTCGTCGGGCAGCTGCGCCCATTTGCACACGCCGGAGATGCCGCCGTTGTCGAAGCCGTTCTGGCTCATCGGCGCGGTGTGCAGGTCGATAAGGATGGTCAGGCCGTATTTTTCGGCCTAGTTGAAGGCTTTGTCGAGTTCGTCGATGCAGCCGATGAACGGTGCACGGTCGCCGAAGATGAAGTACGGCACGGGGATGCGCACGGAGTTCAGCCCCCATGATTTGATGGTGGCGGAGTCGCGTTCGTTGATGTATTCGGCGCGGTGGGTCTTGATGCGGGCCTCGTAGACGGCCGGGTCGAGCTGCGTCGGCAGGTAGTATTCGTCGTCCGCGGTGGTGCCGTCGAACAGCGCCGGATTCATCCACTTCTCCAGCACCAGCCAGTTGCCGAGGTCCACGCCTTTGATGTAGTCGGGATTCATGTGCACTCCTTCGTACGTCATGCAGTTTCTATTACTTAGTAACTACTTAGTTATATCGTAATACATTTCCGTTCCACACGCAACCCAACCTCGGCGGCACCCCATCTCCGCCATCGACCTTTATATTTGAATATATAAGATCGATTGATGGAGGTGCCGGAATGCGATACGTGATGCGGATCTTCGACACTCCGCTGCTGGAGTTCGAGGCATCCTACGGCGAGGGGCTGCAGGCCGGCTGAGAAGGAACGCACGACTTCCCCATGCCGTCGATTTCCACAAGATAACACGCCGATGAGGAACTTTGAAACAGACACCCCCAAGTACATCAAAACCAAACACCCCTACATCTGGACATACCAATGAACAATTCCCATATGACCACTAGCATGAGGGGAGACATTATTTATAAAGCATAAAAGAAGGTCCGTTCAGATGGAGAAGCCGAGCGATAGTAAGAACAGCTCCATATCAGTGAATTATTTTTTGAATAGTGCTGCATATAGCGGACTTTTCTCCCTTCTTTCGGTTATCCTTACGGGTCAAGTTTCTGCAACGTCATCACTATGTGTTGGATTAGCTCTTGGAGTTTTATCCCTTTTTTCTAGGGGCAGTACTGTTTTTATAGGTGGCTTGATTGAGCGTTCATCAACGGTATCCCTCACTGAGACCGGTTTCGGATTCATAGTTTTTTCACTTTTGCTGCTGCAGCCGGCAATGGGTGGTTTTATCGGCTTCCTTTTTTTGGATTTGGCTTTGCTGGGACTTGGTCTCTCACTGGTTAATTTTGCTCTCAGAGGGCATATCATCGCTAGAGTAAAGGATAAAAAGTCTCAGGCCGCTTTGTTTGCTTTAGTGACCATGACAGCCAATCTTGGATCCGCAATTGGGCCTCTAGCTTCAAATTACATATATAAGGCTTTCGGACAAACGCTCTTTGTTATAGTCATCGTCGGACTCTATGTTTTTTCTGCTTTACTAACTCCAATAGTGCTGACTCATCATGTCTTCATACGCAATGAGAAAAGCAGCAAAGAAAATACCTCTTCCATCGTGAAGACCATTACAGACTCGTTGAAAAGTCCCGGTACGGTTCTTGCCATCCTGGCGGTGTTTGTGGGCAGCATAATGAATGGTCAGCTTTTTGCGGGAATGGCATTGGAATTCCACTCGTTATCCGATAGCCCAGTCATAAGAGGATTGTTCTATTCCATTGATGCCATATCGGTCATAGCACTGCAAATGCCCGTGAGTAAACTCATCTCGCGAGGCATGGCTAATGGGCAGAATGCCACCTCATTCATCATCAAAAGCCTAGGGATTTATGGAATTTCCTTCGCACTATTCGCCTGCGGAGTCTCGTCGTACTGGTGGATATGCATTATAGCCTTGGTTGTGTTCTCCATTGCAGAATGCATCTATGCGCCATTGATCAATATTGCTCTGGTAGAGGCACAGCCAGATAAACCTTTGGTGGACATTTTGAACTATCGGCTGATAATTGCAGCCATTGGCGAATCGGCAGGCTCATTCCTTGGCGGTTGGATCGTTCCGGCACTACGTCCTGCAGGAATGACAGCTTGGTATTGGTGCGCACTGGCGTTGGTGGGAATAATACCCGCAGTCGTCAGTAATCAAATTGGAAAACGCGGGAAAAGAATCATCCGTCGCTAAAGAAAAGTCTTGGCGAGCGCACAGGAAGGGGAATGATATGAAAATACTGCTGCTGCAACAGCCTAAATCTTTCTCGGATTATCCAGAATGGATTAAAGAGGTCCAAGAACGCTTCGGTCGTTTAGAGGTTATGGTCTTCACCTCGGACAATCGGGCCGTGCACCATCGTTGGCCGAACACCGTCATCAAGGAAATCGTGGTTTCTGATTATTCCTCCGATAGCGCTACCGCGAAATTCTTTGATATTGTCAGAAAATTTAAACCAGATAGGATAATTTCCAGCTCGGAGGAAGATGTATTGAGGGTTGCAGAGGCGAGAAGTCTATTTGGCATTCCCGGTTTGCAGTATGAACTGGCGTTGCGCTGTCGAGATAAGGTCACGATGAAGCAGTCGGCCCTTGATGCCGGATTACAGGTTATTCCCTACACCTCCTGCAAAAGCTTTGGAGATATTATTTCGGCGTTCGATCGTTGGGAGACGGTTGTTCTCAAACCTCGGTGGGGTGCAGGCTCCGCGGGTATTACGATACTGCATTCGAAAGATGATTTGCCTGCTTTAGCCACCAAGCCGGAATTCATACAAAACGTACATTCAAACCAGTATTACTTAGAGGAATACTGTTCCGGCTCCGTCTACCATGTGGATGTGGTCTATATCAACGCTGATTCGATCCTGATCTCGCCATCACGATATCTTGTCCCACCGCTGGATTTCGAGAAGCAAAATACCGGTTCCGTGATGTTGGACGAGGACGACGCCGACTATTCTGAGCTGCTCCGACTGACAAAACAATTAATTAGATCTTTCAAAGATCAGACGATTCCCAATGTGATGCATATCGAATTCTATAAGAACGAAACCGGTGATTTCATATTCGGGGAAATGGCGGCACGCAGAGGAGGCGGACTCATCAAACAAGAGCTGACAGCCGCCTATGGCATGGATCAGAGTAAGGCCAATTTCCTACTGGAACTTGGCCTTGTCGATGCGGATACCAACATCACACGATTATCCCAATATGGCATACTGCTGGAAACCGCTGGATTGAACTGGCCAAAGGAAAAGGAAATCCCGGATTGGGCAGTTTTAGAATCTGTGGGAAAGAAAAAAGGTATCGCTCACAATTCTGTCGATTCCGACAGGAAATTCCTTATCTCCGGTGATAATGAAGCCGAAATCATCCAACGTTCCAATCATCTTATACACGGCTGATACGGCAATGAAGAATTCGCTCTTTGCAAGGGGACGATCGTAACCGGCATGCATAACAAAGGTGCCCGCCGCGCATGGAGGGGATCCATCGCGGCGGGCACCTCATGGGCAGGGCGCCGGCGATCGGCATATCGCCGGGAAAAAGGGAAAAACCGGCATTACGCGCGAGCCGACGCCGTATCACTCCGGCTCAGTCCAGCACGAAGGTGTTGAACGATCGCGGAGCAAGCGTTACCTTGAAGCCGCGTTCGGCGGCATCGGGATCGGCGAATTCGAACGGGCGCTCCTCGTCGAGGGCGTTCTGCGCCACGACCACCACCGTGCCGTCCGGGTTGCGGAAGGCGATGGCCATGGAGTTGAAGTGGCTGGTGGTGC
>OCAJ01000198.1_pt1 | contig 15949 bp, 14 predicted proteins | sample 1477121 | NCBI WGS metagenome assembly OCAJ01 (sample SAMEA2580289, study PRJEB22360) | human gut metagenome | biome: human gut; feature: human-associated habitat; material: faeces | place: Denmark | collected 2008/2010 | reverse complement strand
CAGGTCGGTTCGCCCGGCCCCCCCCCGGGGAGCACGGCGCCCCCCGCCGCACCCGGACGGTACGGCTTGCGGAAGTCGAAGGAGCGGCAGGAGCACAGCAGTTCCACGGCCAGCACGCGCGCAAAGGCCGGAATCGACCGGCGCAGCTTGCGGGCGGCGGCCCAACCCATCGACACGTGATCTTCCTGCATGGCGGAGCTTGGAATCGAATCGACCGAGGCAGGCACGGCGTTACGCTTCATTTCGGAGACGATGCCGGCAGCGGTGTATTGGGCGATCATGAAACCGGAGTCCACGCCCGGGTCACCAGCCAGGAACGCCGGCAGGCCGCGGTTGCGCGCCACGTCAAGGAAGCGGTCGGTACGACGCTCGGAGATAGAGGCTACGTCGGCGGTCGGAATCGCCAGGAAATCGAGCACATAGGCCAGCGGCGCGCCATGGAAGTTGCCGTTGGACTCCACACGGCCGTCCAGCGTGACGCACGGGTTATCGATGGCGGAGGCGAGTTCCACGCCCGCCACGGAGGCCGCGTATTCCACGGTGTCGCGGGCGGCGCCGTGCACCTGCGGGGTGCAGCGCAGCGAGTAGGCGTCCTGCACACGCACGGTGGAGCCCGGGCGGCCGGCCTCAATCAGACCAGAGTCCTTGAGCATGCGGGCGATGTTCGCAGCGGAATCGCCTTGGCCGCGATGCGGGCGCAGCGCCTGCAAGTCGGCGGCGAATACGCGGTCGTTGCCGAGCATGCCTTCCACGCTCATCGCGGCGGCGACATCCGCGGTCTTGAGCAGCAGGCGCAGATCGGTGATGGCCATACACAACATGCCGAGCATGCCGTCGGTGCCGTTGACCAGCGCCAGTCCTTCCTTCTCTTTCAAATCGACGGGCGTGATGCCGGCCGCACGCAGCGCTTCGCCGCCGCCGATCTTGAGGCCGTCAGCGTTGCGGGCCTCGCCTTCACCCATCGCCACCAAAGCACAGGCTGCGAGCGGCGCCAAATCACCGGAGCATCCGAGTGAACCGTATTCGTAGACCACCGGGGTGATGCCGGCGTTCAGCATATCGGCGTAGACCTGCGCGGTTTCCGGGCGCACACCGGTGCGTCCGGTGCACAGGGTGCTCAGGCGCAGCACCAGCAGGCCGCGCACCACCTCACGCTCCACTTCCGGTCCGGCACCGGCGGCATGCGAGCGAATCAGACTTTTCTGCAGCTGCGCACGCTGTTCCTTGGGGATGGAGGTGGAGGCGAGCGCGCCGAATCCGGTGGAGATACCGTAATGCGGCACGGTGTCGTCGGCCAAATGATCGATAACCGCGCGACTCAGCGCCATCTCATGCTTCGATTCGTCCGAAATCGCCACTTTGGCACCGCCGCGCGCTACGGCGATAACGTCCTCGATGCTCAGCGCTCCAACACCTACGGTGACCGTCTGCTCTGCCATGCTCATACCTTTCTATATATGTGCCGCATTCCGCATATACGACATATGCGGCACATGCTTCGCCGGGGATCCGCGACTGCCCGCATTCGCTCACCGCACCTGCCCATCAACAGCAGGCGACGCAAACGCGACCAATCGCTCCCCGAGTAATCAAACCTTGGCCATTTCACCTCAGTCGGATGCCCGCCATAAGCCACTTCGTCCATCTTGTGTCTGAAATCTCAGACATGTAAGGTGATGGAAATATGAGCCATGCCTCGCAGCAATACGCCTTCACCGAGCCACGTACCGTCAAGCGGGCGCAGGTGAAGCCATCAGAACGGGAACATCAGACATCATCATCCGCGCCACGTGTCTCGCTGGCTCCGGCGGCCGACCGTACGCTCGACATCCTCGAGTTCATCGCGAGCAATGGTCAGACGCAAGCCGCCACGCTCGCTCGCGAACTCGGCATTCCGCGCTCCACGGTGTACCAATTGTTGGAGATTTTGGAGCGTCACGGACTGGTCACCCGCCTTGCCGAGCAGCGCGCGTACGGCATCGGACTCAAGACTTTCGAGCTGGGATCGGCCTATTCTCGCCAACATCGTGTATCGCAGGTCGCGCATCCGGTGTTGGCGCGTCTTGTTGACGAGACCGGCGAAAACGGACATCTGGCCGTGCTGCACGGCAACGAAATCATTTATGTGATTGAGGAGCGCGCCGCGCATCGCCCGCCGCTAGTGTCAGGCGTGGGCGTGCGCCTACCCAGTCACCTGACCGCCACCGGGCGAGCCATTCTGGCCGCACTCCCCCGCAATCAGGTCCGCGCGCTATATCCCAATCGTCAGGCGTTCACCGACCGCACCGGCATCGGCCCCAAATCGCCCAAGGAGCTGGAGGCGACGCTCGCCGAAACCCGGCGCACCGGTTTTGCCGAGGAACACGGCGACGTGACGCCCGGCTTTGATTCATACGCCGTCGCTGTGCGCGACTACAACGATTTCCCCATCGCCGGGCTGGCTCTCACTTTCGTGAGCGGATCGCTGCGCCCCGAACAGGAGCGGTCGCTTAAGACCAAGCTGCGGCTTGCCGGCACGGAACTGTCCCGGCGTCTCGGCGCGGCCGGCAGTTTGACATGAGGATTCGCGAGATCATCGTGCTGGGCTCCTTCGCCCCGATCACGATTTTCTCAACTAAGTTCACCGATTCGCTGACCGGCAACGCCAAACTCGCCGGCTTCTCGCTGACAGTGACGGCCATCATCAGCCTGGTGGTGATGACCGCCCTGCACGCACTTCTGCCGGGAGCGTAAGGCGCGTTCTTGGTTCCCTCAGTCAGCTTCTCCGCCTGGACGGTTCCCCTCAGAGAGGGGAGCCAGAACGAGTCACGCCCGAACGATTACGTTGCGCAGATCACCGATGCCTTCGACGTGCACGATGGTCTCGTCGCCTGGGTCGAGGTGGCCGGAGGCGTTCGGGGTGCCGGTCATGATGACGTCGCCAGGCAGCAGCGTGGAGAACGACGAAATGGCGGCAATCTGCTCGGGGATGCCGTGAATCAGGTTCGCGGTGGTGCCAGACGCCATCGGCACATCCTCGCCGTTCAGCGTGAAGGAAATCTTGGCGTCCTTCCAGTCGAGGTCGTCACGCATCACGATCCACGGGCCAAGCGGACAGGAGGTATCGAAGCCCTTGGCGCGCGTCCACGTGGGGTCGATGCCCTGCAGATCGCGCAACGTCACGTCGTTGACGCAGGTGAAGCCGAACACGTAATCCATCGCGTTTTCAACGGACACGTTCTTGGCGATGCGTCCCATCACCACGGCCACTTCCGGCTCGAAGTTCATATCCTTGGAGCAGGCCGGGTACACGATCGGATCGTCGGGGCCAATCACCGAGGTGGACGGCTTGGTGAAGATCACCATGTCTTCCGGCGCGTGGGCGATTTCGGAGTGGCCGGCCTCGTGCATGAACTGGGCGTGGGCCTCGTAGTTCTTGGCCAGACCGTAAACCTTGGAGGGGATGACCGGGGAGAGCAGGCGGATGCCGTCGCCGTCGACCGGGTACCGGTTGCCGGTAGGCTTGACCTGGTCGCCGGCCAGCGGATGGCCGTCCAGTTCGATGAGGTAGTCCTTGCCGTCCGTTTCGTCCTTCTGCACGAAGGCGTAGCGCGGCGAATCATTCAAAGAAAAACGTGCGAGTCTCATGCCTGTAAGCCTACTCCTTGGCGGTTCCTTCCGCAGAAGCATCCGTCCAAGGAGCAAGCAGACCGGCCTTCAATCGACCAAAACGCACGTTCGCTGGGATTGCTACTTTTCGGTCCAGGTTTTGTCATACAGCGACTGGCCGCTTTGCGTGTGCATGATGACGCGCAATGATGCCTTGCCGCTGGAGGTCTTGCACATCGAGCCCAGCAGATTCGCGGTGGATTGATAGGTGCTGTCCATAGCATCCAGTGAGGAAGCGGCGGTATCGCCTAGCGAGGCATAGCTGTCGTCGAGCACGTACTCGTACACCAAGGTGTCACCGTCGACACGGTAGTTGAAGGTGATGCCGGTGTCTGCAAACGTATCCGCTTCGGATTCAATGGAGTCCTTGAATTCCAAAGAGTCGACGAAATCCTGAATCGAATCGTACAGCCCATAATCGCCGTCGGTTAGATCGTCATGGGTTTCGCCCAACGTGTCGTCCAGCGCATCGTCAAGATTATCTTGAGCTTTGCTCTTATCGCTGCTATCACCGTTGCCCGAAGAGGACTGACTATAGAAGGAATCGGTTTTCGCCTCATCTATAGCCTTGCTGGTGTACGAGACACCGCCGACGATCAGCGCGATGACCAGTATTACCTGTATCACCATGCCCGCCGCACTGATGATGATGCCGGCGATGGCCAAGCCCTTGCCCTTGCCGCCCTGTTTCTTAATCTGGTTGAGGCCCACGATGCTCAGGATCAGACCGGGGAGTGAGACAAGGAACGAGCAGATAAAACCGGCAATAGCCAGGCCGTTGTACTTCTGGTTCGCTTCAGGCGGCACACTGCCGTAAGAACCAGACCATCCCGGCTGGCCGTTCGGTTGGCCGCCTTGCATATACGGGTTATAGGGCGTTTGCGGAGGCACGGCCCCGCCGCCCGGATATACCGGAGCACTACCGCTGCCATAGACCGGAGGAACCGATCCGCCTGCCGGAGCCGCCCCCGGATAGGGCGAATTGGGCGCTGCCGATGCGGGCGCGGGCGCAGCGGCAGGAGTCACTGGTGGCAAAGCCTGCGTAGGCGGTACCGGCTGATTGACCGGCGCAAGAGGCTGGGTGGGCTGCTCGGCAGGTGTAAACGCCTGCGTAGGCTGCCCAACAGGAGTGAACGCCTGAGTGGGCTGTTCGCCCGCTGCGAGTGCTTGGGTTGGAGCATTGTTGGCGGCGGTTCCTGCTTCCCCCGTCATCGCATTTAACGGCTCAGTCGGATTGGCGTCAGCTTGCTGCCCCGGCACCTGGCCGTTCGGATTGACATTCGGATCAGTCATGACATGCACTCCTTCAACTGCATCGTACCCCACTTGCGAGATACGCCCCTCGTCTTACGCGCCACATTGTGCGTTACAGACAACTGTACTCCTCGTGGCGAGCCTTAAGTACCCCAGGAAATTTGGCTTCCCAAAAAACACAGAAGCCTGAAACCGGCTATTGCCTCAGCAATATTCAGTCGGTTTCAGGCTAAATCGTTAATCCTCTGGTGAAACGACGGTCTACTTCTTCAGCAGCGGCGCGACCTGTTCCTCGTAGGCGGTCAGGGCGGTGTCGATCACCTGGTGCATGTCATAGTACTTGTAGGTGCCCAAGCGGCCGCCGAACACGGTGTTCGGCTCGGCCGCGGCCTTGGCCTCGTACTGGGCGTACAGGGCCTTGTCCGCGTCCGTGTTCACCGGGTAGTACGGTTCGTCGCCGCGCTCGGCGAAGCGGCTGTACTCCTCCCACACCACGGTCTTGTTCGGGTTCTGGGAGTCATGACGTTCCGGGTTGAAGTTCTTGAACTCGATGGCGCGGGTGTAGGGTACGTCCGCGTCGGAGAAGTTCATCACCGGGCAGCCGAAGTGGTCGCCTTCGTCGTAGCGTACTTCCTTGAAGTCCACCGTGCGCCACTTGAGGTCGCCCAGCTCATAGTCGAAGTAACGGTCCACCGGGCCCGTGTACACCACCGGCACGCCGGCGGCCTTGAGCGCGGTCTTGTTGTACGGCTGGGACTCGTCGAAGAAGTCGACGCCAAGCTCCACAGTGATGCGCGGGTCGTCGATCATGCGCTCCATCCACTTGGTGTAGCCGTCCGTGGGCAGGCCCTCCCACGTGTCCTTGAAGTAACGGTTGTCGTAGTTAAAGCGCACGGGCAGGCGCTTGATGATGGCGGCCGGCAGCTCGGACGGGTCGGTCTGCCACTGCTTGCCGGTGTAGTTCTTGATGAACGCCTCATACAGGGGGCGGCCGATGAGCTGGATGCCCTTGTCGTTCAGGTTGGCCGGATCGGTGCCGGCCAGCTCGCCCGCCTGCTGTTCAATCAGGGCCTTGGCTTCGGCCGGCGTGTAATGCGCGTGGAAGAACTGGTTGATGGTGCCGAGGTTGATGGGCAGCGGGTAGACCTCGCCGTCATGCGTGGCGTACACGCGGTGCACGTAGTTCGTGAAGCTCGTGAAACGGTTCACGTAATCCCACACGCGCTTGTTGGAGGTGTGGAACAGGTGGGCGCCGTACTTGTGGATCTCCGCGCCGGTCTCCTCGTCCATATACGAGTAGGCGTTGCCACCGATGTGATCGCGGATGTCGATGATGTGCACGCGGGCACCCGTATGCTCCACCGCCTGCTGCGCGACCGTCAGACCAAACAGGCCCGCACCGACAATTACCAGGTCGGGGTATTCAGTAGAACTCACCATGCGCAATAACCTTTCAGTGTCAATCTATCAGTTATTATGTTCGATTTCCGAGAGATTATCTTACTCACCCAACTGCAAATCGACCAAAGAGCAATGAACGCCTGCACAGCATATCTATATCTGTTTCCTAGGAACATTCGCGGAGCAAAGATCAAGCACGCCCGCGCAAGCGCCAAATTGTGTAGGCGGCGAGGGTGATGCCGTCTGCGATGCTGCCAGCGGCAATCATCTGGTCCATAGTCTGTACGGAGCACCATGTGAGGTGCGACAGTTCCCAGTCACGTCCCGCATCCGGCGTCACTTCGGAAACGTTCAGACCGACCACGGCAATCGAATCTTTCATCACACCCGTGTCCGCATGCATACGTTGCAACACCGCCGCGGAATCGGCATCCGCATGGAGCCCGGTTTCCTCATGGAATTCACGCAACGCGGTTTGCTCGGGTGTCTCTCCCGGCTCTCCCATGCCTCGCGGAAATTCCCATTCCCATGATTCCGTGGAGACCCGCCAGTGGCGAGCCAGCAGCACGCGCCCATCACGCTCCGCGACGCATACTGCCCCAGGACGAGCACCCTTGACCGAAGCATAATGCACGGCGAAATGATTCCCTGTCGCAACGTCTTCCAGTGCCACTTGGGTAACCGCAAAATCGGCACCGCCCTGCTCTTGGTACATGACCTTCTTACCCAGAACCTTTAGCGGCGGCTCGCCGTCATGTACTGCGTCATCGCGAATCACTTCGTCAGCCACCGCGCCATTGGATATAACACCGCTCGATGCCCCGCCATCGCGCCCCACCGGTAACGCATTAACTACCATTTCGGCCACCTACCACTTTCGCCATTGATCATTACTATTATCCCCAAGCGCTGCTACCGCACCCACAGCCCGCGCTACTCCAAATACACCACGGTCTTAAAACTCGACCTCACACCCAGCAGCCATTTCGCGATATCGATAAGATTCGGCACAATGCCGATGAACCACGCCACCATCACCACGAGCCATATCGGCGATTTACCGTTGAACCACACGTTGTCCGACAACGCAGAAAGCAATGCCAACACACCCGCCACCAACGCACTCCATAACATATCTATGCCGTCACCCTTCAGGCTCTTCTGCTGGCACGCCTGCTCCACCGCATAGGCCACATTGCGCGTATTAATCTTCTGAATTCGCTTGCTCGTATCGGCATTGCACTTGCGCCATGCCTCAATAACCGGCTGGCTTTGATAGCAGAACGTCGCAAACAGCACGAACGGCATCTTGCCCAACTGCTTGGTAATACTACCGTTAAGTACCAGCGACGACCTGCTCGACCTGTCTCCAGCCAGCCGTGCAAACGAGTTATTCGGCGCGCTCACCGCTACCAAATACGCGCCAAGATGCTGCGCCATGGTTTTCTGGTACACGAATTGATACCAGTCTCGCAACAACTGACGAGACATTTCAGGCTTCTCGACTTTGCCTACTTTGCCGACCGACTTACCGAACCATTTGCCAGTCGACCCATCAACCGACTCATCAACCGTCTCTTCATCCGTCTCGGTTTCTCGCAGCGCTGGCTTGCCTTCCGGCAGTTCAACCGCCCTATCAATGCACATACGCGCATCAGTACGCTTCGGCATCTTCGCAATCGCCTGCAATGTCTGTGCAAACGTCACCGTCGTATCATTGCCGCCGCTCGACCCCGTATTCGCCGCGCCCGCCAAGTCCCGCAAATGGAACTGTTTGCGCAATACCTCCGCACAATCGCGCGCATTGGCTTCAAAATATGGGACGAAACCCTTACTTTTCGTCAGTTCTTTGACCGAAGCATCATTCTGGTTCTCGTAAAGCACCAGACCCTGTTTTTCCGCGTCGATCCATTCCTGCCAACGTTGCCCGAGGAACCGGCACCGATCCTCAATAGCCGCGCCATACCAGTCACTCGCATCACCGTCAGCTTCAGCACCGTACAGCAACTGTGCATACATCTCCGCGATGATGGTTGACTTCAGCTCTCCTGTTTCGTGAGCATGTTTCAGCCGATTGGTGAACTCGGTATAGAACCGACTATTTAGCCCCAGCGCTTGATTCCACGTGACCGTGGTGCCGAACACACAGTATTCCAGCGGCCGAACGGTCAGTTGTTCCTCAGTTCCCGCACACACAAGGTCCTCGGGAAGAATGGTTTCGTTTTCCTGTTCCGCTGCCTTTTGCGCGTCTTCTTTCACGTCTTCGATGCTCTTAGTGGTGAACGCCACCAAGCAGTCCTCCAGAGTCGGATGCCGGCCGGAGACGATGATCGCCGGACCATCCTTATACGACTTTCCCAGCACGCCATTGACCGCCGTGGGGCCGAGAGCCAAGAAGAACAGACCATCCAGCAACTGCGCTTCGGTCAGCATGATTTTGGGGCAATACATATATGCGGTGCGCACAATACCCGCAAAATGCGTTGCGATGTCTGTGTAGTCGTTGAGCAACCGCTCGCAGGGGCGATACGTATCGGTCCTGCACCACAGATTACGAATCGATGGATACGCAGGGTACTGCTTCACAAGGTCATTCCACTCTTGGCTCTGCTCAGTGGAATCGAAGTTCGTGATCATCGTTGCCCGTAGCGATTGCCTCTTGCCCATACGCCTAGTCTAGGCACATCATTGGCGCACAGGCACATTACCATCTCGTGCAGTTGCTAGACGAGCAATTAGACACCGGGGTAAAAATCATCAGATATCGATGCCAATGCATCAATGTCATATTCTCTCATGGTTGATGAATATTCCTCTCCCAGAGGGAATTGCTTCGAAATATCAACAGGGCTTAACCCACTTTTTCGCATCAACGCACGTTTAACCAAATAAGCGAAACGTGGGCATTCTGCACGGGTCAATCGGTCGGCAAAATCGGGAACTCCGTCGGGACATTTTTTAGACCAATACTGCAACTCACAAGTAACAGCTTGGTCCAACAGTACTGCCGACGACTCAGCCAAATCACAGAAAAAATCATCGGCAGTACATACGGAGTAAGGAAGGCCATCTAACTGGCTCTCGTCAAGCGATGCATACAGCTTTCGATCATTCGTCAGCAACACCGAACAATCATTATCTACTGCGGCAGCATGAAGATGCAAGTCGTTTGGATCCGCGCCCATGTAATCAGCTTGTGCCCGCTCACAATCATAGTGATCCACGACATGAACCAGTTCACGTATTTGATTAACGAGACCGTTTACCTCATCGCCGGAACGTTTCGGATTGCTTCGCCGATAGTGATAAACGACTTCAGCGAATACGTCTTCACTGGAGAAGAGATCGAACATCTGAATCTTGCTGGTCGACAGAGCGAAAAGCCAATCTCGAATAGTGCGAGAATACAGAATGTTCGCATCCACAAAAACGCGTTCCATCCCGACATCCCTTCGTTGCTGACTTGTTCAGCCACGAATATACCACTCAGACTTAATCTTCCAACTCGTCCAGAGAACCACGCACGGCAAGGAAATGCTCCCTCTTAATTTCCTGTTGCTTGTCTCTGTATTCAAGAACATCGTTGAGCAGGAAACGATGATGAGCGCCCACCTTATGAGAGGGCAGCTCCCCTTCACGAACCAATTTCAACAAAGTGGGTCGAGAAATTCCAAGCATTTCCGCCGCAGCTGTGGTCCGCAATTCCTTTGGTGTGGTTGAAATGACCACACGAGAGCCCTTGCTCAGACTCTCCAACACGGTCGTCACAATGACAGAAACATCTTTAGGTAAATCTACATTGCGTCCATCAACATTCAACGCGATATTTGCACGGATATCTTTTATATCGTCTACAGTTTGTTCGATATCACGCTGACTCTCGGAGTCCACCAGAATAGTAAGCTCACGATCACGAGACAAAACTTCCATAAGTACACTCCTTTCTCTCTTTGCACTCAATAAGCGTGAAGACAAACCAGTCAGGCTCGGCGCGCTTTACACTTACAACTGAAAGTTACACTTGTAAGTGTAAAGCGCGCCGAGGACATTTGCGCGGTATTTACAGGAATACGCCTACGGCTAAAAGAGGTAAAGAATTACCGTGCAGCCATCAAATACAAATATATTCTGCTACCGCACTCATGCAAGCCTCAGGTTACGATGAGTGGCTATGAGCAATTCCGCACAGGCCTCCGATTCAGCCAACGAAGCAGCCAACAACCCAGCCAACGGACCATCGTTTATGCCGCAGCACATTCTGGTAACCGGTGGCGCAGGATTCATTGGCGCAAACTTCGTGCACTGGGTGGCGCGTAACCATCCGCAGGTCCATATGACTGTTCTGGATGCGCTCACGTATGCCGGCAAGCGCGAGAATCTCGATGGCGTGCCGGCCGCGAACCTGACCTTTGTGCATGGCAATATTTGCGATGCCGAGCTTGTGGAATCCCTGTTTTCTGGGCTGAACCAACGCTCTGCAGCCGCAGTACCCCCGATTGACGCCATTGTGCACTTCGCCGCCGAATCGCATAACGATAATTCGATTCTCGACGCCTCCCCATTCCTCAATACGAACGTGACCGGCACGTACGTGTTGCTCGAGGCCGCCCGCCGCCACGATATTCGATTCCACCACATCAGCACCGACGAAGTGTATGGCGATCTGGCTCTGGACGAACAGCGCAAATTCACCGAGCTCAGCCCTTACAAACCGTCCAGCCCATATTCGGCGTCCAAGGCCGCCAGCGACCACTTGGTGCGCGCCTGGCACCGCACGCACGGACTCAAAACCACCATCAGCAATTGCAGCAATAACTACGGCCCCTATCAGCACGTGGAGAAGTTCATTCCCCGCCAGATCACGAACATTCTTGCCGGCATTCGCCCGAAACTCTACGGGCAAGGTCTGGCTGTGCGCGACTGGATCAGCGTGGAAGATCACTGCAGTGCCATCTGGACTATTCTCACCCGAGGCCGCATCGGGGAAACCTACCTCGTGGGAGCCAATGGCGAATACAACAACATTGATGTGCTGCACATGATTCTGAAGCTCATGGGTCGTGACGCCAATGACTTCGACCATGTGAACGACCGCCCCGGTGGCGATAAGCGCTATGCCATCGACGCCACCAAACTTCAGACCGAGCTCGGCTGGGTGCCAAAGTACACCGATTTCAAGGAAGGTCTGGCCGCGACCATCGACTGGTACCGCGCGCACGAAAGCTGGTGGATGCCGGATAAAGCCGGGACTGAGGAAAAGTACCGGAAGCAAGGGCACTGATAGGCCATTGACAGGCCGCCGATAGGTCACTGACAGCGCAATCAATGAATACCGATTGTGAGATTTGGTGGCGAAAATATATCTTATGTTGTACAATAATCATGTATTTCAATTATAAATTGATTATTATGACTTTTAAAGAATGGTAATGCGATGATTCGTTTACAAAGGCTTGTTCTAGACAACATGAGGAACATATCGCACGGCGTCTTGGATTTTGACGATCTGCCCGCTGGCGGCAGCGTAACGGGTATCTATGGACAGAATGGATCAGGCAAGACCACCGTTATCGATGCCATCGGGATACTGCGCGCGCTGCTATCCGGGAATATGCTGCCGGACACCGCCGGCGATGCCATTAGCGTCAGCACCGGTCTTGCAACCTTGACGGCGACGCTCCTCATCGGGGGAAAACAGAAGCCCAGCTACCTTGAATACAAGGTGTCCCTGCGTAAAGCGAACCCGGATTCGACGCGAGCGCGCGTCGTTTCCGAGTCGGTTCGCATCGGCGACGATCTCTCACGCCTAGGCAGGGAGGCGTTGGGGCATCGGATGGAGGATTCTGAGACCGATGGTTTCGTGTCAACTCCGGTATATGTGTGGCGCTCCATCGAGGCGGTAACCTCGGTGAAAACCGTGGTCTCACGCACCGCTGATCGTGCGTACATGGAGGGGCGCTCATTCCTGTTCTCGCGGTGTGCCACGCTTGAAGACCGACCCGATGCCGAGTTCCTCATCGACTGGGTGGTCTCCCGCGTACGGGAAGCGAATGGTGTGTCCGCCAGATCACTGACATACATCAACGAACGTTTCGATGAGTTCGTACGCCTACGCAAGGCCTTATGCGATTACGCGACCAATGATGTCTTCGTATCCACTACCCGTCGTGGCTCCTATGCCGCATATGCGTTCATCCCCATCATGGAGGAGGATTCCGCAGGTCGCAACACAGAGTTTCTGTTCGACCTGTTGCAACCGAACCCGCTGACCCCGGGCCAGGCGAAACGACTTGGACAGACCGTGGAGTCCTTCGACCGCATCCTGCCCACCCTCGTGCCTGGTCTGCATGTCCTGCTGAAGATCGGAACCGCGCCTTCCGGCAAAGATGGCGAGGACCGGGTCACCGCGGAGCTGTTCTCGCGTCGTGGCGATATCACGGTCCCATTCCGCTGTGAGAGCGAAGGCATCATACGCATCACCGCGCTGCTTGGCTATCTCAAGCACGCGTATAACGACGAGAACGCGCTGGTTGCCGTGGATGAGTTCGACTCCGGCGTGTTCGAGTTGCTGCTCGGTGACATGCTGTACCAGTTGGCGGACGGGTGCGCAGGGCAGCTGGTGTTCACCGCCCATAACCTGCGTGCGTTGGAAGTGCTGCCGAACGGCTGCATTCGCACTACAGTGACCGATCCCAATAACCGGTTCGCGATCATCCCCCGCAAGTCCTCCACGAACAACCAGCGCCGACGGTACCTGACGGCCAGCGAGCTCGGATGGAGCGGCCCCGACATCTATGATTCGCCCATACCACGCATGTTCGGCAACAGTCTCTATGCCGCCGGCCATCCCGATGAGGACGATGACATCGACGACGATCTGGCAGCACTCAACACCTCCGGAACGAAGGTGAACCGTGGCTAAACGCAAGATCGTCCTGCTGGTCGTAGAAGGAGCAAGCGACGCCAGCCTGCTCGTGCCGGCATTCTCGTCGTTAATCGAGAACCGCCTATTCCAAGGGCAGGAATTCCACTGCGACGTGTTGACTGCGCCAAACCACCGTGAGGAGTTCCGGCGTCGTAACGGGTTCTATCCAGCGGACAATCCTGTCCAGACGGTGCGCGAACTCGTGGAGTACTACCTCAGAGACCACGACCGCACCTGGGGCCAGCTCGGCCATGTCATCCAGATCTGCGACCTAGACGGGGCGTTCACATCTGACGACCGAGTGCGGGAAGACCCATTGGTGGATGGAACGCAATATTCAACGACCGACATCATCACGCCAAACCGCACTATCCTGATTGCGGATCGCACGACCAAGCGAAACGGCGTGGATGCCTTGCTGAAACTCGATGGGTTCAGGAAGAAGAACGGCCGCGCCACGCTCATGGTCCCGTACCGCCTGTTCTACGTCAGCCGCAACCTCGAACACGCATTTCGCGGTAGGATTGACAATCTAGACGCACAGCACAAGCAGAGCAGCGCCATCAAACTAGCAGACCGCTTTACCCGCAACCCGAACCTGTTCTCTACAACCCTTCAATCTCTTCGGCGAATACACGGCAATCCGACAACGTGGGAGGAATCTTGGCAATATGCCATGCAAGACCTCCACTCACTCGAACGCGGTAGCAACCTCGCATTCGTGGAGCCATACTTGGCAGGCGAACTGCGGTAAATCCATCAGAATAGTTTCAGAACTAAAGCTGGTCCGAGCCCAGCTAGACACCAAAGTTGGAAAACGTAGCCCAGTGCACCTTATTCTGGTTATAAAACGTAAGAACAGGGCTCAAATTTGGTTGGAAAACGTAAATTATGGCGCTATTGCTGTTTTCGTGGGTGGGGTTTCTCCGTTGAGTTGTTGAGGGAGTAAGAGAAGAGCGCTTTCCGGGTAGGATGTTTTCGACCAAGATAAACAAACAACCGCAAAGCGCCTGATGAACAGCATATTCAACCAACTTCTCAACGTCCCCGGGTTCTAGGTAGAAGTGCAACGCCTGTCTATGGTTGGAAGTGTTCAAGTCCACAACCGAAGAGAAAGCGTTGCACTCGATATGAAAGCCTATTCCCACCTGTCGGCACAGGAACGCATCCTGATCGACGAGCTGAGGAACCGCGAGGGGCTCGGCGTGTGCCAGATCGCGTTGAGGATCGGCCGCGACAAGTCCACCGTCAGCCGCGAGCCGGGACGCGGCCCGTGGTTCGCGTCCGACGAGAACGAGTCCTACCGGCCCTACAGGCCGAAACGGCTGAAGGCTGTATTTCGTCAAATTGAGGTGGACGTGTTCGGCACTTAATCTGAACACCGACGGCGTTCAACTTGAACACCGACGGCGGTTGGTTCCTTGTTTTGTTGTTTGTCTGGTTTATTTCATGAGGGAGTGTCTGTTCCGGTAGGATTCGCCGTGGAAGCGGAGGATACTGCCGTGGTGGACGATGCGGTCGATGACCGCGGCGGCCATGTCCCCGTCGCCGAACACGTCGCCCCATCTGCCGGACTCGAGGTTCGAGGTGAAGATGACGCTGCGGGTCTCGTAGCTGTCCGCGATGACCTGGAACAGAAGCCTGGCCCCGTCGATGTCGATGGGCAGGTAGCCGAGCTCGTCGATGATGACCAGCCCGGCCCTGCCTATCGACTTGAGCTCGGCGTCCAATCTGTTGTCGTCCTTGGCCTTCCTCAAGCGCATGACCAGGCTGGAGGCGGTGAAGAACCTCACGGGTATCATGCGTTGGCATGCGAGCATGCCGATCGCGATGGCCAGGTGGGTCTTGCCGCAGCCGACGTCGCCGTAGAGCACGAGGTCCTCGGCCCGGTCGACGAATTCCAGGCTTTCCAGCTGTTCGCGGCCCCGGTCGGCGGGGAACGAGGCCATGCCCCGGTCGTATCCCTCCAGGGTCTTGCTCTGGGGGAACCCGGCCTGTTTGAGCAGCCGCCGCCGTTTGGATTCGGCCCGGCTCGCGTTCTCCTTCTCGAACAGGTTGGCCAGGAAGCCGAGCTGGCCGGGCGTGGCGTCCGCCAGGGCCTTCTCGAGCACGCTGTGTGTCAACGGCAGGTTGCGGGCGAGGCCCATGACCTGTTCCGGCGTGGCCTTGTCAAGAACGCGGCCGCCGCGCTGCCGCGGTTTTTGCTGGCTCATTCGGCCTCCTTCATGTATTTGTCGTAACGCTTCAAATCCTGCCCGCCTTCGGTTCCCGCACCCTCGAGGATGCGTTTGGCACATGTGCCGATCGCCGCGCGGTCGACGGTCCGTCCCGCGTTGATGACGGTTTCCACCGCTTTGACCGTGGCGGCGAACCCGCAGTCGGCGGCAACGGCTCGGATGTCGTCGAGCAGATTGGAGCGCGTGCGTGCGTCCATGCGGTCGAGCAGGGCTCGCACGGTTTCGGGGAAATCGTTCCTGATCGGGCTTTCGCCCCATATGCGGGGCTTTCGCGCGATGATCGCGAGCAGGCTCGCCGGATCCACCTGGGTTTTCGCCGAATGGCCCCAAATCCTCTCCGGCGTGGTGATCGTTTCGCCGCCGGGGCCCCGCGGTTCGATCTCGAAGACGCGCACCCCGGCCTGCAGGCGCATGGAACGCCATTTCGGTTGTGTTTTAGCAAGTTGGCGTCCGCTTTGTGAGCGGTGTTTTTCCGCAGTGTAGG
>OCAJ01000192.1_pt1 | contig 16668 bp, 9 predicted proteins | sample 1477121 | NCBI WGS metagenome assembly OCAJ01 (sample SAMEA2580289, study PRJEB22360) | human gut metagenome | biome: human gut; feature: human-associated habitat; material: faeces | place: Denmark | collected 2008/2010 | reverse complement strand
CATGGCATAATCAAAGAACAAGGACACCGGAGTCCAACAAAACGTCACCACCCCCCCCCAGGGGAGTCGGCAAAAACATGGGCAAGAAGATCACGCAACAGGCTTTGACGAAAACGACTTGGTATCCACTGCTCAAGAAAATCGGCGCGATGGTTGGCAAACGGGTGGTGAAGGAGTCGGTTGGCAAGGCCGTTGCCAAGGTTGTGCCCGTTGTTGGCGGTGCCATTTCCGGGGCGATAACCTATGCGACGTTTAGACCCATGGGTGGCCGATTGGCTGATGTGCTGGTACGCAATCTGAACGGTGAGTTCGATGAGATCGGCATGGAACTTCGCCCGGAATTCAAGAAAGCCAATGCCTTGGAAAATGACGAAGTCACGATTCATGCGATCGAGATAGACGACTGAAAGGCGATGGGCTGATAGTGGTGAGCGATTCCGTTCAGTAGTAGCTTCGTTACGTATTCATACCGATATTTATTCAATTGGAGAGGATTTGATGCTACATATAATGTCTGTTACCGGGTAAAAATATGTGGTTTATTAGCTCGGTAACAGACATTATTAGTTAATATTTGTTGAAAATAAGAGAAATGTTCCCAGCTATCTATAGTTCGGCGAATTCACTGTCCCACTCCGAAAGATGTTGATTAATGTCTTCTTGATCTTTCTTGGAGATTTGATTGTTTATTAAACCTGGAAGTCCTGTTGGATGCAGCAAATCTAGTAGAAGCAGCATTAGACGAGCGCACTTTTGAGTTTCTTCCGGATCTAGAAGTTGAATATTATGGTCGATTGACCCGGACTTTACCTTTTCTTTACCGTGGCTCTCTGAATTCATCCAAAGAGGAACTAGAGCGCGAGTAATCTTATCCCTAGTTTCACTGTGTACTTTATGCGACTGTACGCATGTTTCAAGGTATTCATTTATTAATTTGTTTTTTGGTAGACCAGTTCCTCCGATATCAAAGTTGAAGTAGGAATATTCTTCAAGTACGCGTCTTAGCTTATTAGCTGTTCCATAATAAGATGCCGGGTTATCTGAAATATCAGTAAGATTTGATTTAGCGAAATCATATACATCTCGTATAAGACTTCTATAATTATAATCAATTGTTTTTGTGTCAGTGAGCTTACCTTTTCTTAACATTTTACAAATAGTTTTCGACGGTTTTCCTTTTTGCGTTTTGAAAACTTCGTCACCAACTTTTTCGAGCGCATAGTATACAGGAAGACTGTGAGTTAAAGCAATGACTTGCACAAAATTGTTATTAGTATTTGTGAGTTTTTTGATTTCTGATATCTCATGTTCGATTAATGAATAAATTCCTATTTCATTGTTTCTATCTAAAGAACTGATGGGATCGTCAAGAACGAATAAGGAGTCGTTTTTAGAAAAATACTTCTCAGATCTGTTTTCATATGGCATCGAAAAGAAATAAGAAAGAGCAATTGCATTTTTCTCTCCCGTAGATAAATTAGATAGAGAGACACGTTTTTCTTCCACGTAAATCCCGTATTCGCCGCTGTCTGTTCCTTCTAGATGAAGTCTTTTTGGGCTAAGGAAAATAAGCGAAAGAGCGGAATTCATATGATCCATTTGAATATTGGTTTTGCGAAGCTCGTTTTTTGCCTCATACAGTTTCTTCTGAAGATTATTAAGTTCTTCTTTTCTTTGCTTTAGTTCTTTTTTCTTCTCATCGCAGTTTGTGATTACCTTATTGTAAGAATCGTATAGATTTTTGTTTTCAAATAAACTAATTATATTTATCGCTTCCTCAAGTGAAGATGCTTCTTGATCATGCTCATCGATTTGAGTATTTTGGCTATTAATATTGCTGTTTAGCAAATCGATGTTATCTTCAAATTTTTTAAATTTTCGAATAATATTTTCTTTATTTTGTTCTAGAGTAATGATTGAAGATGGTGTTTTAATCTTCATTTCTAATGCTTGGTGAATGGCGTCAAGCATATCGTCAAAAATTTCTATATCAGTTTTGATATCAATTACTGTATTGCTTGAGTCTTTTAGAATATCATGTGTCAAAATGGCGTGAACTATTTTGACGCAATTGAGTATATACGAGTTAATTTGTTTTGCCTGTTGAATAATTTGTTCTGATTCTTGTGATGAATCGAGTAGGTCGATTGCTTCAAGTATTTTTTTCTTCCAACTATGATTAATTGTTTGTAGACATAATGGACAATGACTTTGATTACTTTTAAAGAGTTCTTTCGTCTTATCGCTTTTTGCTTCTTTGAGTAAATCAATAATAGAAGACAAATTTGTGTCACCAGTACCTGCAGGTGTTGTGGTGAGAATAGTGAAAATTGAGTCTGCTATGTGCTCATAGTCTTTCAAGAAAGATTTATCAATATTTTCTAGCTTTTTTAAACTGGCAGTGTGCTCAAATATTTTTAATCGTGAACGAAATTCTTCAAAATCTGGAATATTGTCTAAAGTATTTTCAGAATACATTCTTTGGATGTTTGGTAAGCTGACACTTGCATTTTGTCTGTTGCCTCGTATCCTCTTAATATAGCCAGCCCAGCGATCATCACCTTTGAATGCATCGAGTAGATTATTTTTCGCTTCTTCTCCTTGCTTGGTTAATGGACTATTATTATCCTGTTCGAAGTTCTCACTTTTACTGCCGTCAATAGTCCATTTCAACGTGTCAATTTCTTTTTGTTTTACTTTAAGCGCATTTTCATTTTCCTTTATTTTATCTTGGACGTCGCCTTGTGGGCCAAGTGAAACAATAGCGCCTAGATTGTTTTGATTGAATCGAACTTTTTTATTAATAAAGTCTTCATTAAATACATAACAATTCTCTGGTGGAATACTGTTCTCGGGAGTAAAAGAAACTTGCGGTAAATCGGTCTCAAGGGATACGCCATCAGGATGGGAATAATTCCATAGAGCCTTTGATAATGTGGTTTTCCCTGATCCATTTTTCCCATAGATGGTGCACCATGATGTAGTTGGATTATCTGGGTTATTGGGTATAAATATTTCAAGTTTTTCCCCAGCGCCATAAATTCGTCCAGATACTTTGATCTCTTTGATTTTTTCCATAATTTTATTCTTCCTCTTGGTTCCTATTGCAGTGCTTTCACTTCGTCAAGCAGGGTCTGATAGGTAGTGGCCTGCTCGTAACGGGTTCCATCTGCGAGATCGAGTTGGTTGAACAGTCGTTTAGCGCAGGCTATCTTGCTGTCCTCGATACCGCGCAATTCGAAACTATCCAGCGTGCCCTTGGTCTCCGCCACGAAGAACAGGTGCTTGAGGCCGCTGTCGTCGCGGAAGGCCACGGCCCAGTCGGGGGCGTAGTTGCCCACAGGAGTCGGGATCTGGAATCCACGCGGCAGTTTCGCATACACCGCGACTTCCGCCGCGTTATCGAGGTCCTTGGCGAAATCGCTTTCGATCCTGCCATCGGGGAACACCCAGTCCTGCACGCACTTAGACGCCTGATAGCCTTCGGCCTCATCACGATTGTTGCCGCCCTTGGTGAAGATGCTCGAATCGTATCCGCCTTCGATCCGGTCGTAGCAGATATGGTCAACGACCATGTTCGCCTTCTCCTGAACAATCAGACGGCCGACCCTCGCGATGAACTGTTCTGGATTGTCCCTGAACATGAGGAACCGGTCCGGCCGAATGCTCTTGAGAATGCGTGCCGCACAACGACGCGTGATGGTCGCGGCCTGCGCGATCTCGCCGAGCAGATCGTATCTCACGCCGTTCGAAGCGTCGACATCCAAGCCACCGGTATAGGAGTCGTTCCTGTGGAAGTGTGTGCGGTCCGCGAGCTCGTCGCGTGAGGCATTCTCCTTCTGGATGCCGCGCGTGACCGTGTAGGACAGTTTCGATACGACCAGACGCTCGTCAATTGCCTTGACTGCGTTTTTGACGAGTTCGTCGTCGTTGAAGCTGACGGTATACGCATACTTGTGGTTGATGCGCCTCCAGAGCTCCTGGAACTCCTTCTTCTGCCAGTTGGCATTGAGCGGATTGCCATGTACCTTACGCTTCAATGCGTTGCCGATCAGCACCTTGGTGGTGCCTTCCACCACGCTGTCCAGCACGAGACGGATTGCCGGGACCTTCTTTCGCAAGGGTTCTGGTAGAAGTTCCACCGCATCCTTGCCGAAATGCTCTTCCTTGTACTTGTCGGTCAGCTTGCCGTCGCGGTCGATAAGCCGGTCCACGGTCAGCGCGTACACGATGTCACGCGCCTCGTCCTTGCTGAACGACACGTCTCCCAAGCCCGCATACTCCGGACCGAGCTTGTCGGCCGGAACGCATGTCTTGGCGAAGAACGCATCGTTGATGACGATTGGCCGCTCTCGCAGGTCGGTCTCGATGTCCTTCTGCAGGCTTTCGGCGAACCTCTCATAGCTTTCCGACGCGATCACGGTCAGCAGGTTCACGTCCAGGAAGTCCGCGTCGTCGAGCACGTTGCGGTCCTGGCGCACGCCCTCGCGGTTCACGCACAGGCGCAGGCCGCGTCCGACCTCCTGGCGTTTGCCGACCTCGTTGTCCGAATGCTTCAGCGTGCAGATCTGGAACACGTTCGGGTTGTCCCATCCTTCGCGCAGCGCGGAATGGCTGAAGATGAACCTCGTGGGCTCGTCGAAGCTCAACAATCGTTCCTTGTTCTTCAGGATCAGGTCGTACGCGCTGATGTCGTCGCTGTCTTCCGACCCGCGTTTGACTTTCGAGTCGATGGAATGACCGTGCTTGTCGATGCTGAAATATCCTTTGTGCACGTAACGGCCGTGCGTGGTGCGCAACCAGTCGAGATAGCCGGACCCGTCGTCGAGACGGTTCTCGACGAAATCATGCACGCAACGGTCGTACTCCTGCTCGAACATGTCCGCATACTCGCCGTTTAACGGCTCGCCGTCATCGTCGTACCGGCGGTATTTCGCAACCTCGTCGATGAAGAACAGGCTCAGGCACTTGATACCGCGCGCCCACAGGTGCTCCTCCTTGTGCAGGTGGGAGAGGATGGTCTCGCGGATCTGTACGCGGCGCATGTCTGCCTCGGATCCGTCGTTCATGATACGGCCCTTGCCGAGCGTCTCGCCGTTCATGAACCGCACGTAGCCGGTCCGGCCCGGCTCCAGGCCGTCGGGCACGATGCCGTCCGGAGCGATGCGCCAGCCGTCGCGGTACGCCTCTAGCCCGCCGGACGCGGTGTAGACGTCGTCGCCCTCATCGAACAGTCCGGACGTGGTCACGACCTTACCGGCCGAGGACAGCTTCTTGTATTCGATACGGGCCTGCGGCGCCCTGTTTTTGCTGACGATGATGTCCTGCAGATACAGGTAGCCGTCGGTGCCGCGCATGTTGTTCAGCTCGAAGCCCTTGACCTCGATGCGCTTGACTAGACGCTGGTTGTACGCGTCCAACGCATCCAACGCGTATACGAGATCATGTCTGGTTTTGTGTGTGGCGGAGTAGTTCAGCGTGAACAGCGGCCTGAACAGGCGGATGCCGGCCTGCGTGGCCTTGCCACCCATCTTCTGCGGCTCGTCCAGAATCATGATTGGATGGGTCGCGCTGATCACGTCGATGGGGCGACGCGATCCGAAATCGTCACGTTCCGAGAAGATGATTCTCGCGTCCTTGCTGCGCCCGTTCTCCTTCATGGACGTGTTGAACGCCTGCATGTTGATGATCATCACCTGGATGTCCGAGGACTGGGCGAATTCGTCCAGCCGGTTCAGATTCGACGAGTCGTAGATGAAGGAGTGCAGTTTCTTCCCATAGCCCTCGTTGCCGTCGCGGCCGGACGTGTAGAAATAGTCGCCTGTCATGTCCAACGATTTGGCGACGCCCTCGCGGATGGCGATGGACGGGACCACGACGATGAACTTCGACCAGCCATACCTGCGGTTCAATTCGAGCATGGTCTTCGTGTACACGAACGTTTTGCCCGTGCCGGTCTCCATCTCCACGTCCAATTCGACAGCACCGGCCGGATCGGCATACAGCTTCGGGGATTCCGCCAGATTCTGCCGGCGTTGCACGTTTTTGATGTTGGCGAGCAGCCGTTCGCTGTCCAGCAGCAGGTCCGCGTTGCGGTAGCCCGTGTCGTCATCCGCGTCGAAATGGTCGAGCGTCTCCTGCTCCGGCCTCAACTCGGGGATATCGAAAGCGTCCTGGGCGGGCTGGAGCGCCGGGGACGTGGGCCTGCGGATGCCGGTGTCGCGGATGTATGAGACGCCGTCCTGCAAAGGCTGGCCGTCGAACACATCGCAGACCGCGTCCGCGGCATCGGTCTGGTACTGGTATTGCGAGAATCTGAATTGCATGCCCAACACCTCAGATGATGCGGATCTGCGTGGCGCCGGTCTTCTCGTCGGCGGACTGCTTGAAGATCTCGGTGAAGTTCGTACGCGCAGCACTGTTCAGGAAACCGTTCTCAGAGACCAGCACATAGGACGGACGCGGCCTGAACGCCGCCATCGCGCGGACCAGCGATTCGGGGATACTGTCCTCGAAGCATGCGAGCAGCTGGCCGTCGTTTACGCTGTACACGGTGTGGCCGTCGAACTCGCTTCCCGACAGGACATCGATCTTCGAGCTGTACGGCAACTGGAACTTCGGCAGCGCCTCGAACAGCAGATCCAGATCGGAACGGTCCATTTTCGTGATGTCCACGTCGTCGTCGATGTCCTTCTGGGAATACTCGTCGACGAGCTTGCGCCTGTCCTCGTAATTCGAGTCATCTACGCGGAGCACACGGAAGCCGATGTCCGGCACCTTCTTGGGAGTGCCGTCGAGTGTCAGTTGCGCATTCTCCGCTTCAATCTCGGACTTGATTTTCTCGCCGGCACGGCGGATGCGTTCCTCGCCAATTTCACATATAGTTGAATAACCGGCTTTAGCAGCTTCACTGTTTTCTCCCACGGCTTCAGGCATTTGAATCAGGATAAACCTTCTATGTCCATTGCCTGTAGCATTTTGATTTAACGTAGCAACAGCTGAGGAGGCTGAGCCACTAAAAAAATCAAGAACTATATCTTCGTTTGAAGTTCCTTGATCAATCAATTGTTGAATTAACTGTGACGGTTTAGGAAAATCAAACATCTGTCCATTGAAAAGCTTCCGAATCTCTAACGAACCATTTCTAGTATAAATTCTGTCCCCTATAATGGATGAAAAACCGGCTAAATCGCTAGTCAGCTCAGAAAGGAATTTTTTTCTCCGAGGGCGTCCATTTGGAGATGAAGGCCAAATGATTTTATCATCTTTGATGAGCCTATTCATTGTTCTTTGATCATAACGCCATCCTTTTTCGGGTTTGCCGTAATTAATACCCGTTTTAGGATTGATTAAATCATAATGAAGATTAGGGCGAGCGTCTTCAGTCGCTAATCCAACCATATTCGCGCTTTGCCATGGTCCTCTTGGATCATTATCTGGGTTTTGGTAAGCATCTTCAAGCCTATCTGCACCACGGAATACGCGTTTATCAGGAGATTTTGAATACATAAGAACATATTCGTGATCAATAGATACACCGGTCACGCTTCGATTATCTTTATTCTGCCTTGATTTCCAAACCAATTGTGCGCAGAAGGATTCTGAGCCGAAAATTTCGTCGCAAATCTTTTTTAGATTCACGGCCTCATGATCATCAACACTTATAAGTATTACTCCATCGTTCGTAAGCAAATCACGCGCGAGCAGGAGACGAGGGTAGATCATCGAGCACCAGTCGGAATGGAAGCGTCCATTGCTTTCCGGATTGGCGACGAGCTGGCCGCCTTCATCATCATAATCGCCGCTCTCGGATTTGGCGGCGGCGACGGTTTTGCCGAAATTGTCTTTGTAGATGAAATCGTGTCCCGTGTTGTATGGCGGATCGATGTAAATGAGCTTGACTTTGCCGGCGTAGTTCTCACGCAGGAGTTTCAATGCGTCGAGGTTGTCTCCCTCGATGTACAGGTTCCTGGTGGTGTCCCAGTCCTTGCTGCGTTCCTTGACGGGTCGCAGGGTCTTGGCGATGGGTTCGCGGGCGAGGCGTTTCGCCTCGCGTTTGCCGGGCCAAGTGAACTGGTAGCGTTCCCGGTTGCCTTCCGCCACATCACCAAGTCGCTCTTTCAGCGCGTCGAAGTCCACCGCGCGTTCGGTTCTGCCGGTCTTCGGGTCGGTGATCTCGGTGGCCACGTCTGGGAACAGGGCGAGCAGCCTATCCACGTTCTCCTTGGTCAAATCCGGTGTGATGCCGTGGATTTTCTCGATGTCACTCACAGTGTTTCTCCTTGTTGTTCCTGTTCGAGCTCGTGCCGCTTGGCCTGCAGATCGTCCCATAGCCTGTTCCGCTGGCCTATCTGGACGGCCTTGGCGTGGCGTCGTTCCAGCTGGTCTATTTCTTTGATAAGTCTCATTATGCGCGTGCGGGACACGATGCGTCGGTCGACGCGCGTCGGATTCGACGAGCTGAGGATGGTCTCCGCGCACAACGACTCCCATACGGTGTCCAGATTGGTTCCGCTCAGACGAATGAGTGCGGATTCGCATTCCACCGGTTCTCCCGTATGAACCGAGCCCTCCATGAGCCCTTCGGCCACGTTCGCGTTGCGAAACACCGCGAATCTTGTCATGCTGCCATTCACGCAGACGAACAGGATACGCGACCTGTGATGGGTCAGTTCATCACGGGTGCGGGCGATGTGCTCCATGACCTCCAACGGCGGATGTTCTGTGGATTGCTCTAGGCCAATCACGTTGATCTCGTGGGTGAGCAGTCCTGCCGGTATGCCGGTCTCCTGCTCGCGGATTACGGCGAGCATGGTGATTGAGTCGATGTCCTCGATGAAATGCTGCCGTAAGCGTTTGCCTACTTTGGTGTTCGTATAGAAGCGTTCTTTGGCGAGCCGTCCCCTCGGATGCATGACCGCGGTGGTGCTGGGCAGTCCCAACGTGAGTGCGGTCACAGGTCCGCATGATTCGATGCCGCTCATGACTTACCTTCCGTTGCAGGACGGATGACGAGGAAACAAACTAGTTCGAAATCGTCGAGCCCCTTCACATTCTCGTCAAGGAAATTCCCCATGGATCCGGTGAAGAAACTGTCGGCCGCAGTCGCATCATCCTGGTCCAGGATGCTTCTGACCGCATCGCGTAGCAAGTCGGAAGCGTGGCGCATGTCTTTGCCGTCATGGGTGAACCGATTGTATGCGCGGCATAGGCGCGGATCATATGTATCCTTGCCTTTGCACAGCTTGCGCATCACATCGAGACAGTCCTTGGCGTTCAGATGCCCGTGCAGGATCCTTCCGTCGTCGCCGACATGCACGAGATAATAGGGGTGGATCGGGTTGCGGCCCACGGCCTTCACGTCCTTGCTCGTGTTGCGCAGCACGAACAGGATGCCAGGCTCGTTGCCCTCGACCACAGCGTTGATGCCCGTAGGTGTGCGCTCGATGTCGGGGTTGTCGCGATGATAGCCGACCAGATCCATGCGGAACTCATTGAGACCGAGGTCGGTGATGCTGACGCCGCCGTCTACATCTTCAAGATCAAGTATCTCGTCCTGCATCTGCCTGAGCTGACGTTCCCTGTACTCCAAATCTCCCTTCTCATCGGGATTGATGTAGTCATCGTCGCCGGTGGAAGCCATCACAGCGACCTTCATGCGTGCCTCGACTCTGTCTTTGAGCTTGAGATATTTGTCGAGATCCACGTCGGGCCAGTAGTTGACCAGCTGGATGTGTTTGTTCGTGGAGCCGATACGGTCGATGCGGCCAAAACGCTGGATGATACGCACAGGATTCCAATGGATGTCGTAGTTGACCATCATGTCGCAGTCCTGCAGATTCTGCCCTTCGGAGATACAGTCCGTGGCGATCAGAATGTCAATGTCTGTGTCTTTCAACCGGGGCACAGTTATATCGCGTTCCTTTGAAATAGGGGAGAAGCATGCCAGGATGTCGGACATGCGACCGCCTACCTTCTTAACCGTGCATCGTCCCGGATTCGTGCCGGTCACTTCCGCGGTATTCAATCCCAGCATGCCGGCGTATTTGCTGACGTGCTCGTACAGGTAGTCGGCGGTGTCTGCGAATGCGGTGAAGATAAGAATCTTGTGGTTGCCGGGGTTGATGGGCTGGTTCTGCTTGTCGCTGATGGTCCGGTACAGACGCTGCAGCTTCGCGTCGTGTGCTGCGTCGATGCCGACAACCATGTCCAGCAGGCGGTGGATAACATCCATGTCGCGAAGAATGCAATCGCGCCAGGTGCGCCAATCCATGTCGGACAGCAGGAATCTGGTCTTGCCTTTGGTAGCGAACTCGTCCGGATCCATACTCTCCGTATCATCCTGGTCTAGGTCGAATCCGTCGTCGAAACGATCAATATCAATTTGCTCAAGCACGCCGGTGTCGTAATGCTTGGCACGGTATTCCTCATACGAGTCGATCGTGCCGACCGTATCCGACATGTAGCCGAGCACACGATCCAACGTCATGCGGAACGAGTGGACGCTGCTCTCGAAACGTTTGAGCAGGTTCGTGGCCATAAGCTTACGCACACCCGTTTCTCGGCCCCGGATGGTCAGGCCTTCGATTTTGTCATCGTCGAAGTACTTGCTCATGCGCGATTCGAGCACGAACTCGGACGGGGTGTACAACGCGAGGGTGAGCCTTTCCAACTCGTCATAGATCTCGTCGTAAGACACGCAGTCGCTTTCCGTGGACAGCGCCGGGCGGATGGTCTGCGGGCGGAGACGTTCAGGGAAGCCGCCGATTGCATCCATATCGTAATGGTTACGGATGTGGCGGCGGCTGCGCGCGACGGTGACCTGATCGAGGATACGGAAGAAATCGAAGTCGAGCATGTCCATCAGACGTTTGGTGTTGCGTTCCTCCGGTTCGAGTTTCGACCAGACACCGTAAGCCTTCTGCGCGTTGCGGAACACCGTATCGATATTGGTAGAAAGCCCGAGCTTCCTGGACCATTCATCGCCTTTGTCGCCGTAGGCCAGTTCGAGCTGGTTCTGCAGATCGCGGAAACGATTGTTCACCGGGGTGGCGGAGAGCATAAGCACCTTTGTAGGCACGCCGGAATGGATGACCTTGTTGAGGAGCTTCTGGTATCGGTTTTCTTTGTCGTCGGCCTTGGCGGCGCTGTCTGCGCCATTGCGGAAGTTGTGCGACTCATCGATGACGACGAGATCATAGTTGCCCCAGTTGATCCGTTCAATCGGGATGTTCATAATCGTATCGCCCCGCGTGCGGCTCAGATCCGTATGGAACAGCACATCGTAACGCAGATGGTCGCCGGCGATTGGATTGTTCGTTGCGTTCGACCGGTACGTGACCCAGTTGTCCTTGAGCTTCTTCGGGCACAGAACAAGTACGTTGCGGTTGCGGGCCTCGAAGTACTTGACCACGGCCAGTGCGGTGAACGTCTTGCCCAAACCGACCGAATCGGCCAAGATGCAGCCGTTGTATGTTTCGAGCTTGTTGATGATTGCAAGGGCCGCGTCCTTCTGGAAGTCGTACAGCTTGTTCCAGATCAGGCTTTCACGGAAACCGGTGCCTTCCTTCGGTAGCACATCCTCGGAGATGTCATCAAGGAACTCGCTGAAGATACGGTACAGGGCCATGTAGTAGACGAGTTCGGGCGGGTTTTCTTGGTACATGCGCTCGATGCCATCGATGACCTTGTCGGTCACGTCATGCAAGTCTCCGCTGTTCCATGCCTCATTGATTTTGTCCAGAAATCCCTCCGCCATGAAGTCTTCCATCTTGGCGACGCCTTGGTATGAGGCGGCGTGTCGGCTCACGCCCAGCTGCGTGGTCGTGAACTCGTTGAACGGCATGTACGCGGTTTTCTCATCGTTATGTTCCACGATGAGGGATGGAGTGATGTCTGACCCCTCATCGAACGACATGAACCGTGCCTTCTTACGGCGGATCCAATCGGCGCATTCCGTGGCGATGGCCTTCTGCGTGAGCTCGTTGCGTAGGCGGATTTCCAACGGAGTGCCGTACAGGTTCTGTTCGCGTTCCAGGCGAGGGATGTAGAACTCGCGTTGCTCCTTCGGGGTGGCATCCTCAGTGAACGTCTTCGACGTGTAAATGAAACGGAATGAGCCTGCGCTCTCCAATTGCTCGCGCAACTCCCTATACGCGTACATCGAGAACGATGCCGCCGCGATGGATATCCTGTCGCCTTCGCGTATCGTACGGACAAGGTCATCCTTGACCAGCGAGGTCCTGTTATCAATAAAGCCCTGAGTCACAGCGCCTATTCTAGTGGAGGAGGGACCAAGGGGCAGTAGCGACGCCTTAACATTTGTCAGGGTATTGCATCATGTGAGTATATACGATTGTTCATGAGTGAGTAATCAGAGCGAAGAGGAAGACCAAAATGGACAAGAAATTAGATTTGATGGAACCGATTATTGCATGGTTACTAGAACCTGATAGCAGTCGTGCAGAAGTGGCAGCCATGTTGCGTGATACGGGGAAACGTTTCGAGCTCGCTGTTCCGTTCAGAGGCAATTTTGATAAATATCAGCAGTGGTTTTTATCGAGCGGGACGGTTATTCTTAACGATAAGCCTCTTGAACCAGTGGAATTGCCGAGCATAATTCGCACGGTATCGAATGGCAGGTTTTATACCCTTGTGGGATGTCAGGTGAGTGGTTCTGTGTCTGCAGGAACCGGAACTGGAATTGTCGTTCCTACATATGTGGTTTTCGGGACTAGCGAAACGAATTTCGAAAAAATACATGCGATGCGTTCTAACATTCCAGGTTTGTCACCGTGGTCGGGAGTTTCCTCACTCTCGCTTTCTTTTGGTGATGGCTCTTCAAAGAAAACTGAAGTGATTGCGGAGCCGCGCAATGAGATCGTGATCGATGAGTCAGTGGGATTGAAGCTGCGGCCTGATTATTCCGTAAGAACATCTTTGAAAAGAGATGAGGTTACTGCTCGACAAATGGTTTCCATCGAAACTAGGGTAGATGAATTGCGGGGTTGGACATGGCATTTGTTCTATCATCGCTCTTTGTTGAACCTGCTTACTATTTCTGATTGGGTTCCAAGAACGTTTGCTAACTTGGAGGTTCTTCGGAACGAGGATTCCTACGAATTAGATGGGAAAAAAAGAGAGGTATGGCACCCTGTTTTGTCATATATGCCGCGAGTCGACCGTTCCCACTTTGAGAATCCTGAGTCTCAGTATCTCTTTCGCTTTTCTGATATCCGTGAAGAAGGAATTCGGAAATGGCTTGAACTAGTAGATAGATGTCAACAAGGAATGACTCTTCTTGCCTACGTGGCGAAGGAACAGGAACATCTTGCCCTTGAAACGTTGAATATGCTGACGGGGACCATACTTGACTGCATTGGATGGTACGTTGTTGAGACAAAGAATCAGACAGAACGGATGATACAAAATTCTAAAACCGGTGAAATACGTTCGGCCGGTTTTTACCAAATGCTTGAGGCTGTACAAGAGGAATTAGGAGATGTCTTTCCATTTACTGATCCAGAAGATTGGAAAAGGGACATGAGAAAGGCATTCGTTGGGAATAAGCATGGCGATGCGGAAGGTGTAGATTTTCAAACAATGTATGACGTGACTATGGAATCATTGGTCATTGCGCGAATGTGGGTAGGTCTGCAATTAGGTGCTGATGGGAATACGTTGAAGGAACGTGTCTCTTCTGATGAAATTGGGAAGAGAGTTAGTCGGTTTATTGCATGGTAGTGTGCCGAGTCGGAAGCTGCTTTGTAGCATGCTTCTACGGACATCAAGTCAGGCTCCTTGCTTTGGAGAGAAGTGCATCTAATTGGACAGATACAACTAATTGAAGTATCCAAAGCTTTATAGTGTGGTGATGGCAACTGTGGCCAATAAAAAGTCCAGTAAAACTCTTTTCGAGTAAGTAATCATTTAAGAGGGAAAGTGAAATCACCATGGACGCTGGCAAGAAAATCCTGTTGGACTTACTGACTGGTTCGTTTCGGTTCGCAGTGCCGGTGTATCAGCGCAGATACTCATGGGGCGAGACGCAATGCCGGCAATTGTGGGCCGACATCGTAACGGTTGGCAGGCATCCTGAGAGAACGCATTTCACCGGGTCGATCGTATGGATGCAAGAAGGCGGCATCGGCCCGGATGGTGTCAGCCGATGCCAGCTCATCGACGGCCAGCAGCGCCTTACCTCCGTGACCCTGCTGCTCATCGCACTGGCCGAATACGCCCGCGAACACCCTGAAAACCTGCGATTCTCCACAGACATGCTCATCGACCGTGGCTATCTGGTCGACAAGTACGCAACCGGCGAAGGCCGCTACAAGCTGACGCTTTCCGGTGATGATAGGGAAGTGCTGCGCAGCATGTGCGACCATGTGGTCGCCCCCGATCGGCCAAATCATGCCAATACGGGTTCCCGGCTGGAAACGAACCTTGATCTGTTCCGCTCACTTGTCGCGGCCATCGACGATGCGAACGTGGTATGGAACGGTCTGCAACGCCTTGAAGTCGTGTCCGTCACCCTGGATCAGGGGCGTGATGAACCTCAATTGGTATTCGAATCGATGAATTCCACTGGACTTGATCTTGAGACTTCCGACCTGGTACGCAATTACATGCTCATGGGATGCCCCATGGCCGAGCAGAACACGCTATACGCCGACTATTGGCTGCCCATGGAACGTGTTCTCGGAAGTCTCTCATTCGACGCGTTCCTGCACGACTGGATGGTCGTCACGCTGCAGAAGCCCGTGCCCAAAGGCCGCGCCATGTATTCGGAGTTCAAACGTTTTGCAGCCGATAGCTCCATGCCGCGCATGGAACGCACACGCGGGCTTCTGGAGAACATGCTGGAATATGCCGGGTATTATGCCGCCATCAAAGGATCGCGTCTGCCGGCAGCGGCGACGCGAACGTGGACCGCCGTCTCGCCTCGATCCAAACCCTGGACAGCACTGTTACGGATCCGATGCTCCTGTACATGTTCGCGGCATGGAAGCATGAACGCATAACCCGGGACGGGCTGCGGCGCATGCTCGCGGATCTCGAATCGTATCTGTTCCGCCGAATGATCTGCTCGGTATCCAGCAACGGACTGAACAAGCTCGTCCCGTCGTTGATCGCCAAGCTCGAATCAGCGGAAGACGATCCGGCCGAAACCTTCGCCGCGCTGCTCCTCACCGAAACCGCCAAAGCCACGCGCATGCCCACGGATAAGGAATTCAGGCAGGCACTGCTCGGCGAGAATCTGTACCGCCCTGCCTCGCGCTGCAAATATCTGCTCGCCGGATTGGAAAACCACAACCATCCCAAGGACCCGCGGTCCTTCGACGAATACACCGTCGAACACATCATGCCACAGAACGCCATGGCGCATGCCGAATGGCGCGATATGCTCTCCGACCCCGGACGATTCCCGCTGCTGGTGAACAGTCTGGGCAATCTGACATTGACCGCATACAACTCGGAACTTTCCGACGGAACATTCGAACAGAAGAAGAACCGTGCGATCGGCGGGTATAGTAGCGAATACCTGTCCATTTCCGCCGAACTGCACGACGCTACGCAATGGGATGAACAGGCGATCGCGCGGCGCGGCGTGCGACTTGCCGATCTTGCATTGCAGGTGTGGACAAGCCCCACAGCGGGGGAACAGGCTATGCAGACTCTCCGCAGCAGGAACTTGAGCCAAGGAGAGCGCGAACAGAATGCCGTCGATTTCGCCGACTTATGCAAGAGAGGGATCCTTACAGCCGGTGACATGTTGGAAAGTCGGTATGCCGGCGTAACCGCCACGGCAACCGTAACCGAAGACCATCGCATTCGCCTGTCCAACGGCGAGATATTCGATAGCCCATCCGGCGCGTTCCGCCGCGCCAGAATGCTCGAAACCGGCGAGAACAAGCAGATCAACAACGGTTGGACAGTGTGGAAAGTCGCGGACGGCAGAACCTTGGACGAACTGCGGCAAGTCAGCAACAATATCTCACTGCGGCGCAGCTTCTGGAATGGCCTGTATAGATATGCTGCAACGCGGCCCGACTTTGTTGCTGTATACGGCGACCCATCCGGTCGCAAGACGAACAGCGACACATGGATCAGCTTCGGCGTAGGCTCGGGGTTCTGCCACCCGGATGGAGCGTTGAATATTCGAGACGGCTACATTACGGTCGACCTGTATTTCATCGACACGTTCCAGTACACGAAACTTTACGGCATGAAGGATTCCGTTGAACGGATGCTGTCTGCTTTGGGCGAGGCGACTTGGGACGAGCCGGAAGCCGACAAGAAGAACCGCCACCTTTTGGTACGGCATGATGTGGATTTCTCCGGCGGTATGACGGAAGCCTACCAATGGATGACGGACGGGTTGCTCGCCATGCGCAGCGTGTACGATCTGCTTGTCTGATTGCTCGATCTGCTACGTGTTCAGCACTGTATAGAATGAGCATAACCATCCGAAAAGAGGCCGCCATGGAATACGGAATGAGGACACCCAGCTGGAAGAAGAGCCTGTCCGCGCGCACGAAGGGGCTTGCCGCCCGTGCGGTCAAGCGTGCGCTGATTCCCGGTTACGGCAAGAAGGGCATGGGCTGGCTGCATCCCAAGCGCAAGCTGTACAACACCATCTACAAGAAGACCACGTTCAGCCTGTTC
>OCAJ01000187.1_pt1 | contig 17057 bp, 18 predicted proteins | sample 1477121 | NCBI WGS metagenome assembly OCAJ01 (sample SAMEA2580289, study PRJEB22360) | human gut metagenome | biome: human gut; feature: human-associated habitat; material: faeces | place: Denmark | collected 2008/2010 | reverse complement strand
GGTGATGCTGGACAAAATTACCGGAAAAACGCCGGTGGCGGCCTATGTCTCCCCGATCGTTGAAGGAAAAGTGCTTCGCCATCGCGGTGGTGAAACCCGCGTGTTACGTCCGGGCTACGTCAAGCCCAAACACGAATTTAATTACCAGCAGGCGGTTGAGCGCCTTCCTGGTGAAGATCCGGCTCAGCTGAACGACCCGGCCTACCGTCGTCTGCGTATCATTACCGATAACCTCAAACAGGAAGAGCACGCCATTGTCCAGGTGGAAGAAATGCAGGCGGTGAATGCCGTGCTGTATGGCAAATACACCATGGAAGGGGATCAGTTTGATACTGTCGAGGTGGATTTCGGGCGCTCTGAAGGAAATAACATTGAGCAGGCTGACGGTAAAAAATGGTCTGAGCAGGACCGTGATACGTTTGATCCGACGCATGATATTGACCTCTACTGCGATCAGGCCAGCGGCCTTGTGAATATCGCCATTATGGACGGTACGGTCTGGCGTCTGCTGAATGGCTTTAAGCTGTTCCGCGAAAAACTGGATACCCGTCGCGGCTCAAATTCACAACTCGAAACGGCAGTGAAAGATCTGGGCGCAGTGGTGTCCTTCAAGGGGTATTACGGCGATCTGGCCATTGTGGTGGCGAAAACGTCTTATGTGGCAGAGGACGGTACCGAAAAACGTTATCTGCCGGAGGGCATGCTGGTGCTGGGGAATACGGCGGCAGAGGGGATTCGTTGCTATGGTGCCATTAAGGATGCACAGGCGTTGTCTGAAGGAGTGGTGGCCTCTTCCCGTTACCCGAAACACTGGCTGACCGTGGGCGATCCGTCCTGTGAATTCACCATGACGCAGTCCGCTCCGCTGATGGTGCTGCCGGATCCGGATGAGTTTGTGGTGGTACAGGTGAAATAATCCGTGAGCGGGGGCGAAATGCCCCCGTGTCTTTTTTCACAGGAGGCTGAGATGGCAACAAAAGAAGAAAATCTGAATCGTCTTCGTCAACTGGCTGGCCTGCTGGGGCGCGAGGCGGATATGTCGGGGAGTGCTGCGGATATTGCTCAACGTGTGTCTGAGTGGGAAGAGGAGCTTGCTGTTTCCCCGGAGGGCATTATGCACTCTGATGAGAGCGGGGCTGATCAAAATCACACAGACGATGGTGAGCAGTTGAACAACACGGATGCTCCGGATGATGTTAAAGCCGTCCGGGTACGGAAGTGCCTGCAAGTAATGGGGTATTGCCCGGAGACAGGTCGTCCCGTTGAGCTGGCGTTACGGGGTATGCGTGTTCTGGTGCCATCATCACTGGCAACGGCCATGATACAGCACGGAACGGCTGAATATGCGTGATTTTCAGAATGCCTTTGATGCTGCCCTTGCCGGGGTGGACAGTACGATCGTTGAAGTGATGGGGATCCGTGCGCAGTTCACCTCCGGAGCACAACGTGGCGGCGAAGTTCAGGGGGTTTTTGACGATCCGGAGTCGCTGGGTTTTGCCGGTGGCGGGGTCCGTATTGAAGGAAGCAGCCCGTCATTATTTGTGCGGACGGATACGGTGCGTGCCGTGCGGCGTGGTGACACGCTGACCATTAACGGCGAGATGTTCTGGGTGGATCGTGTTTCTCCGGATGACGGGGGCAGCTGTTATCTCTGGCTGAACCGCGGGCAACCACCGGCAGTTAACCGGCGACGATAAACGCAGGGTGAATTATGGCGATAAAAGGGCTTGATCAGGCGATTGAAAATCTGAGCCGGGTTCGTAAAAACGCCATTCCGGCGGCTTCAGCAATGACGATTAACCGCGTGGCCACAACGGCGATTAATCAGTCTTCGTCACAGGTTGCCCGGGAGACCCGGGTGAGCCGGAAACTGGTAAAGGAACGGTCCAGACTGAAACGGGCGACGGTCAGAAATCCGAACGCAAAAATTATCGTTAACCGCGGTGATCTTCCAGTGATTAAGCTGGGGATCAGGATGCTGGGCCGTCGTCCGAACAGCATACTTAAAGCCGGTCAGCATCGGTATCAGCGGGCATTCATTCAGCGATTAAAAAACGGTCGCTGGCATGTCATGCAGCGTGTGGCCGGGAAAAACCGTTACCCTATTGATGTGGTGAAAATCCCGATGGCGGCCCCACTGAAACAGGCGTTTGATGAGAATGTTGACCGTATCCGGCGTGAACGCCTGCTCGGAGAACTGGCATCCGCGTTGAAACAACAACTGAGGATTGCGATAAAACGATGAAACACACTGATATCCGTGCTGCAGTGCTGGATGCACTCGAGCAGCATGAACACGGGGCGACGCTGTTTGATGGTCGCCCCGTTGTTTTTGACGAAGAGGATTTTCCTGCGATCGCGGTTTATCTGACGGATGCAGAGTATACCGGTGAAGAGCTGGATGCAGATACCTGGCGGGCCACACTGCATATTGAGGTGTTTTTACCGGCACAGGTACCTGATTCGGAGCTCGATCAGTGGATGGAAAGCCGGATTTATCCGGCGATGACTGCGATCCCGGCACTGGCAGGACTGATTACCACGATGGTTACGCAGGGCTATGAGTATCGTCGTGATGACGATATGGCGTTATGGAGCTCTGCGGATCTGACTTATTCCATTACATACGAGATGTGAGGACGATATGGCAACACCAAATCCCCTTGAGCCGGTAAAAGGTGCCGGTACCACTCTGTGGGTTTACAACGGCAAGGGTGATGCTTATGCAAACCCGTTGTCAGACGATGACTGGCAGCGACTGGCTAAGGTGAAGGATCTGACGCCGGGCGAGATGACGGCAGAATCCTACGATGATAACTACCTAGATGATGAAGACGCAGACTGGACCGCGACCGGGCAGGGGCAGAAATCTGCAGGTGATACCAGTTTTACGCTGGCCTGGAAACCGGGAGAGGAAGGTCAGAAAGGGCTTATAGGCTGGTTTGAAAGCGGCGATGTCCGGGCCTATAAAATCCGTTTTCCGAATGGCACGGTGGATGTGTTTCGTGGCTGGGTCAGCAGTATCGGTAAGGCCGTGACGGCGAAAGAAGTGATCACCCGCACGGTGAAAGTCACTAACGTGGGTAAACCTTCTGTAGCGGAAGAACGCAGCAAAATTACGCCGGTCACTGCGATTAAGGTGACGCCGACATCCGGTACGGTGGCAAAAGGGAAAACAACCACCCTGACGGTTTCTTTTGAGCCGGAAAGTGCAACCGACAAGACGTTCAGGGCGATTTCCGCCGATCCATCAAAAGCCACCATTAGCGTGAAAGATATGACGATTACTGTGACGGGGGTTAAGGATGGAAAAGTCAGCATCCCTGTGATTTCCGGTAATGGTCAGTTTGCTGCGGTGGCTGAAATTACCGTTAATAATGTGCCGGGTGGCTAAAGAGCTGAGAGATAAGCGATGTTCCTGAAAACAGAACAATTTGAATATAACGGTGTATCCGTCACGCTTTCTGAGCTGTCTGCGCTGCAGCGTATTGAGCATCTTGCCCTCCTGAAACGGCGGGCAGAAGAGGCTGAAGCCAGCGGCAACCTGCAGGTGAGTGTGGAAGATCTTGTCAGAACCGGCGCGTTTCTGGTGGCGATGTCCCTGTGGCATAACCATCCACAGAAAACGCAGTCACCGTCAATGAATGAGGCCGTGATGAAGATAGAGCAGGAAGTGCTCACCACCTGGCCTGCCGATGCCATTGCCCGGGCGGAAGACGTGGTGTTGCGTCTGTCCGGGATGAGCGGGGCTGTTCATGTGGATACGGATATCACCGAAGTGGCGAAAAACAACGCGCTTACTGATGATGATTTTTCTGCGGGAAAGTCTTCGACGGCGAGCTGAATTTTGCCCTCAGACTGGCGCGTGAGATGGGGCGACCCGACTGGCGCGCCATGCTTGCCGGGATGACATCCACCGAATATGCCGACTGGCGACATTTTTACCGTACGCATTATTTTCACGATACCCAACTGGATATGCATTTTTCCGGGCTGACGTACGCCGTACTCAGCCTGTTTTTTTGCGATCCGGATATGCATCCCTCGGACTTCAGCCTGCTTGTCCCCCGGCGTGAGGAAGAGCAGACGGCGATGCCGGATGAGGACAAAATGCTGATGCAGAAAGCGGCAGGACTTTCCGGAGGCGTCCGGTTCGGTGGGGACGGAGGGCGCGATATTTTATCGTCTGCGGATGTGGCGGATGTCATGGTGGATGATGCCGCATTAATGATGGCTTCAGCGGGGATTCCGGGAGGTGTGAGATATGTCCCAGCCGGTTGGTGATCTTGTTATTGACCTTAGTCTGGATGCTGTCCGTTTCGATGAGCAGATGAGCCGGGTAAGGCGTCATTTTTCAGGTCTGGATACCGACGCCAGAAAAACCGCCAGTGCTGTTGAACAGGGCCTGAGCCGCCAGGCGCTGGCTGCACAAAAAGCCGGGATTTCCGTCGGGCAGTATAAAGCGGCCATGCGAACCCTGCCCGCACAGTTTACGGATATCGCCACGCAGCTTGCCGGTGGTCAGAATCCCTGGCTCATCCTGCTGCAACAGGGTGGTCAGGTGAAGGACTCCTTCGGCGGGATGATCCCCATGTTCCGGGGGCTTGCCGGTGCGATCACCCTGCCGATGGTCGGGGTCACCTCGCTGGCGGTGGCGACAGGTGCGCTGGCGTACGCCTGGTACCAGGGAGATTCCACGCTTTCAGCGTTTAATAAAACCCTGGTTCTTTCAGGTAATCAGTCCGGACTGACTGCCGATCGCATGCTGACGCTCTCCAGAGCCGGACAGGCAACTGGGCTGACGTTTAACCAGGCGAGAGAGTCACTGGCAGCCCTGGTGAATGCCGGTGTGCGTGGTGGTGAACAGTTTGAGGCAATCAACCAGAGTGTTGCGCGTTTTGCGTCTGCATCCGGTGTGGAGGTGGATAAAGTCGCTGAAGCCTTCGGGAAGCTGACCACTGACCCGACGTCGGGACTGATGGCGATGGCGCGCCAGTTCCATAACGTGACGGCAGAGCAGATTGCGTATGTTGCACAGCTGCAGCGTTCCGGCGATGAAGTCGGGGCATTGCAGGCGGCGAACGATATCGCCACGAAAGGCTTTGATGAGCAGACCCGTAGCCTGAAAGAAAACATGGGGACGCTGGAGACCTGGGCGGATAAAACAGGGAAGGCGTTCAAATCGATGTGGGATGCCATTCTGGATATCGGTCGTCCTGAGTCCTCAGCGGATATGCTCGCCAGTGCACAGAAGGCATTTGATGAGGCGGATAAAAAATGGCAGTGGTACCAGAGCCGGAGCCAGCGCCGGGGAAAAACCGCCTCTTTTCGTGCCAACCTTCAGGGCGCATGGGATGACCGGGAAAATGCCCGTCTGGGTCTGGCAGCGGCAACGCTGCAGTCGGATATGGAAAAAGCCGGTGAACTGGCGGCAAGGGACAGGGCTGAGCGTGAGTCGTCACAGCTGAAGTATACCGGAGAGGCGCAGAAGGCGTATGAGCGCCTGCTGACGCCACTGGAGAAATATACCGCCCGGCAGGAAGAGCTGAATAAGGCCCTGAAAGACGGGAAAATCCTGCAGGCGGATTACAACACGCTGATGGCGTCGGCAAAAAAGGATTATGAATCGACGCTGAAAAAGCCATCTGCTGTGAAGGTGTCTGCCGGTGAGCGTCAGGAAGACCGGGCGCATGCATCCATGCTGGCGCTTGAAACCGAGCTCAGGACGCTGGAAAAACACAGCGGTGTGAATGAGAAAATCAGCCAGCAGCGCCGGGATTTATGGAAAGCGGAAAATCAGTATGTGGTCCTGAAAGAGGCCGCCACGAAACGGCAGTTATCTGAGCAGGAAAAATCCCTGCTGGCTCATGAGAAAGAGACGCTGGAGTACAAACGCCAGCTGGCTGAGCTGGGAGACAAGATTGAACACCAGAAACGGCTGAATGAGCTGGCACAGCAGGCGGCGCGGTTTGAACAGCAGCAGAGCGCGAAGCAGGCGGCAATCAGCGCAAAAGCCCGCGGACTCACCGACCGTCAGGCGCAGCGGGAGTCGGAAGAGCAGCGCCTTCGTGAGGTGTACGGTGATAATCCGGCTGCGCTGGCGAAGGCCACATCGGCACTGAAGAACACCTGGTCTGCGGAGGAGCAGCTTCGTGGAAGCTGGATGGCCGGGATGAAGTCCGGCTGGGGAGAGTGGGCGGAAAGTGCGACGGACAGTTTTTCGCAGGTTAAAAACGCGGCCACGCAGACCTTTGATGGTATTGCGCAGAATATGGCGGCGATGCTGACCGGCAGTGAGCAGAACTGGCGCAGCTTCACCCGCTCCGTGCTGTCCATGATGACAGAAATTCTGCTTAAGCAGGCAATGGTGGGGATTGTCGGGAGTATCGGCAGCGCTATTGGCGGGGCTGTTGGTGGCGGCGCATCCGCGTCAGGCGGTACAGCCATTCAGGCCGCTGCGGCGAAACTCCATTTTGCAACCGGAGGATTTACGGGAACCGGCGGCAAATATGAGCCAGCGGGGATTGTTCACCGTGGTGAATTTGTCTTCACGAAGGAGGCAACCAGCCGGATTGGCGTAGGAAATCTTTACCGGCTGATGCGCGGCTATGCCACCGGTGGTTATGTCGGCGGTGCCGGAAGTCCGGCGCAGATGCGGCGGGCCGAAGGTATTAATTTTAATCAGAACAATCACGTGGTGATTCAGAACGACGGTATCAACGGACAGGCGGGGTCGCAGCTGATGAAGGCGGTGTATGACATGGCCCGCAAGGGGGCACAGGATGAACTCCGGCTGCAGTTGCGTGATGGCGGTCTGTTATCAGGGAGCGGTCGATGAAAACCTTTCGCTGGAAAGTGAAGCCGGATATGGAGGTGAACTCGCAGCCATCGGTGCGTGAAGTGCGTTTTGGTGACGGGTACTCACAGCGTATGGCGGCAGGGCTGAATGCTGACCTGAAAACATACAGGGTGACGCTTTCCGTGACCCGGGAGGAGGCCCGGCATCTGGAAGCGTTCCTGGCAGAGCACGGTGGCTGGAAGGCATTTTTGTGGAAGCCACCCTATGCATACCGGCAGATAAAGGTGACCTGTGCCGGGTGGTCTGCGCGGGTCGGGATGTTGCGCGTTGAGTTCAGCGCGGAGTTTAAGCAGGTGGTGAACTGATGCAGGATATTCATGAAGAAAGCCTGAACGAGTCGGTTAAATCAGAGCAGTCACCGCGGGTGGTACTCTGGGAAATCGACCTGACGGTACAGGGCGGTGAGCGGTATTTTTTCTGTAATGAGCTGAATGAAAAAGGGGAGCCGGTCACCTGGCAGGGGCGTAAGTATGAGGCATACCCGATTGACGGCAGCGGCTTTGAGATGAACGGCCGGGGCAGCAGTGCCCGCCCGTCGCTGACGGTGTCCAATCTGTTTGGCCTTGTCACCGGGATGGCGGAGGACCTGCAGAGTCTGGTGGGGGCCACGGTGGTCCGCCGCCGGGTGTATGCCCGTTTTCTGGATGCGGTGAATTTCGTTGCGGGCAATCCGGAGGCGGACCCGGAGCAGGAGCTGAGTGACCGCTGGGTGGTGGAGCAGATGTCGCAGCTGACAGCCATGACGGCCTCGTTTGTGCTGGCTACACCGACCGAGACGGACGGGGCGCTGTTTCCCGGTCGCATCATGCTGGCGAACACCTGTATGTGGGATTACCGGGGAGATGAATGCGGGTATAACGGTCCTGCGGTGGCGGATGAGTTCGACAACCCCACCACGGATATCCGTAAGGACAGATGCAGCAAGTGCATGCGCGGGTGTGAACTGCGCAGGAATGTCGGCAATTTTGGCGGTTTCCTTTCCATTAATAAACTTTCGCAGTAAATCCCGGTTTATGACACAGACTGAATCAGCGATTCTGGCGCATGCCCGGCGGTGTGCGCCTGCGGAGTCGTGCGGCTTCGTGATAAGCACGCCGGAGGGGGAGTGGTATATCCCTTGTGTGAATATTTCCGCAGAGCCGGAGGCGTATTTTCGTATCGCACCGGAAGACTGGCTGCGGGCAGAGATGCAGGGGGAGATTGTGGCACTGGTCCACAGTCATCCCGGTGGGCTGACCTGGCTGAGCGAGGCTGACCGGCGGCTGCAGATAAAAAGCGCACTGCCCTGGTGGCTGGTCTGCCGGGGTGACATTCACAAATTCCGCTGTGTGCCACATCTGACAGGACGGCGCTTTGAGCACGGGGTGACGGACTGTTACACGCTGTTCCGGGATGCTTATCATCTGGCGGGGACTGAAATGCCGGATTTTCATCGCGAGGATGACTGGTGGCGCAACGGTCAGAACCTTTACCTGGACAACCTGGCGGTCACCGGCTTTTACCGGGTGCCCCTGTCCTCTGCACAGGCGGGCGATATTCTGCTGTGCTGCTTTGGTGCTTCGGTACCGAACCATGCCGCCATTTACTGCGGCAACGGTGAGCTGCTTCACCATCTGCCTGAACAACTGAGTAAACGGGAGAGGTATTCCGAAAAATGGCAACGACGAACGCATTCTGTCTGGCGTCACCGCCACTGGCACGCATCTGCCTTCACGGGGATTTACAACGATTTGGCCGCCGCCTCAGCCTGTATGTGAACACGGCAGCGGAAGCCATTCGCGCCCTGTCGATGCAGATGCCGGGCTTTCGCCGTCAGATGAACGAAGGCTGGTACCAGATACGTATTGCCGGTTATGACACGGCACCGGAGGCGGTGTACGCCCGTCTTCACGAACAGCTGGGTGAGGGAACGGTCATCCATATTGTGCCGCGACTGGCCGGGGCCGGAAAGGGTGGACTGCAGATTGTGCTGGGGGCGGCAGCCATCGTGGGCTCTTTCTTCACTGCCGGTGCCTCGATGGCGTTATGGGGTACAGCCCTGAGTGCCGGCGGTTTTTCTGCCACCACGATGCTGTTTTCACTGGGGGCCAGCATGATACTGGGCGGTGTGGCCCAGATGCTGGCCCCGAAGGCAAAAACACCGGAGTACAAAAGCACGGATAACGGTAAACAGAACACCTACTTTTCCTCGCTGGATAACATGATTGCCCAGGGTAACCCGATGCCGGTGCCTTACGGGGAAATGCTGGTTGGCTCCCGCCGTATATCCCAGGACATCAGTACCCGTGATGAAGGCGGGGGCGGAAAGGTCGTGGTTATCGGGCGGCAGGGGTAAAAAGAATAAAAAAATCCCGCAGTGATCGCGGACAGGAACTGCGGGAGAGTTACGAAGATTAAGTGTAAGGAATTATTCTTATATCACGACAAAAAAATTAACGCAGAGAAATTATACGCGCCACAGTCAGTTTGTGAAAATGTGAAGATATTCAGAATTTTTATGCCATTACCGGTTTTAACCAACAGGATTATCGGTGGGCATGAAAGAAAACCCCGGTATCTGCTGATACCGGGGTTTCTCTTTAGCATGGCAGAAATGTGTTTCATGCTTTTCGGGCGAAGGATATCCGACTTCTGTACGGAATGGCAAGTGGCGGTTAATTTATTCAGGGGAAGGCTGTATGGGAAAAGGTGGCGGTAAGGCACACACGCCTCGTGAGGCGAAGGATAATCTCAAATCCACGCAGATGATGAGCGTGATTGATGCGATTGGTGAGGGACCGATAGAAGGTCCGGTGAAGGGACTGCAGAGTATCCTGGTGAACAAAACCCCGCTGACGGACACGGACGGTAATCCCGTGATACACGGTGTGACGGCGGTCTGGCGCGCCGGGGAGCAGGAGCAGACACCACCGGAAGGCTTTGAGTCCTCCGGAGCTGAAACCGGACTGGGCGTGGAAGTGACGAAGGCAAAACCGGTGACGCGCACCATTACGTCCGCGAACATTGACCGCCTGCGGGTTACCTTCGGGGTGCAGTCACTGGTGCAGACCACGTCAAAGGGCGACCGTAATCCTTCCTCTGTCCGGATTCTGATTCAGTTACAGAGTAATGGCCGCTGGGTGACGGAAAAGGATGTCACCATTAACGGCAAGACCACCTCGCAGTTCCTGGCGTCGGTGATTCTGGATAATCTGCCGCCCCGCCCCTTTAACATCCGGATGGTCCGGGAGACGGCGGACAGCACCACGGACCAGTTGCAGAATAAGACGCTCTGGTCGTCATACACCGAAATCATCGATGTGAAACAGTGCTACCCGAACACGGCGATTGTGGGCCTGCAGGTGGATGCGGAGCAGTTTGGTGGTCAGCAGATGGCTGTGAACTACCATATCCGCGGTCGCATCATTCAGGTGCCGTCAAACTATGACCCGGAAAAACGCACGTACAGTGGTATCTGGGACGGCAGCCTGAAACCGGCATACAGCAACAATCCGGCCTGGTGTCTGTGGGACATGCTGACTCACCCGCGCTACGGCATGGGAAAACGTCTGGGGGCGGCGGATGTGGACAAGTGGGCGCTGTATGCCATCGGGCAGTACTGCGACCAGACGGTCCCGGATGGTTTCGGGGGGACCGAGCCGCGGATGACCTTTAATGCGTACCTGGCACAACAGCGTAAGGCGTGGGACGTTCTCAGTGATTTCTGCTCTGCGATGCGCTGTATGCCGGTATGGAACGGTCAGACGCTGACGTTTGTTCAGGACCGCCCGTCGGATGTGGTGTGGCCGTACACCAACAGCGATGTGGTGGTGGATGATAACGGCGTGGGGTTCCGCTACAGCTTCAGTGCCCTGAAGGACCGGCACACGGCGGTGGAGGTGAATTACACCGACCCGCAGAACGGGTGGCAGACCTCCACGGAACTGGTGGAAGACCCGGAAGCCATACTGCGCTACGGACGCAACCTGCTGAAGATGGACGCGTTCGGCTGTACCAGCCGCGGTCAGGCCCACCGTGCCGGACTGTGGGTGATAAAGACCGAACTGCTGGAAACGCAGACGGTGGATTTCACGCTCGGGTCTCAGGGGCTGCGGCACACACCCGGTGACATCATTGAAATCTGTGATAACGACTATGCCGGAACCCTGACCGGCGGACGTGTCCTGTCCATCGATGCCGCCACCCGCACCCTGACGCTGGACCGTGAAGTGACACTTCCGGAGACCGGTGCCGCCACGGTGAACCTGATTAACGGTAGCGGTAAGCCGGTGAGTGTGGACATCACCGCACACCCCGCGCCGGACCGGATACAGGTCAGTACCCTGCCTGATGGTGTGGAGACATACGGGGTGTGGGGACTCTCCCTGCCGTCACTGCGCCGTCGCCTGTTCCGCTGTGTCTCCGTCCGGGAAAACACGGACGGCACCTTTGCCATCACGGCGGTGCAGCACGTACCGGAAAAAGAAGCCATCGTGGATAACGGGGCCCGCTTTGAGCCGCAGTCAGGCACCCTGAACAGCGTTATCCCACCGGCAGTGCAGCACCTGACGGTGGAGGTGAGCGCAGCTGACGGCCAGTATCTGGCGCGGGCGAAATGGGACACGCCGCGGGTGGTGAAGGGCGTGCGCTTCAGTCTGCGCCTGACCAGTGGTAAGGGAACGGATGCCAGACTGGTGACCACCGCTATCACCGCAGACACGGAGCACCGTTTCAGCGGCCTGCCGCTCGGGGAATACACCCTGACGGTGCGGGCGATAAACAGCTATGGCCAGCAGGGTGAACCCGCCACCACCACCTTCCGGATTAACGCGCCAGCAAAACCCGCCACCATTGAGCTGACGCCGGGGTATTTTCAGATAACGGCGGTCCCGCGGCCTGCGGGGGCGTGAGCCAGGAAAATTTCGCGGCGTGTGGGGGTCCCGCGTCTTGCGGTGTATGACCCGACGGTACAGTTTGAACTCTGGTTCTCAGAAAAACGCATCACGAACACGGCACAGGTGGAAAAATCTGCCCGTTATCTGGGGACCGGCAGTCAGTGGACTGTCCAGGGGAGCCGGATTAAGCCGGGGACGGATTTCTGGTTTTACGTGCGCAGCGTCAACCTGGTGGGAAAATCTGCTTTTGTGGAAGCCAGCGGGCAGCCCAGCAATGATGGTGAAGGGTATCTGGAAATTTTCCGGGGGCTGATAGATGAGACGCTGCTGGGCCAGGCACTGAAAAAGCGCATTGATGCTTCAGCGCTGCGTACGGAGGTCACGCAACTGGAAGAAGATATCCGTCAGCGGATGGACACGGATATCGCAGAAGTGACCCGGAAAATCGGGAAGGCGGAAAACAGCCTCACGCAGCTGGTTGCGAAAAAGAATGAGGACCAGACACTGGCCATCGCGCAGGTGAGCCAGAAAGTGGACCGGGTGAGCAGTGAAATCTCACAGACTGTCAGCCAGGGGCAGTCAGAAAACGCCCGACAGATAGCACAGGTCCGCCAGTACGTGGATAAAAAAGGGAGTGAAATTACCTCGACCACGGATAAAAAGCTGGGTGACCAGGCCGTGACCATACAGCAAATCCAGCGGGTTCAGTCAGACACGCGCAATGAGCTGAATGCCATGTATATGCTGAAGGTGCAGAAAACAAAAAACGGTATTCCCTATGTGGCCGGGATTGGTGCGGGGATTGAGGATGTTGATGGTCAGACCCTGAGTAACATTCTGCTGCAGGCCGATCGCATTGCGATGATTACCCCGGAGAACGGCAACACCACGCCGCTGTTTGTGGCGCAGGGGAATCAGCTGTTCATGAACGACGTGTTCCTGAAGCGACTGTTTGCGGTGAGCATCACGTCATCCGGCAATCCTCCGACGTTTTCCCTGACGCCGGATGGCAGGCTGACAGCCCGCAATGCGGATATCAGTGGAGCCATCACGGCGAATACCGGCACGCTCAATAATGTCACCATTAACGAGAACTGTGTCATCAGAGGGAAACTGTCTGCAAACCAGATTGAAGGCGACCTGGTGAAGACGGTGGGGAAAGCCTTTCCCCGGAATAACAGTTATGCCAGCGGCACGGTAACCGTTACAGTTTACGATGACCAGGGCTTCGACCGGCAGATTATCATTCCCCCGGTGCTGTTTCGCGGGACGAAACACCAGAATTTCAACAGTCCGAATCAGCAGTCGTACTGGTATTCCACCTGTAAGCTACAGGTGCTGAAGAACGGAGTTGAGATTTTCCATGAACCGGCAACGGATGTCAGCCGGGTGTTCTCATCGGTGATTGACATGCCGGCAGGACGGGGTCATGTCACCCTGACGTTTAATGTGTCATCGACCGGTGCGAACAACCGGACACCGACGACGTACATCAGTGATTTACTGGTTGTGGTCATGAAAAAATCCACGGCGGGCATCAGTATCCGCTGATGTTTTATTAACCCGGACGGGCACCCGAAGTGGTGCCTTTTTTATTACAGAAAAACGAGAGGTAATCATGCGTAAAGTTTATGTGGCGGTGGCGTTTCTGTGCGCAATGCTGGCGGGGGCTCTCCTTCCTTTCCGGGCAGTTGCCGGGCACGGTGCGTTTTCCGCAGGATATACTCAGGTTCACCCGGCTGGTGTCCCGTCATTGTCGGGTACCGGTATACGGACAGGTGATTTAAAAGGGATTAACGTGAAATACCGTTATGAATTCACGGATCATCTGGGTGGCATTGTCGCGCTGAGTTATGCGTCGGCGAAAAAAAGCGGCACGATGAAGACGGGTGAAAATACGTTCCATTATGAAAGTCTGCGTGGCCGTTATGTGAGCGTGATGACCGGCCCGGTCTGGCAGGTCAGTGAGCAGGTCAGCTTTTATGGCATGGCCGGGATGGCGCAGACACGCTGGTCTGACAGTGTTCAGGATTACCGGCGTGATGAAGTGAAACTGGGGTATGTGAAGGAAACCACCACCGCCAGTGATGGTCATACCGCACGACACCTGTCGCTGGCCTGGAGTGCCGGGCTTCAGTTTAATCCGGCGGATACGGTGGCGGTTGACCTCGCGTACGAAGCGGCCGGTCATGGTGACTGGCGAACGGATGCATTTATTGTTGGTATCGGATACCGTTTCTGACAACAGACGCCGATTTATCTTCTGTAAATATTGTTATGATACGCAGGTTCATCCGCCTTATGGGGTGAACTGCGTTTGAGGAAACGTAAAGTTACACTGTCCTGAAGCCCGTGGCGTCACTGCTGCGGGCTTTTTTTATTGGTGGAAAAGTATGACAGTAAAAATTTCTGGCGTGCTTAAAGATGGCACAGGAAAACCAGTACAGAACTGCACCATTGTGCTGAAGGCCAGACGGACCAGCAGCACGGTGGTGGTGAACACGGTGGCCTCTGAAAATCCGGATGAAGCCGGGCGTTACAGCATGGATGTTGAGTATGGCCAGTACAGCGTCACCCTGCTGGTTGAAGATTTTCCGCCTTCACATGCCGGGACCATTACCGTCTATGAAGGTTCCAGACCAGGTACGCTGAATGATTTTCTCGGCGCCATGACGGAAGATGATGTCATGCCGGAGGCACTGCGCCGTTTTGAGCTGATGGTGAATGAAGTGGCACGTCATGCCGGAGCATCATCACAGAGCGCAGCGGCAGCAAAGAAATCCGAAACTGCAGCGGCATCATCGAAGAACGCGGCGAAAACCTCAGAAACGAATGCAGCTAACAGCGCACAGGCGGCAGCGGCCTCGCAGACTGCATCGGCAAACTCCGCGACAGCAGCCAAAAAATCAGAAACCAGCGCGAAAAATAGCGAGACAGCCACAAAGGCCAGCGAAAAAAACGCAAAATCCAGCCAGACGGCAGCGAAAACCAGTGAGACGAATGCCAAAGACAGTGAAGCCAACGCAAAGGTGAGCGAAACAGCGGCGGCGAACTCGGCGAAAGCATCGGCAGCAAGCCAGACGGCAGCAAAAGCAAGTGAAGATGCTGCCAGAGAATACGCAAACCAGACAGCAGAGCCGTACAGATATGTTTTACAGCCGCTGCCGGATGTGTGGATACCCTTTAATGATTCGCTGGATATGATTACGGGCTATTCTCCGGGTTATAAAAAAGTGAAGATTGGTGATAATGTGGTTCAGGTTGCCAGTGATAAACAGGTTAATTTCAGTCGCGCATCAACGGCAACATATATCAACAAATCTGGCGAACTGAAAACGGCGGAAATTAATGAGCCACGATTTGAGTGTGATGGCCTGCTTATTGAGGGGCAAAGAACGAACTTCTTCCCGAACAGTACAGACCCTTCGAAGTGGAATAAGTCAACTTCACTGGACGTTACAGAAACAGGCACAGATAGTTTCGGGTTTAATTATGGCCGGTTTGTCGTACAGGATTCGATTGTTGGTACAAGTAAAGCGCATACCATTATCGGACTGTATTCGAGTACCGGAGGGGTTGATACTTCAGGGGACGAAAAGCATGTAACTATATCCTGTCGGGTAAAAAGTGAAGTTGATAATATCGCCGTTCGTATTTTATTTGAACATTATGATGGGGAGGTAAGGACATCAATAGGAGCAGCAAACCTGAACCTTACCACCCGCATAATTAGCAAGACAGGTCAGACAAGCCGTGTTACAGCAAGGTCTGTTAAGGATGATGCAACTGGCTGGATATTTTTTGAGGCTACATTAAAAGCAGATACAACAGAAAATACGGTTGGTGGTTTTGTCCAGTATTCTCCGGATACAGGGCAGATGGTTACATCAGGGGATTATCTCGATGTAACCACTCCACAGATTGAGGCTGGTACAGGCGCATCATCTTTTATTGTTACGGGGACGGCACCGGCAACGCGGGCAAGCGATATGGTGACAGTCCCAATCAAGAATAACCTTTATAATCTTCCTTTTACGGTTCTTTGTGAGGTACATAAGAACTGGTATAAAACGCCAAATGTAGCGCCGCGTGTTTTTGATACCGGCGGTCATCAAACCGGAGCGGGGATCGTAATGGGGTTTGGTTCATCAGGTGGGTACGACGGTTTTCCGTATTGCGATATAGGTGGTTCAGACCGACGAATAAATGAAAATGCCGGGCTGAAAAAAATGCTTATTGGTATGCGGGTAAAGTCCGAACGGTCCACATGTGTAGTCAGTAACGGTAAGTTAAGCAGCGAAAATAAAACCAAATGGGAATATATCCGGAGTACAGCAACCATTCGCATTGGTGGACAAACTACAGCAGGATTACGCCATTTATTTGGGCATGTGAGGAATTTTCGTCTCTGGCATAAAGAGCTAACAGATGCGCAGCTTGGGGAGGTTGTGGAGTGAGAGATTTCACGTTGCGTTTCAGTGATAAAGCAGATTTCAGGGCATTTCTCAGGAAACTTAACTGGGAAGAGGACGAAGAGCTGCAGAATGCCGTTCTGGTTGATGAGATTGGTTTTACGTTCAGGGAGACAGATGTTTCTGATGACGGAGAACCAGAATACACGCGAAACGAAGGGTACTTTGTTAATATCCGTCTTCTTGACGATGGATTTGATGATTCCGTGTTCCGTGAGTGGGTGGTTACACCAGAGCGCCCGCTCAGGGAGTGGTTTTAAGGATAGCAGATGGATATCACGTCGATACTTCATGCGCTTTGTGCCGTGGCGGTGCAGGTACTGGCTGGTCTTTTTACCGGAAACTGGGCTTACGGGGCGATAGCCGGTTGTACGTTCTTCATTGCGCGTGAACACACCCAGGCAGAATATCGCTGGATTGAAATGTTCGGGCATGGCAAGCGGATTAACATGCCGTGGTGGGGCGGTTTTGATCCACGTGCATGGGATGTGGCAAGCCTGATGGATTTTGCTGTGCCGGTGGTGGCGTGTCTGCTGGTCTGGCTGTTGGTTAATCGTGGGTGAAAAAGGTGAGCAGTATATGCAACGAAGGAGGAAACATCATTGCTGGCGGCATGGAAGGCATGCAGGGTGTTGCTGAACCGTGTTGATACATCAACTGCACCTGATATTGAGTGGCCTACGAACCCTGTCAGGGAGTAATCATTGGGATTATGCCGCAGCACGTCTTAAGCAAGAACGTGCTGCGGTTGGATGCTATTTTTTCCCTGAAGCGGAAAACATTACTACAGTACCTTGAACCTTGGTTTTAACATTCTCGAAATGCTCTGAGAGTATATGTGTTAAGCCTTCT
>OCAJ01000159.1_pt1 | contig 22239 bp, 20 predicted proteins | sample 1477121 | NCBI WGS metagenome assembly OCAJ01 (sample SAMEA2580289, study PRJEB22360) | human gut metagenome | biome: human gut; feature: human-associated habitat; material: faeces | place: Denmark | collected 2008/2010 | reverse complement strand
CGACGACGTCCCGGAGCAGGCGTTCTCCGGCATCGGCGGCATCGACGACCTCGAAGAGAAGTGGCACAACATGCAGAAGGAACTGGGTGCGTGATGGCTGCGGAAAAAACCACGATGAAGGTCAACATCGTCGCCGCTGACCACCCTGTGTGGCACGGCGAGGCGACGAGCGTGACCATTCCCGCCTCTGAGGGCGGCATGGGCATCCTGCCCGACCATGAGCCTGTGCTCACGGTGATCAAGCAGGGTACGCTCACCGTGGTTGAGCCCGATGGCGATCGCCACATGTTCGAGGTGACCGACGGATTCATTTCCTTCGACTCGAACAAACTCACCGTGGCGGTCGAGCGCGGCCACGACGTCCAGTACTCCGGCACCGCCGAGTGACCTGAACCAACTCCTTAAGGGGCTCTCTGGTTTTCCAGAGAGCCCCTTTTGCTATGTATGCCATGTGTTGCGCTACAGTGGTGGCCTATGCGAGTTATTGTTGCCGACTGTTCGGCCGAGTATTCGGGCCGCCTCAACGCCTCACTGCCCCTGGCCAAGCGCGTATTGCTGATCAAGGCCGATTCCAGCCTGTTGATTTTCTCCGAATTGGGCTCCTACAAGCCGCTGAACTGGATGACCGCGCCCTGCACGATTCGTGAGATCGACCCAGCCGCCAAATCCGCGCAACATTCCCGGGAAAGTGTCGCTGGTGGGGCTGTGGATGGTGATTCTGCGACGCATTCCCCGGAAAGTGTCGCCGCTGGTGAGCCGGAAAAGGTGCTACGTGTCAGCGCCGACAAGGGTTCGGACATTCTTGAAGTGACGCTGCAGCATATCTATTCCGACCAAACCTATGATCTGGGCGAAGATCCGGGTCTCATCAAGGATGGCGTGGAAGACCATCTGCAGCGCTATCTGGCCGAGCAAATCGAGCGTATCGGCAAGGGAGCCAAGCTGGTGCGTCGCGAATACCCGACCGCCATTGGCCCAGTGGATATTATGGCCGTGAATGCCGAGGGCGAGCATGTGGCTGTGGAAATCAAACGTCACGGCGGCATTGATGGCGTCGAGCAGCTGACTCGCTACTGCGAACTGCTCAATCGAGATCCGCTGCTGGCCCCGGTGCACGGCATCTTCGCCGCACAAACCATCACGCCGCAAGCCCAGGTCTTGGCCAAAGACCGCGGCTTCACCTGCCTCATCCTCGATTACGACGATATGAAAGGCACCGAGGACGACAGTCTCAGGCTGTTCTAGATATAGCAGGGGCTCCCTCATCAGAGGGAGCCCCTGCTATATCTTTTAGTACGCGGCGAGAATATCGATTACGAAGACCAACGTGGAGTTGGCGGGAATCGGACCTTGCTCCTTATCTCCATAGGCCTGATCCGGCGGAATCACCAGCAGAACCTGAGAGCCGACGGTCTGGCCGACCAGACCCTTCTGCCAGCCCTCGATAACCTGATGCTGGCCGCTGGAATCGCTGAACAGATCGGCGTCGATTGTGGAATCGCGATCCCAGGACGAGTCGAACTGCTTGCCATTCGTAAGCCAACCGGTGTACTTGACCACCACGGTGTTCTTGTCGGTCAGCTTGGCGCCGTTACCCTTGATCAGCGTCTGCGAGATCAGCGAATCAACCGAACCCTGACCGTTCATGTCAATGGACGGCTCGCCGTTCTTGGCGCGCGTCACCTTCGGCAGATTGGCCGGCACATCCTTGACTTCCTCGCCAGTGGCCTTCTCCAAGTCCTTGGACTTGGACACAAACGTCATCGCCAGAATGTAAGAGTACCCGGACGAATCCTGAGCGTTGACGCCAAAGCCAATCGTGGTGTTGATCTTGGCACCCTTGATCTGGTTGTAGTAGGTCGAGGAGAGGGTCTTGGAATCCACCTTCAGCGAGCAATCCGGCGTGTTCTTGGTCCAGGTGTCCATGAGCTCGGTTCCGTCTTTAACGTTGAGCGCGATGCCTTGGGCGCAGACGCGGTCGCCCTCCTCGATCACGTCGCCATCGCCCTTCTGCAGCACCACATAAGAGCCGTCGGACACGGTCATCGGCGTATTAAAGGAGATGGTCGGCTTCTCGCCGAGCTTGCCCTTGGCGGTCACGCCGGCAATTTGGCCCTTCTTGTCAGAAGAGTCGGAAGATGAAGAGGAATCGGAAGAAGAGGATTTCGAGTCCGAGCTCGAACTGGAGCAGGCAGCCAGCGACACGCACATCGCCAGCGAGCAGGCAAGGGCAACGGCCTTGCCGAGGGGAGATAACATAGACTTAACAGACTTACGCATGACACATCACCCTACTGGTAAACCTTGATTTTCTGCGCTCCTAGGTAATAAACAGGTGAAGATTGTAGAATGGTTGAGTTATGAGTGCTGAAGAACAGACTACAAGACCGGATAAGGGCGCCAAGCGTCCATCCCGTCATGCCAAAATCATGCGTGGAGTGGTGACGCCTATCTTCGGACTATTGGCCGTGGCGGCTGTGGTGTTGGGGTACATGAATGCCACGATGTGGAAGCCCTCCACTGAAATCACCGCTTCCGCAACCATGAGCGGCTCCCGGTATGTCGTCACTGATCCGAATGTGCTGACCTTGTTGGATCAGAATGCCACGATAACCGTGGACTCGGGATCCTCTCAGGACGAGGCGTGCGTGGCGTTGGGTTCGTCCAAGGATGTTGCCGGATGGGTCGCGTCCGAGAAGTCCTATACCCGCATCACCGGATTGGCATCATGGAGCGAGCTGAGCACCCAGAAGGGAAGCAGCACGAGTCAGGGAGCGCCTACCAGTGCCGATGACGCGGTGTCGTTCAAGGATTCCGATATGTGGACTGCCGTGAAATGCGGCACTGGGTCCGTTTCGCTGAAGAGCAAGAAGACCGGCGCCTCGACGGTAGCCATTGTGGATTTGGGCGAAAATGTCACCAACGCCAAGGTGCAGCTGCACTGGGTGCGCTCCGAAGTGCCGGACTTTGCGATGCCGTTCTATCTGTCCGGCGGATTGCTGGCCGTGCTGGCCGTACTGTGCGCCTCCGTGTTCGCCATGCCGCCGCATAAGCGCCGCAAGCGCATGGTGGAAGGCATGGCAAGCGCCGTAATCGAGGAAGAGGCACCCGCCAGCATCGCAGTGTCCGGGAAGCCGGATGGTGCAAGTCGACGTAATCGTCGCCGTCACGCCACACATCGGCGTTCGGGCCGTGCGTCCTCGCAATCCTCGCAATCTGAAGCCACCGAAACACCGGTTATCATCGACCCAAGTTCGCGTAACCTGGTCGCCGACCAGCAGACCGGTGCCGAAAGCGGCGCTGAGCCCGGCCTCAGCGCCGGCGATAACGAATCGACTTCGGTAATCACCCCTGACGAACTGCAGGCCTACTTCTCCCGCTTGGCCCAAGAGGTCAATACCGGAGACGACTCGGCCGATGACGGACAGGAGGAAAGCTGATGAACAAGCGATGGAACAAACTGTGTGTGTCCGCCCTCGCCTGCATGGCGTTGGTCGTGCCGTTGACCGCCTGTGAAGGCCAACTGCCGACGCCGGCTGCTGATACCTCCACCAAGGTTGCGCCGGATTTGACCGAGGCGCAGGAGAAGAAGATTCGTCTGAAGATTCTCAAGACGATCGATGAAGCCGATCAGGCCAAGAATCCCGATGGGTATGCGACCGTTATGGGCGGGCCCCAGCTGGACATTCGCATCAGCCAGACCACGATCAATCAGCGTGGCGGCGGTATGTCCGAATATGCGACCATTCCCAAGGACATCGCCCAGACGGTGATTCCTACGGACGACGGATGGCCTCGCTCGGTGTTCACCATCACGACCACCACCGAAGATCAGCAGTCCAAGCGTTTGCTGGTCTTCGATCAGGAATCCGCCCAGCAGAATTACAAGCTGATGGCTATGGCTCGACTGTTTGAGGGCGCCAAGCTGCCGAAGTTCGAGATTCCGACTATTGGCTCGCAGATGGGCACCGCAAAGGATGAGAAGCTGGTGGCCGCTCCCGCCGATGCCTTGGCCCAATACGCCGATGTGCTGCAGAACGGCTCCAAGAGCCAATACGCTTCCAAGTTCGCAGACGATTTGCTGCGCCAGGAACTGGCCAATACCACGGCCAAGGTGCAGGAAGGTATGCAACGCAACAACGGTACGCAGGAGCAAAAATTCACCGCTGTGCCTGAACAGATGTGGGTGATGCGTGCTGCAGACGGTGCCGGTGATCTGGTGGTTGGCCGTATTAACGGCGAATGGACTCGCAAGGCAGGGGATGGCCGCGAATCGCGGCCGGCTTCCGACGACGAGAAGGCGCTGTTCAATAGCGACAAGTACACCAGCACCATGAAGGTCACGTATGTGAACGTGGTGGCCTTGTACATTCCGTTGGCAAGTTCCGGTGAGCAAATCACCGCAGTGGGCGCCGACCGTCAGCCGGTAAAGGTCGAAGCGCTGTAATTGTTGCCGCCACCCACCGCGCGGTTAACGCCCCCACCACGATGTGATTCGTCCACCACGATGTCGATAAAACTTTACCTTTCGCATAATGGTGCCGTTTGGGGTCACATCGTGGTGGGCGTTTTGCTACGTGGTGGGAATTCCACCGCGTAGTGGAAGAATCCCTACGTGGTGGGAATCGGCATTACAATCAATGTCAGCAAATGTGATTGTTGTTGTACGCGAATCGCGTGGAATCGGGAGGCATTATGGCAGAGCAGCAGTTCAATCCGGGAGTCTCATTGGCGGGCGCCGTCGATTTGGAGGCGCTGAAGCATCAGGTCAAGGCCGAGCCCGGACAAGCGGGCGGCGCGCCTGCCGCTGGTGGGTACGTGATCGACACCACCGAAAACACCTTCCAGGCAATGGTGCAGACTTCTGCGACCTTCCCGATCCTGCTGCTTCTGTGGGTGCCGACCGATGACCGCCTGTTCCCGATGGCCCGTGCACTGGGCGACGCGGTGAACGCCCTGAACGGCCAGATTCAGCTCTCCCGTATCGATATCTCGTCCAATCCCTCGATTGCCCAAGCGCTGCAGGTGCAGGGCGTGCCCGCACTGTTCGCGTTGATTGCCGGCCGTCCGATGCCGCTGTTGCAGGGCCTTCCGGGTGACGACGAGCTCAAGCAACTTACTGACGAGGTGATTCCGAAGATTATTGAGGCCGCCGCGCAGTCTGGTGTGAACGGTACCGCGCCGTACTCGGGTGATCCTGATTCCGATGCCGCCAAGAGCGCTGGTGCCACCGGTGCCGGCGTGGGTGCTGAGCAGGTGCCGCCGGAGCATGCCGAAGCCCATCGTTTGGCCGAGGAGGGCGATTACGCCGGTGCCGCCGCCGAATACGAGCGCGTGCTCGGATCCGACCCGTCCGATGCACTGGCCGCCCGCGAACGTGCGAAGGCGCTGTTGCTGGCCCGCTCCGGGTCCGCTGATGTACGTGACGTGCGTGCCGCTGCCGCCGCAGCGCCGGACGATGTGGAAGCGCAGTTGGCTGTGGCTGATATCGACATGATTGGTGGCCAGATTCAAGACGCTTTCGACCGTTTGCTGGACTTTTTGGCCGCCGGGCACAAGGCCGATATCGAGCCGGTTCGCAAGCGTCTGCTCGAATACTTCGCCATCCCCGAACCCACCGACCCGCGTCTGGCTCGCGCCCGTCGTCGCCTAGCCACCCTCATGTACTGATTGGTTTTGGCTCCCCTCTTTGAGAGGGGCTGTCGTCGTAGATGACTGAGGGGAGCTCACGAGCGTACTTGATTGCTTCCCCTAAACCATCCGATTCTTCCCGAAATACTGCTGGAACCTTGGCCCCTCCAGCGCCAGCTCCTCCTTGAAATCATCCGCCCACTTGCAGAACGGACGGTTGGCGAGACCATCGTTATTGAATCGCGCCTGATCGGTGATTTCGGTGATGCAGAATTTCGGAATCGTCAGATTGGTAACCGGCCCGGATCGTTCGGCCTCGGCTACGATGAGCGGCGCGTTCGGCCCGCCGAACACGTCCACGCTCCAGCCGTCTTCCGCAATCCACACGGAATACCGGTTCTTGATGATTACCGAGCCGCCGCGCTTGATGAGTTCGGCGGCGATGCGCGTGTCGATTTCGCGCTCGACTTCGTAGCGCGTGCCGCCCACGGACGGACCTTTGACGGTGACATATGCTTCCGAGAACCGGTCGCGGTATTCGTCCAGCACGGCCACCGGATTTACGTCGGGCGTCATGTCGACGTGAACCTTGTGCGAGACCAGCCGCACGCGCAAGGCGTAATTGTCGGCATGCACGTAGTAGCTCTGAATGATGAGGGTCGGGGCGTCGCCGTCGTCGTATTCCGCCGGCAGTTCGCGGCAGAAGAAGCGGCGTTCGTATTCGAAGTCATCTGTAGGTTCCGACATAACCTCATTGTAGAGCCGATGATGGCGATTTTCTCGTTATTTTGGCGACGTATGTGCCTCATGCAACGTGATGTGGTGTACAGTAAAGAAGTTGCTCGGGTTTGTAGCTCAGTGGATAGAGCGTCTGTCTCCGGAACAGAAGGTCGTGGGTTCGATCCCCATCAAGCCCACCAGCATGGCTTTCGGCTAACCGCCGGAAGCCTTTTGCATATTCGGCGCGTGCAAGGCTGGTGCTGGTGTCGGCAATGGCAAGGCCGGTGATGCCGGCTCGCTTGGGTCGTGGAAAAACCGTCCGGTTTGGCGAGAACGGTAGCCGAATCGTCTGGAATCGTCTGGAATCGTCTGGAATAGCAAGGAATAGTCTGTTGATGGCCGTATGCCGGGCATCATGCGCGCTAAACGCGACTTTGCTCAGTAGACTGCTACGTAATCGGCATTGCCAATCGTTGCTGATCGTGCGATTGGTCGTAGCCGGTGGTGATGTGTACCGGCGCCGGCCGCAGCAGGTGGGCGCCCCCAAGATGAGAAGGAGCACAATATGAGCGAAAAGATGGAAGCCGTAGCCACTTCCGAGGCGCCGGCCGCGCTGGGCGCATACAGCCAGGCGGTGAAGGCCAATGGCTTCGTGTTCGTATCCGGCCAGCTGGGCATTGATCCGGCCACCGGCGAACTGGCGGGCGAGACCGCTGGAGAGCAGGCTGCACAGGCGCTGAAGAATATTAAGCACATTCTCGACACTGCCGGTACCGGCATTGAGCATGTGTGCCGCGCCACCATCTACCTGAAGAACGTCGAGGACTTCAAGGAAGTGGACGCACGTTACGCTGAGGTGTTCATCGGCTCCGTCAAGCCCGCCCGCGTGGCCTTTGGCAACAACATGATTCCCAAGGGCGCGCTCGTGGAGATTGACGCCATCGCGGTGGAGTGATTCGAACGTTTTCCCGGCGGCCCGTCTGCGCGCATGGTGTGTGCAGACGGGCCGCCGCGTATTGTGCGACGCATTCCCGGGAATGTTGCGCTGGAATCGTTGGGCGGTGGTCCGTGCCACAATAGAGACCATGGCATCCAAAGGAAAACCGTCGCCGCGTTCGGCCGTAAGCCCGCTGAGTGATGAGCAGGTCAAGCGTCTGGCCGCCCGCCACACGCTTGTGGACTCGACACAGTATTACCCGACCGGCCCCCGCACGCCTAATCAGCCGGAAATCAACGCCCAGAATCCCAAGGCCACCAAACGACTGCTGGGAGGGGTGTCCATTGTGTTCCGCGCCAGCTGCAAGACCAAGGCCTGGGGCTTGGAACAGGTGCCGGAAACCGGCCCGTTCATCACCGCCGCCAGTCATGTCACCATGTTTGATGTGTTCGTGCCAATGATGAGCCTGTTCCACATGGGCCGCCGCCCCCGTTACATGGCCAAGGCCGAGATGGCGAAGTGGCCATTGATCGGCAAGTGGTTCCAGTTGGTCGGCATGCAGCCGGTGCAGCGTCATTCGGGCAAGGCCAAGCAGATCGAAGAGACCTCGATTGATATTCTGACGTCCGGCCGCCCGCTGACGGTCTGGCCGGAAGGCACCGTGACCCGCGACCCGAAAAAGTGGGTGATGAGCATTAAGGAGGGCGTGGGATATATCGCCCTTGAATCCTCGCGCAGACTGGGGCATCAGGTGCCGCTGTACCCGGCGGTGACGTGGGGTGCCGCCTCCATCAACCACTGGTGGCCATGGCCGCGCAAAAACGTGGTGATGTGCTATGACCATGCGCTCGATTACTCCGATCTGCTTGCCGACATGGACTCATGGGGTGAAGAGCCGCCTGCCGAGGCCGTGAACGAGCTGATGTGGCGCGTGCTCAAACGCATGAACACAGTACTGGAGGAAATTCGTGGCGAGCAGTTCCCCGCTGAAGGCTACTGGGACTACCGCAGTATGAGTCGTAAGCCTTGGCCTGAAGCCGGCGGCCCGTTCCCGGCTGAGAAGTAGCCGCACCGGTTCCCGTACGGGGAGCCTAGGCGAGTAGCATGGCACAAGATTGTGCCGATGAAGTTGCGCGACAAGCGAAGGTAGGAATTTGATATGGGTAAAAATATAACGGTTCTCGGTGCAGGAGCATGGGGTACTGCTTTCGGCCAAGTGCTGGCGGACGCAGGCAACACGGTGACCATGTGGGCCAAGGAGCAGCAGATTGTCGAGGGCATTCGCGATCACCACCACAACGCCGTGCGCCTGCCGTCCGCCGAAAAGTTGCCGGACAACATGACCGCCACTGGGGATCGCGCCGAAGCCGTCAAGAACGCGGACATCGTAGTCGTGGCCATCGCCGCGCAGTTCGCGCGAGTGGCACTCGTCGAATTCAAGGGACTGATTCCCGATCACGCCATCGTCGTCAGCCTGATGAAGGGCATCGAGCGTGGCACCAACAAGCGTATGGACGAAGTCGTCCGCGAATCCCTTGACTTGCCGGCCGACCGGTTCGCCGCCATTTCCGGACCGAACCTGTCCAAGGAAATCGCCGATCGTCATCCCGCCGCCACCGTGGTGGCTTGCACGAACCTCGATAATGCCACGAAGGTGGCCGAGGCATGCACCACCTCCTATTTCAAGCCGTTCGTGACCACCGACGTCATCGGCCTGGAAATGTGCGGCAGCCTGAAGAACGTGACCGCGCTGGCCGTGGGCATGGCCCGTGGTGCCGGCTACGGTGAGAACACCGCAGCCATGATCGAAACTCGTGGACTGGCCGAACTGACCGCGCTGGGCGTAGCCGCTGGCGCCGATCCCAAGACCTTCTTCGGCTTGGCCGGTGTGGGCGATCTCATCGCCACCTGTGGCTCTTCGCTGTCTCGTAACTATACGTTCGGCGCGAATCTCGGCAAGGGATTGACGGTCGAAGAGGCCACCAAGGTCAGCAACGGTGTGGCCGAAGGCGTGCCCACCACGGATGCGGTGGTGGCTCTTGGCGATCAGCTTGATGTGCCGACCCCGTTGGCGTATCAGATGAGCCGCGTGCTGAACGAAGGCATTTCCTGCTCGGAGATGCTTGCCGGACTGTTCGGTCACGAGGTTACCGGCGAATAACGAGAGAAGCGACGTATACGTGGCGTATACGTTGTACGTGCAAAGTCGCGTGGCGTATACGTCGTTGACGTGCACGAGTAGACTGGTGTGCGTCTCTTGTGCGCGGCGTTCCGAGCGCGGTTCGGTCCGGTTGGCGGTGCAAAGCATAGGCTTGAAAACGGTTGTAGTTTCAACAAAAGGATGGTTATGGCCAAGAAGCGTGTTGTGGTGCTCTATGGTGGGCGTGCAGACGAGCATTCGATTTCCTGCATCTCCACTGCCGGTGTGCTGGGGGCCATGGACACTGAACGGTTCGAGCCGATTCCGGTCGGCATCACCAAGGACGGCAAGTGGATCATCAATGGCGAAGATCCGCGTGGCTGGAACTTGGACGGCGGCGAGCTGCCGACCGTAAAGATCACCCCGGAATCGCGCCCGGTGATGCTTGACCCCTCTCGCGGACAGGACGGTTTCTTCATCGGCGAGCCCAGCCACATCAATTCCGCCGATTCCGGCTTCGGCACCAGCTTCGTCAGCATGTCCGACCCGGAAATGCACCATGTGCTGACCTCCCTTGGCCATGTGGACGCGGTACTGCCGGTGCTGCACGGCCCCTATGGCGAGGATGGTACGGTTCAAGGCCTGCTGGAAATGATGGGTGTGCCGTACGTGGGGTGCGGAGTGTTTGCTTCCGCCGCCTGCATGGATAAGCATTACACCAAGGTGGTACTGGATGCCGCCGGCATTCCCACCGCGCCCGGTGTGACGGTCGATGCGCGCAACTTCACCGCCGCCGATGTGCTTGCCGAGATCGAGGACGCCGGTCTTACTTATCCGCTGTTTGTCAAGCCTTCGCGCGCAGGCTCCAGCTTCGGTGTGACCAAAGTCGAGAAAGCCGATGACCGCGAGACCCAGCAGGATCGTCTGGCCGCCGCCATCGCCACCGCCGGCGAGCACGACTGGAAGGTGCTCGTCGAACAGGGGATTGATGGTCGCGAAATCGAATGTGCCGTGCTGTGCCCGAAGGCCGGTGACGAGCCCGAGGCCAGCTGGCCCGGCGAAATCGTGCTCGATCATCAGAACGACGACCAGTTCTACGATTTCGACTCCAAGTACATGGATGCCTCCGCCAGCCACGTGGAAGTGCCTGCCAATCTGCCGGTCAGCGTGCTTGAGGACGTGCGTGACGTGGCCCGTCGCGCGTTCAAGGCCGTGGATGGTGCCGGCTTGAGCCGTGTGGACACCTTCGTGACGCCTGATGGCACGGTGATGGTCAACGAAATCAACACCATGCCCGGCTTCACGCCGATTTCCATGTATCCCAAGGCTTGGGATGCCACCGGAGTGAGCTACACCGAACTCATCACGCGATTGATTGAGGGCGTGCTGAGGTAAGTGTGGTGCGGAATCGGCCGCAGGCCGGTTCCGCTATTGACACATCGCCCATACCTGTCAGTAATTCATGCCAAGTTTTCCTAAGTTCAACAGGCGTACAGCAAATGGCGAACGCAATTCACTTGCGCGCCAGTGTCAGGACAGATTAGGCGCATAGTTTCTTTTCTTGGATTCACGGGCCGCGCGAATGCCGCGCATACCAAGCCCGACTCCCCAGACTGTCGTCTGGATGATGTTGAGAAAAGGAACATTATGAACAACCTGCGTAAGATCGCGGCCGGCTCCCTCGCCGCCGTGCTCGCGTTCTCGATGGCCGCCTGCGGCTCGAGCAACGCCTCCTCCGATGGCACCGGCGAAAGCACCGGCAAGGCCGTCACCGTGAACGAAAAGTCCGTCAAAGCCACCTCCCTCGCCGACTTCGGCACCATGGAAGACCTCGAGAAGGCCGCCAAGGAAGAGGGCGCGCTGAACGTCATCGCCCTTCCGCACGACTGGTCCAACTACGGCGAGGTCATCGAGAGCTTCAAGAAGAAGTACCCGGAGATCAAGGTCACCGAGCTCAACCCGAACGCCTCATCCAAGGAAGAGCTCGACGCCGCCAAGACCAACAAGGGCACCGACGCCGCCTTCAACGGCTACCTGATGGCCAACCAGCTCGTCGGTGGCGACATCAACAACCTGCAGCCCGGCCTTGACTACTTCAAGAAGCTCAAGGAAGCCGGCAACCTGACCACCGTCGACGTGACCAACGGCACCATCGACTCCGGCCAGACCGGCGTGGTCTTCGACTGGACCTACAACCAGGCCTCCTACAAGAAGGAGCTCAAGGACAAGGGCGTGAACTGGAAGTACAAGACCTTCCCGAAGGCCCAGGTCGTCAGCTACTACAACCAGGCCATCAACAAGGACGCGCCGCACCCGGCCGCCGCCCGCCTGTGGGAGGAGTACCTGTACACCGCCGACGCCCAGAACCTGTGGTTCAAGGGCGGCGCCAACCCGGTGCTGCTCGATTCCATGAAGGAAGACGGCACCGTCGACCAGGCCACTCTGAAGGACGCCATCACCATCGAAGGCGAGCCGGTCTCCTACACCAACGACGACTCCACCCGCATCACCGAGTGGCTCCAGAACAACTGGGACAAGACGATCGGCAACTGAGGCACAGACCGATGACCGCCGCAATCGCACCCATTGCATCGAACGGACCTGCTGCCGCCAAGGCTGCGGGTCCGTCCGCTACTCCCGCTTCTCCTCTCTCCTCGGCGATGGCCAAGCACCGCCAGGAGCTGGGCACGCTCGCCACCACGCTCCCGTTCTTCGCCTACACCGCCTGCTTCCTGCTCGCACCCACCGTCATCGTGATTGTCGGTGCATTCCAGGATCGCAGCGGCAACTTCACGCTCGCGAACTTCAATAAGATGTTCGAGGCCAACACCATCGCCGCATTCGGCACCTCGATTCTGGTGTCTTTAGCATCCTCTCTGATCGGCGCAGTGGTGGGCGTGCTCGCTTCCTACGCACTGGTCATTGGTGCCAAGCCGAACGGCCTGCTGCGTCGTATGGTCTCCGCCATCTCCTCCGTGCTTGCTCAGTTCGGCGGCGTGATGCTCGCGTTCGCGTTCATCGCCACCATCGGCATCAACGGTATCGGCACCATGCTTATCAAGACACTGACCGGCTACACCGTGAACCCGAACTGGCTCAGTTCGTTGCCGGGCCTGGTGACCATCTACTGCTACTTCCAGATTCCGCTGATGATCATCATCTTCCTGCCCGCGGTCGATTCGATCCGTCCACAGTGGCGCGAGGCATGCGAATCCCTCGGTGGCAACACGTTCCAGTACTGGACGCGCGTGGCCTGCCCGATTCTGGCACCCCGCTTCATCTCCGCGTTCCTGCTGCTGTTCGCCTCCGCGTTCTCCGCATACGCGACCGCCGCGGCCCTGTTCTCCCAGCGTTCGATTCTGGTGCCGCTTATGATCCAAGGTGCCATGCGCAACGAACTGGACCCCAACCAGCAGGGCTTTGCCCAGGTGCTGGCATTCGCAATGATCATCGTCGTGGCCATCGTCATGCTGTTGAGCCACGCCGTGGAAAAGAGGGCCGGACGTTGGCAATGACCGAAACTTCCGCAACCAAGCCGCCGCAGCTGCGCGCCGCTCGTGCGCGTAAACAGAGCATCATCAAATTCGTGATCCTGTTCGTCACCCTGGCGTTCCTGTTCGTGCCGCTGCTGGCCATGCTCATCTTCACCCTGCGTCACCCGCTGTCCGGCCGCTGGTCGGCCGCGCCGTGGATCGCGATTTTCACCGGCAACGGCGAGTCGCTGGGTGCCGACCTGACCGTGCTGTGGCAGGGCATCGGCACCTCGCTGGCCCTGAGCGCGGTCACCGTGGTGATCATGCTGGTGCTGCTGGTGCCCACCATGGTCATCGTGCATATTCGCTCCAAGGTTTTGGAGCGCGCGATCGAATGGGTGGCCACGCTGCCGCTGACCATCCCGGCCATCGTGCTGGTGGTGGGTTTGGGCCCGATCTACCGCTGGCTGTCCGCCGACGTGCTGAGCACCAACCCAATCTGGCTGTGCTTTGCCTACGTGATTCTCGTGATGCCGTTCGCCTTCCGCGCGATCGCCGTGGGGCTTAACTCCATCGACGTCAAGACGCTGGTCGAGGCATCCCGCTCGCTCGGTGCCTCCTGGCCCAAGGTGTTCTTCAAGGTGATCATCCCGAACCTATGGCAGTCGATTCTCTCGGCATCCTTTATCTCCATCGCCGTGGTGCTGGGCGAATACACCGTCGCCTCGCTGCTCGGCCGTATGAACCTGCAGGTCGCGCTCTACCAGCTCGGCCAGTCCAATTCTCAAATCTCCACCGCCATGTCGCTGCTGGCTCTGCTCTTCGGTGCGGTGCTCCTCGTTGCGCTCGACCTGATCTCCGACGCAATGCGCAAGTCAAGGGAAGGTAAGTAACCTGATGAACAGCAATTCGATTTTCACCCGTCGCCATGCCGGTGCCGATGCCGCGGCTTCTGTTTCGGCACCCGCCACCACGTCCGCTGCCGCCGAGGACGCCTTCAAGAACGATCCCACCGCCACCCTCGAAGGCGTGCGCGGCAAGGACGTGACCAAGGCCGCCAAGGCCCTGCTCAAAGACAGCGTCAAGCGCGGCGGCGGCTCCATCCAGATGCGCGACGTCGTCAAGATCTACCCCGGCTCCACCGTTCACGCGCTCGACGACTTCAACCTGGACATCAAGCCCGGCGAAATGGTCGTGCTGCTCGGCGGCTCCGGCTGCGGCAAGTCCACCGCGCTGCGCTCGCTCGCCGGCCTCGAAGACATCCAGGGCGGCCGCATCATGGTCGGCGGCCAAGACGTCACCGGCGTGCCGGTCAACAAGCGCGAGATGGCCATGGTGTTCCAGGCCTACTCGCTTTTCCCGCACATGACCGCCCTGGAGAACGTGGAATTCGGCCTCGAAGTGCGCGGCATGGGCAAGGCAGAACGCCGCAAGATCGCCATGGAACAGCTGGAGCTCGTGGGACTTGCCGATCAGGCCAAGAAGTACACGCAGCAGATGTCCGGCGGCCAGCAACAGCGCGTGGCCCTGGCCCGCGCGCTGGCCGTCAAGCCGCGCGTGCTACTGCTCGACGAGCCGCTCTCCGCCCTCGACGCCAAGGTGCGCGTCCAGCTGCGCGACCAGATTCGCCGCATCCAACTCACCACCGGCACCACCACCGTCTTCGTGACCCACGATCAGGAAGAGGCGCTGGCCGTGGCCGACCGCATCGGTGTGATGAACAAGGGCAAGATCGAGCAGATCGCCGCCCCGCAGAACCTGTACCAGCGCCCCGCCACCGAGTACGTGGCCACGTTCATTGGACTCACCAACCGCCTGCCCGGCGCATCCAATGGCGACGAGGCCGTGGTCTTCGGCCAGCGCGTGCCGCTGCTCGCCGGCTCCGCCAAGGGCGATTCCGTGGCCGTGCTCGTGCGCCCGGAGAACCTGACGCTGGCCTTGGCCGGCAGCAGCGATTCGCACGTCGGCGAACGCGCCCGCGTGGAGGTCATTCACTTCCTTGGCTCCTTGGTGCGCGTGGATACGGTCATCACCTCCGGCGAATACCAGCGCTGGAACAAGGGCGAACAGCTCAAGGCCACCGTGCAGCTGCCCGCCAGCGAGCTGCCGGCCGGTCTGGCGGTGGGCGATGACGTGATTGTCACCCCGCGTCCGGTCGCCGCGCTCGCCTGCTGAATGGCGTTGCGATGATCGTGCGGTTCTGTTCTGTTTTTGTGACTGTACGATCGTCGAATGGCTTATCGGCAATGATGTGTGTGGGACGGCGGCGATTTTTGGGCGATTATCGCGTGCCGTCCCACAGCAATCTTGCAGAGTAGGGGACTTTCTCGGCATTGGGAATGATTGACGTTGATCATTCCTTGCCCATTGATGATTTCCTCCCCCATTCCCAATGCAATCGAAACGCCGTGCCGTATTCTTGAAGAGTATTGCACGTGTGATCGGTCCGTTTGCGGCCAGTAACTATGGGGGATAAGTATGAGCGAACCAATGCCGCCGGCGCAGCAGCCGCAGGCACCTCAGCAATCGCAGCAGCCGCAACAATCTCCACGCGATTGGTGGTTCACGGCCCATCGCCGGTTTTCGACAATCGGCTCGGCGCTCGCCATTATGATGGTGTTCTGGATCGGACTGAATATTCTGGCCACTGAAGCACTACGAACGCTGCTTGGCACCGATGTGCCCGCTTGGGCTGTGCTGCTCGCCTCCTCCGGACCGCTGTATGTGGTGGCCATGCCGCTGAGTATGTTGGCCTTCACTCGCGTACCGGTTATTCGCACCCGGCAGTACCCCATGAAGGCGGGGGAGTTCATTCAGATTTTCGTCATGTGCATTCCGGTAATGTTCTTGGGCAATACGATTGGCAATATATTGTCTGCCGGAGCCACTGATGGTCAGGCCACCAATCGCATCAACGACGTGATTCTTGGCAGCGACTGGCGGGTGAACGCATTGTTCATAGGCCTGTTGGCACCGGTTTGCGAAGAATGGATTTTTCGCAAGGAGATTATCTCCCGCCTGCGCCGGTACGGAGAGAAGACCGCAATCATATTCTCCGCATTGGCATTCGCGCTATTCCATATGAACGTGTTCCAGTTCTTCTACGCCTTTGGCCTAGGACTGATGTTCGGATATGTATACACGCGCACCTCCCGACTGCGGTATTCGGTGGCTATGCACATGCTGATCAACCTGAACGGGTCAGTACTCGCCCCATTGGTGATACAACAGATCGATCCCCGCATCCTCGACGGCACGGTCAGCGAGGCCGAAATCATGCGTATGGCTGAAGCCGGCAACATGGGCGACATGGGCATCATGATGTTGTACGGCACAGTGATGTTGGGCCTCTGCATTGCCGGTATCGTACTGCTTATCACCAAGCGCAAGAGCTGGGAGTTCTATCTTGCGCCAGAGGAGTTGCCTGCGGGGCTTAAAATACGCACCGCCTATGCCAATCCCGGCGTTATCGCGTACCTACTGTTGACTGTGATGCTTACCGGTTGGATGCTGTTCGCATGACTGTCATAGCCGGACCCAGAGAGGCGAGCCGGGAGATATCACAGATTGCCTGACGAGCCGCCATCTTCAACAAGGTATTCGGTGCCCGAACCGGCGATGGCTCGCGCCGCCATATCTTTGATGGTGGAAGGCAGCACACCCTCGCGCGCGAACACAAGCACTTGGCCGGTCATGCCGTAAGGGGAGAAGCCGGTGAACTTGACCAATGGCGGCTGACCCTCCAGCGCCACGTCGGCGGTGGCTTTGGTTACGCGGTCGAGAATATCCTGACTGATCGCAGACGGGTCGCCGGAGGCCTTGGCCGTGAACTCAAGCGTGGCCATGCCTTCGCTGACCGGCGTGAGCTTGGTCAGGGCGGCCGTATTGAGTACCGAATTGGGGATGACCATCATGTCTCCGGAACGGGTGCGCACCACGGTCTGACGCCAGGTGATGTCGTGCACGGTGCCTGTGACGCCTTGAATGGTCACCAGATCGCCGGGTTGGATTACGCGGCCCAGCATCAGGCCGAAGCCGCCGATGATGTTGGCGATTGTATCCTTCAGACCCAGCGAGATCGCCACACCTCCAACACCAAGGGCGGTGATAAGTGTGGTCGGATTGATGCCGAATACGGGCTGCAGTACCATCGCTGCGCCGGTGACCCAGATGGTCACGCGCGTGAGGTTCACGAAAATCGAGGCGCTGGGAATCTGAGAATTGTCCAGAATCTTGCGCAACACGCGGCTGATGACGCGGTCGGCCACAAATACGATGGCCAATACAATGGTCAGCCAGATGAGTTTGCCGGCGTTCACCTGAAACCAGCGTGCGATGTCTTCTGCATATTCAGTCATACGCCTACTGTATCGGTCGTTTCTGGTGAAGTCGTGGAGACGGGGTGGCAGAAAGCGGAATCGGCCTACGGTCGATTCCGCTACTCCTGGCGTTCGCGGCAGGTCTGGCCGAGGCCGCGGGCCAGTCGAATCGGATCGAGAATCTCGTCCAACTGCTCGGCGGGCAGGTCGGTGCGTTCGCCGGCCGCCTCGCGCACGGTACGGCCGGTATGTACGGCTTCGGCGGCGATGTCGGCCGCGTGCTCGTAGCCGATGTAGTGGTTGAGCGCGGCGGAAATCGACGGTGAGGACTGGGCGTATGAACGCCCCAGGTCAGCATTGATTTCGATGCCTTCCACGCAGTTGACGCGGAACGTCTCCATGGCGTGCGTCAGCAACGCCATGCCGGTCAGCAGCTCATGCACCATCACCGGGTCGAAGGCGTTCAGCTGCAACTGTCCCTCGGCCACAGCCCAGTTCACAGTCACGTCCATGCCGAAAATCGTGAAGCAGCACTGGTTGACGCATTCGGGGATCACAGGGTTCACTTTGGCCGGCATGATCGACGATCCGGCCTGGCGAGCCGGCACGTTGAGATCGTTGAAACCGCAGCGCGGCCCGGAATTGAGCAGTCGCAAATCGTCGGCGGCCTTCTTCAGGTGCACGGCGAGGCTCTTGATGGCAGCCGACGTGGCCACGTACGCGCCCATATCCGTCATGGCGGCCACCGGATCGGGCGCGGCGGTGACCGGCAGCCCGGTGATTTGCGCCAGATGCTTGATAGCGGACTTGCGGAATCGCAGATCCGCGCAAATGCCGGTACCGATGGCGGTGGCACCGAGGTTGAGCTGGGCCAGCAGCGGCACCACGCGATCGAATGCAGCCAAATCAGACTTCAACAGCGTGGCAAACGCATGAAATTCCTGACCATAGGTCATTGGTACGGCGTCCTGCAGCTGCGTGCGGCCAATCGTCACGTCATTGATATGTTTGTCGGCCAGATCGTGGAAGGCCTTGGCGAGTTTCTTGGTGGACTCGGCGAGCGGCACGATCGCGTCGATAAGCGCGAGTTTGCAGGCGGCCGGGTAGGTGTCGTTCGTGGACTGCGACTTGTTGACGTCGTCGTTCGGATGGATGTATGTGTAATCGCCGCGCTGGCGGCCGGCGATTTCCAACGCACGGTTGGCGATCACCTCGTTCATGTTCATGTTCGACGAGGTGCCGGCACCGCCCTGCATCACATCGACCGGGAACTGATCGGCCAGTTTGCCGGCCTCAATTTCTAGGCAGGCGGCGCGAATGGCCTCGGCCTTGGCTGGGTCGATCAGGCCTAATCCCTCATTGGCGATGGCGCAGGCGCGCTTGACCGTGGCATAGGCGCGAATCAGCTCGGGATGTTGGCTATCGGTGATGCCGGAGACCGGGAAGTTGCCGATAGCGCGCTGGGTGTGAATACCCCAGTAGACGTTCGCCGGCACCTCCATCTGGCCGATGCAGTCATGTTCCAGACGGGTCTTGTTCGATGTTTCGCTCATGCTTCCATCTTCCTGTGCGTGGGTTGGAAACGCCAGCATGAGAGGCTGATTGCGCCTTGTGAGAAACCTCACGCGAGGTTCGTGCGGCGGAAACAATCCAGACTCGCTGGTTTTCGGTCAAGCGGTGTACCCGGGGAATCCTGCGGGGCCGTTCGACGATGAGATGGTGGATGGCGCGGCATGCGTGGCGGCGACCGACATGCCGGGGGCGGTCGAATCCTGCGCATTGTGCACGAAGATGCGATTCCAGTAATTAAGCATGTCCTTTTGGCTCATGGCCAGGTATATGCCCATGGCCAGCACGGCCACATCTTCTTTAAGCAGGTCTTTGATTTCGATGGTGTCGCTCAATTCGGGCCAACGTTGCAGCACGGCGAGCATGCCGCCCACGGTGAACTCGACCATGAGATCGGTTTTCAGGTCAAGGTTCTTGGGGTCGCGTTGCAATGTGCTGAGCATTTGCAGACGGCAGAAGTCGCGCAGCGATTCGGTCAGTTCAAGCGTGCTGTGCGGGCCTGCCAACAGGGCCAGGTGGTCGAGGCGCTGACGCTGCTCTGGATCGGAGAGCGTGGCGGTGACGCGGTCTCGCCATTGTTCCTCGGGATTGCCGTTCGGATCGGGGGTGCGGTTGATCGGAATCGATTCGACCTGATGCAGGATGGCTGAATCGGCCAATTCGGGCAGGCTGGAGAAGTGATAGTAGAACGAATTACGGTTCACGCCAGCCTCACGCACCACGTCGGTAACGGTGATCTTGCGATAGTCGCGGTCGGCGAGCAATTCCCAGAAAGCGTTCTCGAGGCGTTCTTTGGCGGGCAGCACCTCGGAATCATGGCGTGGACGTGGCATCTCTTCCTCCTGATGCACCAGCGTGATATGGTCACGCTGTCTAATAACTTATTGGGCAGTATAACTATTATTTGTGGACATGTCTATGAGCTAATCGGCGATTTCAGTTGCGTCCTCCGCTGATGGCGAAGCTGTGGTGCCGGCATCGGCATCAGTATCGGCTCTGGCCGGAGCTGCGCTATCTGCTCCTGCTGCAGTTTCTGCTGGGATCTCGGCTGTTGCTTTGGAGGTCGCAGAACTTGGTGCGGAAGCCGGGGCGGGTGTCGGCTTGCGTTTGGCCGTGGACGCCTTGAACAGTATCGCCAGGGCCTCAACCAAATGACGCCGGTCTGCGGGGGTCAGCCCAACGTACGCGCCAAGCATCGCCGGAATCGAAGCGGGGAAGTTGCTCATCACCTCGCTGAAGCTGGTGGCGCCGTTGGCGTGCAGCACGGTGAACAGCGCATCCACCGCACGCTCGCGCTGTTCGGGCGTAAGCGTGGCGATCCAATGGTTCAGCTCCTCGTTAAACAACTGCGAGCTGGAACTCAAATCCGGCTCGGTGATGAACTGGTCACCATCCAATAGCCAGGTGAAGGCGGAATGCTGCATGATGCCATCCGAATCGGAAGAGACCACGCGGCAAGGCTCCGGGGTCTCGAAAATCATGCCCACAATCGACGAACTCGGCACGATTTTCGTCACCTTCGGCTGGATGGTGCGGTAGGCGGGGCTGGTCACAATCTCCGGCGGGAAACCGGGGCCATCCAGTGAATAGACATGCTGAATGCGCTTGCGCACCTTGGGATCGGCGTTCATGGCCGCGTAAATCGCCAGATTGCCTCCCTTGGAATGGCCGACCAGAATAATCGGACCCTCCCACAGTCGCGCCACCATATCCAGATAGGCGCTGGCTGAACGTTGCGCCGGCACCGGATACTGGAAAGCCATATTGAAATCTTCCTTCCATCCGATGAGCGAATCATCGGTGCCGCGGAAGGAAATAACCAACGTGCCTTTGTAGGTCGGCTTTCGGCGCTTGTGGCCGTCGGGCAGTTGGAAGGTGGCGGCGGCGAATTGGGTTTGCTCACCCTGATTGATGTGCTCGACCACCGCGCCCAGGCGAACGTTGGCGTAGCGGGGGTTTTCGCCTGCGGCCTGGAACAGGTCGTGGGTCAGGTCCGGGTTGACCACTGAAACCATTTGGGCTTCGTGCGGCTTGTCGTCGGCATGTGTTTCCGGCGAACGATGCAGCTCGCGGTTGGCCTCGTCAAGGCTTACCGATTCAAGCTCGGGATGCCAGATACCCTTCAGCCAGATCAGTGGATGCTTGGGTTCGAAAGCGCGAATGCGTGCGGCGAACGAGCCTGACCGCGTCTCATCCAGCATCAACGTCGGACAGACACTGGCCACATCCTCATAGATGAGCGTGGAGATGATCAAGGCGTCGATTTCGTTGAACGGCAAGTCGGCGAAGGAGCGCGTTTCGGTGTGCGCGTAATCGATAATGCCGGTCATGCGCACCTCCTGCTTCCGTTGATATTGCATATCCCCTTGGGCTGCGTGGTCTTGCGATCGCGTGCGGCCGTGCGGCTGCGCGCAGCAATTAACCATATGCATTCCATTGTAGGGATTGTACGGTTTTGGCCGGCGCGATCGAGCAAGACTGCACCGACGGCGAACAATTCGTGGAAGGATTCCCGTCGGCTTGTCGAAAATTGTCGGGTAGCAGGGTTGCGATGCCAGCCAGCCGACCACCCTCCGGCGCTACGCGCCATCTCCCGCCGGCGGGAGGGTTAACCACTCAATCCTTTTTGACGAGGCGGACCGCTGGGCCCGTCAAAGGTTCGGCAGATCGAAGCGCGCCAGATCCACGCCCTCGAGTTCAAGCAACTCGGCCTTGATGTCGAGTCGGCCGCCGTAGCCGCCAAACGCGCGGCCCGAGCCGACTACGCGGTGGCAGGGCACGATGATGGTAACCGGATTGCGCTTCACTGCGCCTCCGACCGCCTGCGCGGCCATGCGGCCGCCGCCGCGTCGTTCGGCCAATTCGGCGGCGAGTTCGCCGTAACTTACCGTCATGCCATAGGGGATTTCGGCCACCAGATTCCACACTTCATGTTGGAATGGCGTGCCGGCGGGATGCAAAGGCGGCACCTGATCCGAGCCGGGGCGTTCGCCGGCGAAATAGGCGGTCAGCCATTCGCGGGTTATACGGAATACGTCGGGTTCACTATCGGATTCGCGATTCGAATCGAGAACGGCTTGGTGATCGGTGGCCCACCACCAGTCTTCAAGACAGAGTTCGGTAAGTCCCTCGCCGTCGGAGGCCATCATCATCCGGCCGATGGGCGTTTCGACTGTGGCCCGCATCAGTTGTCGTTGCGTCATACCGCCATTATCGCGCGTTGAGGGATGAAGCCCATACCGTGCCTGATTCCATGAAGGACGGCACGTCGGCGTAGTTCGGGAACTTCACTTCGGCGCTCGATAATCGTTGGAAAACCGGTGGGACACGCGGGGGCTTGGCTTTTTCCTGAGATTGGCGTATCTTTGTCACCTGTTGCCTGTGAAGGTAACACATGCGGACATAGCTTAGTTGGTAAAGCGCAACCTTGCCAAGGTTGAGACCGCGGGT
>OCAJ01000077.1_pt1 | contig 52944 bp, 65 predicted proteins | sample 1477121 | NCBI WGS metagenome assembly OCAJ01 (sample SAMEA2580289, study PRJEB22360) | human gut metagenome | biome: human gut; feature: human-associated habitat; material: faeces | place: Denmark | collected 2008/2010 | reverse complement strand
AATATTACTATTTTTTAATAAAAAAGTCAATAGTACATACAAATTGAAAACCTCCAAGTGGCTTAGGATTTTAATAAAAATGATTTAAAATAAGCCAAATTGAAAACAAAACTCAATTAAGTCGAAACCTAATTGAGTTGTTTGTTATTTCTTTTTATTAGAAAACTCGTTCTTTAAGTCTTTCGATATAACAGAAAAGAGTCTTGATGCAGAATTTACTAATTTGTTGGTAGCAGATGCTGTCTTTGCACCAGCTTGAGATACCCCTCCTAGAGACGCACCAACAAAGTTCGAAGTCACACCAGTAAATCTACGCCAACCAGTTTCGTTATGCCAGTAACGTTTAGTAGAGTCCCAACGAGCTCTACGGAAGTTTCGGCTGTTTTTATCTAGGTTGTTCAATACCTGATTCCTACGTCGACTTGATTTAAAGAGACTTTCCTGTTCTATAACATATTCAAGCCCGTCATCTCGATTAAATACGTTATGACCAATTTGTATTTCCCTTAAAGTTGGGAACACATCAAATAGTTTAAAGACTGAATCATCTTCATCTAAACCTAACGGTCTTGATACCCTAAGTAGTGCAAACTGGACTGAATCCAATTTCAAGTAAGAGATGTTAGACATTGCAGTTAAACTACGGAAGTCAAAGAACTCTGCGTATTCCTTGTCCTCGAACTGTTTCTGTTTATCAACAGGCAAACCAACTGCTTGAATATTTGGGAAAGATGGTTTGTACTTAATATCGTTAACCCTCAAAAAGCCTGCTTTAACTTCGATAGTGTGGATGTTATGTTGACCTTCGAAAGCATCAAACACATCGTTCGTAATAAATTCCATAGCTTCTTGCAAGCCTTGTAAAGCATCTGATTGACCGTTCATCAAATCACCAAAAGTCATGTTGGTGTTATTAACCTTAGTGAACGACTCAGAATTGTTAAAATCATTCAAATCTTGTTTAAAGTCATTATCTGGTTGACGGTTTGAATAAATAGATGCGACATCCTCTTTAGATACCCCAAAGGCTTGAGCTAATCTATCTAGACCGTCTTCAGATAGAGGGACAGTTACGCCTTTAATATTAGTTTCAGGTGGGATATTTTCGTAAACAACTGAGTCAGGGTCGTACTCTGACGTAGTATCCTCTGTCCAAGGGATTTCCTCAGTATTTTCAAAACCATCATCGTCGGAGTTATGTTTCCCTTCATAATCTTCACCGTTTAAGTTATCTAAACCAAACTCATTTGACGGATTTTCTTTCAATTCATCTGCATCTACTTCATCGAGTCCATTTAAACCGAACTCGTTCATGCCACCATTGAAAGCTAATTCAGAATCGGTTTCGAAGTCTGGGTTTGTAGACTCAGACTCATCAACACCATTTAAAATGTTATTGTATTGAGCCCATGAACTAAAACGTTCATTTTCAGCGTACTTTTGAGGTACTTCAAACGCATCAACCACGTCAGCAACAGAGAAGTTCCATTCAGGACGTAAATCTAGCAAGAAGTCCAAGTAATCACCTTGATACCCCATTTTAGCAATAACTTTCTCAGCTATTGCACGGGCTTTCTTCAAAGATTTTCCTGGGTCACCACCTGAAATCGTTTGGCTGTTCACATAATCCAAGAAACCGATGCGTTTATCCCATTTTGAGGAGTCACCGTCTTGAGAGTTGTTTGCACGAATTGTATCAGCTTTATCACCTAGGTTTTGCTCTAACTGACGAACAGGCTCACCATCAGATGCATTTAGGAGCAAATAAGGTTTGAAGTAAACAGTACCAGTTTCATCTGCAGAGTCAACTGCCTTAGCCATGTTTGCATCTTTATCAGAACCGTCACGGACTTGTTCATAAGTTACTCCACTCAGATACCCAAAGCGACGAGCAGTTTCAGTTAAATATTTAGCAGAATCAGAACCTTGAACTTTACGCCAACCTTGTTGACTAGCTCCTGATGTTTCATTATAACCGAAGATAAAGTCTGACTGGAAGTTGTATAGGAATGCGAACAAGTGATTATCTTTCGGACTGAAAGCTCTAACCTCACCTGAGTTTGTGAACGGAATAGTTCGTGTTTCAGGGGTGGTAATATCTAATGTTTGCCCTACAATATAGATATCAGAGAAAATAGACTCTTGACCCTTAAAGCCAGCGATTTCAAGGACTTTTAGTAAGTCAAGTGACCTATTGTAGTTATCTACCAAGTCCCTCATGTAAACGTTGAATTTAAAGTTGTCTTTCTTCGCTTCGTTTATTGTATCTTCAGCTTCAATTAGAGCTTTTGAGCCTTCTTTTGCAGTTTCACTTGATGCCATTGCAACTTTCAAAGCATTTGCTTTTTTCTTTGACCAAACGTCTTTAGAGAACCAGTTGGAAGAATTCATATACGTTTGCATAAACGAGTTAATGAAAGCAGTTATTTCATCGTATAGAATAACGATACCGTCATCTCCACCTAATTCCTCATAGAGTTGAGGGTCAGATGAACGAACTTGAGAACGGAGAGCTAGGATACCCAAAGTTAGGAGAATGCTTCTAAAGTATGCCATGTCACCCCAAACACCCTTATAAGATGAGATACCCCAGAACTTTGGAACAAGTCTAGTTAATCGAGACATAATTTTAGGGTTGTTATCCCAGTCAAGCTCATTAGCGATATCATCGGGTGCTGAGACATTACCTTTGGAGAAAGCACCACCTTGAATGAAGTACCCGTAAGGAGTTCCTTTATTATCAGCTCCACCTGAAATAATGTAAAGAGAAACTGAAGTATCAGGTTTCCTATCTTGAGGGAACAAAGGACGGCTATCTACTAAGGCTGGTACAAGTTGACTTGATATTTGAACCCCTTTACCTGAACGAGAACCTGAGTTGGTAGCATGGACGAGATTTTGCCATAGAGAAATTCTAGAATTTCCTGAGCGACTTGACGTTATAATTTTACCATCCAAGCCTTTACCGATAAGGATGTTTTTAGAGTTTAGAACTTCACCACGCTCATTTAAGGCTTCAGCTGCCTTGTATGCGAATAAAGGCTCAGCTTCGGCAACTGCTGGGTTTGCGATATGGGTGTAGGTTTTAACCACGATACCTTTGATGTTTGATACCCTGGGTTGTTCTATCGTACCACTAGCACTGAACACGTTTTTGTAGAAGTCAGATCCTTGAGTTAAAGGTTCTCCAAGGTAAGCATTTGCAGGTGCAGAGATTACCCACTCAGCTGAAGCCCAATCTTCTTCCTCACCTGTGTGCTTTTTAAGGATTGCAAAGGTGCAGTAAGAGTTTTTAAAGCGTTGGAAATTTGAGTTATACACCTCAGCGACTTCAGGAGTCATAGGTGCTGGGTTTGAAGTGTCGATACCCCTTTGTTCCCATAGGTTTAGTTGGTCAGTTACGATAACTGCATATTTCCACGCTTCAGCTTCAAGATATTTCTTAATAGCATCTTTATGACCGTAATTAGAAGTACCTTCTTTTTTAGAACTATTCCAAACTAATTTTGGAATTCTAGAGTAACGAGGTTCTTCACCTACAGTTGATACCCCATAGCCCAGAGCAAACTCAACGATTTTGCGAGGGAACGTAACAGTGGCGTCTTCAGTAGTATAAATCTCCATTAAATCAGGTTGTTTGAGACTTTCGTTGAATTTGACCTGATTGCTAAAGGCTTTAGTCACGGCTTTTGCAAGGTAAATTGACGCAGTTGAGAACATTGTGGTTAAGTTGAAACTCTCAACTGGATTGCCGTTAGCATCTTTCGTGTTAGCTTTGGCAACTAACATAGTAGGAGTAACATCAGATGGGGTTATTACGGCTTCATACCTTTCAAGCTCATAACCTGGTTGAATAGCTTCATCATAAACTGCTAAGATATCTGACACAAGGTTGCTAACAATAGATTTTAACTTAGAAGATTTTTTGAGTTGCTCTACTTTCTTTTTAGTGTCTTGACTAACACCATCACTCAAATCCTCTTTCAATTCCTCTGATATGTCAGCATCTTGAACGTCTTCACCTAAAGACCTACGTACAAGTGCTATATCTTCAGCGAGCAGTGATTCAACTTTGGACTCTTCATCAAATAGAGATACCGAACGAAGTTTTGAAATTTTCAATTGAGTAGCAAGGTTTATATCTAAATCCTCACGTTTATACTCGTTGACAGCCTCCAAAATAATTCCAAACTCTTTGAAACCGAATTTGAAGTCCTTGCCTTTTGAGTTTTCAAGGTTCAGATACCCGTAACGAGCTAGGAAAATACTTGATGTGTAAAACTCGACAATATCTTCAGAGCCAACTAATCCAAGGTCATTGAACTCCTCTTCAATTCCCAATAGTAAGTTCATATAAGATTCAGAATACGTATCAATAGAATTGACTTGCTCTAGTTTTGACGATAACGTTTCAACTATATTAGCCATCGTTTGTTACTCCTTTCGCTTTCTCTTCAGCACGTTTAAATAAGTTGGTTATTTCTTTCACTTTCTGTGGTGTTTTATGTTCCAACAAATCGCATAAATCACTTAACGTTTCTTTTAAATCTAAATCGTTTGTTTTGATGCCATTGATTTTTGTAACTTCTTCAGGGATTTTTAAACTGATGTTACGTTTCTTTAGCATCTTGTTTACTAAGTTGTCATCATATCCCATAACTGCTAGGCTTTCCAGTTTGGTTAGAATGTGGCGTGCTCTATCTTTAATACCTTCTTCTGAATAACCTGTATCATTCAGAGCGTTTATTGTAGGTATCATGCTAGTATAGAGGCTATTCAAAACCCTACAATCAAGGTCTAAGAACCTTTCCTTTTCGGATACCCAGTTTGTAATTATTTCTGATTCCTCGTACTTAGGTTCGTTAGTTTCATCAACGGTTAAAAGTTCAGGTGCTCCAGAAAGTTCGACTTGCTCATCTAACTCAGATTCAGGTTCTTCTACAGGTTCAGTAAGTTGCTCTTCAACAGTGTTAAACTTCAAATACTTATATACAGACTGTAGGAAAGCAAAGTCTTTTTCGTTAAAGGTTTCAGAGCTTTTCTTGACTTTCTTAATTAAATCTTTTAAGGTCATGTTACTCTTAAACCTAGCGTCGATATCGCAAGGAAGATAGGTGAGAATATAAAGTAGTTTCCTTGTAATGTTTATATCTTCCTCGGTTATTAAATTTAGGTTTTCCAAATAGGTTGAAATTAAAAGTCCATAATACTTAAACGTATACCCAGCGTAATTTACTGAGTTGAACTGTCTTTCTTGTATACTTGAAGAGGTTCTTTCGACGATGTTATCACCTTGACGCACCCTCATCATTACAGACTCGATAGGTATTTTATCAGACGAAGAAATGCCATTTTTTCTAAACGAGTCATCAGCAATTTTTATTAACTGAAGATAAGACTCTAAATAAGTTCTTACGTCTACCCCATTTATTGAACCGATACCACTATCATCAGCTATAGATTTTGGCTCAGATTCATATCTCTGCTTTGCAACTTGCATTTGCTTATACATTTCTTTTACTTTGTTAAAGTAATTATCTAAAGCTCCACCTGCAGAGTCTAATTCATAATATTGAGGACGTAAAGATGTTCTAGTTAAATAGAGCTCATCATTAAAGACCTTTGTCCTATGCTGGAACGGAATTCTGTCAGATACCGTTATTAGAGGGTTTTGAATATGCGTTTGAACGCTTTTTAAAACCATTTGCATCGTTACTGGTTCATCAATCAACGTAACACAACGTAACCTCTTAAATGAACTAGAGATGTCCTCAGCGTTTATAAACCAATCAATACCCGAATTATTAAACGGTTCAGGGAAGTTTGGGTTTTTATGTAACACAATTATCTCTTCAATAGAAGAATAAATACGGTTGACTTTACCTTTACCTCTTAGTAGCATTAAAGGGGAGCGATACACGTTATTAGGGTCGCAGACTTCCTCTAATAACCTATCAGTCATCTTTAATTCTTGAAAGAACTCCTTTCGAGATACCCCGTTGGAGACATAATATTGAACGAAAATGCCGTCTAAGCCGATTATGACACGTCTTACATTGTTAGGTGAAAAGTTTTTGATAATTTCACCGCTGGATTCTAGTTGTTTGTGTGCTCCTTGAGTTAAAATATCGTTAAAAGCTAACGTGTATTGAGAGTCTTTATTTTGAATTACCATGTTAGGTTCAACCTCCACTAAAGTTTATTTCTTAAACGTTAGATATATTATTGAAATATCGAAAAAAGCACCAATAAGGTGCTTATCTTAGTTTATATTGCTTTAGAAGTCATCGTCTTCATCGTGTTCACTTAAAATCTTGCCGTAAGATAGCAAATGCATAAAGCAGAGCCACGATACCCCAAGCAGAACTGCAATTAAGAAGACGATGCCCAAGACGCTAGAAATTGTTAAAGCGATAGTATTAAAGCCGTAAAGGGCGAGAAACACGCTCCAAGCGAGGTAAAAGAACCCCAAGCCACTTGCCACGAAAAGCCCCCTAACGCCCACGTGAGCCGTTGTCAGACGCTCTAGGACAACGCTATAGACAACCCCAAAGAATAAGAACGAAAGCCAAGTAAACACGTTAGACAAATCCCCTGTCATGTTTGCCCAGAGCAATACCCAACTAAGAATTAGAGATACCCAAACAAGTATCAATCTTGCTTTAACCGACATATTAATCACCCCCTTCTGATAAATCTTGACTATCTAGCAATTGACCGTTTAAAGTGTAAGTATCAACTTTAGAAATGTGGGTTGGTCCGTTTTTAGTTCGAGTCAAAGTATATGTTTTACCGAAATCTTCAACTGGATATTCAATCATAACGAACTGTGCTCCATGTTTAGCGAACTGAACGAGACATTTCTTAATGAATACAACTGCATCCTGATGCAAACCACCAATAACTTCATCCACAAGGAAGAGTTTTCTATGGTGTGTAATTTCAGTTAAGATGATAGAGTAAAGAATGGCAATCACTTGACCCATACCATCGCCTGCAGTTAGGGAGATATCCAAATCACGCCATGCACCTTTTGAAAATTCACTTAATACAAGTTCAACTTTCTGATTTTGCAAATCTGAAATAAGATGGAATTTGTAAAGGTTTTTACCAAAGATAATGTTTAAAGCACCGTTGATTGTCTTTTCAAGATAATCCCTGATAACCTTAGTTGAATCTTCAGATAGGACAACTAGGTATTTCAAAGCAGTTTCGCGGTCTAGATACAAATCTTTTTGTTGTTGAAAGTAATCTACTTCATTTGACCTTTCAACCATTGAGTTTACTTTTAAGGTATGTTCAGCATTTAATGCCGCAATCCTTTCAGTATATTGAGTCATTCATAACCCCTTCCTATCTTAGCTGGAATGTCAATGCCCACTTATCAGAACCATCGTAAATTTTTGCAAGGTGAGAATTGTTTACACATTCGATACCGATAGAGTAGTCATCATCGTAACCTTCTTTCCCACCGAACAAACTGTTTTCAAGTTGATTTAAAGTGATTTCAAAAGTAAAGTTTTTCAAACCATCTTTGAAGAAGTCAGTTTCAGTAGAGTGGCTATCGATAATTGGTAACACTGATTCAAAGTCATCTGTAGAAACTGTAATGTGCGAGATAGCTTCATCGACAACAAATCTGACTTTGACCACACCTGATTTAGTGTTTAAGGCTTTCATACGAGCGATGAAAGTCATTAGAAGTTTACGTGTAACTGACAAAGTATTGTTGCCAGTAAAGTATTTAAACATATCAGCAACAACTACTAGATTTCGAGAACCTTGCAATGCAAGTTCTGTATCAGAGTTGAGGATTTTCACAAACAATACATTTAAGTCACTGCTAAAGTAAGTATCAATCGGAGCGTTACCTTCTTCAGGTACATCGTCTGCGACAGAATTCAGAACGTCACGCAGAGTCGATACCCCATGATACCCAAGATGAGCTTCAGGAAGAATGTCTTTGATTGTGTTTTCATAACGGAGCATATAAGACCTATCACAAACAGTTACAAAGTCTTCCTTAAAGCTAGCACCTGCAGTCTTAACGTTTTTATCCAAGATGTAAGGTAAGATATCAGTTGTTAAAGCTGATGCCAATGCCCACTCATTAGAGCTAAGTGGTCGCATACCTGAGAAGTTTTCGTTTTCAGAATCAACTTCATTGAAGATTTCCAAACGTTTTAAGATGTTTGCTTTAACTGGAAGTGTTTGCACCGAGTTTACATTTTCATTTGTAGTTACTTCACCGTCGATATCTAATTCTTCAGTAACCTTGAACATGATTTCCATATCTGAAATTTTAGAGATGGTAATATCAATCGGAGTTGAAATATCAGAAATGAAAGCTGTGAGCAATGTATCTAAGTGTGATACTGGAATTGATAGTAGTTCGTTTTCAACAATATTTGACATCTCAATGACATCGTTAGATAGGAAAGTACGAGCTACAATAGTTGGAGCAAAAGCGTAGAATTCAACACCATCAGAGTTAGTCTTCAAGATAATGTTCTTTTCGGACGCTTTGATTTGCTTAGACTTCATAATGTTAAGCAACAACTGTGTTTTATCTTTGAAAATATCAAAGTTTAATGTCAATAGCATTCAGATACCCCCTTAGAATAGGTCATCAACTAGCAAGTCATCAGGTTGTTCGACTTCGTCATCTTCAACTTCATCGTCATCTTCAACGACTTCATCGTCATCTTCAACTTCATCGTCATCTTCAACGACTTCATCGTCATCTTCAACTTCATCGTCATCTTCAACGACTTCATCGTCATCTTCAACTTCATCGTCATCTTCAACTTCATCGTCATCTTCAACAACTTCATCTTCATCGATGTCATACTCAAGGTCTTCTTCCAAGTCATCATCTTCAACGATATCATCGTCTTCATCGACGACTTCAGCTTTTTCGACGTCATCATCTACAGAAACTTCGACGTCATCAGCTACGGCACCAAAAACAAGCTCACCACCAAACACACCATTAGGTTCTTGAGCTTCTTCAGGTTCAGCTACGTCTTCTCCACCTTCCGTATCAATTTCAAGCGTTTCGGTTGCTTCGGTAGTCAGAATAGTTGACTCATCTTGGTCTGCGATAGCTTTGGCTTGAACCTTGATAGAGTCAACATTGTCCAATTTAATGTCATAATTGACAGCAGTAACATCTTGACCAGTAAGTTCTTTGATAGCATCGTAATCAGCATTTTCAACTGCTTCAACAATGCGACCCACACGGTCATTTTGTTGTTTAGTTTCACGGACAATTTGACTGGCAACTGCTTTGAATTGAGCTAGGGTTTCAGGCGAAATTGTAGTATCATCAACAAGTTTAAAGTCGATTTGATACCCAGCTTTGTTAAGAGCTTCAATTTGCTTTTTAACTTCACCAATACTGGCTTTTACAAATCCACGTTGTTCGCTACTTTGACGGTTGATGCGTTCAACCTCTGCGTTATTTTGTTCCACATTTTTGAGCAATTCGTTAATTTCAATTTGTTTCATAGTTTTTCAAATCCTTTTCAATTAGTTTAGAGTTTTTGAGTAGCTTGTTTGTTTAAAGCATCAAACATAATTTCTTTTACGCTGTCAGGTATTTGCAATACTTCAATTCGGTCAATCAAAGATGTGCCAGCCCATTCGAAGTTTTGCAAGTTTTGGAAAGCTTCACTTAGGTCATCGTCAGCATCAATTAAATCACTTTTTTGAAGAGCCGATTGCTCTTCTTGAATGAAGATTTCATTAGCAGGTTTGAGTTTTACAAGTTTAGGCTCAAACTTAACACCTGCGATACCCATAGGAGTTTTGTAAAAGCTCATTACAACGTAAAAGCAAGCTGAGTAATCTTCCATTTTAGTGACCCTAGCCATAGAGCCGATGTTAATGAATGTGCATTCACTACCGACAACAGTTGTGAAAGTCTTCGGTTGATGTGGTTGGTGAATATGACCATTGATAATAATATCCATACCGAAAAATGGTTTATGGTGAATTAAATCGATAGCGTCTTCACTTTGAGAGTAAACTTCACCACCAATTCGGAAGTCACCGTGAGTAATGGCAACATTGATAGCGTTTTTCACAGGTTTTAACTGGATGTGCTCATCACCGTATTTTACGAAGTGGACGTAGATTTGAGGTACTAAGTCATCTTCATCTTTTAAAGGATTGCCATTGCTATCTTTTAAGTTAGATTCAAAGCATACCACTGAGCCGTTTTCTTGGTCTTTGATAATATCAGGCGTTTTAAAAGCACCAATTCTAGAAAAAAACATATAGTCATTATTTCGTTCGTTACCATACATATCATGGTTACCTTGGTTGATAACAGAAGGAACACCTAAGTCCTTAAAGAACTTGACCGTTTCAGCTAACATTTCACGATTTCCTACTGAGGCGATGTTAGCACGTGCTCCACTTAAATCACCAGTTTCAGCATAAAAATCAATGTTTTCTTCTTGACTTAGTTTAAGTCGAGTATCTAATCCCCAAAGTGAGTTTTCGTAATAGTTAATATGCTTACCACGATATTCACTATCAATATGAGAGTCCCCAAATACAATAAATTTTGAACCATGTACTTTAAGCATCTGTTACCTCCTCGTGTTTGTGTCCAAAATCAACATCAAGCATAACTGAAAGTTCGCCACAAACACTACACTTGGCAACTGGATACCCACTAGCTTTTAACTTTTCAACAATAGCTTGATTTTCTTTTAGGAGATTATCAGCTTGTTCATTTAAGTGGGAGATAGTTTTAGATGCTCTGTTAAGCGAGTTGAGTTCTTTCATCGTTTTATTTACAAGGTCTAACCCTGAAGTATCAACTACACTTAATGTAGGAGATAGAGAACTGCAGAGTTTATTCAATCGAGTAAATTCTTTTTCAATGGACGCAATTAAGGATAGTTTGGTAATATCGGTTTTTTCGATATGTTCGGGAACTTTTGAGAGTTGCGAAATTTCAGTTAAGTTTTTAAGAACTTTTGAAATCAAGGTCGCCTTAGCAGTATCAACAAGTGGTAACTCAGATAAAACTACGCTTGAAGAGAGGTTGTCAAAGATACCCAAGATTTTAGAGACTTGATTAAGCTCTGAAACAGGTACGTTTGGCAATTCAGGATAAACCGTTGTTTGAGATAAGCGTTCAAAGATTTCCTTTGTTTTGGAAATATCGTTGGACGCATTCTCTAAATCTTCAAGAATGTTATTCTCAGTTACTAATGTTGATATAACATCAGAAGTCAAATGCCTATTGCTTTTAATTTTATCGTTGTATAGCTCGATTCGAGTATAAGATGCAACGATTTCAGACCACGTTTTACGATTGTCTTTAGTAAGGCTATCGATTGCCTTTTCTGCCGATTCCAAATCAGCTACTTTAGATAGCGATTTCATTAATGCACGTGGGGTTTGTTCTAAGACTAAAAGCCCTTCAGACCTACGCATGATATTCAAGTAACGCCCATCTAATTCAGCTAGGTTCAGATAACGTGCAATTTCAGATGGAGTCTCTTTCAGTTGAAGATACCGCTCACCTGACTTAGAATTGTAAAGCTCAATCCGTTGACCTTTATGGTGGTAATACATGTGATACCCGTTTGAGAAACGAGGTTTTCGGTTTGCAGTTGGTAAAGACGACAACATCAAAAGATATTCAATTTCAACACCGTCAGTGAAGAAGATGTTAATACGAGCTTCAGTTGAGTCATGCCTGATAAAATGTCTTGCTTTACCGTTTTTAACGTATGCAGTAGTTAAAGCTGCTTGCAAAGAACGGACAACCCATGATTTACCATTTGAGTTCTTACCTTTTAGCATCATAATTCCTGATGTATCTGAGTCAAATTCATCATCAAAACTGAACCTTGCACTCTCGTAAGTACCAAAGTTTTCAACAGTCCAGTAATCAATTTTATGATTCAAGGCATTAGAAGTCAACTTTTCTAAAAGTTGTTTTTTCGTGATACCCAAAGTTAAATCCTCCTTTTGTAAAATAAAAATGTCGGCTTTACACCGACACTAACTTAACTATATGCCGAGCATCTTGAGTAGATACCCATAACCGTAACTTTGGTTGTCTCTACTAGGTGATACCCCAGATAGCTTATCACAAGCCGACAATCTCGCTAACCGTTAGGGTTAGTTTTTAATCCAACCTTGATTATTCAATTTCAAGGTCATCTTCGATTTCATCCACTGTTACGCCAGCAGAATCATCTTCTTTTGTAGTTTCAAGAGCTTTAGTGTCTTCCCTATAAGATTCAAGTGCTGAGTCCATAGAAGAAGTTACTTGTGCTCCTGTTGATGCTTGACCTGAACGCAACTTATCGCATTCAACTTGCAAACGAGCAATGTGTGCATCAAGATCCTTGTAATGTTTGTAAAGCTCTTCATTCAGCTCTTCATCGGTCATAAGTTGACATTGACGAACGTCGAAACCAAGTGAGATAGCATCGTACAATTCACGTGCTTCAATATCCCACTTACCAAGGTTTTCTTCATCGATTGAAAACTCGTTGGTATCTTCATCTTCGTTGTACGTCAACCCACCTTTAGCAACCAAGCCTGATTTAACGGCATTGTTACGACGTTTTAAGAATGCTTCATCTGTTAGAATTTCAATTTGCAAATTGTTAGCTGAACGCATCGTGTCATTGACAACTGCATTGTTTTTACCATCTTCTTTTTCTTTAATACTGAAATCGAACTTAGCAAACAAACCTTCACCAACGTAATCAGATGCTCCAACAGTTTCAATTGCCTTTTGAAGACGCTCTTCCCAAGTCTTTTGACTTGCTTTGTACCAACACAACTGACCTTGGTAAGTCTTCTTAGTTGTCCATTCACCTTTAGCATTTTTAACCTTGACAGGTTCACCGTTTTCATCTAGAACTTCAAAGAGTTTAGGTGTAAGGCTAGGCGTACCATCTTTTTTAGGTACAGTTTCAACTACGACAATCGGGAACCAGAATGATTCCTCGGCATTGCTGATAGGCATGTACTTGAAGTTTTCCTTCGAGATGTTTTTAGCCTTATCTTCATCGATTTTAGTTCGGTCATCAGTACCGAAATCGATTAGCATGTCGTGAGTATCACGCAAGTTCTTGTAGTCCCATGCTTTAGCATGGTAATCAGGCAACTTACCACCTGTACCTGAGATACCCATAGTTTCAAGACCTTCAAGACCTTTAGTGCTACGGATTGTGCCGATGTAAGCGTCTTTTGCACCCAAACGGTTCATGCCGTGGGTAATCACTTTAGCATGATATTTAGTTGGGTTGCCATCAACGTCAAACATTTGTGGCATACAAGGGATGTACACAAGTACAACTTGGTTTTTGTGGTCACCAACACGGAAAACGTTAATTCCACGTTCCTTACCTTCATCAGTCAAAGGTGAAGTTCCACCTTTTGCTTTTTGTTGGTTCATTGAGCTCACCAACGCTGACAAGTCACTCTTTTGAAGAGCATTTCTACTAAGTTTAGCCATATTTTCTCCAATACTTTAAATTATTTCAATTAGTTTAAATTTTCAAATGATTTTAATTCAATTCAATTTTTCAATTAAATTTAGTTAAAGTACCCAAGATACCCTGGCAGTTAAGTTTCTGAAAAGTGCTCGCCTCAAGGGAAATGTGTTCAAACGCTATAAGTTAGAATAACTTATAAGATTTTTGAGGTGAGAGCTTAACATTTCACAACGTGCTCTTCAGAATTCGAAGTGAGAGCCACGAACTCTCATGCAGGTCTTTAACCTAATCTTCGACCAGATGTTGCTTTGTTTGTCCGAATTTTTGTATTTTAGAAAGGTAAATTTATTCTGACGTGCTGAGCTTTTAAACCTATAACCGACTTTTACTATATTGAGAAAGAAAGAAAGTAGCAACATCTAATAACAAGGTAAGCTGAACTCCTTACCTTGAAACACTTGATACCCTTTTCCAAGGCATCAAGCGTCAAATTGAGGGAGTAGCCAAACAGTGAGATACTTTGTTGGCTTCGGGGAGAGACTCATTCGTCTTTCCCCTAACACCCACCCAAGTGTTAATTGAGTGGGCAAATGTAGGAAAATAGGATTGATAGTTTAGTACTTACAGGCACTAAAGTAGTTAAGTTGGCTTTCGCCTACTATCTTCTATAGGAAAAGATAGTTCAGGAGAGACTCATTCGTCTTCCCCTTATACCCTTACACTGTCATCCAAAGTGTAAGGGTGGACTAACAATATCTCTTGTAGCAGAAGAAAGAAAGAAACCGACTATAAGAGATGATGTAATAGGTTGTAAGTTATTTAAGATTACTTAAACAACTTACAAGACTTATTATAGCAAGAGAAAACCTAAAAAGCAACACCACATGGGCGTGCTTTTTATTTAGATGGGTTTGAATTAAAGTAAACTAAGATATTAGTCTCTATTTCCAAAGACTTTACCTGATTTGCCAACCTTAACCATTTCAAGTTTGGCTTTGGCAGTTAACTCATCTATTGATACCCCAATTTGAGTAACGTTGATTGTAACGGCTGATTTGTTCCTTATGCTTCTTTCCATCTGCACCTATAAATACAACATAATCACCATCGTATTCACAGAAAGTCAATTTGTTGTTTTCTTTGTATAATAGTAACATATGAATCTCCTTACTTGAAGTAATTTCGAGTTTGCTCAAGAACGCAACCATCAGTAAAATGGATGGTTATGGTTTTGTTTGTAAAACGAACTGTTTTGATTACCTTGTTTTTAAATTTTGGGCTCGGTAGTTTTACTAACTCTTTCAACTTATCTTTAATCAGCTCAACGCTAGTAAAATTTGCTTTGCCTATACATCCATTGCAGGTGGTTATTATATCCAAACTATCCAAATCAATGTTGGTGCTTCCTTTATCCCAGTTAAAATTCCTAACCCACAAAACAAAAGGTTTATACAGTTGCCTATCGAATGTAACTACATACTCATTATTTTCCAAAGGGATAGGGTCTATGGTGGAGCGAAGTTGCTCGTACACCATATCGTTGATTTCTTTGATTGTCTTTTGTTTGTATTTTGGCAAGGAAGTTATTAAAGAACCTGATTTACCTTCGTTGTTCGGCATATATTTCAACAACGTTCGTTTTATAAATTTATTCAAATCCTCTTCAGAGGGTGATGTTCCCAACACTTTAGTCACATTGACTAGTTTAAAATACTTAGTTGGTAGAGCATTAGATACCCTTACAAAGTTGCCATTTGATAAATACAAGTATGAGATAGGATGTGAGTTTTGGGAATTTTCCTTTTCCATGAATTTATTTGTAAATCCATACGCTTGACGGATAGGGTCAACTTTAAGATATACATCTTGACCATTTTTAGCATAAAACTCATATTCAGCTAATTCAACAGGGTTTTGGTATAAATTCCTGATATCTTCAACAAATGCTAATAGGTCTTCATGGTGGTTTAAATCCCTTTGATTAAAACCAAAGAGTGCAACAGTAAACTCTTTTTGAACCGATATAGGTTCAATATCAAGTGTGCTACGAGTCCTTTCCATGAAACGACGTCTCCTCGCTTGGTTTACAGACAATGCTTGGTTCAACTTATATGTTTTTAATTTTGAGAAGTTAGACAAATCTGCAATCCTAGATTTTCCAGCTTGGTCTATATAATACAGTAAGTTGCACGGTTTTAATACAACTTCATCGTTCTTTCTATGTAAAATGTACATTTGATACCCCTTATTTTGAAAGTAATAATTTCATTTCATCCCAGTATTGAATTTTAATACTGTTTTTACTGAAGTTTGCAAACTCTATTGGTTTATCTTTCAAATGTTTAAATCGAGTGCTAACTAAATCACCAAGGATTGAATAAACATCAGAAACAAATTGCTCGGATAGTTCATAAGACACTGCATCTTCAACTTTAGTTATAAACCTAAAACTAGGGTTTATGTCTAAGAATATAGAACAGATACCCTGTTTGCCATTACTGAGTTTGAGGAACACTACTAAATACGTTGAAGTTCTTGACTCTTCCCTAGTATATAAATTGATTTCATCAACCCCAACCACAGACTTTGGCATAAATGATAATGATAGAATTGTTTTGCATAGTTTATCATAAATTTCTATCTTACTTTTAGTCAACTTCCTTACTTTAGATGTGTGAGTGTCTTTAAGCCAAGGATGAGCCTCACACAAAATCTTGAAAATTTCACTGTTTATGTTTTCTTGACTAAAGTCTCCTTTTAACCTGTTCGTTAAGTTTATAATTTCATACTCACGTGTTACAACTGGAGCCATAGTTTGCACCACGACACCCTGCCAATCTATGAAAGTGTTCAGTTTAACTGGAGCGTTCTTATTGCATCTTTCCTGTACTGTTTTGGTTGCGAAAGTGAAACCATTTAGAGTTTTATTGTAAAGCATTACAACATCATTGTCATCGCCATCGCCTGCAGTTGCAAGTATAGAATAATGACCTGCATAGAAAAAGTTTTCATATTTGTCATTCCAAATATCACTCACTGCATTTACTCGATATAGTGGTATTTCAGAACGAGGTGTTCGAATAGCTTTTATGTTCTTGCCCATAAATGGAAAGACAGTCATCCGTGCACCGTTCTTAGCTGCGAACTCTTTGCTAAGTTGATGTACTTTTGATAACTCGGCACTCCAGACCTTTAGTTCGTGTTGATTTGGCATCACTACCTCCATAGGACGCAAACCACCTTGTTCATCTACTAAACTAATCTCCTCTAGACCTAAAATAGTTGGTTTACCTTCTTGATTGACTATGAAAAATAACATTTATATCTCCTTATAAACACTAAAAACCTAACATGAAAGTTAGGTTGTTTGCACTACCACATAAAAACCTTGATACGACGGTCACAAGATGGGCACCAATCACCGTTTTTAATGCTATGACCGATTTTCATATCCGTACTAGGACAGATAAATTCCCCTTTAATACGAACTGCATAGCAATTTTCCAAATTTCCAGTGTAGTCTTGTTTCTTCTTAGCCATTAAATGTAAGTCCTTTCTAGCTAAAGTTAGGTCTACTTTATTTTGAGATAAAGATTAGACACTACGTTTTATTTAACTTTAAAATTTTTAAATCGTTTATGAGTTTTTTAATTTCAATAAACTAATTTGCTTTAAGCTCATTTATATTATTTTAAACTGCTTATTTTAAACAATAAGATGGGACTTTAGATACCCAGTTAGTTTGCAAGATTTTGCAAAGCAATCAAGAGGTCGTTCCATGCTTTGGTGAACAAATTCCAAGATATCAGTATAATACGAACAAGTCCCGGTACAGTCAGTAAGAACTTGTCAATGAAAAGCCAAATCTTTGAAAGTGTAGTTTTACTTCTTTTATCACTTGGATTATATTCACCTTGACTTGTTACGTATTTGATAATGTCATATAATGTATGAAACGTACCATTTTTTAATAGTTTGGGGATTTCATAAAATGTAAAGTACCAAAAGAAGAAAATCCCAATCATTTTTAAAAGTTGACTTAAAACATCAAACATTTGAATTAACTCTCCTTCGCTTTCGCATATCGTAACCAACGTGAGCCTGCTCTGAAAGCTAATTCATTCTCATTTCCGTACCATTCTTCAACGGCACATTTGAAATACCATGCAATGCCTTTATCTTTACCGTATCGGAAAATATCCTGCTTAGCTTTGAGGATAATATGCCATTCCTCATTTGTAATTGCATTTCGAACATCCAAATTTCTTGGGGCAATTACTTCACTGGAGGCAGTGTTAATACACAGTATAGTATGACCCCTCCATTTAATTTTAAGCTCAGTAGCATTCAATTCACCTCTCTTGTGGTACACTTCCAGTTCTTTTCTAACAATATTTGGATTTTGTTTAGGAATGTTCGCCTCAGTTAGAAGTTTCCACGCTAAATCCAAAATACTGTTCACGGCTTGTTGTTTGTACTTGAAGTACGGTTTTGTTTTAGTTGACATATAAATCCTTTCTAATCCCAATCATCAAATAAATGGTCACGCCACTCTTGTTGCTGGCGTTCTAATTCGGCTGTTTCCTCAGGTGTGGGGTTGACTGGAAACACATCTATCCAATTCATATCGAACTTATCACCTACTTCAGTAAAAGTTTCTTTTGCTTCTTCTAAAGATTTGGCTAGTGATTCAACATCATCAAATATACCGAGCCAATTCACACTCCCAACATAGTTGGGATTCATAAATACGTTAATTTTTCGATTTGGGTACTTATTCAAACATTCTTTCGCTAATTTATTATAATCAGTCATTTAAGCTCCTTATCTGATGGCAGATACAATGTTTACAATAAACCCTAGAGTCATCAGAATGCTTACTGATACCCAAGTCGTCATTGCTAGTTTAAATCCGAAATTATTTTCTTTCATTTAATATCTCCTTAATTCATACCAACTAACCAAGTTATCACCTGTTCTAAGTATGGGTACAACGCAATCAAAGAAATGAACAATAATGCACATAAACCTATGATAACACATTCATCGTCTAAATCGAACATTTCACAACCTCCTTAAAAGGTGTTGAATATATGCATTATAAACTCAATTAGTTTATAATATCCATAAACAGACAAACCTGCAAGAGCAACCAATGCCCATGCAAGTAAACAAAGCACAATGGCTTGCACCATTGTTATGTCATCGTTATCTTTTATTTCCATACTGTGGCATCTCCTGAAACTGAATGTAACCAGTCAACTAGATACCCACCGTAGATAATGGCGAGTGTTAGGATTGACGCAGTTGCGATGAAAATTGTATAAAATTTCAAATCATCTTTAAAGGCGTCCGATTCAAAACGTTTCTTTAAGTTTTCCATTATGAGCTCCTTTCTATTTGAAAATTTTTTGTACTTCTAAAATAATAAGAATAATTTCAACAAGTAATGTAATCTCCATTAGAGTAATAACACCAATCAAAATTAGAAAATCCTTCAACTTGTTATGAGATACCCCTAATCCATTAAGTTTTCTAACCATTCAGCAACAACGTAAGTAGCATCATCGTGTTCAGTGCAAACACTTCCACAATGTTCACAATCTAGTTCCACACCAGATGCGAAATCGCCATAAGCAGTTGCTCCACAATCATCACACGTCCAAGAGAAATCATGTAATTTTTGATAGATGTCGTACAAGTTGTAATGTTGTTCTTCGGTAAAAGCAGATGTATCTACTTTATCTAAATCCACTTCAAGTAGCGTTTGTAGTGTTATTTCACCTTGTAAAATCATTTATAAATCATCCTTTCAAAATCTTCAAGTTCAAGTAAAGCGTCAAAATAATCAGTAATAGTGGTAGTTACTTCACTATCTCTATCTGTGATTGAAATATGAACTGCTTCAATATCCGCATAGTTACTTCTACTTAAAAAATTTAATGTTCTAACTATAGAGTCGCTTACAGTATCTCTACAAATATTTTCAGTGAAAAGCAAACCTGAGAATGCAACTGTGTTAGTTGATACTTCACAACCTAGAAAATCACCGACATTTGTTGGGATTGTAAGAGTATTTAGACAACAATTTTCCTTTTCAAATTTAGCATCAAAATCATTGTCACAAAGTCCCTTGATAAAATAATTTTTCAAGAACTCAGATACCCGTTGAGGTCGAGATGCTTTATAGGCTTCCTTAGTAGCGTTTAAAACTACCGTTAGGCTTACTTCAATCGTATTTTTCAATTTTTTTAACTCCTCAATTTTGATTTTATGTACCTTATAGGGTTCGAACCTATGACCGACCAGTTATGAGCTGGTTGCTCTATCACTAAGCTAAAGGTACAGATAGGGCATCTGAGTCAGCTAGATACTCCTTAGATTTTATATATTTATTTTATATAAAAACACACTTAAAGTCAATAACAACTGAACTTTAGATTGACAACTCTCCACTATGGAAACGAGTGGTTTGGCTAAGGTTGAACATAGTGATTGAGCTCAACAAAATCGCAACGAACCTCTGATTTTTTATAAAAATAATAGCCAAACATGAGCGTTTGACTATATAAGATGTTATTCATTCTTTAAATAAATATAATATAACTCATCATTCACCTTATCTGCATCTTTATCAGTAGCAGGTCTGTAGTGGTGACTTAGAATTGTATAATCTGATGGTTTGTACTTTACAGTATCCCACGGAAGTTTAACTACATAAACTTTTTTATATTTGGCAATGGAAAGAACAGTAGTGCTCTTGCCTTCATTTTGAGCGTTCGCTATTTGAATAGTAGAGTCTTGAGTTATGTTAAACGTTTTAACTTTGGTCTTACCTTTATCGTCTTTATATTCTACTTGAACTTGATTTGAGACGTCTTTTAAAATTAAGTGTTGACTGATGCCACTGATTACTTTTGCTTGATTTGGTGTTTTAATAAAACCAGCTTTTTCATAAGTCACTTTCGGATGTTGATTGCAGTAGAAACAAACTAGCATCAAAACAAGTAAGATAGAATTCAAAATAATAAGAAATACCGTTACAACTAAAAACTCTTTACTCAACGACCACACAAGTAACAATGCTAATGCAAGTACAGAAATGTTAAGTATTGATACCCAAACGTTTATAGGAGTTGGGTTAACCAACATCAAAGATGCAACAATCACTGCGACAAATAATATAAATGCAAAACTTTTTAAGATTCTTCCGAACTTGTTCTTTGTATTTGATTCTTTTTCCATATAAATCTCCCTATAAAAATAGCTAGGTGCTTTCTCGCTGACACCTAGCTGATATTGACTTTACACGCTTTTCTAGGTAAGCGAACACCTTCGTGGATACCCACACCGATATGGAAAGTTTGAAACAGTTTAACGTGATGTCCACGCTAACATACGTTAGGTAGCAAAGGATCTATAAACTTAGGTTTTCTATGTGGGATGACCTTAAACCTCATGTCAACAAAGGGACTCGAACCCTTGATTACACCAAGTATAAACTCAATGTAAACCCAGACCAACTGGTGTTGAACTAAAATTGTTGATTGCCGTATATCAAGACTATTCGTTTCAATAAACTGATGAGCCTTTCTTCAGAACTCCAATCTAAAATGCTTTTGTATGTGTTTTTATCAAAGTTAAACCCAAGAGGTCTGACTACTTCATGATTAGTGTTGATGTACAAATTTCCGATATACTGGTTTTTGTAGTATACCATGATTGCTTTCTTACCGACTTTGATTGATACCCCTGGGAGTTCCTCTAAAAGTTTTAGAGTTCCCCAATCAGAAGTTTTGTTGATTTGTTCTTTAACCTTTTTGGGAATGTAAATCTTCTTGTTCCTCATGGGAAACTCCTTTCAATGAATATATGCTACCAGAAGGTATCGAACCCTCGAACGTCTGCAGAACGACCTAACCGTTAGTGATAGCACCCAAGTTTTTAATTTAGATAATCTAGACCTTCGACTCAAAGATAAAAACTTGGAAAATGACCTGTGTTTCCCACTTATTCATGGATAAGTGGCAACCGAAACTCGCTGTACATCAAGTTTCCAACTGGCTGTCGTTGTTGAGCTTATACCCAATGGTTTGCAAGGGACTCGAACCCAAATCATCACATCATAAGACTTAATGCAACGGTCTAACCAATTAGACTGGCAAACCTGATACCCAAACGTTAGGGGAACTTTTGTGGGAAGATTCAAAAGCTAACGTTTGGGGAATGGTGAGTTTACTAACCTTAAACTCTTTTAGGGAAGATGTGCAACCCTATGGGTAAGATTGCACGGGGATTAGGAAAAAGATATGAAAAGTACATTTCAATCTCAAGGGGTTAGACCTTGATGCTCAGAGAGGGATTCGAACCCTCACGTTCCTAAAGAACAATGGATTTTAAGTCCATAGCGTCTGCCAGTTCCGCCATCCGAGCTTCATGGGGCAAAAGCCCCGAAAACGTTATGAAAAAAGTTTATTGCATAAGGCAGGTAAAGAGATATTGAGGAAATGTCGTAAGCTTCGTCTTTACCAACCTTACAATAAATATTATAGCAAAGAACTTATTTTTTATCAAGTAAAGGTGCTAAGTAGTTTATTTTATTTCCAATAACGATAAACCGTGTGGGCATCTACGTTTTGTTCACCGATAAAAGTTTTAGCTGAGAAGTCAGTTCCTTCAGGTAGCTGATACCCATAAGAGTCAAAGTCATAAACACGACGATTGATGTTATTTAAAGAGTATCGTGACTCATCTTGAATAACTGAGGCGTCTTTCTTAGCTTCCCAATAACGAACGATGCTACCATCACCACGTTTGTACTCCCATTTGAAGTTGAATAGTTCAAAGTTAGTATTGTAGCTTAGGTGAGTACCATCGACTGTGGTGTTTTCGATGTAATCGTTATTATCACCGCCTACACCATATCGGTTATAAGAGGTGCTCGGATTGTAGTAAACATCTGCTTTGACAGATTCAACTACTGCTAGAGCTGAGACAGTTAATACACCTAGAGCTACAGTTGACAGAATACGTTTCGACATACTTTTGATTTTCATTGAAATCCTCCATTTAAAGAAATCTGCTTCAAGGTGCTTAAAACACACCTGAAAAAAGTTATTTTAAGTTAGGTAAATTTCTAACTTAATAATAGTATTTTAACATATTACTCCTTTAAAATCAACTTAAATTTAAGGGAATTGTCAGAAAACTAAAAAGATGAGATACCCTCACCTTTAAAAGTTATATTCAAGCTAGATTTTGAACCATTGCTAGACACATCTTCATAGAATCAGTAAAATGGTCTGTAAACGTCGGTTTTCTTTTACACCAATTATGCATACGCTTTAGTAACCATTGAGTTGCTTCATTTTTATCATCAAATAAGATAGACTTACTTTGATCTTCATAAGGTTCACCTAGAAAAATTAAAATGTAAGGGTTAGAAACACCTTCTTGTTTAACTGTTACTTTGTTGTACAACTCGTTAGATTCAACGCTTGACCAAGAATAAACGGCATCGTAGGTTCCAATTTCAATAGAGATACCCAAGACATGTATTTTAGTAACATCTGCAAATTCCATTTTAGAATCTTCACGCTTGCTTAGTTCTGGGTGCTGTTCTTGAAATTTATATACTCGATATCTCCAGTATTTCGCTATCTTAGATGCTTGTTGCTTTGAAATTTGTTTCATTTTGTTAATCCTTCAATTCATAATAAATTTCATCATGGTCTTTGTATTTTCCAAAAGGTGTGATATTGTATACAGTCTTTTTGTATTTGTAGAGACTTAGGTTACTCAACTCTTCACCTTTTAGTAAATCTTCACTGTTTAAATAGACTGGTTCAATAGTAGTTTGAAGCTCTCCTTTGTTTAACATAGTCACTTTCAACTTATAGTAACCTTTACGATACCCATTTAAGTTTAGTTCTTTAGGTTTGACAAGCTCCCACTTCGCATTGTTATTTCTAGTTACTTTAGATTCAAGATGCACTTCAGCATTGTTCGAGTTTAGTGATAAAAATACTAAAAATGACATTGACAGTGCTACCATGAAACAAATCATAGAACTTATAGCCACCCTTATTCTTAATTTATACTCTTGCCCGTATTTACACTCATTGTCAATCATCGTGAGCAAAGCAATTAAAAATGTTACACAGATACACAACCCTCCTAGAAAAGTGGCGTTCTCATATGGTAACAATGTGATGGTAAATCCAACTACGTTTAAAAGTACTACTATTGCAAATGTTCGTTTGGCAAGTCTTGTTGTTTCAGGTGTTTCACCTTTAAAAAATTCTTTCATCTTTACTCCTTTAGTCCATATACATTAAAATCGACATGATTAAGTTAAACACTATAATTAAAAGTGATAACATTACAGTATCATCATAGTCATCGGTATGCACTGTAATTTTGCGAGGTGTGCTTAGTTTGTTTCTTTTATGCATACAGATACCCTCATTTTGTTAAGACTGCAGTGAGAAAAATGTTGATAATCAAAATAACACCTGAATAGAAAAACACTTGATTCATCGCTGCTGCAGTATTGTAATCACGCTCAAGATAACTCTTGAAGCAAGCTAGCACAGTAATCAACATGGACGATAAGATAACTAAAATCCCAATGTAACTCACCCTTTCAAAATTCACTAGGTTTAATAAAAATCCAATAATATTCATTAAAATTGATATAGCTAAATACACCTGAGCTATCTTACTCTTTTTAATCATTAAAATAACCTCCTATTTCAATAACAAAGGCAATACAACAACGTTAAAAACAAAGATAACACCAACTATGAAGAACACCTTCAGCATTGCATCAAAGTCTTCAACTTTATTTAAAGCCCCACATTCAAGTGTCCCTACGATAACCCCAAACATAGCTAAAACTGCAAGTAAAGTTCCAGATTCAACATATTTTGGAGAACCTGTCAATTTAAAAAGAAAGCATACAATGTTTAATGCAATTGCTATTGTTAAGCAAACTTTGGCTTTAAGATTATCTTTAATCATTTAAAATGAACCTCTCAATTATTATATTGATATTGTAGTTTATTTGGTCTTTAAAGTCAATATAAAGTCAAACGGTTTTTATTTTAAATGCATAAAAGAAATCTAAAGTCTATGGCTTTCTTTATTTCAATTTATAAATGGTTTCTTCAGTTTTAGAACTTCCGAAAATTGTGGTTCTAGTTGATACCCTTTTGTATTTTACAACTTGGTCAACTTCACCTGCTCTGTCTCTGTAAGTTACCTCCAAAGGTGTTACTTTAGGTTCAGACAAGGTGCTGCTTGAATAAACTTCTAACTCACCAGTCGCACCTACTGGAGTTTTGCCACTCTAAAGCACCTCTTGTTTAAAATCATAAATCGGAATCATACCATCACGAGTGTAATAGTACCTATCACACTCTTCATAAATTACATGACACATTCCAACAAAATCCTCATCAAACGTACTAAACTCAGATTGATACCCACTTTGTCTTACATTATCTTTTAGAGCTGAAGATAGTAAATAAGTTAAGGTAGGTGAATCCTCACCTACTTGCTTAAACACAACCTTATCGTAATCAATAACTCCTTTCTTCTCAATTGTAGACATAGTTAAATGCACGGTTTTTGAAGTGTCATTGTGGTATAAAACATAAACATCATAGTTAAACTTATCTTTTCTAATGCGAACATAATCGGCATCAAAGAGAATAATAAGTGCATTGATTAAACCGTTTAAGAAAATTGGACTTGCAGTGTCTAATGTGTAGAAAGAAGAATAAGCATCATAACTAGCTCTTTTCAAGTCAAAGTTTTCAGGTAAACGGTGTTTGCAGGTTTTAACTAAATCATCAACTAACTTATGGAAATTCTGTTTGAGTGGAATCAGATACCCGTTGCGTTCAAAGTATTCTACACCGTCTATTAGTTGGATATTCAAACTTTTCATAATACCCGCTACGAACTTACATCCAAAATGCATCCCTAGTTGTGATTGTAAATAAGAAATTTGTGTTTCAGCAGTCATACTATAAATCTCCTTTTAATTCTTAAAGGCGTGGAAATATCCTAAAGCCGTATCTCTCCTTGCATTTAATAAAAAGTCATTGTAAACAACTCTTAGAATTCTTCTAACTTCTCTTCTTTCACGGTCTCTCAAGGCGTGACCTAACATGTGACTAGAGTCATAATGTAGAGAAACATCATACTTTCCGAAATCTTGCTCTTTTTTCTTCAAAACAACTAAACATCTACCTTCGGGAAAATATTTATCATAACCATGAATGGCGATTAAAGAATCGCTTTGCTTTACAATTTTTAAATGTGAAGTATCAAAGACCTCGATACATAACCTGATAAACTCACAAGTCGTATTTGATTGAAAGACAGATTGCAAACTGGTTTTGATACCCAAATTGACTTCAAACGGCAAATAATAAGGTTTCCTTAGTTCCCTTTCTAATCTGTTTAAATTTTCGTTAACTGGCATACACCACCCATCTAGTTCAACCATTATCCTACCGTTGACTTTCTTTGGTTTTAGAACTGACTCACAGAGATAGTTGACTTGGTCTTTGGTGAAATCTTGTTTTAACCGGTTTTGTAACTTAACTATACCCTTACTTGTTTCATATTTCATAAAGTAACTTACCCTTTCAAAATATTTTCAGCATTAGCAATTAAACTGATTGCTAGTTCTAATGAATTAAATAGCTCTGCAGAATAGCTATCAGGGAATTTATAATAAGTCAATACAAGACACATTAAATAATACCTTGCTTTAGTAAAGTTCCAAAAATCGTAAAAATAATAGTCAAATCCATTTACCCTCTTTGCGTAAAAGTAAACAAAGTCACAATTTGGTTCAATTTTTGTAATGCTTATGCAGTATTTATTTGACCCGTAGTTTTTCCAAGATAGCTTCTTATCTCCGATACCCACGGTGATTGTGAAACCTTCATCCAACATTCGCAAATCTGTAAACCCAACCACCTGAGAGTAGCCTAAAAACGGTTTGATATCCTGTGCTTCATCTATTGTTTTCTTTATCTGGTCTGACCAGTAATCAATCTGTCTTTTATTTTTAGTTTCCAACATAAATGCACACTCTCATCTGTTTAAAATATTTTCAGCGTTGGCAATTAAACTGATTGCCATTTTTAGACTGTTTTCAAGTTTAACTGAGTAGTCTTCAGAACGCATAAAATAGGTCAAAAGACAACCTATAAACCAGTACTTAGCTTCAACTAAATTACCAAATTCACGTGACCAGTAATAATCACCTTCTTTAACCCAAATCGAAACAAAATCGCCATTTGGATACATAGGTAGAATAAATACACGGTAAGGGATTGAACTTGTATTATCCCATTTTAGTTGTTCATAACCTACACCTATAGTGATACCGAAGCCTTTAGACATTTCTTCCAAGCTCTCAGCTTCATCTAGTAAAGTCCTTTTAAGTAAGTGTGCTAAGAAATCATCTTCAAGCCTTGTCTTTTCGAGTTGGTAAGTCCAGTAGGTGACTTTCTTAGTATCATTTGTATTAGCCATAATTTATATCCCCTTGATTTGCTATTTGATTGTAAAATAAAACGTACCTACATCACAGTTGAAATTAAACCTGCTAGGTACGTTTATACTTTCCTCAATTCAAAATATCATATACCTTAATAAAGTTATCGTAAGATACAGGGTAAAATTCGCCCTGAACACCTTTTACTACAACTTCACCAGAAAATACACGTTCGATACCCTCTAAGGTTTTTATTTCAATAAATCCTTGCTCTTTTATAGACTCCACTAATTCGTCTCTTTGTAATTCTTCTAGTGGTGTAGTTGTATGATAACCTAAAAATTTAAGAGTTTCAATAATGCTTTTAGTGTCATCTATGTCCAACTTAGCAAATTCAACTTCATAAATCTTTTTCACAAAGGTGTTTACAGTACCTTTTACACGATTGTACGTTTGTAGGAAGATGTTGGGGTCTATTGACCAAAAACAACCATCTGTGTTATCCTCACGAATAACCCAGTTGCCTTTGGGTAAGGCTATTTCACCTCGTTCTTTTGCGATGTATATTGTCCCATCAGATTCATCATATCGAACTGGCTCTTTTTCATTAGTTCTTAGAAGTTTTAAGAACTCGTCTAAGATAATATTATGGTCATACTTTACGGCAAAGACTTCAATTGGTTTTTTGCGAGCTTTCATGTTTTCTCCCGTTAGTTTATGTAATTCATTTGGCAAATGCAAGGTTTTCAATAACGTTAGACATAACATCAAAGTTATTTTCTACAAGCAAAGACTGTAATTCCTCGCTACTTAACTTGTTTATAGCGATAATGATGCTTCGACTACCAAAATTGGATTGTAGTTTTTCTACGGTGTACATATTTCCGTATTTCAGCACAATCTTTAGCTTATCTGGAGAAATTTGAGAAATTTCATCTGGAGTAATAATCGTTAAACCATGAACGAGAGTTGAGACTGGAACGCTATTCACCATTTCAACTAAGTCAGATATTTGTAACTCATTAAATGCTGTCAAAACATTCCCTAAAGGTACTTGAGATAGCAAACTAGGCAGTGATTGACCCGTTTGTTTTTCAACTTCATTTGCTTTGTTTAATAATTGTAAATCGAACATATAAAACCTTCTACTTTCTACGAATCTTTATTTCTAATACTAAGATAAGACCTAGCATCAATGATAGGAATAAACCAACGTACTTAATAGGTATTGATAAAGTACTTAATAAAATCAAGTTATTCATAGTTGATACCCCTTTGATTATACAATAAAAGCACCCACAGTACTCGATGCTCACGGCATCAGTGACTTCGTGCGTTAGGCGACACGTTACCACCTTTAGGCATGGGTGCTCGTATGTGAATTGGGCTTCCTAACTATAGGAGTCCGTACAGAGATATCATCAGTATCAGCAGGAATCTCTGTTTGGAAGCCTCTTGCCGCCCTATCAAGAGGCTGTAGCACTTATATGGGCAATACCATACAGGCTCTTATGATAAAGGGTTTTAACGCCCCATAAACCCTACTGGAATCGAACCAGTAATTATTTCTTAGGAGGAAATTGTTATGTCCATTTAACTAAGGGTTCATTTAAGTTGGGATTTTAACCACTCCCAACTAAGATAATATAATTATAATTTATTTAACGAGAAAAATCAACACAAAGTCAGTTAAGTTTAAATTGACTATGAATTAGTTTAAATAACTGCTTTACTTAACTCAAATTTTCACTTTAACCGTTCCTGATACCCAAGCCACAGAGCATCGATTATCTCATCCTCATCATCGTTCGGAACTGACAAGACACCTTCATCGTATCGAATGAAACACGTGATAGCATCTTGAAGATTTTCTGCATCTACTCCATGAAAAGGTACGTTTTCTAACCCATCAACTCCTAATAACTCAGAACATATCTGGTCTAACTCTAATGATAATTTTCAAGCTTTCTTTACTTTCGCTTTAAAACTTCTTTTGTTCACCTTTAGACTCCTTTATGTGTGAAACAAACTCATCTAGGTTATCCTCTGAGTTTAGCCGTTTCACATAGCTGACCTTAAATCTATCTTGTTGTTTTTCAAGTATGATACCCAGAGGAAGATGTTTGTGTTTATATGAGTCTTTATCTACATAATTGACAAAGTCGTTTGTTTTTTCATCAAACTCCACATAAGTTACGTTGTTCATCTTTTCTAAAGCTGGAACTACTTTATGTTGCCACCTTTGACAAACACTACAACCTTTTCGGTATAAAACAATGACTTGCTTATTGTTATTATCTTTGACCTTTTGGTTTAAACTTCTAGTATCGTGAACTCGCTGATACTCGAATGTTGTTTTAACTTGGCTTCTTGATTGTACCACTAGCAGAACGCTAACGATAAAGATTAGCCCGACTATAATAGTTACGAATTTTTTCATAATTTCCTCTTTATTCTTCTAAACTTGAACTTATTGTTTTAAAGGCATTTCATCGGATTTTTTAGTAAAAGGCAAAATTTAGTTTTGAGATGACCCTCTTATTTTAGAGTTAAGTCATAATAGCAACAAAACGACCATCTAAAAACTCAGTTATAGGTCTAACCCAGACTAGACCCTCAACACCTTTATAAACCACTATGGTGGTTAAGGAACTCTCTAGATACCCAACGGCAATAACTTCGTAAGTGTGTTTGCTTTTAAGATGTAACCACTTTGAGCCAACGGTTACCGTCTCTTTATATGGCTCTAATAAACTCAACAGGGTTTTAGTCATATCCTCTTTATCCATTTTAAGACTCCTCGGAATTTCTATATTTAAAACCAGTTAGTTTTTCAAACTTCTTTTCGGTTGTGGCTTGTTCAACTAAGCTAGGTTTAACTTGACCTGCTTGGTTCGTATCAAATCGACAAAATAAAACTCTCGGTTTTAAATCAAAATGACTACTTTTAGCAACAGGTCTTGTTGTAAAGTTAAACTCATAACGCTGATTAGACCAGTTGAAGTAGGCATGGATAAATAAATCACCACGAACATGCTTTGGTAATTCCACGATTCTATTTCCTAAAACATAATTGTAAACTGGTAACCCATGTTTCCTCATCTTAGCGTTCCATTGCCTGAACAAATAAACATGCCTTAAATCCTCGACTTTGAAAAAGAAATTGATAAAAGGTAACTGACTCCTAGAATATTTAATCATTATATGCTCCTTGTAAGTTTTAAAGCCCCTCAAAAGAGGAGCTCAACTTTATTTATAATAAACCAAAATGGTCTAAATCTTAATTTAATGTTTAAAAGCAAAATCGTACGCTTCATAGATATATCCAACTTTAGTGTTTTTATCTTCATTGTTTGAGAACTGATATTTGTACTTGTTGGTGGTATATGTTTCTGCAATGTACTTACGTTTTGTAGTTGTTTTCCAAACTTTTACTGAATTGAATTTGCTTTCATCTGATACCCCAGACATTGTTTTAGGGTTGATTGAGATTGTAGACTCGTGAGTTTTAATACTACCAACATCACCGTATAAAAGTTTTACAGTCCCAATTGTTGGGAAGATTTCAGGTGTGTTGACTTCAGAAATCCTAACGACTTTTGGAGATGCATAAACCAATTTAGTTTCGGTTGTGTTAGTTAAAAACACACCTTGAATTAAAGTCATCATAATCAACCAATAACTCATCAAGCAATGAAGTACAAGCAAACTCAAATGTTTAGCATACAGACCTCTTCGAAGGAAAATACTAACTAAAACCATTACAACTAAAGGAGCTAATACAATGTAAACAGAAAGTACAAATCCCAATCTACTCCAAAATGCTAGTAAAGTGATGAATGCTAGGTAAAGTAAGTAAGCAATCAAAATCTTTGGTTTATGTTCCAAAACAAGACTCCAATCATCAATAATATATTTCACAATCTCTTTAAAAGTTCCTTTGAATTTTTTCATTTAAATCCCCGTTTCTAAGTAAATACAACCCACATAAAGACAGATACCCAAGCCACTATCCATAGAATTGTTATGGTCAAGCCTTTATTGTAGTAGGCTGCTCGCCTCTTTTTATTCTTCACACTAAACATAAATATAAGTGTAAACAACCAAATAGCACCTATGCCAGCTAATGCTATACTCGGTAGTAGTAAAGGGGCTTGATTAAACCCCCATTTGACAAAGTCAACAAATAAACATACTAACCAAATTAAGCATTTTTCTAGTAAAAGTAAGAACTGACCTATCCAATATGCAAAGAATTTAAGCATGGATACAAAGCCATTTCTACTCATATCAACTAATCGCATTTTTCACCTTTACACAACAGTAGCAAACTGCTCTTGAAAATCGGAGTTGGAGTATAATCGAACGTATCTTTGATAGAGCGATTTACGGCGTCTTCATCTTTATCAACGTCAGGTTCACTTGTAGGAATGACAATCATTTTATCGAAACCTGGAAGTGTTAATACATAAGCTTCGGGATATCCTGACTTGTTGAGAGCTGATACCCCACCGTGATTGAAGCTATCTACAATCTTTTCAAAGAGAGTTACAGATTCATAGGGAGTGCTTTCAAATGGTTGCTCATAACAAACTGCCATCAAATAACCACAGTTGTTAATTACATAGTTTGTAGTGTTCACAGGGTTGTTTGAGGGTTCAACCTCTAACCCCAATGCCACTGAATGTAATTTTAACTTCTTTGCCATTATTAACCCCTTTTCGTGTAGTAAGTAACTGCCTTTGGAGGTAACAAGCGAACCAAAGTCAAGATGTATTCATCAGATTCATCTAAGAAATTCTTGAAGTGCTCTGCATAATCTTGAATTCCAGTATCTTCAATAACACTATATCCTTTCAACAAATTCAACTCATTCATAAGGAAATTTTCAAAACGTTCTTTGATAACATAAGTTTCCTTACTTTCACGTGGTAGAGACTGGATACCCCAAGTGGCGTGGTAGAGAAATTCATAAGTGGCAATTGCATCATGAAGAATTACTTGTTTTGTATTGTCTCTGAAGTACCACTGTTGCTCATTGATAACGCCATTTTTAGTTAGTTCCTCTAGAACTGTGCGAGCATAAATTGCATCTTTTACCTTGACGCTAATAGTACGTGAAGCTCGGTTACTAATAAGACTTGTTTCAGGCATCCAATCACGAATGACAACTTTAGCATTTTCTTTCAAACAACCCCGTAAGAAATAAGTCAAACGGTAAAGTTCATCATCTAAGTATGAGTACAACTCATGCACCACAGAAGACATAAATAGAACGTCAACTGTATCGATAAGCGATGCAGGGATGCAATCAGGATGATAGACTTCGATACCCAGATTCTTTAAGTTTTCTACTACTGAACGGTCAGAGTCAATAGCGATATAACGGACATTTGGATGGTTGTTTGAAATCAATTCAACTAAATCCATAGACATCCCTGAGCCGTAATCCATCAATACGATATGCTCCTCATCATCAAGCTGACGTAGAGCTGGATACAGAGCCAAATACTTTTGATTCATCGTTTTATTCATTCTATCATAATAACTTTGTTCTTTTTCCATGATAACCTCGCTTTTGTTTCTTATATTTTAATTGTTTATATTGTACTAAAAAGAAAAGACAATGTCAATATTAGTTGACACTGTCTTTTCGTTTGTTTGACTTTAACTTATCTAGTTCATTTTGTAGTCCACTACGATAAACTTTATTGAAATTTTGCTTGTACAAATCGTACCTCTGGAATCGTTCTTCTAAACTCTCTGTCACTTTATCTAGAGCAAGTCGCAATTTTAACTCATCTACTATGAATGGAAAATACTCAGGGTAAAACCTGTCGATGTAATTATCTGATACCCCAAGCACATTTATACCTTTTATTTGATTATCAGCATCGAACCTTACAACCTCTTCAGAAAGTCCTATGTTTATAAATGAGTTATCAGGAAATAAAATCACCGAAGAAACTCCTGAAAATGTTAAAGTCTTGATATCTTGATAGTTATGATACAAAGACCTGAACTTGTAATAATCACCCTTCAACTCAGAAAGTCTAAAGAGATAAGATGCAAGTACTAATTGATTTTTAGAAAACGCTTTGTGTACTTCACCAAAATCGCCACAGATTAGCTTGCCCTTCTGCTTTTTTAAAATGATATGACCACGGCTATCCAGTACGAAACCTAATTTTGAAACTGGTTTACCGAAGATATGTGTATCCTTACCAATCATAGCTTCTTAGCGTTTTCTAAGTGGTACTGCATATTAGACTCAAACTCAGCTTTAGCTTTACCTAAAGTCACAGATTGAATTGTAGGTAATTCATAGAAGTTCAAATCTTCCTCTTTCAAAGATGCAAATGCTTTGACAAACGATTGCATGTCAGAGAACTTAGGGGTTTTCTTAGGAGTTGCTAAAGCAATTGATGCTCCTACAAAAGCTAACTTGTAGTAGCCTTTTGGAAAGATACCCCAAGCTTGAAGTGCGTTTGGGAGTTTCCTAATGTTTTCAGGTGTTAGTTTGAATTGCTCTTTTTCAGTACTCATGATGTATTTTGGAATATCAGATTCAAGTACATCACAAGCATCAGCAAAATCCATTACAACTTTGAACATATCTTGATTCTTAATCCTATGGAAAAAGATACAAATCGGAGCAATTTTATTTGCTTTGTCCTTGTAGAAATTATCTACCCTGATACCCCCAACAGGCTTGCGTTTACCTTTTGGCACTACCCCTAAGAACATTGATAAGCCATCTAGCTTGTTCTTAACCAGATAAGTATTTCCAACTAGGAAACGGTCTTTCGTATAGGCTTCAGAAATAGCTTTGAAGTCACTATACTCAACCTCAAGAGCTGATGTGACTAAATCCTGAACCTGACGAACTTGAACAGAGTGGTTATAAGCACCTTGCAAATCCGTATTCTCGATACCATCAAAGTATTTAATTAGCATCGTAGGGTATTTAGTTTTGTAAAGATAAGCAAATACTATCTTATCAGCAAAGTCTTGCCAATTTCTAAAGAAGTATAAGGCGTCCTCCTCTTTACGCATTTGCCCTAACCCCACAACGTAAACGAAATCATCGCCCATTGCAAGCATAATACTATTATCATCGGTTAAAATATGATATGAACAGTTCATTTGTAGCTCCTCTAATTTGTATTTAAGTTATTTATAATAACTATAACAAAAAGTGAAGGAATTGCACAATAAGATTAGGACTTAAAAGTTCTAAACATGGCTATATCATATTTTGAAATGATTAGTGTTTTTAAAACTGTACCAGACCACTTTTTACGTTTACTGAACGTTAGAAAGTACCTTGAGTACAAACCTTCTTGTTTTTCAATAAAGTCTTTAAAATATCCTATAGTGCGTTTATCTAACTGCTTATAGTCAGTCAGGACTCTGATACCCACTTTGGCTTTATCGTTAGGCATTTCATAGATTAGAAACACACTGTTTAAGTTTTCTTGATTGTTTAAAAGACTAGGTCTAGACATATTTACACCTCGAAATTGATTACCCGCTCATAGCTTTCAAATGCACCTTGAATTACTTTTGAAATCTCTTCAAAGGGATAAAGTTTTACAATATCATCCATATCCTTTAAGGTAAGGCTTAAATCTTCACCTACTTTAATTTTTGATGGCTGAATTGATAAAAAGGTTGCATTGCTAGGAACTTTCCACTTTTGAATGGCTTTTTGTCCTACGACGTCACCGTCAGGAATACAAACTACCTTATCGAAAAAACCTAACATAGCACCTTTAAAAGCATTGACCGTAGCACCCATAGTAGCTACACACGGGATACCCATACAATCTAGCATTAGAGCATCGAAGATACCCTCAACCACGACGCACCTGTTTTTCCAAACTCCATCTTGACTAGCCTTTTTCAAAGCGTTATCAATATTAAACCAATGCGACTCCTTAGAGAAATCTTCGCTTGCTATGGTGTAATATTTTGATTTTCCTTTACGCCATCCAACTAATGTCAAAATGTTGCCTTGTGCATCTCGTATAGGAATTACTACACGTCCTGATAGGGTGAAATCAACCTCAGAACACCAACCTACACTTTTCAGAACTTCAGCTTCTTCATTTGAAACAAAATGGTTGAATGGTAAAATTTTATTTTTGATTAAATAGTCTTTTATTTCAGGTTTGACATAAAGACGTTGGGTTAAGACTTCTTCAACATCCTCATCATTGAGATTTTTCGCTATAAGACGTTTGTAAACATCATCCTTGACACCCATGTAATTTCACCTCGATTCCTTGGTATGGTTCCCCACTAAATTTCTTCTTGTTGACAGTTTTATGTAGTTTGTTTAGTTCTTTTAGTACGGTCTGATACCCCTTTTGCTTTAAGTACTTTTTAAACTTTATTTTATTCAGATTGCTCAGTACTGGAAACATACTGATTAATTCCTCGCTATTAAAGGATGTATCCATAGTAAGCGACTTAAATTCATTACTGTAAATATCTTTCTTGAAGATTAAACGAGCTTTTCCTTTTCCATCTTCAAGTCTATAGTAAATTGAATTTTGTTTGAACTCAGTATAAGCATTCCTAGGTTTTTGTACTTTAGATAATGCTCTAACCTTTTCCAAACTCAATTTACCTTTCTTAACCATATCATTTAAAGTAGATGGTGATGCATTAGGGAGAAAACGCATATCTAAAACCCTAATTTCAAAGTCATTTGGTAGCAAATCTAAAGCAAATTTAACTAACCTATCAGGATTATAAAATGAATTCACTTGGCTTGAAGTTAACTTTCGTAAATAAATAGCCAAATTGTTTTCATAGTAATCTAACTTGTAAAGATAGGTCACATTACTATCATCGAAGATACCCCAGTTCCTTAATGCTTGAGGTAAAGTCATTGCTTTGTTTTTGTTAGGAGTCTTGCGAGTATGGTCTATTTCAACGGCATTTTTGTCTTTTAACCAGTTGGTGTTTTTCTTAAAGCGTTTCGACCTAGTGTTAGAGCGTTCTTCATCTCTAAATGAAATTTTATTAGTGACTTTGGTTGGTTTTACATTTGATTTGAAATTTTGAAACCTCTCCACCTCACCCATTCTTAAACCGAAGAACCTTAAAATTGAATCATCATACATTAAAACACTCACTAAAGCAATGTAGAAATCAACTAAATCAAAATCTTCATAATGTTCTATATTAGCAACTGGACTGATTTTTGGTTTGGTTCCCCACAACCTTTGTAAGGCAAAAACTAAATTTCTTCGACTTTGAGTAGTTTGCTTGAAATCTTCTATGATTTGATAGACATCTTCAATAGATATTTCATCATACTTATCTTGCGTCCTATCATGAAAATATAAAATTTCATTTGTGTAAATTAAAATCTGACCTTGCGACCTTATAAATTGCAAGTCAGGAAAACATTTACTGAGGATTAAAAACGGTCTCTTCTTAATGTTATTTAAAATGTCAAAAAGACCTAAACTTAAAGTGTAATAGTAGAAGTTCATCAAAGACTCAGTTTTACCTATCAAGTTACTGTTGTAGGTTGAAAAATCAGTAAAATCATCGGTACTTAAACCCAATCCACTCAAAAGCACAACTGGTTGCTTAGCATGTATTGATAGTTCTGATGCAGTGTTTGAGGGTGTAAATTTTAATCTTGAACCATCACCTATAGGTAAAGTAATCACTGGATTTGTAAAGTCATAGTTACCTTTCCAAGCTCTATCACCATACTTACAGAAAGTTGCCATTGTTTTCAAATCTTTCTTAGGTATTTTGACAACCTTGAAAGAACTAAATTCCAACTCATTTCTGAACAACTTTATTTGTATCTCCACTTGACCACCATTGCAAGCGGAAGACCTTAACTGATGAAAGAGATTATTCCCAGTTCTCAAATCTAATTGATACCCAACATAGTCCGAGTTACTTAATGGTAAAAACGTTTGATTTTTAAATGGCTTGCCTTTTCCTTTAAAGGTATCAACTATGTATCTATCAACCTGTTTGTAAACTCGTATAACAAAATTGTTTGCATTGCCGAGTGCAAAAAACTCCCCGTGTAACATATCATTTCCTTTCAAAAATAACCCACTGAGCTATCAACAGGTCTACATACATTTTACAAATTACTAATAATATTTTTTAAATCTTCGAAGTCATCGTCGCTAAACGAGATACCCTTGCCCATTTTAGAGTCATCAGGTGACCATGCACGAATATCGTATTTAGGGTCACGCCCATTCCATGAAACCCTACGCAATCGAGTCTCCCAACCACTTGCAGTCGGTTCACCGATAATTCCTAAATCTTCAACAATTTGAAATGAAAAATCATTTGCCATATTTACGCTCCATTCTTACTAGAATATAAACCTTTTTTATATTTCACATCCATATTATCGGGATGATTATCCCATTCACCATGATATTCTACGGCTTTCGCCCAGAAATTAGTATTATGTTTTTTATCAAATTCTTTTATCGCAGTCTTTGTAAACAAATATCTGCCATTAAATAATTTCCTTATATGCAAAGGAATGCAAGATTCTATAATTTCATTTTCCATGTAAACGAGCAGTGGGTGCTCATCTTTATCTAATACAAGATAAAGTTTTGAGGCTTTAGTGCCATGCTCTTTGTGTACTTTGTTCAAGTTAGTTGGCATAGTAGCCTCCCCTTTCATATAATTTATCACAATCATTATCTTATCCTCTTTAACTAATTAAGTTATAAATATAATAACAAAAATATAATACTTTTTCAAGCTAATGTGGGGATAAAACTCTTAAAGGTCACTAAAACCTCTGAATGACAGTGAAACTTGCAATAGATACATAGTATAAAACTCTAAAAAGTCTAGTTAAAGTCTTATATGGCAGTTTAGACTCTTATGCACAATAATATTAGGGGATTAGAGTTAGCCTTTTAGGTTTAGTTAAGTTAATTTATTTTAACTCCTTGGTAAATCAACATGAACTCAAATTAAATTTTGGTTTTATTTCATCGGTATTTTTACAAGATAGCAATTTTTAGTTTATAGATACCCAAGGCGTTTTTAAGCAATATGAAAAAGGAACGGACGAACCGCTCCTTTTAGTTTGTTGTATGATTTAATAAACCACCTATCCAGTTAGGCAACTTTACAGTCACTTTAGTCTTTAACTCTTGTTTGTTTACTAATCCAAATACCCTAGAGTCATTTGAATTATCTCGGTTATCACCTAACAAGAAATACTGATTTTCAGGTATTTGAACTTCTTTATTTAAGTTATCACCTATAAAGGTTTTCTTGTTTTGTAAGAATCTTAACGTTTCAGTAGAGTTATCAATCAAGTCACCGTTTATGTAGATACCCTGTTCAGTTATTTTAACCGTATCACCACCAACTGCAACCACACGTTTTACAATGGGCTTACCTAACCTATAAGGTTCAGCAGTAACTATATCCCCTTCGTGTATATCAGATACCCAAAGCCTTGAGGATAAGTACCACTCACCGTTTTTCATTGTAGGATTCATAGAGTCACCATTTATGTTTCTAGGGTTTACAAAGTAAATCATACTTAAACACAAAACTAAGGTGACAACAACCCAAAGTAGATTACTGATTGTTTTCCGAAGTTTGTTCATCAACTTCACTGCTTTCACTTGTGGTTTGGCTTTCTGATGTAGATTCACTTTCACTAGACTCAGGTTGTTTTAGGTCATCAAACTCAGAAACAACTTTTTCATCGAAACCTGATTTGTAATGAATATCCCCAACACACCCTGACGGAAGACCATCATCGTGTTCTTCAACGAAAGTTCGAAGTTCATTATTGTAGGTTTCAGCCATTTCATCGTTCAATGATTGAAACGGTGAGACGAAAGTGGGTTTTGAAATTTCAGTTGCAAACTCAATGAGGCGATTAAGCGTCTTTTTAAATCGTGTAATACTAATTAAAAATACAATCAAGCTAAACAAACAAATAATTGCGAAGACCCACATATCAGATGAAGTCAAGTGCAATTCTTTATAAGAAGTTGCAACAATCCATGAAGCACCAAACACAAACGCTGATAGGAAAATGGAAAACGCTTGAGATTCTAAAGCATTTTTGAAGGTTTTAAATGTTATTGCACAAGGTTCATGTTTATCAATTTTAACATTACTTTTCATTACTTATCTCCTTCCACTGTATCGACGATTGTATCACCTTCAGTGTTATGAGTTGCACGGGCTTGATGTTCAAGTTCTTTGTTAGCTTTACGACGCTTGCGAACTGCACCTTGCCAGATACCCAAGATGGCAAGAATTGCAACTGCACCAGCTCCGTAGAGTCCATAACGGACGGCTTGGTATTTCTTAGAGTTTGCAAAGTCAGATGCAGCATTTGTAGTAACTTTCACGCCTTTAACTGTGCGAACTGTTTTGTTTCCAGTACGGTCTTTGACAGTTACTTTAACTTCATAAGTATCAGTACTGTTATCAAGGCTTAATTTCTTAGTTCCTGATTTAAGTTCATCGCTATCGAACTTGTAATCTTCACCGTTGATAGAAACGACTGCTTCATCAACACCAATGTTATCAGTCACAACAACTGAAAACTCATGAGAGGCTTCTTTGTATGTTTTATCATTTGAGATACCCAAGATGTTTACAGTTGGGTCAACATCATCGATAACGAAGTTAGCTGATACAGAACCGTTAGATGAAGATGCATAACCATTTTCATCTACAGTGGAAACAGATACAGACCATGTACCGTTTTTCTTAAACAAATCTTTAGGGAAAGTATAAGTGTAAACGTATTTACCATCGGCTTGCTTTTCTTCTTTAATATCAATCTTAGAAGAGTCAACTTCAACTACTTGACCGTTCAAAGTGAATGTAAACTTAGTTTTTGACAAGTCAAGTTTTGTAATTGAAGTCTCTTTCAAAACAAGGTTGTCAGGTAGAACACGGTAATATCCACCAGCCACTTTGTTTTCAAGGCTGTAAGTTGAGCCGTTTTTGTTGATTGCGTATTGAACTTCACGCTCAACAAGATTACCGTTTTCATCCTTAGCTTGAACTTTCAAAGTGTAGATACCGTCTTTATCAGGCAAGTTATCCAAGCTGATTTGACCATCCGAATTAGTTCCTTTGACTTTAACAACGTTACCTTCAGAGTCATAAACCTGAGTTTGAACATTTGAAAGTCCTTTTGTATTGATAGTAGGGTTGACCTTACCATCGTAGTTTGCTTTATTAGAAATACCATCAATGTCAATGTCAGGTTTCTTTTCAGGAACTGGAACTAGGTCATTGTTAGGGTTTACCAAAGTTGAACTGTGATTGTTAGTAGGGTCAACAATAGGACTAGGTGCTACAGTATCCGTTGGATTGATTGGTTTACTAGTTGTGCTATCAGTAGGAGTTACTGGAGAGTTGGGAACTGATGGGAAATGGTTGTCCATGTTTGAATGGTTTGGGTTATCTACAGTACCTGGATTGCCCGCATTTCCATGATTGAAGTTGCCGTTATCTGGTTCAACTTTAGGGTTAGACGGAAGTGGGTTAGGGTTTGGGATGTTACTGTTATTATTTTCAGGTAACTTATCCCCATCCGAAATATCACGAACTTTTAAGAACCAGTTCGTATTGAATCGGATACCCGTGTCAGTTTGAGCATAAATTGGAAATACACCTTGAGTAAGAGTCAAGTTTTTATCGATGATTGTATCAGTATCACCGAGCAACCATGAAGCAATTCCGATGTTATAATTGTTAGTACCAGTTAAATCTACTTTAGAACCAGTAGCAATGTCACCGTCTTTGAACTTTTGACCTTCAACCGGTTTAGCTTCAAGTTCAAACTTTAAATCTCCGGTATTGACATAGTTTACATTCTTAACGATAGTTGTTTTGTTTTCTTCGTCTTGAACGATAATGCTAACTTGATTTTTGTAATCACCAGTATTTTTGAACGCATCCTCTGAAAGGAAATAAGTTCCTGCACGTTCAGTTAGATACACAGTGACATCTTTGCCGTTTACAGTTGCCCCCACTTTAGTTTTTTCAGTTTTGTTTGGAACTGAGATAGTGAAGTTAGGGTTTTCATCGACATAAGTTTTATTCACATCAGCTTTTGACAACTGAACATTTGAATCACTTTTAGCAACTGCATCTGTGTTAGCATAAAACGGAGTTTCATCTGTTTTGCTTTCAGACTCAGCTGAACTGTTTGTGATTTTGGCAACTTCAGAGGTTGCAGTGCTCGAAGTGCTAGTTGAATCAGCATTGCTGGTTGAGTTTGCAGTGCTAGTCGAATCCGTTGGTTTAGCTTCTGATTTAGGTGCTTCACTATTTGCAGTAGTTGAAGTAGTAACTTCAGAGCTGGCAACAGTTGAAGTTGCAGTGTTAGTTTCAGATACCGCAGTTTCACTAGCAGTTGTAGATGTTGCAACCGAAGTATAATTACTTTGAGGTGCAACAGATACGGGTGCAGTAGCAACTGGTTCAGCAGTGCTTAATGCGTTTGAAACAACTGACGCAGTTGAGCTTGGAGCTTCAGAACTTGCAGTTGTTGCAGTAGCAGTTGTAGGAGCAGGTGCTGACAAATCATCAGCTAAAGTTTTAATAGGTTGTCCTAGTTGGATAACCACAGGTGCAAGGAGTAGATACCCCATGACTTTTCGTTTACTAGACATTTTCGTCTCCTTTTATAATTATTCACTTATTTAAGATGGGATGAACTGTTATCGTAGATTGTCCTGAGCTTTAAAATGCGAGGTTGATTTAACTTCATCTTTTCAAGTTCAGCTTCGGAAGGCATGCCTTCGGTTGTTTCCTCATTGACAATCATTTCAGTCTTTTCATAGACAGCGTCATCTTCAATCGAGCTAAAATCTAAGCCCTGGTCTGGGTTTAGAAAGTTATCTTTAAACATTTCTTTATCATCCTCTGTATCTTTTGACTCAGGTAAGAGAATTTCTGTCATCTCCTCCTCTTGTTGTTCTTCACCATTCGGTAAAACCAATTCCGTTACTTCATTACTTTCATCTAAGACAAGCTCTGTAACCTCATCATTTTCAGATGAATTCGCTTGACTAAGACTTTCAGATGAATTTGTTTCAGAAGTATCTGGTAATACGAGCTCTGTAACTTCATCTTCAGAAGTAGGTAAAACCAATTCAGTGACTTCAGAAGACACAAAACTTGCAGAGTTTGACACCCCAGTTTTATCAGCCGAGTTATCCTCTTGAATAATCAATTCTGTAACATCATCAATCTCTTGACCTAAATCCATTACCAACTCTGTAACTTCGTCCATTGAGACGTCAGGTTGAGTATTTGGAGTTTTTGGTTGGTTTTGAGGTTGCTCAATGTTCTTAGATTGAATATCACCTTCAGATAAAACAACGGCAGTAGGGTTTGATTTTAAACGTTTCTCTAACAAAAATTTAGTTTGATAAGTGCGACTACGCTCTTTCTCGCTCATTTTTGTATTGAGATTAAAACGTTTGGCTTTACCAAAACGATATCGGAGCGTTTTTACAATGCCCCATCTAGTATCAACAACTAGAAGTGAAATAGCTGATACCCCTGATATAGTAAATCCAATAACTGTGATAATCATTGAGTAGTACCTCGCTTTCCAAATGCATTGTCTAACTTGATTTGAATTATAGAAGTGCGTTTCTGTAATTCATCTTTAAGCTCGATATACCTTTCAAGTTTAGGGTCAGACTGATTAAGCATTTCTGTCCTACGTTGAAAGGCATCGTTGAGCTCATCGTAAGTTAAACCGTCATTTTTCAAACTTTTAGAGTACGTTTCAAGTATATCATAGGTTGATTGAATTAGTAAGAACTTAGATTGCTCATCAGGAACACCAGAACTCTCCAAATCATTTAGAGCGTTCCAGTATTTTTTATACATCCCACTATCTGACATCTCATTGATAGAAGATATAATGTTTTGTTGGAACTTACCAATTTCAAGATAAGTTTTAGCTAAATTGTCTTTAGAACCTAATTTGGTTGCTTGCTCCAACCAAGGAACTGCTTTAACAGTACCATTATCAGAGTAATAAAACCAGTATAGTTTTCCTAAAGATAAGGCTAGTTTACCATATTTTTCTGATTTTTTCAAGTCAGGTAGGTTAGGTTGTAACACACTGAGCAAAGATGCTTCTTCACTCGTAGTAAAAGTACCGTCCTTCTTGTATAAATCTACTAATTCCAAGTAAGGTTGAATTTCAGTTGGCTTATAGCTAATAGCTTTCATCAAATCATCAGGGTTTTGAGAATCTTGACCTGCTTGTAAGTAGGACTGATATCGATTTTCAGCTTGGAAATGATTATTTACAAGACCAACACCTCCAAGTGCTAACCCTCCTATTAGAGATACCCCAAGTAGCATTATGATGTTAGACCTTTTAACCATCTTATTTTGGAACTCCTCGGAGAGTTCGTTGATGTGTTTTAGGTCATATAGCATTTCATCAACGGTTTGATATCTATCTTTAGGATTATCTTGAATTGCTTTCTCAATAATAGTTTGTAAACCTGAAGACCTAGTACCATCCCATTCACGAACACGTTTTAAAGGTATCAAGTTACCTTTCTTATCTCGTTTAGCAGGTGACCACCCTGTCGCTAAGTGATATAAGGTTTTCCCTAAACCGTAGATATCAGAACGTTGGTCATACGCAATTCCACGTTTTGTGTCGTATTGCTCAGGTGCTCCGAAACCTTGAGTTACGAACAAAGAATGTTCCCTATAGTTAAAGTTTGGAGTCAAGGCAATGGCTGCCCCGAAGTCAAGCAGTTTTAACTCTCCTTCATTATTTACCATGACATTTTGAGGTTTCATATCACGATAAATGATAGGGTCTTTCCTAGTATGCAGATACCGAAGCGTCTTACATAAAGAAATTGCAAATCTGATTATATCCTTTTCAGGTATGTATTTAACTTCATCTAGGTAAGCCCTTAAAGAGATACCCTCAACGAAGTCCATGATTATCAGATAAGCGTCAGGTGTCTTAAATACTCCAGTAATTCGTGGGATGCTACTGTAGTTCAAAGACTTAATCATATTGACTTCTTCAAGTGCAGACTTCAATTTGATATCAGCTTCGATTTTTAACTCACGCCTTACAGACTCTTCAGTCATACCTGACTTAGTTGGAGACTCTAAACGTTTCTTAACGTCTTCATCTGTAACTTTAGGCAAATGAATTTCTTTTAAAGCCCAATACTTATCTAATTTTAAATCTGAGACTAGATATACAGTTGCCATACCACCTTTACCGATTTCATCGATAACTTTGTATTGCTTCTGTATAATGTCGCCTACTTTCAGCATAGACATTTACTCCTTTTATTTTTTAAGTGCGTAACCTACCAACTCTTGTAAAGCATTTGCTAGATTACCGAATTGCATGTACAGATACCCAGACATTAGACCTACGCCAATTAAAGTGAATATTGCTCCCCAAATCAACACATCACCGACACCCATTCGTTTAACTTCAAGATGCCTATTTTCTTTCTTATCAGCAAACCAGATACCCCTAGTGGAGCGTTCATAGTCAATAGCACGTCTATTACCAGTCACAAAACGCATAGCTAATGAATCACCGACTGGACTCCACAAATCCACACAGTATGCTAATAAAATGATTGCTGCATAGATTATCAGGGCAAATGCTACCAACATCATAGACTTTCTAGCCAATTGAACGGCTTGTTTAGATATCTTACTATCACGCTCTGCTTTCCAATTCGCAATAGCTGACTTTTCATCAGCAGTTAAATCTTCAGGGTTGGTAAAGAGTTTGTTGATAGAGTCATCAGTTTCTTTATAGTCCCTATCTTTAGGCATATTTGGAATAGCATCTTCATCCCATTCCATTAAAGATTGTGCAGTGCTTTCAGATTTTTTAGACTCTTTACCATCACCATCTTTGTTGTCCGAACTAGGAGCAACTTTTCCTGAATATTCTTGATATATTGCCTTTGCCATACCTACACGTTGGTCTAAATGGAGAGTTCCTGGATTTGAGTTTGCACGCTCATAGGAAACCATGAACTCAACTGCACCTTTTGCTGGGTCAGTATTTTTTATAAACTCATCGTAAGATGCAGAAATCTTCTCTTTACCAGTAGGTTGTACGTATTTCAAAACATCATATCTGTAAAGCGGTCCCCATTGCTGAGGGCCTGCGTAACGTCCTGTACCGTTAGCATCACCTTCAAGCCCATAAGTGAGGAAGATGTTATCTTTTTTAAGTTCCTCGACGGCAAACTCAGATGCTGCTACAGAACCTTTAACTGGGTCATTCATTGCATCCTTGCTTTGCATATATGCTTTAAGGTTAGCTTGCCTGTCCGCCTCCATTTGATAAAATCCCCAAGCAGGTCCGCCTGACTGTTGCAAATACGGATCCCAACCAGACTCGGAGTTTGCATTAGACAAAGTACCTGCTGCCGACCCTTCAGCCCACTTGGCATCGCTTATAAAATATTTCCAAACAGCCTCTACACGTTGTTTAACATCGGCTGGGACTTCCTCCCAGCTTGCATAACCTGCATTAACTTTAACAGTTGAGGTGTTTAAGGATACCCCGACTGCTAGAGCTATTAGTATAGGCAGTGACCGTCTTCTTAGTTTGTCACCCATATTACACCCCAATCTGTTTTAAGTTTTGTGTACGAATCCACAGTTGGATTTGTATCACCACCAACAACAGTGCCGTGCTCTGAATAGACAACTAAATGATTTTCTGTTTTTACAATGTAGTTTGTATAACCCAACATTGGATTATAAAACGCTTTTACTTCCGCTTTAGAATCTTTTAATTGATAGATAGATAACGCAGAGTCTTTTGGTGGTTGTTTATCCTCCAAAGCCACTGAGTATAAAGGCTCGGATACCCCAGTGGTATTGTACCCTAATAATAAAGTGCCTTGAGGAGTTTCAAAAATTCTAGTAAATTTTTTGAACGGACTATATGACTTTGGTTTATCAGTTAATACACCAACAAAACGTGCGTTCTTCGTAAAGACGTAATAAGTCCCTTTAGTAACTCGCACTTTATACAACGATGCTTTATCTGATTTACTTTCTTCAAACTGAGGAGTACCTGAAAGTTTCCAATATTTTAACTCCTCTTTTGCTCTGTTTATGTTAAACGTTCTAGGGACACCATCGACAATAGCAGAGGTCTTGATGCTTGGATAATCAGATTTCCAAAACTCCCACCAATGTTTTTTATTGTAGTTAAACTCTACATCTTTTAAATTATTCTGGTTGCTCTTATAAACTAGATTACTTACAGCGACTGCAGAACTATAATCCTCTGAGATGTTTTGGATATCGGATACCCTGTGCATATCTATGTAATTTAGAGGTTTTACTTGAGACCAGTCATTTGAAGAGATGGCTTCGGAAACTGTATTGTAATCATACACAGGTTTAGTCTTCCCATATAAATCTGTATCAGTTGATTTAAGTTCTTTTAGATATGCAGTATAAACTCCGACAATATCCTTGTTTTTATCTAACGGATAATCTTCCATTGCTAGATACCCAAGGAAGTCTTCAGGGCTTGATGTGTAAACCATTTGTTTATGGTTTATAGTTGTATGTGTGTACAAAGATTTTAACCAAGCTTCAATCTCAAAAGTACTTGTTCCCCATTGAGATTTCAAACCATACACGATAGTTAAAGCACTCGGCAATACATTGTATCTCTTTGATAACTCATAGATTTCATCTGAGCTTAAAACTTTATCAGGTTTGCTTTTATCGATTGACCAATGATTATTAAGCTGATACCCTGGTTTAGCATAGAGCGACCAAGTATCGATGAAAGTGGGTTGTTGGGTAAAACCTTTATCTTCAAGTAAATCAGAAGAAGTCTTAATATAGTCAGATGCGATTTCATCTACGGCATCCTGATTTCTAGTTAGGAAAGCTACAACATCCCCTTGCAAGTTAAAAGTTATGTACGCATCTTTAGAAACTTGAAACGTATAAAGAGGAATTGCACCATCGAAATACATTGATTTTACTTGTTTCAAGCTACTGTATTTATCTAATAGCTTGCTTATAGTTGTTGCTTTGACTTTCTGACTTTTGTAGTATTCAGAGCTGGATACCCATTGAGCTAAAGTCATATCTTTACCATACTCCTTAATTGATAGTAGGATGTTAGCTTTTTGAGTTGTTTTGAATGTTTCATCAGTTTTAGGCTTAGTCCTTGACAAAGAGTAAGACGTAAAAATAACAATAATACCGATTAGCAGAGCCAAAACTCCTAAAAATGCTCCTACTAAGGTGTAAATCCTCTTTTGAATATTTTTTGGTTTCATATTTTAACCTTTCTTTTATAGCAGAAAAACTTGACACCTTTTAAGTGCCAAGTTTCATTTTAAATTTTATACATCATCGAATGGTTTGTGTTGGTCAAATGAACTACTCAAATAGTTATCACTTAAATCAGCATAAGTTGTAGGTTTAAACCTAACATCTTTATCAGCGTGACTTATAGACTTGCCAGCTTTTCTAGTTTGACTATCATGATGACGTTGGAACTGTTCGTAAGCAGTAGCTCTATCAATCAACTCGCTTTTATAAGCGTAATATTTGATACCCCACTTCATCCAAGCGAAAGCCGATAAAGTCAACGCAAACACTAAAGCTAGGAGTGCCACGTTGGAATCGAAAGAACCTTTTAAAGTCCAAATCAAGACAATGCCAATTAAAATGAATAAGATAAAGATGACTTCAACCACTAACTGATATTGTACAAGGTTAATCGTTGTTTCTTCCTTAGCCTTATTTTCCCACTTCTTTTCTATTATGCGAACTGCACTACTCATCTAAATACCTCTGAAATCTAACTTTTGTAGTATCACGAACTGCGACACCAATGCTAACATCAAGAACACTAGGTGATTTTGGAACATCAATCTTTTCACGCAAGCTTGACATAGTTGAATCCAACAAATCAATTTGATGCACGATGTAAGAATACAAAGTGTTAGGACGTTCACCCCATTGAGCGTGGTGTTGTTGGATGATTGCGATAAGCTCAACGTAAAAATCTTCATCGAAATGTTCTAAGATGTATTCCTTAAATTGAGCTAAAACTACTGTACCCCAATAAGTATGACCAACCCTAGAATAGTAAGGGTCATAAGCACCGTCAGTCAATTCGTAGATTTTACCTAAATCATGAACGAAAAGTCCAACGAATACAATGTCCATTTCACGTTTGCTAAATACTTTTGAGTATTCAAACATAGTGATGTAAGCGATATTGAACAACTTACGGATATGGTTCAATAATCCACCTGATACCCCATCATGGTTTCCACCGATTTGTGCTGCCATTGCCGTTTTTAGTTCAGGCTCATTATCGTAAATGTGTTGTAATAAGGCAACACCTTCGTCAGACATGAGCTTTTTGCCTTGTTTTAAAATTGCTTTCATTGAGCGGTCAGGGTCAATAGAGTCATAGAATTCAGACAAGCTTGCGTTTTCATCAACTTCGATTGAGTCCAAGACACAAGATTTTCCATTGTATTCTTGAACATTCAACCTAGCAGTTCCGATTACACTGGTAACGTTTTGTTCTTTGAAGATTTGAACAAGATTAGCATCAAAGCATACACCACGGATTTGCTCTCCGTTGGTAGCTCTTACTGCAAAGGACATCATATCACTTCCAGTTTTTGTTGCACCGTATGAGATACCCATCAAGGCAACACGTCCGTTAAATGTTGTACCAATTACAAAGTTTTCTTTAGTCAAATTATTACCCCTCCACTTTAATTACTACAGATGAGAGATTATCACGTTGACCTTCCTCAATCATCTTAGTTGCTAGGTTTTCTTGATTTACCCTACCAGTGATTAAATCAAATACCCTTGAATTTGATAGAAGTTCAGAATAACCATCCGAAGTTAAAATGAAACAATCACCAGTCTTATAATCAACAACGCCAGTGCTGATACCATCCAACTTTGGAGATACCCCAACGGCTTTTGTGATTTGATGACGTCTAGGGTGGGTTTTTGCTGAGACAATATCAAGTAAACCTAAATCAACTTGACTTTGAACCCAAGTATCATCCTTTGTGACTTGCTCAACATCACCTGAGACTTTATATAGTCGAGTATCTCCAATGTGAGCGTACCCAAGTTTGCCGTCTTTGAATACGGTTAAAGTGCTAGTTGTTCCAGACATTTGAGATTTTCCATATTTTGAACGGCTTTCATAGATAACCCAATTTGCTTTAATTAGAGCTTCTTTTAAGATGTTCACAAGTTCAAAGATGCTCTTATCACCATAAAACCCTTCAAGCTCTTTAAAAGCAGATTTGACTTGATGAGCAACTTCAGAGGATGCAACTTTTCCATCTACTCCTCCACCCATACCATCACAAACACCGACAATGTAAATCGGCTTGCCACTTGTCTCTAAATCATAAGCAAATACAGTATCTTCATTTTCAGGTCTAACTGCTCCTGTATCTGAATAACATGAGATTTTCATCAAACAATCCTTTCTTCAATTTTGAATGTCAAAGTTTCAGTACCCAACCTCAACCTACAATCATTTTCAAGTTCCATTAGTTCATTTGGATGGCACCTGTTTTTAACTTCACTATCAAAAGGCTGACCGATAAATGTACCGTTAGAAGAACCTAAATCCTCGACGTAAAATAAACCGTTAGCGAAGTGAACATTACAGTGGATACCCGAAATGGACGAGTTTGCAAAACTAATATTTGCCTTTGAAGTGCCATTTTTGTTACGTCTACCGATTGACCAAGTTTTGTCATCAGCATCAGCAACAAGTTCAACAACTTCAGAAGACGCAGTTGATAAGATACCCACTTTTTGTTTAGGTAGTTCATCTTCGTAATCAACAGAGTCATCAATGATAAGTTGTGTTGATTCATCATCTTCTTCAGGCAAAATCAAAGTTGTTTTTTCAAATACATCAGTATCCAAATCTGTCATATCCAACGAGATACCCTGAACCTCATAGCGAATTTCGTTCTTCTTACGAGTCTCTTCTAAGGTTTCAACACCGTTGATAATAGCATACAACCTAGATGGTTTATAATCTAGTAAGTTGCTATCAAAATAACTGTAAACATGAGCTTTCAGTTTTGCTAAAAATTCCTCAGTAGAGCCTTTGCCAGTTTCAACATCTTTTACATGACGTTGTAAGTATGTTAAGGCTTCTTCATCTGATTTTCCTAAAGGTTTAGCATTTTTAATTAAACTTGCAAATAAGGTGAATACATTTCCACCTTCAGGTGCTTTCATCATCAACGGATAGACAATGTAATAGATACGTCCTTTATCATCTAGGAAAACCCTATCAGGTGACCAATCAATAAAATTAGGAAAACCCCCAATATTAAAGAAGTCATCTAGTGACTGAAACATATTGTGTAAAAGATAGTAGAATTCAGATGCTTCAACAGTAGAGCCAAGTCGAACTCGTAGAGAGATTTTATCTTTCAACCTGTATTTGAAAGCATGTCTATCCCTATTGTATCTGAACTCAATACAACCTGGATACCCTTGACTTGTTATGCGTTCAAAAGACGCTTCATTTACTTCTTCTTTCTTCAAAAGAGATACTTCAAGCATCTCCTTAGCTTTGTTATAAGTTATAGTAGCCATTTACCCTCCTTAAATTAAACACTCTTGACCTATTTGAATTGAAGGGATACCCAAGATTGGTTTATTTGTTACAACAATGAACCTATCTTTCAAGCCTTCTTTTACTTTTCCTTGCTCTTTTAGAGTTGTATACACGGCAGAAGTATCAAATGGTTTTGTTCTTATGTCTAAGATATGCAACCCTTCCCCAAGGTGCATTTTTAATTCTGAAATCAAAACACTAAGTTTTGTAAATGATGCTGTTTCAACACTAAGTTGAATTATAGGATAAGCAAGTATCTCTGAAAGAACTTGTTTTTGAATTTGAGTTAAACTTGCATCAATAGGCAAGTTTACTTTTTCTAGCTCGTAATATGGATTGATTAAGGATGCATCTAAAGAGTAACGCACTTCAGATTCGAGCATCCTTGTCATCGGTAAAACATCACTAGAGACTGTAGACAATGTCATCGGATAATCTAGCCAAATGTTCAAGTTACCGATAATCTCTTCATCTTTGAATTTAGAAATGTCCAAAGGTTTAGCTTTGACACTATCAATAAACCAAAGAGAGTTCCTTTTTAGAAACTTAAAAAGAGAGACTTCACGTGAATATTCATCACGGCTAAGAGGGGCTAATGTGCCTTCTAAAGTATAAAATTCACCGACGTGAACAGTATCGGGTACTGCCACATATATGATACCCTCCGTTAAAGTATCTTCTTGCCCAAAGCTCATAGTTAAAATCCTAGCTTGAGCAAAAGAAACATTCTCGCAAATTTCAACATTTGGTTTTAGAAATTTATCAGGTGACACCTTGTTGATAATGTAGGCTGAAACAGAAACGTGTCTCAACCTACCTTGTTCGACAAGTGAATTTAAAATATCTGTTTGTTTAACCACTTAGACCACCTTTGATTGCCATAACTACAAGCCTGTTTTCTAAACCAGCAGGTTTTAACCAACTATCAGGGTTTCCCCAAGAAGCCGTTTTGATACGCTTCTTACGTTTGGTGCTAGACACAAAAGCTTCAAGCATACTTATGATTGGTTTAGGAATACTAGACGGACTTGAAAATAGACCGTTTAATGCTTGCTGAATGTGAGACAAACCATTCGAATCAGTTTCATATAAATGAAAATAGGTTTCACCTTGAATATCGTAAGCACAAAGTACATAGATTTTAGGGACTTGACGACCACCAAGACTTGCATAATCGATTAAACGGCTCATACCTTGTCTATTATTGATTTCATGCATGGCTTTTTCGATTTCACTAATAGTGAGTTTATTTCCTCTTTTATATAACTCGTTAAAATTTACCATTTTAATTCCTTTCTAGTAGGTTACGATGCAGGTACTAACGTAAGTTCTTTAATCATATCAGCGTCGAAGACATAAAGTACATTGTTATTTTCAACTAATTGAAGTTTTCTACATTCATACCCATCACCCAACAACACTGAAGTCATATAATCTTCAGGTTTCCCAAGCAAACTTTTTAATCGTTGCAAGATTAAATGCTTTTTGTATTTAGGATTGAAGATATCTAACTCAGTGAAGTAAAAATCATCAGATACCCAAGTCTTGATTTGTTCTAAAGTCAGGTCTTCAGAGAATGTTAAACGTTCAAAATTAGCTAGGTTATATTGTAACGGGTTTTGAGTTAGTTTTCGTAACTCATCACCGTGCTCAAGCTCAAATGAAACACCATTTGAAAGCACTACTTTTAAATTTTCTTTCATATCAAATTAATGCCAAGAGCTTTGACCCTTGAAACTTACTCCCTTCAGAAATATAAAAATTAGTCTTCATGTGACGAACTAAATTGAATAGGTATGGAATACTGTTTACTGAGATAGTTCCAATAACTCCACCTTTATCTCCAGACTTAATTCCAACTGTAATATGGGTGATTTTTTCCATATTGGCTTTGACTGCGATATCTTCACCGTTTGAGACAGACTTGATTTTGGTTTTAAATAACCTATCTAAAGCATCTTTTACAACTGCAGTCATTCTAGACTCATCATCTAATATGATTTCAAAATAAGGGTAGCTTATTTCTTTTACGTTATTAGCCGTATCAGAGTCTTTTTTAGAGTTTTTCAGATAATCAGCAACTTTTTCATTACTCGGATACCCAACGTTTAGGGACTCAGTTTCGTCTGCTTCAAGGACTTCGATTTCATCAAGTGCATCTAATTCCATTCAGTAAACCTCCCATTACAAAATTTATTTTATTGTAACAAAAAATTAGTAAATTTTCAATAATACTTGCA
>OCAJ01000052.1_pt1 | contig 69341 bp, 51 predicted proteins | sample 1477121 | NCBI WGS metagenome assembly OCAJ01 (sample SAMEA2580289, study PRJEB22360) | human gut metagenome | biome: human gut; feature: human-associated habitat; material: faeces | place: Denmark | collected 2008/2010 | reverse complement strand
CAACCAGTAAAACAAACCACCGGCCGGCACTCCTCATGCCGAAAACCGAAAAAAATTAGTGACGAAACACGAAACACCGACTTGACTAAAAACATTTTGTGCCACACGCCGTCCATGAACACGTACGGATAATCCTGGACCAGCGGGCGCTCCCGCCATGCGTCGATATCCTCGTAGACGCGTTTGAGCTGCCGCCCAGGGTCTGCGAGGGCATGCGGTCGCCCCACAGGAGCCGGCTGACATCATCGACCTGGCGGGTGGAGACGCCGGCCAGGTACATGTCGATCAAGGCCTCCCCGGGCGCTCTCCTCGCTCCGACGGTATCGTTCGATCACGGCCGACTCGAACACCGCGCCCTTGAGTTTCGGCACCTTCAGGCTCATCCTGCCGGCCTTGACGGTCAGGTCCCGCTCGTAATGGCCGGCCCGGTACGCCTTCCTCTCCCCGCTGCGCTCGTATCTGGCGGCGCCAGTGATCTCATCGGCCTGAAGCGTCGGGCATCGCGTTCAACGTCTCCTCGACGCTCTTGCGGACCATCCGGTCCAGGGTGGCCTCCAACATGGCCTGGTCGACCTGTAGAATCTGCTGCGACATGGCTTCGTGCCCTCGTTTCCAATCCCGGTTTTCTAATGTCTGGCGACTGAAAATCGTACACAGGACACGGGCCATGCCCCTATCCCAAGCCCAAACCAAAGTGCGCAAAAATTCGGGCGTTATCACGCCTCAACCGCGAGATCAGACGACGCACGCGCGCGGTCGGCAGCTTCCCCGACGGGCGCAGCGCGCTCATGCTCATATGCGTGCGCGTGCGCTACGTGACCTCCAATGAGTGGTCGACGCGCCGCTACCTCGATATGTCAAGGCTCGGTGAGAACGTACCAGCAGCGAACTGATCACCGCCACAGGAACGGGCGAAGACCAAAGTGCGCAAAAACTCGGGCACTACCTATCAGCATATGTGGCGAAGGCCTTCGAGAAGGTAGAATCAGCTTTCCCGCTTACCTAAATGTATCTTCGTCTTCATTATGGACTCATTGAGGAAGCAGAATGGCCCCTGCCTAGAATTGGATGGCGATATTTATGTTCTTTTGTTTGCATCGGCGAAGGGGGATGTTCCCTACCGCACCAGCAGCAGCCACTTTCGCGTCACGGTAATCCGCTCAAGCACTAGGCACGCTACAACAGCCAGCGCCAACACCGTGACCGGATTAATGATGGCCAGCTTCATCACACCCGAGGAAAGGGCATCCGGCAGAACCGCACCTATGCACATTGCCACCAGAACATGACTCATGTATACACCAAACGACAACCGCGACAGCCAGTAACTTGCAGTTCGCAAGTGCGGCATATCGGCAAGCGGCCGCTCGGTCTTCAGCAATAGCCAGAACAAGGCAAACGCGAAGGCCGCTATCGGTAGGAACCCATCAGTGACCATGAAACTCTGCCGGGTTTGCGCATAGTCCACTGCGCACACGCCCCATAGGAGAGCAACGGACAGAAAGAACACAACAACTCGAATCTTCAACGAAGCGTTCACCAGTATCGGCACTGTACGCAGGCAGTACCCCAATAGCATGTAAGCAACCCCCAGAGCGCCCTTACCGACGAACCAGCCCAGTGACGATTCGCCAGAAATCTTTACTCCAAACCAACCAGCTATCAGTTGCATCGTCGGCAGCAGAAAAACCCACACCAACAGAAGCGACATAACCACATGCACCCACACGCGGCACCCTTTCGACACAACCGTGTGCAAAAACGATGCCAGAGGTGGAATGAATAGGTATATACCAATAATCATTTGCATATACCAGAAATAAGTCATGTATGGCTCGCCCCAAAAGGCAGCAGTCGAGAGCACCCCTCCTACCAGATCACGAAATGAGCCATCTGGCTGAATTGCATACTTTCCCGCGCTCAGAAGGAACGAAACAAATACCCACAGCTCAAACGCAACAACCATCGGCAACCAGTTATGCACAAAGAATCGTTTCAGTCGATCAGGTTCTGTGTAATCCCGATCAAGCATGAGATAACCCGAAAGTATCAGGAACAGCGGCACACCGACTTTCGACATTGATTCGAAGAAGATACGATATACCCACGCTGATTCAGACTGCGGCACTACATGCAATGCAACGACTGCAATAATCGCGAATGATCGAATTAGATCAAGAGATGCCCGTCGCGATACCTTACTGATAGGGGGGGTCATAATGTCACCTTTCAGAAACTAGGAGCTGCGGAATCAACGCTATAGTTCCCAATAGAACTTATATGGAACCGTTCCATACAGATTCCCCGCATAAGCAACAGTCATCCATGCAAAATAAATAAAGAAAATGATGTAAATTACTGTGCTTACAACAATTCTTGTATTTTTTTCTAGGCGAGAAATCGCCAATGGATAAAGAAGCAAAACGAATGGTACAAAATAGTACGAAACGCGGTAAATGATATTCATGCGGAAGACAAGCAATCTACAAATAAAACAGATTAACGACGAATAGATAATAAGACGCTCATCCTGAATACGATAAGCGAGTGAATCGTGTTGCGCAGATATTACCTCCCCCCCGCGATTCTTTCTCACCATAAGGAAATACGCCAAGAGCAATGCGCCCGCGCACAAGCAGACATCACCCAATGGCTGTCTGCTGAAGTACCCTTGTCCCTCAGCTGCAATGCTCCCAGATGACGTATACCGATCATAATTCGAAGTACCGGCGAATACACTGCCGTTCAAAAAAGTGAATAACTCACCGTAAAGCATAAACACAACTAACGTAACCAACAGAGACGGCAATAGTCGCACAGGATAGCGTGACGCAACATCAAAAACAATAATAATCAAACACAAAATGGCAGAACTATGGAATGTAGACGCCAGTACAACAAATACAGCGAATATTGCATACCGAGCTATATTAAGGTCACGCTTTTTAAGAAAATGGTACCCTACCAATACAATAGATACCGCCAAAGCCTGCCTTATCACATTATAATACATGTAATTGATACAATACAGCACAAATAGCAAAGTACTCATCACGACATCAACAGAATTCTCATATATAAACCATAAGAAAACTCCTATAGTAATTAATGATGTAACGAATATAAAGTATTGTACATTTGAAGAAAAAATAGACAGTAACTTGCAGTAGTATCTATATCCAACTTCGTATGTAATATTCAGCTCCGGTATTTGTTTCCACGAGGTCTCTGCGAGTATTCCGTACCAGCGCGCATAATGATGATCCAAATCAGTACCAATAGTATATTGGCGTAAACCTGCAACAAGCACTAAGCATATTCCGGCGAACATCAAATACACTTTTTTAAAGGTTCTATCAGATTTTGTTTTTCGGAAGAACCCAGCAACCCAGAGGAAAAGCACTTGGACAAAGTATACAATCATTGCTCGCCTTCATTTACCCAGCACTATGAACTATAAATATTTGATTTAAATCAAACTTTTATTACAACAGCTACATTATCATATGCATCATCCAGCAATTACGTCATACTCATTTCGATATTTTTCTCTTGACGAGTCCAAGAACTCTAGTACGCTCTTCAGCAGTCAGTGACACCTTTGCCGCACAACCGATATATGCCAGGGAATACACGACTCCCCATACAAGAAACATGATGATAGAGTTCACAGGAATCAGATATGTTCCCAACAAGCACACAGCAATAATCGCAAACGACATCAACAGCGTCGGCGCCATCTTGCGCCAGAAATAGACCATATCCAATCCGATACGCTTTTGATAATACCAATTCATAAACAAGCCAGTGCCCAACACAATGCTGGCCACATAACCAATAGCCGTAGCCCAATAGCCGCAAATCGGAATCAGTACTACAGATAAAACAATATCGAGCAAGGCAGTAAATACATACACGATGCTACGAGCTTTATGCTTATTTTTGGCACGTTGAATCTCAATACCCGTATTCTGTGTTAACGGGATCATGACTGGCAAAACCATAATCACGCTTAGCCAGTACGCATCCATGTTTGCTTTGCCGGCCCAAATCTGAACGAAGTATTGTCCTACGACAATAAACCCACCATACAAGAACCAGAACAAAACCATTTGGTAACGACCAACACGCGTCATCAGCTTAGTAAGCACCGTATTATCGTCATGCTCGGCCACAATTTTATTAATTACTGGTATAAATACGTTTGACATTGTGGTGCTCATTGCGAAGAAGATATTTCTAATCTGAACCGCGATTGAGAACGTGGCTACCACTGTGGAGCTGGCCATGGCGCCAAGTAGAAAATTGGGCACATTATTATTCACCAAATCAAAAATCTGGTTGAGGAAAATCCAGAAACTGAAAATCGCTACAGCCTTGAACAAGCTCCATTGCAACCCCGTAAATTTAAATCGCATACCCAGCTTGCGTACCGCATAAACGATGTTCATCAGCAACAAAATAGTTGAAATGGTCAAAGTCGCCAACGCAACACCAACTGCGCCCATGCCCAGCCAAAGCAACAACACTGCCAAAATAGGAGTGACCAGCGTAGTGACCAACTGGCGAGTTTGTTGATAGATGAACTGCTCCTTAGCCACAATATAGGAGTTGAACGGATTGGAAAACAGCTGCACAGCCACGCTAATCGTCATGATGACCAGGAGTTCACGTGCAAGAACTATCTCAGAAGAAGTCAATCCATTAGAAAATAGAGCATCTACATTCAACGTCAGGACCATGCCACCCACTAAACACAATGCGATGACCGCGACGTAGACCAGCAGGAACATACCATTGAGCCGACGAATGCCTTCAGCGGTGCCGTGCGCCTTCTCCTGCATATAGAAACGAACGTAACTGCCATAGAAACCCGCACTGAGCAACGTCAAAGCGAACACTACGCTGTTCGTCATCTGAAACACGCCATAATCACCCTGCCCGAGGAAATGCAAGAGCAGTGGCACATACAGCAGATTGACCAGGTTCTTCGCGATTACTGTCGCATAACCCAGGATTGCGCCCATTTTACGCTGGCTCATTAATATGTTCTTCTTTCACGCTTGGGAGACATGCAAGACTATTTCTGCATAATCTTTTTCAGTTGACCTTTAACGGTTTGCAGTACATCACGCGTTCGAGCAACTGGCCAATACACCCTGCCCTTTGCGTAAAACTCTTCGGACTCTTTCTGTCTGCCGTTCAACTTTGCTTGATCCCAATACCAATGCGAGAGACCATTGAGATACTGGTATTTCCATGGTTTCCTATAACCGGTAAAATGAAGTATCCGAATGTGTTCCAGGACAGGTTTAGCTACACGATTATCCAAGTCGAGCTGGTAGTTGAATTCCCGCCAGCTGCAATACTTGGTTTTACCGTCATATAGATGGTTAAGAATGTCCTGATCCGGATATGTAAGTCGGTCTTTAACGGTATTAATTTCTGCAATAAGCTGCGGCAGCGTACGTTCCTGTCGCAGCTGCTCAAGATTCAGCAGTAGCACTCCGGAGTTGAAATACTGGTGATCTTTCGGCAGACCAACCTTGTTCTTGATTCCAGCAACATAATCAGTATCCCATCCACGGTCTGGACAAGCTGCAAGACAATAGCCATCTAATTTCTGATGATAGAAACCAGCAAGATCTCCAAGCACAACGATGTCTGCGTCCAGCCACATGACTCTGTCTAATTGCGCTGGAAGTACGTATTGAGCAATGATGCGATAATACATCTCGACGCTGAATCGACCAGGCCATATGGGGAGCCCATCTAGTTGTGTCTCAAACACATCGATGACATGTAGGACCATGCCACAAGATTTGGCCCAATCACTCAGCCCAGCACATGTATCAGCATCGAGTGTGTGATTGAGAAGGTATATCTCTACATCTTCATCCGTTCGAGACTTTAGAGAGCGTAACATCACCTGCACATGAGGTAGATACGCTTGATTAACGCTTATAAGAACATTGATCATGTCGTCATCCCCTAGCGATTTAGACTATTCCGGAGATACGTGAGAGACCGATCCCGAATCTCTCCCATACGATCATCCACTGAAGAGTAATCAATTTCATCAGTAAAAGATGCCCATGACTCATCGGAAAGCGTTGCCAGCTGAGCTTCCAATCCAAGTGAAGCTAGATAATTACGAACTCGACCTCCCATCTTAGATGTGCTTCCGTTCATTCTGTCCAAAGCAATGAACTTCTTATGGAAAATGGAAGAGAATACCACTGCGTGGAAAGAATCAGTGATAATAAGTTCCGCATCACGAATGAGACTAATAAAGTCAAACGCATCGGCATCGTAATTCTGGATATCACCAAAGCCTCGGTCACACGAACGGAATGAGTTACCAGAAACATGTGGGAAAGTCAGCAAATCGAGGCCCGCCTGTCGAGCTGTCTCAGCTGCTCTATCACGTTGGGCTCGGCTATCGCCCAACAAATAACACAGCGCATAACCATCATGCTGCTGAGGACGGCAAGACTGTTCCCACTCATTACGAGAAAGCAATAAAGTGGGATCAGCAGCACAGAATACTTCCCGATTAGGCATCAGCGTATGGAGATCTTTCGCTACGCTGGCTTCTCTAACTGAAATCGCATCAAGTCGATCCAAATACTGCTGATATTTGTCAAACCAGCCCGCAGGAATACTGCCTACTCCTAAACTGGGTGCGAACGCAACTTTTAATTTATTGGATGGAGCAAACCCCAAAGCACTGATCTGAGGATCCACTCCTGCATTCCAAATCACGTCACTTCCGCATACGAACGCATCGTATGACGCGCCGGCAGCAGCAATAGAATGCTCATCATATACGACATCGGAATGAGGAACACTACGTTCAAAGGAACGAAAAGCATTCTCCCGCTTGCGCAGCTGCTCTCGAACTGGGTAATTCGACACAACGGTGGATGCTTCTTTTAATGCATGCTTAACAGTAGCTCCTACTGCTTTCACTCGAACCGCAGGATTCTTTGACCGCATTCTCGACTTACGGGACATGCTTCCATCGAGATCTCTAACAAATCGAATCTGTTCACCGTAAAACCCCAGCGATTGTAGGGCACGCGGCAGGGCATAAGACTGAAGTTGGCCACCATAATTCCCGTTCTGGTAGTACAACGAAACAATTCCGATCTTTTCCATAGTCATCTCCTCTCAATCCGTACGGCTAATTGTTTGGACGCGCAACGGGGATAGGGGTCTCAATAGTCCCTTTATCATTGATTTTTCGCGCTGGGGTACCTGCCCAGGTTGTATTACTCTCGTCAATTGATTTTATGACTAAAGCATTTGCACCAATTCGAACATGATCAGCAACGTTAATGTCACCAAGCACTTTCGAGTCAAGCATTAATTCCACATGATTCCCTATAGTCGGGCACCCATCATGAGCTTGTGCAATGACCACGCCGCTGGAAAGACTGCAGTAGTCGCCAACTTTTGAGGCGGGATTCACTATGATGCGTTCGGCATGCCATATCACAAGCCCCTTTCCGAACACATTAATAGGGACTTCAGAGCAATATAACGTCGATATACTCCGCAAACGGAGTAAGTGGTAATAGTACATAACTTTGTGCCAAAGAGTCTGCCTAACATTATGGTGATATTCGCACTTACGCAAATGGAGTTTCAGCTTGACTATCCTACCGCCAAATAAGCGGGCAATAGGATTATGCGCGGGGGGCTGAACCCGTTGATCCTCGTTAATATATTCCACAAGATCCTGCTTGTTTTCAATCATTCCATCACTCTCCTTTCGGAACTGTCAGCAGCCAGAGATACGTCTGACAACCGTCTGATAAAAAGCAATAGCAATAAAATGCTTTTCCAGAGCCAAACGGCAAGGCAGACCTTGACGCTGTTTTTCCGAATCAATGTACGGGTTTTCACGCCAACGGGGGAATCGGGACTCAACCCATGCCCAAAGCTTACGTACATTTGCCATGGCCTTTAAACCATTACGGAATTGTGCACGAGTCTCATAATTCAAAATATGATTAACAGCCTGCCATTCAATTTCATCATGGTAAGTTGCTAATTCCGCATCGGTCAGCACCTCTAAGATGTGATCAAACGAGCGCAATATACTCATTCTGGATCGGCCATCACTCTTGTGCAAAACACTATCCGGCTGTTGAACATACTGATATATAACAAATGGCGCATGATCTATGCTGTTCGCCCTAATCGCCATCGGCAATACGGTAGCCAGGTCCTCTCCAACGCAGACTTCACCCGTCCGAAAAAGTCCACCTTGCTCTAGCAGAAAACTCTTCCGGAAGAATTGCAACCACAACTCAGCACAGGAACTGATATACCTTTTGCGCTCGGTATTCCTTCCAAATCCGAATGACTGGCCAAGACTTTGACCATCAACTGACACTCTCTGAGCATCGAAGGAGACAATATCAGAAGAGCTCTTCTCAAGTATGTCTAAAGTCCGGTTCAAGTTGTCCCATACGACGCGGTCATCGCTGTCAAGAAAGCCCACATATAGCCCGCTAGCTGCATTGACGCCAATCTCCCTGGCACCATTTTGGCCGGAATTACGCTCATGCATTACGGTAACGGGAACCTGACACCGCAATTCATCGAGCATCGCTGCCGTTTCTGAATTGGATCCATCGTCCACAATAATGAGCTCGAGCCGATCAGAGTCATTCTGGATGAATGGAGCAACGCATTTGGAGAAAAGCTCCGAATCCGTGTTATACACAGGCATAACAATGGATAATATGGGTGTCGCATTCATCACTAGACCTCTTCATCCGAAAAAACTGTATATAGCGACTTGTCTGGATGAGACACGAAATAGTTACCTAGTACCACGAATAATATTAGATATAACCAAAGTGCAACAGTACGTTCTGCTCTAATAATAATCAAGCAAATGAAAATCCATGGCAGAACTGCTGCAAGGAAATATCTCTTCGAACGAATTAATTTTTGAACAGAGTAAAAAATTATATAGAAAAATAGGCCTAATCCGACCACACCGAAATCAACAAGAAAATCTGTTATGGTACCGTGCGTGGTTACAGAGGAATCTCCGGATAAACCTAAATCTTTTGTAAGGAAGTAATTAAGTATGTAGCCATATGTCATTGCCGTAATGCGGTTGGATATACCAATGACACCTATTATGCCTAGCATAACTACTGCCGCATGCTTGCTGTAATTATGCGTTGCTGGCGTTAGCAAAAACGCCAGCCCCATGAGCGCAATGGGGGGAATGGCGGTCTGGAATGTAAACGAATTCTCACTTGCTAGCAATACGCAAAAGGGCAAAGAGGCGACCGCCAACGTAACAAGTGATATCCTTGGCGCAGCAACAACATCTTGCCCTCCATAAAACAATTTCTTGATTGTGTATGATTCACTCGTCATGCTATCGACCCATCGCCATCAACTGCTCGTAATACCGCATCAGCTGTTCAGCATTGGCTGAGGCAGAATAGCCACGAGCGGACAGCACTTCAGGATTACTAGTTAAACGTCCGCCATTCATGGCCTGTTCTAGAGCGGTAACCCATTGCGAAATATCCGCTGTTCGATCAACAAATAGACCGGTCTGCGTGATGTCGGACTCGTGCGGCACGTCGGTGGAATACACGCAAGGTAGACCACTGGCCTGCGCCTCCACACAGGATACCGGTAGACCCTCATACAGCGATGGCATGAAGAACACGTCCAGCATGGAATACAACCTGTTGATATCTTCACGTACACCAAGCAGCAGCACCGAGCTGGTCACGCCCTCGTCATGTATCGCTTGTTCCAGTTCAGCACGATCAGTTCCGTCTCCAATGAATACCAACTTGGCATCGGGCCGTTTGCGCAAAAATTGCGCAAACACCTTCACAGCAAACGGATAATTCTTCTGCTTGACCATGCGACCCACACAACCAATTACAGGAGCATCCGTCGGAATGCCGTACTCGGCACGCAATCCACTGTTTATACCAGTATCATAGGCAAACTGCTCAATCGGAATTCCGTTGCGAATCACGGTAAATGGCTTGCTTCCGAATAAGAATTTACCTGCATCTTCAGAGCAGGCCAGTCTATCCGTGGCATACATCTTGCCGATGGCATTTAACGGCGCATTACGCAATCGGTGCAAGAATTGATCCGAGCTATTGTTCAGATGGCTATGCAAAATTCTGTGCTTCACTCCGGCATGTTTCGCGTCACGTAAAACGCAGAACGCCGAATTCGGCATTTGGCAATGCACGATGTCATACTCTGCTCCGTGCTGTTCGAAGAAAGCATCTACTTCCCTAACAAACCGGGATAAACCTCTGCTGGCATAATTAACGAGATACACATGAGAGCCTTTCCTCTGCAGTTCCTCGTCATAGGTCTTATCATGCATCAGCACACCATCGACACTCGAGTGGTGCAAGTAATCAAAATGCACACGACCCTCATCATGGTAAAGATCCATGTTGTAAACAAAACGCGCAACTCCGGCTGCACGATTCAAAGAGGGAACCACCTGTAATACCCGAATCGGCTCAGACATTATTGAATGCCTTCTCTACTGAATCACCGTAATAATGTCTGATGCCTTGAAACGATGAGACACACAGGTTTTAACTTCATCAGGAAAATGCCCAACTGCAACGTACATCACCATGTTCTCGCTGTCTGGAATGTTCAGCAATTTCCTAGTTGCTTCTTCGGCACCTTCCTTCATCATGGTGTTTAGAGGGCATGCGGCTAGTCCCTCTCGTTCCAGGGATAGAAGCAAAGACATACCGAAAAGCCCGCCATCTGTGAATCCCTCGTTACGCTCCTGTGGTGCCATAAAAACAGCATTATCCGCAGTGATTAGGAGCAGTGCAGGAGGCTCCTTGTATCCGTTGAAGCCACCCTGATACGCCAACGCTTTCCCAATAGTCTCCGGATTAAGAATAATGTGCAGACGAGCAGGCTGTCGGTTGCACACCGTGGGAGTTCGCATCGCCAATTGAACTGCAGGAAGCAATTCTTCATAGGTCACCGGCTGATCAGCATATTCTCGGATGGAATGACGGTTCTCTGACAATTCCTTGAACGGGAGGTTAGCATTGTTCTGCTTCGAGTCACGCGAAATTACAATGCTGCCACCCAAATTAGATTGTTCGGTCTGAATCTCATGCCATGTTTCTTCGGAAAAAAGATCCTTTACATATTGCAAAGCTTCTTCATGACCTTCATGACGTACGACATACTCATGTAAAGCAGCTAGAGCACAGTGGTAGCTCTGGCTAGAGCGGTAGTCAGGAACAGCAGCACGATACATTTTCATCTCTTTGGCGAGCGAAGCAAGAGGACGTTTGCCAAATCCATAACGAAAATGCATATGGCTCAGACCTTTTTCAATCTGATGCGCAAAGAAAATCATACGAGCCTGTACCTGTTCAGCACCCTTTGATGACGGCTTTGAATAGGTTCTCTCGAATCGTCTCGCCTGTTTTAGTGCTGCGCGGCGCAATGCTGGATAGCCATTAGCAAAAGCTCGGTACGCAGTTAATATTTTTACTGGCGCGTGCTCTTTTAAAAAGTTTTTGATAGTCGGATTCATAATCATCCTTCCCTGTCTTCTCAGTCGTGGATTGCGGTATTGATAAAGGCGAGGGCTTCCCCACGTTTGATTTCAAATACCTGATGCACGTGTTGGTAATCGATCGGATTATCGACCACGCTCAAATCTCGATAGTCCTGCAGGTACTGGCCGGTTTCACCGGTCATTTCCAGCAGATTCATGATGCGACCGCTGAAACGGCCAGGACTAATCGAAACGAATTTCTTCGATAGGTTCATCGAAAATGCAGTGCCATGGAACGAGTCGGTGACCACATATTCGGCGCTCATGAACAACGAAACAAACTGTTCCACTGTGGGGCACACAATGGTGTGCACGCCGGCACGGCGCTCGTTCACGCCATACGCAATGCGGTAGAGAGGCAGGCCAAGTTTCTCAGACAAGCGCTTGGCATACTCATCGAATTCATGATTCTGATTAAGCTGGTAAATCAGAATGAACGGCTCTTTCGGCACATCGTCGCTGTGCAGCTCAGCCCAATCATCCTGTGTGAGCATCAGCGTCGGATCGATTACAGGAACTGCGCCATGCACACCGATGGAATCCAGTAGATCAGCCGCTTCAGCTTCTCGCACGGAGATATGTGAGTACTTCAACAGCTCCTCACGCATCGGTTCAATCTCCCAATCGTCGAGCTTAGACTTGCCGATGCTGGCAGCGTATGCGATGCGCTTCGCGCCTTCCGGCGCAAATGTCAAGTAGAATGCCTTTTCAAATCCCTTGTTCCACAAGCTGTTCCACACCTGATCGCTACCGGTGCAGTAGATATCCGCTTCGGGGGGATCCTGTTCCAGCTTGTCAATGGAATAGTACGGGCGCGGGGTCAGGTTCAGCTTGCTGTGACGGAACGCATTCAGAGGAGCCGCGCGTCGCTTGACCATGCGGCTCACCGGGATACGCGCCAACGCCTTGACGCCAGGAATCTTAAAGATGGGCATTTTCTTGGCCACCTGACCGTTCAATGCGCGATCGGTCTCGTTAGCCGGAATGGCATCCGCACGGTAATAATCCACGATGGTCGGGGATGCTCCCACGCTAGCAAGCACTTTCTGCGTGGCATAGGTCTGCAAACAAGAGCCATAGTTCGGGGAATTATGCAGAGTTACGACTGCAACAGTCGGATTGCTGTTATCGGGGGCCGTCATTGTTTGGCTCCTTTTCTCAAAAGATGTGCATAGATGAATGAACGTACCGAATTGGGGACCAAACACACCGCCACATGAGGCACGGTGGAGACCAAGAACTCACCAAAGGTGAAATATCCACGTTTCAACTGTGCGGTTTTGAATTTCCAAATATGTGGCAAATATGCGGGGCCACCACGGCGCCCGTAAAAATCGGCGCTCACACGCATGGCGACCAGAGGATGGTTAACATTCCATGCCTTGCACCCGATAGCAAGCATCCGGTTGAACAAATCCCAATCTTCGAAATATAAGAATTCACTGCTATAGTTTCCTGCTTCTATAGCCTTACTCTTCTTGAACACCATTGATGGATGCCGGAAAGGATTGCGCTTTTTTGAATATGTATTGATCTCGCGCGAAGAGACCGGAAGAGTGGAAGTTGCTACAGGATGCTCGTAATCATCCACGAACTCCACAATCTGCGAACCAACCATATCTAAATTCTGCTCATGCATCAGCGTGAGTTGCTCTTTCATGCGTGTTGGGAACGCATAGTCATCAGAATCCATACGAGCAATGATTTCGTTACGGCACGCAGGTACTCCACGCTCCAATGCATAACCGAGACCATGATTCTCAGGATAGGCAACAATAGTGAAAAGCTCAGGGCGAGCAGAAGAAAAACTATCAATTGTCTCATTGAGTTCGCTAGTAAGCGGCCCATCCTCTACCAGCACAATTTCTTCCGGGGATATGCTCTGGTTCAGCATACTCAATAAGGCTTCTTCGAGATAGGAAGGATTCTCTTTCTCATAAACGCTCATAAGAACACTGTATGGAGGGAATTGCGCCGCTGCGTCATACGCATCAACTGTAGAATTAGAGTTGTTTGAAAGAGTATCTGTGCTCATCGACGACCTCCGACAGAGCAGTCCATACCGGTCAGCTGCCCAGACATACAAGTACCTTTCCCTTCCCGATTCCTCGCTCAGGCCAACGCTTGAATCACTATACAGCGACGGGAGTACCCCTTCTTGCCTGCTACTGGTTTCCGTCGTTTTAATTCACATTTCAGCAGACCGATAGAAGGCAAACCACACGTCACCATGATTCAACCGAACCGCAGCAAACAATGAATCTCATAAAAATTGAATCTAATTTTTATTCTTGGCTTGTATCAAGCTAAAATCAACAATCAAACTGTGTAAGCATACTGCCGCGTAATTTGAGGGCGCACTGGGGCTTCCTCCACACGGTAGTGCTTGCGCATGCTGGTCAGGATGGTGCGCAGCGCCTTGTTCGTCTGCTCTGCTACGGTACGGAACTTTGCGTATTCCTTGCCGTGCGGATCTTCAATATCCTCAGGCTCAGGGAGCATAGGCCGAATAATGGACGAGGAGTTGATCACTGACTGCAAGCGTTCCTGAATGGTCAAGCCCTTGACCAGTCCATTGCGTGCGCAGTACTCGCACATGTTTGCGAAGTCACCCAATAGGAACGTGTATTTCACAGCAGTGGGAGCCAACGTGACGATGTCTTTGCGCTGATCCTTTTCAAAGCACAGGATCAGATCAGCGGACTCGGCCATCGGCTGCGTCAGACGCCGAGAGCGGAACCCACTCGGTTCGATGCCTACACTTTCCATGAGCAGGGCGCTGTTGGGATCAATCTGGTGCATGGGCAAACCATGCGTGCCCGCACTGGAAACCTGCACTGTGGTACCGGAAAGATAACGGGTGAGTAGCAGCTCGCCCATGGGAGAACGACAAATATTGCCGGTGCAGACGAACATAATGTGCATGGGCTCAGTCCTTCTTCGTACTTACAACGCTACCTTGCGGGCCTGCGTACAAACCACTAGCACACCATTCTAGTCCGATACACCGGACTGCGGCCAATCCGTGTCCGCCCACCATCACTTCATCTTCACAGAATGCTAATGGGAAATTCGTTTTTTGAGCGATTTTGCTATAGGGGGGGGGGCGGACTCATGGTAGAGTGTGCAACAGAGATGAAATTAACATGATTTCCTTGCAGTTTCAGGAAATACCTTAGGGGGGAAGAAGTTCACGTACTATGTCGAGAGTCAGCACCACGGCATTCAGCAACGGCTCAAATATGAACAACGCTACAGCAGAGACTGAGACACTGCACCGAGTGCAAATCAGCCGGGTTCAGGCATCACATACGGATTCTCACATTGCGGACGCAACTCCTGATACGGCTGCCCCGACATTTTTTGACGGCACTTACTTCTCGTCTTCTCCGGATGGCACCGTTACTCATAACGATGCTGGCGATAGGCCTCATCTCACCGAATATTCAGTGCCCAAATGGCGTTATCTGTACAATACGACAATGGTGATTCTGGATCTGCTGATGACCATCATCGCCACCTGCATCGTATTCGCGTGCAATCCAGGAGCATATGCCAATGTACAGAACATGGGGACGGCCGATTATGGTGTACTCAGTTTCCTGAGCTTAGCCTGCATCTCCTGGCTCATCAGTCTCTATGCAGCTCGAAGCTACGAACGCCACACTATGGGCGAGGGATACGGACTATATGCCAAGCTGCTTAATGCGGCCTTTATCGACTTCATTATGCTCTGCACATTGGGCTACTTGTTCCATCTGAATGTGCCGCGTTCCCTGAATGTGTTTATTCCTATCCTTTCTCTCATCCTCGTTATCGTTGAACGCTGGCTGATGCGTCGCGCGCTTCACCGTAATCGAGCAAAAGGCGAGTTCAACTACCCCACTATTATCATTGGCTCTCCGGAGGGCATCCGTAAAACGCTAAAGCAGCTCAAAGCATGCCTCAGCCTGGGGTATGCACCCATCGCGGTCTGCCCTGTTGCCTCTGTGTGTGATTCGGATGACCCGAATGCTGCTCAGCATCTTGTATCGGTTCCGTTTATTCCTGCCAATGATGAAGAAGCGCGGCTCAAGGTGTTGGCGTTGAACTCCCATTTGCCTCAGACCGCCAAGCGGATGAAGGTTCGCACTATTCTGATCACTGATGTGCTGACGCATGATTCCGAGACCATGCGTACGCTTTCGCTCGCCGTTGAATCTATGGGCATCGAGCTGGCTCTTACTGCTTCTGTTGCGGATCTGAGTGGCGCAAATCTGCAGCTACGCAATGACCCCTCTATGCCGATTTTGACAGCTCGGCTTGCGCAGTATTCTCTGCCGACTCGCATCTTTAAGCGTGTGTGCGATATCGTTCTCTCCCTGGTGGCAATCATTCTGAGTTCGCCCATCATGCTATGGGCTGCATATAAGGTTAAGCGAGAAGACGGTGGCCCTGTGTTCTACTCGCAGACGCGTATCGGTATCTACGGCAAGCCGTTCACCATGTACAAGTTCCGTTCCATGCGAATGAACGCCGATAAGATGGACGCTGAAGTGGCTGCCGCGGCTGGCGTGGAACTAGGCGCGACCTTCAAGGTCAAGGACGATCCGCGTGTTACTAAAATTGGTAAGTTCATCCGCAAGACTTCCATTGACGAGGTTCCTCAGTTCTTCAATGTGCTGAAGGGCGATATGTCTATGGTGGGTCCGCGTCCACAGCGTCAATATGAAGTTGACCAGTATTCGCCGCTGTATTCCACCCGTTTGCTGGTCAAGCCGGGTATCACCGGCCCTTGGCAGATCTCCGGACGTAATGATTTGTCTCAGGAACAGTCTGAGTATGCGGATGTGTCGTATATCCAGAATTGGTCTATTACGGGGGATATCGCGATTCTGCTGAAGACAGTGGGCGCAGTATTTAATGGGACTGGCATGTAGTTCTGCAATGCAGAGAGGGCGTCAGCTTTTTGCTGACGCCCTCTTGTTTTTGGTCTCTCTCCTCAGGCAGCCGCCTTGTGGCTGACAGCTCCCTTGTCAGAGGAAGCTTTTTTTACTGCTTATTTATGGAGCAGGCAGCAGTGTCGGTGGTAACACCGGAATCAATCCAGCCCATTGGAGTTTGGTCGATAGTGAGGTCGGAGACAGCCTTGGTGGATGTGGTCACGTCGAAGGAATAGGTGACGGATTCGCCAGGCGCTATCGTGGCGATGCTCGCATACACGGTTTTACCATTCAGTGTTTCTTGACGGCTCTCCGTCACTGAACCACCACTGGTCTTAAGATTTGAGATGGAGCCGCCGGCAGGCGCATAAATCAGAGTTTTTTCCACACCTTGTCCGCCGGAGCCAAGAATATAGCTCGTTAGAGCACCAATCTGACTGCTCTCCAGTGTATTCGTCATCGTGTATTCCACATGATAGGTCTGGGAACCATCATTATCACAGGTGGAGCGAGTTACCTTCGAGGTGCGATGAATATACCATCCCATCTTTGACGGATTCTGTTCAGTTACATACACTCCCACCTGCGGGTTTTCCTCGCTGCTTGGCGTCTGCGCGGTGAAGCCTGCATCGCTGATGGACTTCTCGGCCGTTTCGTCAAAGGCATACATGGAGAAGTGGCGGCCTTCGGCCATGCTGCCCATCGCCTGTGCCACCTTGGTAAGCTCCGTCAAATCCAAGTTGGAGAACATGCTGCCGACAGTCTGCTCAGCTACCTGAGCGAAGTAAGCGTCGGTCTCGGCGATTGGATAATCGACATATACCTTGTTCAACAAGAACTTGGCGGTGTTATCTCCAGTGAGCACACGATCATCGGAAAGGGTGATGTTGCCGTTAATCTTCACCAGCTCTTGCAGGAACACTGGATCGACCATAAGCACACCATCCAGCTGGGTACCACTCCCCCACGGCGTGCGCTGCCAAATCGCGCGCATACCTTCGGCACTGCGTGAAGTATCAGGGTATACGGCCAAATCTCGCACATCGAATGACATGTTCAATGGTCCCCACTGCCGGAAGATGCGCTGCTCGTCTTCCGTAGGATCACCAGCACCATATGGGATATATTCACTATTTGAGCGGAAATCACCGATACTGATCTTGCCGTTGTCGGTAGTTACCACACCCACAGAACCAATCAGGCCACCGGACGAACGCTCCTCCGAAGTAGTCATAGCCATCAACGCATACGTGCGCGATCTCGTTCGCGGCCACGGTCTCGGTCTTTGCCTGGCTGATCTGCTGGCTCACCGTATCGAGGTTGTCGAGGTTACCGAGGTCGGTCACACCGCCCAGCAGCTGCATCGCCTGTTCCTCATGCGCCTTGACCTGCTTGGCCTCTGAATACAGCTTCAAACCGAAGAATCCGCCTACGCCCAGCAGCACTACGAGCAACGCCAAAATCGACACCACCCACGGCCAGATGCGGTGCCTTCTGCGTGGAATACTTGCTGCGTGACCTGCCCTATGAACTCTCATGCTAACTCCCAAAACTAATCTTATTGACTTGTAACCTCTTGCAATAACCAACCGCCCATTATGTGCCCCGGTCTTATGCACAGAGCATGTTCGCGTCCTGCTTCTGCACATATTCCGAACCTACTAGACCACCCCTAGGTATAGCGTGTTGGGGTGCTTTGAGAGGCTGCTCGGCCAAGCACGCAAAAACGACGGTCGCCGAATATACCGAATACGCATTGATATGCGAGGCGCATATATCACTGAACGGATACGCCACCGACACCGCCAAGACAACAGGCCGGGCAACAGAAGTGGAGTGGCGCGTGACTGGAGCTCAGGGAATCAAGGATCGTCGCGGCGAATTGCAGCGGGTACTGAGCCGTGAGGAATCATACGTGGACGGTAAACTGAGCCGCGCGGCATTTATTTCCATCGCGATATTGACCTTCATCACCTTCGTGGGCAACTTCACGCAGTTGCAGCTGAGTTCCGCGCTGCCGATTATCGTTTCCGATTTCCACATCTCCGTGACCACCGGGCAGTGGCTCACCTCCGTGTTCCAGCTGGTCATGGGCGTGATGGTGCCGCTAACCGCGTTTCTGACCCGGCGCTTCTCCACCCGCCAGATCGTCATCTGCTCGATGGCGGTGTTCACACTCGGCTCCGTGCTGGCATGGTTGGGGCCAAACTTCGTATGGGTGCTGGTCGGGCGCGTGCTCGAAGCTGCCGGCACAGGCGTGATGTGGCCGGTGCTGCAAATCACCGTGTTCTCCATTTACCCGCTGTCTCGCCGCGGGTTTGCCATGGGCACGGTGGGCATGGCCATGAGCGTGGCACCAGCCATCGGCCCCACCTTGGGCGGCTGGCAGACCGATGCCAACGGCTGGCGCTCGATCTTCCTGACCATGACCATCATTGGCGTAATCTCGCTGCTGGCGGCCATGTTCGGACTGCATAATTTCGGTTCACACGACCCTTCGGCCCGCGCGGACTTCTTCTCGGCATGCCTGTCGGTGATCGGCTTTGGCGGGCTTATGTTCGGCTTCACCAATTCAGAGACCTATGGATTCGCGGCACCGGTCACGTGGGGGCCGATGGTTGTGGGACTGGTCGGCATCGTGTGGTTTGTGATGCGCAACCTGCGCGCTGGCAAGCGGTATCGCGAGGCCGTAGCCAAGGACGAGTCGGCACTCCCCCAGCCGCCGCTGCTGGACTTGGAAGTGCTGAAGAACCGTTCGTTCACCGTCGGCACCATTACCGCGTCGCTGGCATTTTTCGCCTTCAGTTCGATTTTGGTCATCATGCCGCTCTACATCCAGACTGACCGCGGCTATTCGGCCACGATGAGCGGTCTGATCATGCTGCCGGGCGCTATCGGCCAGTGCGTCTCCCAGTTCTTCGGCGGCCGCGCGATGGATCGGTTCGGCGCGCGCCCGGTGGCTTTGTTCGGTTCGATTGTGTTGACCCTTGGCACCTTGGGCATGTCGCTGGTGGCGATGGATACGTGGATCTGGTGGGTATCGATCTGCCAGTTCATCCGTCAGATCGGCATGGGTTTCCTGCTGATGCCGATTACCACGTGGTCCCTGAATTGCCTGAACGGGCCGAGCGAAGTGTCCGCCGGATCATCGGTGACGAATACCGCGCGTCAGATTGCGGGCGCTGTGGGCGCACCCGTGTTGGTGATTCTGATGGAAACGTTTGCCGCTTTGCATAAGCAGGGCGGCGCCTCCGCCGTCGCCGCTTCGATTTTCGGCATTCAATGGGCGCTGCGAATCTCCGCAATAATCTGTCTGGCAATGGTGTTGATGGTGTTCTTCGGCGTCAAGGGCGACGGTGCCGGTCGTACGCGAGACATTATTTCCTTGCGTGCGCTGCGCGAACGGCGTGCGCGGCGTATGGCTGCGAACTGACGGCAGATTCAACCATTCTCAACATAATAAGAAACCCCGGTTCCAACACCGGGGCTTCTTATTATGTTGTGCTATCGCAGGATTTCAGCTGGAGTCTATTACGCCCTGCCCATCAGCGTCAGGACAATCAGCAGCACGTTGAGCGCCACAATCAGTGCCACCACAATCATAAAAATCACGTGCTTGACGGTTCCATCAGCCCACTTGCCCATGAGTTCCTTGTCATGCGTGTATCGCATCAGCGGAATCACGGCGAACGGGATGCCGATGGAAAGCACCACCTGGCCGATGACCAGCGCCTGAGTCGGGTCCTTGGCGAACCACAACACAATCAGAGCCGGCACCAGCGTGACCACGCGGCAGGCCCACATCGGGGCGTTAACGTGCAGCAGACCGTGCATGATTTCCGAGCCGGCATACGTGCCGACCGACGTGGAGCTCAGCGACGAAGCCAGCAGGCCGATGGAGAAGATCGTGCCGATCACCGGGCCAAGCACCTGCGTGATCGCCCGTTGTGCGCCGTCGATGGAGTCCGTGCCAGACATGCCGTGCAGCGAGTTGGCGGCGAGCACCAGCATCGCCAGATTCACGGTGCCGGCCAGCAACAGCGCCCAGGCCACATCGATTTTCGAGCCTCTCAGCTGCGTTTTGATTGACGGCTTTTCGCCGCCTGCGTAATGGTCGTTCACCAGCGTGGAGTGCAGGTAGATGGCGTGCGGCATCACGGTGGCGCCCAGAATCGAGGCGGCCATCAACACCGAGTCGGCGCCTTGGAAGCGTGGAATCATGCCTTTGACCACTTCGCCGGGGTTCGGCGGGGCTACGAACAGACCCGCGATGAAGCCGAATGTGATAATCAGCAGCATCACGATGATGATGCGCTCGAATGTGGTCTGTGTCTTGCCGCCTTGGAACCACAGCATCACCGTGGAGATTGCGCCGATCACCAGACCGCCGATGAACAGCGGCAATCCGAACAGCAGGTTCAGGGCGATGGCGCCGCCGATCACCTCGGCCAGATCGGTGGCGATGGCGATGACTTCAGCCTGCATGAAGAACATGAAGCGGCCAGCATCGCTCATACGCTCACCCAGCAGTTCCGGCAGGGATTTGTTGGTCACGATGCCGAGTTTTGCGGACTGATACTGGATGAGCACGCTCATGGCGTTGGCGAGCACCAGCACCCACACCAACAGGTAGCCGTATCGCGCGCCGGAGGTGATGTTGGCCGCCACGTTGCCAGGATCGACGTAAGCCACGGCCGCCACGAACGCGGGGCCGAGGATGCTGGCCAGCGCATGGTCATGCGGCTTTTTCTTGTTGTTCGCCCCTGCTCCGGTCCCGGTTCCGACTCCAGCAAGCTGGCGTTCCTTCTCGATTTCCGGTGTTTCCTGTTCGATGTCTGTCACAGCGTTCGTCATAGTGGTTGCCGCAGTGACATCTGCCGCGGTGTGTGTTACCGCCATATCGTTTGTACCTGTTCCCTTCATACCGCGCACAGTTATAGCGCAGGCATGTTTCCCGAGTCAACAAACAGACAATCTGCGGACGATTGATGGATGACCGGCGGACTGGCAGCTGGCATCTCCCGCCATCTCGCTCATGAAATGTGAAAAACCGCCGAAAACTCGCTCATGAAATGTGCCAGACGGCAGAAAACTCGCTCATGAAAGTGTAAAATCATTGCTATAGCAGTAATTCGGAAAGGGGCTCCTCATGTATCTCAAACGCAAAGCCGATGCCTATCTCAATGCATGGAAATCCGACCCGAATCGCTCCCCGCTAATCATCAAGGGCCCTCGTCAAGTAGGCAAGACAGAGACTATCGATTACTTTGCCGCACACAACTACCGTTCGGTAGTGGAAATCAACTTCGTTGAGGAACCGAAATATCGCGCAATCACTGCGGACGGTTATGGCGCGGATACCATCGTCCGCAATATTTCCCTGATCGACCCAGCTAAAAAGTTCATTCCGGGCGATACGCTCATCTTTTTCGACGAAATCCAGGCCCATCCTGATATCGTCACTGCACTGAAGTTCTTTAAAATCGACGGCAAATATGATGTGATTTGCAGCGGTTCAATGCTGGGCATCAGCTATAAGCAAATCGAAAGCAATAGCGTGGGATATAAGACCGACTACGAAATGCGATCGTTGGACTTCGAGGAATTTCTGTGGGCTCGCGGATACGATGAGGCCGTCATCGAAAGCATGTTCACCCACCTGTGTGATGCTACGCCATTCTCTGAAGTGGAAATGAACGTCTTCTCCACGGCATTTATGGATTACTGCGTGCTTGGCGGCATGCCTGCGGTTGTCGCCTCCCATATACGCACTGGCACGTTCGAGGGAACACTGCAATTGCAGCGCCAGCTTATTTTGGACTACCAGGAGGATATCCGCAAATACGCGCAAGGACTCGATCAGGCACGAATTCTCAACGTGTTCAACCATATTCCCGTGCAACTCGCCAAGGAAAACAAGAAGTTCCAAATCAGCAAGGTTGCCAGCGGAGCGCGTTTCAAAGACTATCGAGGATGCGTGGAATGGCTTGAAACCTCGGGAATGGTGAATATCTGCCGATGTATGTCCTATCCTGAACTGCCGTTGAAAGGCAATTATGACGAAAACAAGTTCAAGATATATTTCGGCGATACCGGTCTGTTCGTAGCGATGCTTGACGACGAGGCCAGTGATGATCTGCGGGCCAATCGTAATCTTGGTGTCTATAAGGGTGCTATGTACGAGAGCATCGTCTCTGAAGCGCTACGGAAATCCGGCTATGACCTGTACTACTACAAAAAAGAGGATTCCACACTGGAACAGGATTTCTTCGTCCGCACGCGCGAATGGCTGGTGCCGGTGGAGGTGAAATCGAAAAAAGGCACCGCCAAATCCATGCGGACGCTAATCGCTTCGGATTCTTATCCGGAAATTCAGTTCGGCGTGAAACTATCCGCCGGCAATATCGGTAGTAGCGAACACGTGTTCACCGCACCATACTTCACCACATTTTTGCTCCGACGGCTCCTGCGCGCTTATGACGAGGGGCAGGCACCTATGCTCAACAATCCTGAGCGGTAGCCCCTATTCGTCTGCGGGCACGGCCTGGCCCGGGCAGGTGTGGAGGACGGCGAGCATGGCGTCCTTTTCTTGGGAGGTGACGGTGAGCTGGTACTTGTCTTTGACGCCAATCTGGCGGGCCACGTAGTCGCAACGGTAGTCGGCGTTGGTGGGTAGCCAGTAGGCGGCGGAAGCCGACCCCTTCTCCTGATTGGCCGGGCCGTCGACGGCCAGCAGGTTGTAGGGGTCATTGCCGAATTCATGGCGTTTGGCAGTGGACCAGTCGCGCGCACCGGATTGCCAAGCGTTTTCAAGGGCCACCACATGGTCGATCTGCACTTTGGCGCTGGTGGCGCGGCCACGTACAAAATGGATGGTCTGAGCGGTGTACGGATCGGCCAGTGTGCCGGACTCGACCACACAGGAACCGGCGTATTTGTAGGTGATGTCCGTGAGATCACGGGCGAGCACGTCGTCGCGTACGTCGCAGCCATTGCCGTCGACGTCGGTGGTGCGGAAACCGAAGGAATCGCGGTCGTAGCCGGAGGAGCTTTGGTTGTCGTCTACGGCGAGCGCGTTCAAAGTGTCGGCGGCTGAACCGGTGGCAGTGTAGCCACCGGTGATTTTGGCCGCGTCGGAGCTGACCTGCGGCAGTAACAGGCCGATGGTCACGCCGATTGCTACGGCGAGAACGATGAGAATCAACACGCGCTCCAGCGGTCCAGAGGCGTTGAAACGACGGCGGAAGTGGGCGTTACGACGTGCCATCAATCACGCATAGGTGAAGGTGAGGGGGTCGTGGCCGGCGCGGGTGGGGCCGTCGAGGGCGTCGATGGCAGCGTGTTCGTCGGCGGTCAGGGCGAAGCCGAACAGGTTGAGATTCTCCTTCTGACGGTCAGCATGCACGGACTTGGGGATGATGATCGTGCCGTTTTCGATGTGCCAACGCAGAATCACCTGGGCCGGGCTGACCTCATGGGCGGCGGCGATCTTCTCGATGGTGCCGTCGCCGGCGTTGAGGTCGGCGCCACGCGCCATCGGCGAGTAGGCCTCCACGGCGATGCCGTGCTCCTTGCAGAACGCCACCACTTCGCGCTGCTGCCACGTGGGGTGCAGCTCAATCTGATTGACGGCCGGCCATGCGCCGGTCTCCTCGTGCAGACGCTTCAGATCGGCGGGCATGAAGTTGCATACGCCGAGTGTGCGTGCCATGCCTTCGTCGCGCAGCTTGACGAACGCCTTCCAGGTGTCGGTGCTGCGCCAGTCGAACGGCGTGGGCCAATGGATCATGTACATGTCCACGTAATCGAGCTGGAGGAGTTTCAGCGAGTTGTCGAAAGCTTTGAGCGCGGAATCGTAGCCCTGCTGGGAGTCGCGCAGCTTGGTGGTGACCCACAGGGTCTCGCGCTTGGTGCCCTTGTTGTATCCGGAAGCGGCGAGCGCGCGGCCCACGCCGGCCTCGTTGTTGTAGCCGGCCGCACCATCGATATGGCGGTAGCCGGCTTCCAACGCGGATTCGACGACGGGGACCACGCCCTCGTCGTCGATACGTAGCACGCCGAGACCGACTTGCGGAATGGAATGACCGTCTTTCAAGGCGATGTCCGGCACGTTGGCGGGATTGATGTGTCCGTTGGTCATGGCTTGTGATGCTCCTTCATGTACTGCAACTACACGCCACTGTACACGGTTATGCAGGCGATGTGCGGGTGCTGCAACCAAACGGCATGATTGCGCCCGGCCTTCCGTGTGGGAGAGCCGGGCGCAATCATGACAACATCACGCTCTACTCCTGCGACCGGCCCTCGCCCTATTGTTCCCGGGCGCGAATTTGCCCCGGTACAGGCGTCAATCGATTGACGTTTGCACCGGGGCAGAAATCGTTGTCCCGGTACGCAATTTCGGGCCATTTTCGAGAACCAGGACAAGACAATCCCCAAAGTCCACATACCCCGACAAACAGAATCGGCGGAATACAGCCAATCCCGAAATCAACATACTGTCCCGGTTCTCACGTAGAACGATTGACGTGCAAACCGGGGCAACGGGAATTGTCCCGGTACGCGAAAAACACCCGTTTTCGCAAACCAGGACAGTGATTTCTGTCCTGGTACCCACATCAAACGATTGATGCACGAACCGGGACAGAATCGCATCGCTGCGCCGAGACAGACGCATCTGACAGCCGACAACCGATAAACGACAGCCGACAGATGGCATCTGGCAGCCGGTTGCCGGCTGCCGGCAACCGCATCATAATGCCGCATCAGTCTCTATCAGGAGCGCTTACGACGCAAAGCAAGCGAGACCCCGCCGGCCACGCCGAGAACGACAACCGCAAGACCCACGGCAGTCACCGCGCTACCGGTATTGCTCAGCACACCAGTGATCTTGTCGCCATTCGCACCGTTGGTCTTATCGCCCTCGCCCGTATCGGGATTGATAGTAGCCCCGCCATTACCCGCACCGTCCGAGCCGTTGCCGGAACCACCTTCGGCCCGAGCGGTAACCGCAACCGTATAGGTTTCGGTGACATTCGGATTCGACTTGAGCGTTACGGTAACCTTCGCCGCATCAGCGGGAGCGGAGAAATCGTAATCGAGCGTGAACTGGTCGGCGGAAAGCGTCACGTTGCCCATGCCTGCGGAATAGTTGCCCACGACCTTGAGATCATGGTCGGCATCGATGGCATCGCCCACCTGATAGGTGGTTTTGCTTGGCGTGACGGTCAGGCTGGAGACCTCCTTTTGGGCGAGGCCGGCAATGGCATCGGCAACAAGCTTGATCACATCGTTCACGTCCTGCTCGGTGTAGGTGCTGCCGGCAAGCAGCACGTCAGCGGCGGCAAGCGCCTGATCGAGTTTGGCGAGCGACTCGTTGGTGTACTCATCGCGATTGATTTTCCCGGCTTCGGCCACGGCCTTGTCCAGGTTCTCCGTGGATGGCTTCACCGGAGTTTCGGTCTTTTTGACGAGTGAGACCTTGTCCACATTGCCCCATGCGTCGGCAGGCAGGTTGCCCGTGATGGTGATGGTCGCCGTGCCATCAGCACCCACGGTGACAGGCACGGTGGCGGTATCGAACTTAACCCAACCGTTGAGTTCCAGCGCATCGGACGTGGTCTTGCCACCCGTTGTGGCGGAGAGGGCCACACCATCGGTAATAGCGGCGTTGTCCGCTGCCGCGCCTTGGCTCATGGCGGTCAGCACGTATTCGCCAGGCTCGAGTCCGGTGATGGTCTGCGTGGCGGAGAAACTGTAGGCATCGGATGCCCAAAACTTCAGCGCGCGCTTGCCGTCGGCGGCGTTGCCACTGTCTTCGGTGATGGACGCACCGGTGCCGGCAATGGTCCAGTTCTTATCGTTCTCAGCGTTCTCGAAGCTGCCGTCCGTTACGTAATCCTTGGCGGGAGTGGCGGTGACGGTGACGGCGACGGTCACGTCGTGGCCAGCGTTGGTGGTGCCGGTGATGGTGTATGTGCCTGCGCCACGAATCCAGTCAAGCGCAGCGGATTGCCAGGTCACGGTTTCGGTCTCGTCCACCCCATCCTGATAGTGTGCGGCCACCTCACTCGGCAATTGCGCTTTGATCGCGTCGATGGAATCCGAGTCAGTCGCGGTAATCTCCACTGGATCTATCTTGGTGAACACATGATCGGTGACGGCACCGGTGTGAATGTACTTGAACGTCGGCAGAGAGGCGAGCGCCTTGCCATCGAAATCGAACAAAGCTTGGTTATCGACACCTGAGCCGCCCCAGTACAGGCCGGCGTCATTGGGATCGTATTCGCCGGCCGCTTCAGTGGCCCAGCCGCCACCGTACTTGTTCCACGTATCCACCAGTTCGGCGTTATCCTTGCCGCCGGTGCCCACGGGCACCCATGCGGGCTCCCAGTAGAACACACCCAGGCCGTCGTTTTCGCCATCGCCATCATTGTCGCCGATATTGTTCACGGCCTCGGCGACCGCGCGAATCTCATCGGCCTGGCCTTGCGGGCTGATGTCGTATTTCTTGAGGTTATCGGCGGTTACTTTACTGGGCACTGTGTTGGAATCGTCGTCGCCATCATCCAAGGTGTATGCCCACGACGTTTCCGCCACCATCACATCTTTCTTATAAGTGGAGGCCACGTTCTTGAGCACGCTGGTGAGGTTTTCGGTGGTGCCATGCCAGAACGGGTAGTAGGAGCTGGCGAACACATCGTAATCCACATTGTGGTTGCTCAACTGTTTGGCGTAAGTGGCGTAGGTGCCGGCTTTCTCCGGGTTGGTGAAATGAATGACGACCTTGGCTTCGGGGAGCACTTCGCGTATGGCTTTGGAACCTGCGGAGAATACTTTGGACATGCCGTCCCAGCCGGAGATGCCGGCGATTTTCGCAGTGGTTTCGTTGCCGACCTGCACCATGCCGACGTCCACGCCGGCTTGTTTGAACGTGGTCAGAGTCTGCTTGGTGTAGTCGTATACGGTGTCGGCGGTTTTGTCCGCGTCGCCTTCAAAGGATTTCCACGCCTTGGGCACCTGCTGCTTGCTGGGGTCGGCCCAGAAATCGGAGTAATGGAAGTCGACCAGCACTTTCAGCCCTGCTGCCGTGGCTCGCTTGGCCATGGTCAGTGCGCGATCGGCGTTGACGTTGCCGCCGCCATATCCTTGGCCGTCTGCGGTGAACGGATCGTTCCACACACGCAGACGCACATAGTTCACGCCGGATTCCTTGAGCAACGTGAACAAATCCTCGACCTCGCCATTGGCGTTCTTGAACGTGACGCCGCTTTCTTCCAGCGAGAGCATGGATGAGACGTCCATACCGCCGATGAAATCATCGCTTAAGCCTTGGATGGCCTTGACCGAGACGTCGGCTTTAACTGGTTCTTCTTCGGCGGCGTTTACAGTGAACGTGCCTCCTGCGCAGAGCATTATGGCGGCCACGCCGGATGCCATAATGCGAGTAAGCGCGGTATTTCGGCGCATGCTTTTTCTCCTTTGAATGGTGAACGCTCAGAACGAACGCCCAGTGATGCTTGGCGCTTCCTTTCCTTATGCGCCACGCGGTACAGCTGTGTACCACGCAATCGCCACCTTAGCACTTTATGCCGTGTTGGTCAACCGGTGTATCAACGCCTCGTACGGCCCAGTACAGCAACACCAGCATTACAGCAATGTCGTTCAGCGTGTGGAGGCGCGGGCGATGACCTGGGATTCGGTGGTGAGCAGTTCGGACTTGGTGATGCTGCCGTCGATGCGTCCGAGGATGCGATCCACTGCCGTGGGAGCCGTCCAGTCAAGGCGGGAATCCATGGTGGTCAGCGGAATCTGCAGGTAGGGGGCTTCCTCGTTGTTATCGAAGCCGATGACCTGCACCTGCACGGGCACCTCATAACCAGCGGTGCGCAGAGCGGTCAATGCGCCGATGGCCAACTGATCGTTCAAGGCAATCACACCGTCGAATGGCACGCCGGAATCAATGAGCCGCTGGGTCACACGGGCACCGGCTCCGATGGTCCAATCCTGATCGGTGTTGCCAATCAGCTGCGGATCCAAGGAGAGCCCACGCCTACGGGTCTCTTCGATGATGCCGCGCAGACGCAGCTGCGCGTTGCCTTCTACGGCATTCAGCAATGCATCTTCGTCGTAAACGTCACGGGCACCGATCACTGCAAGTCTGGTGGAACCGCGGTCATACAGGTAGCCTGCGGCCATGGCGGCTGCGGATACATCGTCTGGGGTCACGTGATCCACAATGCCCCACGTGGTACGCGCGCCAACGATGACCAGCGGAAAATCAACCTTCAGATCATCGGGCGAAATGTTTTCCACCTCGCTCATGGAAAGGATCATGCCATCGGACACCGTGGAGTTGAACTTCTTCAGCAGATCGCGCGCGCCTTTCGCGGAGCCTTCCGCATACGTGGTGACGTATACGGAATAGTCGCGCTGACGGGCGGCCTCGATGGTGCGGTTGGCGAGCTCGGCCAGATATGGCGGAATCAGCGAAGGCACGGCGAGGGTGATGAAGCCGGTGTGATCGCGGTTGAGGTTGCGGGCGGCCACGTTGACTCGGTAGTCGAGGTCCTTAATGACCGACTCGACCTTGGCACGGGTCTCATCTGTCATACGCCCGGAGCCATTGATCACGTTCGACGCGGTTTTGAGCGATACACCGGCGGCCTGAGCGACATCGCGTAGCGTCACTCGACGCTTGGCTGTTTTCTCGTCGCTCATGCCGCACTCCTCTATCCGGACAACATTGCCATTCTAGCGCGGTTTAGCAGGACGTTTTAGCGATAAGAATGGCGTTGCGGTTCAGCGTATATCCAACGGCGTCAGTCTCGCAACGGTGGGCGATGATGGGATCACCTTCCACACCGTTGATGGCGACGGGCTGGTTTGAGCGGTTGAGGTAGAAATCGAAGCGGGTGGAGCCGTCTGCGGATCGGCGGATGGTGTGCAGGATGCGGGGATCTGTGGTGGGATAGGTTGGAGTTTGACCACTCTCAGTCGGCTGCGCCGACAACTCCTGCCATCGGGAGCCAAGTGCTTTGAGCAACTGGGCAATGTCGTGACGGTTGAGGTCGCAGCCCACGTAGATGGCGGTACCGTTGCCATAGGGGCGGCTGGTGATGGCGGGGGTGCGCTCCAGCTCCCAGTCGGCGGCGGACTCACCTGCGTAAGAGGCAAGCACTGTGGTGTCCGCGGCTATGGAAGTCACGTCGTTCTGCCACAGGCGGGTCGTCAGACCATTGGACAGGCTGATTTCGCTGGGCTCGCCTTCGGCTTCTTCACCGAGGATGTTGAATTCTTCGGAGCGGATGCCGAGCATGTCGCGTAGGAGCCCGTTGCCGGCGCCGGGGTAGCCGCCGAGGCCGATGTGGAAGTGCTCGTCGATCAGGCCGGCGGCATAGCCGACGATGACGGTTCCGCCGGCCTTCGCGAAGTCGGCGATACGGAGAACGTCTTCGTCGGACAGGCTGAGCACGGTGGGCAGCACGATGGTTTTGTAGCCGGTCCAGTCGTAGGCGAGCGGCACCACGTCCGCGCGCAGCCCGGCATCCAGGAAGCCGCGGTACCAGTCGCGCACGTCGTGCCAGTGGTTGAGTTTCATGCTGGGCAGGGTTTCGGAGCGTGTGGCCCATTCGGATTCCGCGCTGAACAGGATCGCCGTGCCGGCACGCTCGAGCTCAGTGCCCTGCAGCCCGGCGTCGGAGAGGGTCTTCAGCGCCTTACCGAGCTCGCATACGCCGCGGAAGACCTTGGAATCGGCGCCCGCGTGGGGCAGCATGGCGGAGTGGAACGCCTCGGCGCCCGACTTGGATTGCCGCCATTGGAAAAAGCAGATGGCGTCGGCGCCCATGGCCACGTGGGCCAGGGAGTCGCGCATGAGTTCGCCGGCCCGTTTGCGTGTGTTCAGCGGCTTCCACTGCACGGCTGAGGTGGAGTGCTCCATCACGTACCACGGCTTGCCCAGCGCGAGGGAGTCCATGAGCGCGTCCGAGCAGGCGAGTTCGTCCAGGTGGGATTCGCCCTCATGGAAGTAGTGATCGTTGGACACGAAGTCCACCTCATCCGCCCATTTGGCGTAGTTCATGACGCACTGGTCGGTGGAGACCATGAAGTTCGTGGTGAACGGCTTGTCGGGGCAGATCTGCTCGATGGCGTCGCGTTCGGCTTTGTAGAAGTCGAGCAGCATGTCGTTGCCGAACCGCTCGTAATCCAACTGCTGCGACGGGTTGACCATGGCGTCGCCGCCCATGTGACGTGGCAGCAGCACCTCGTCGAAACTGTTCACGTGCTGCGACCAGAAGGCCGTGCCCCACGCCTCGTTCAACGCGTCGATGGTACCGTACTTGGCCTCGCACCACGTGCGGAACGCGGCCAAGGCGTTGTCGGAGTAGTCGTAGCGGTTGTTCCAGCCGTATTCGTTGCCCATGTGCCAGGCGGTCACATACGGGTTGTCCTTGTAGTGTTCGGCAAGTTTGCGGCACAGGCGCAGCGCGTATTCCTTGAACACCGGGCTTGTGGGCTGCCACGACTGGCGTGAGCCCGCGTTGACGGTATGACCATACCGGTCTACCGGCAGCACCTCTGGATGGGATTCGTACAGCCACAGCGGCGCGGCGGCTGTGGCGGAGGCCAAGTCCACGGCGATGCCGGCTCTGCCGAGCCTGTCGATCACATGGTCGAGCCACTCGAACGTGAACGCGCCCTCGACCGGCTCGATCTTGTCCCAGCTGAAAATTGCCAGCGATACGACGTTCACGCCGGCCTCACCCATGAGACGGATATCCTCGTCCAGCGTCTCCTCGGGCCACTGGTCCGGGTTGTAGTCGCCGCCGAACGCGATGCCGCGGCCGGATTCCGTCAGCAGGGACGGCCACCTAAATGCTCTATGAGTAGTCATATTAATCAAATCCTTTATTGTATCGGTTTGCGGGAAGTGCTGTGCTTGCAGGTTGTGAACACCAGAGAGGCCGCCCCGCTGGCGGGGCTGTCAGCGAAGCTGACTGGGGGTGGTCGCCAGTCGAATCCCCATATGACCACCCTCAGTCCGCTCCGCGGCCAGCTCCCGTTAGAGGGAGCCAGAGGTTACTCCTTGACGGCGCCTGCGGCGAGGCCTGACTGCCAGTACTTCTGCAGGCACAGGAACGCAATCACCAGAGGGATGATCGTGATCAGCGAACCGGTAATCACGAGGTTTTGGATAGCTTGACCGCCTGCGGTTGAAGCCTGGTCCTTCCACTGGTTCAGACCGATCGTCAACGGGTACCAGTTGGAATCCTTCAACATGATCAACGGCAGGAAGTAGTTGTTCCACGTCGCTACAATGGCGAACAATGCAGTGGTCACGATGCCGGGCGCCAACAGCGGCAGGGAAATCTGGAAGAAGGTGCGGAACTCGCCGGCACCATCCACGCGCGCGGCTTCAAGCAGCTCATCCGGCACGGCCTGATCGGAGAAGATCCACATCAGATACAGACCAAACGTGGATACCAAACTCGGGATAATCATCGACCACGGGGTGTTCGTGAGGCCCATCTTGGCGAACAGCAGGAACTGCGGCACGGCCAGCGCGATACCCGGCACCGAAATGGCGCCGATGATGATCACGAAGCACAGCTTACGGCCGGGGAAGCGGAACTTGGCCAGCGCATAGCCGCCCATGATGGCCAGCAAGGTGGCACCGCCGGCGCCGACCACCACATACAGAATCGTGTTGACGAACCAGCGGCCGAAGATACCGTCCTGATAGGTGAACACCGTGGCGATGTTGTCGAACAGGGCGAACGTTTTGCCGAAACCGAGGCCGAACGTCGAAGTGAAGTCGGACTGGGTCTTGGTGGCGTTAATCATCAGGTAGACAAACGGGAAGAGGCAGTAGACCGCGAAAATCGCGCACACGATGGTCAGGGCCATCGAGCGGGTCGGGTTCGCCGGGTTGGAGAAACCGGTTTTGGCGGCGCGCTTGCGCTCGGCCTTCTCGTCGGCGTCGATGCGCTTCTGACGCTCCTTCTCGGCCTTCTTGGCGGCCTTTTCCTGAGCCTTGAGATCGGCCAGGGTCATGGTTGTTGTTGAAGTCATGGTTGCAGTGCTCATAATTACTTCATCTGCTCCTTCATACTCTTAAGCTGGACGACATACGCAATGGCCATGGTGATGATGGCCATCACGATGGCCAGAGCTGCGGCATAGTTGCTCTGATTGCCGGTGAAGCTCAGGTTGTAGGCGTACATGTTCGGCGTGTAGTACGTGGTGATCGCGTTGCCCGGAACCATGTTCTGCAAAATGCTCGGCTCGTTGAACAGCTGGAAGCTGCCGATGATCGAGAAGATCACCGTGATGGCCAGCGAGCCCTTCAGCTCCGGCAGCTTGATCTTCTTAACAATCTGCCACTCCGAAGCGCCGTCGATGGAGGCGGCCTCATACAAGCTGTGTGGAATGGTGCTTAGGGAGCTGTAAAAAATCAGCATGTTGTAGCCGGCATATTCCCACGTGTTGATGTTCGCGATGGATGCAAGCAGCACGTCGGGGTTGAGCACATCGATGTTGGTGCCGAGGAAGTCGTTAAGGGAGCCGACCAGACCGTATTTGGCGCCATACACGAAACCCCAAATCATGGTGGAGACCACTGCGGGCACCGCATAGGGCAGGAATGTGGAGATGCGGAAGAACTTGGTGCCATGCAGCTTCATCGAATCCAAAGCGAGGGCCATGGCTGCGGCCAGAAACAGCATGATCGGCACCTGGAATACGGTGAAGATAGTGACGCGGCCCACCGAGCTCCAGAACTGCGGATCCTGAATCAGTCGGGCGTAGTTCTCGAAGCCGACGAACTTGGTGCCGCCGACCATCTGCTTCTTGAAGAAGGAGATGTAAATGGCGTACACGATTGGGATGATGAACACGAAGACGAACACCACGGCGAACGGCCACATGAACTTCCAGCCGCGCCAGTCGGCCTTGTGCTTGTTGACGCGGGCCTCGGCCGTGTGCAGATCCGCCTCCTCAGGCAGGATTCCCACCGTTGGCTGCGGGGCTGCGGCCATTGTTTGATCGGACATAATCGATTGCTTTCTTGGAATACGGATTGCTGTGCTGCGCCCGCTACCAGGGGGTCGCTCGATTGGAGCGGTCACGTCAGGCGAGGGCACGGGAAAGCGGGGACACTGGGGAGCATCCCCGCTTTGGGAGATCGGGCGGCTAGGCGGAAGGAGAGTGGCCTAGCCGCAGGTTTTGATTGTTGGTCAGTGCCGGATGTACCGGCAATAGATCGGTTGCGTCACTTGACGGTGACGTTGTAGCCCTGCTGCTTGCCTTGCTCGGCGAGCTTGTTGGCATAGTTTTCAAGCGCCTTCTCCAGGGTGATGTCGCCGGAGTAGGCCTTGGAGACTTCGTCGCCGTAAGCGGTCTGGGCGTACGGGTTGTACGGCAGGTACTGGAACTTCTCGGTCGGGCGCTGAGCCGCGGCGGAAAGGACTTCGTTGACGTTCTGACCGCCGAAGTAGTCGTTGGTCTTCTTGTTGGACTCGGTGGTCGGGTCGGTGAAGGAGTCGGACCGGAGGATCTTCTTCAGGGACGGGAAGGTACCGGTGTCGGCCATGGTCTGAGCGCCCTCGCCATGAGTCATGTACTCAACGAGCTTGTAGGCAGCGGCCTGGTTCTTGGACTGCGAGGTGACGGCAAGTGCAGAGCCACCGTCTTCGGCGGAGACTTCCTTGCCTTCCTCCCACTGCGGCAGCTGGGCGACGCGCCAGTTGCCGGCCTGATCGGGGGCGCCGGTCATGAGGTTGATCGGCATCCAAGCGCCGATGGTCAGGGAGGCGAGGGTGCCATCGTTGAGCTCGCGGTTCCAATCGTCGGACCAGTTCGGGGTCTTGGCGTCCACGAGGTCTTCGTCGATGAGCTTCTGGACGAATTGGATATAGCGCTGCATGCCCTCGTCCTTGGTCATGTTGATGGTGATGTTCTCGCCATCGACCTTCCACGGCTGGGCACCGGCCTGCCAGATCTGGGCGGTGAACGGCTGATAGTCGTTGGAGGTACCGGCCAGATTGGTGATGTAGGAGCCGGTGGCACGGATCTTCTTGGCGGCCTCGTAGTAGTCGTTCCAGGTCTTGATGGACTCGCCGTCCACGCCGGCCTTGTCGAACACTGCCTTGTTGTAGAAGAACATTTCGGGGCCGGAATCAATCGGCAGAGCGTACGGCTTGTTGTTGTACTGGAGCTTGTTCCACGGGCCGGCGGCGAAGTCGTCGGCGAGTTTGTCGGCGCCGAATTCGCTCAGGTCCACGAGGCCATCGGTGACGGCGAACTGGGTGACGGTCGGATCTTCGAGCATCACGACGTCAGGGGCGCCGTTGCCTGCGGCGATGGCGTTGGAGAGCGCGGTGGAGGTCTTCTCGGCGGTGCCGGTGTTGTTGAACTTGACGGTGATGCCGGGGTTGGCCTTCTCGAAGTCAGCGAGGATTTCCTTCATCGAGTTGCCGGAATCCCAGCCCCAGAACACGAGTTCGGCCTTGTCAGCGTCACCCTTGTTGGCGCCGTTGTCGTTGCTGCTGCCGCAGGCGGCGAGACCGACGAGCGTGGCCACGGCTGCCGTTGCCGCGATGACCTTCTTGGTGTTGCGCATGTTATCTCCTTCTGGACCATTGGAGTTGACTTGCGGGTGGTTGGCTTTCTTCCGACTGGCTTCCGGTTTTCGTCCGGTTACTTCTCGGTTATCTTCCGGCTGTCTTTGGCTGCCTTCCGATTGTTGACGACTGCCTTCCGATTGCCAAAAACGAATCGACTGCTGCGTTGGATTTCAATTCGTTTGGCCGCTTGCGAAGTCTCCTCTGGCCACCTTTCCTTGGGGTGTTTTCTTTGGTACACCCGTGTACCAATACCTAAGATGATACACCTGTGTACCAATTTGTCAAATCACCCGACACGCCTGATTTTTTTCGCCTTTTCCATGCTTTCCACGTGAGCAAATCTCCAGTCGAACAGCGACTTGTCTCAGAGGCTCTTCATCCCCTCCCCCAACGTGAGTAGGTCCCGACTCTCAGCACACCACCAAATAACGCGCAGCATGCTCGTGAGTCCCCAACACCCACACACCACGGCGCGATTCCACCACTCAGCCGCCTCACCAGTGCCCACATTTGTAGATATTCAACGCCATATGACAAGAATCTGACTAGTATGAACAGGCACCCCCCATAGCTGTATTGAGAGGAAAAGCACATGGCGGGCCTGTTTCAAGCTGCTTCCAAGCAGCGCAATCCCTTGGGAACAACCATACGTACTCACGGATCGGGCAAATATACGTTCGGTCTGGCCTTAAGCGCCGGTCAATATCCGCGGTCTGCTTGCCTTTTCCTATCAGCTCCTCGCGGTATGCGGCATCTTCCTGACCAATGTCATCAACTACATCATCGCCTCCTACGGTTCCAGAAGCTGGGATGTCAACGCCGGTTGGCGTTGGATGCTGAGGCTGGGTGCGATTCCGGCCGCCGCGTTCCTGCTCTCCATGGTGCGAGCACCGGAAAGCCCACGATTCCTCATTCAAGCCGGCAAAACCGAAGAGGGATTCGCGGTGCTCGAGCACATCATCGGCACCGAACAGGCACGCCTTCGCACTGACGACATCCATGCATCGGTCAAACTCGAAACCGAAATGTCGCATGAATTTCACGACCTGTTCCGCCCAGGGCTGCAGAAGGCGCTCATCATCGGCACTTTGATCAAGGCGTGAATGCTGCGTTGCGTTACTGCATTGCCATGTTGCCATGTTGCCGCGTTATTGCATCGCTACGTTGTCACGTTGTCGCGTTATTGCATCGCTACGTTGCCACGTTGCCACATCACATTGCATTGCCGCATTGCTGCGTTGCCGCATCACATATCGCAACACAAACGCAGCAACGCAATGACGACCGGAGATGGCATCGCCGCCACCCGCGAGGAACCGCAGTGCAACGCGGTAACGTAACGCAATGCGATGTAATTCCCGCGTAGTTACAGGCAGTTACAGATTGAGTACCGCATCAGCAATGCGCATGGCGGATTCGCGGTGGGAGACCAGCACCACAGCCGCGCCGCGCTCCTTGTCTGCATGCTGCTCACCCACGGCCATAGCGTGAATGGAACGTAGAATAATAGCCTCGTTCAAAGCATCCAAACGGCTGGTCGGCTCGTCGAAAAGCACCAGATCAGCATTGCGCAGGAACACACGAGCCAAACCGATACGCTGGCGTTCACCTTCGGATAGACGGTCGCCCAACTCGCCTACCTGAGTATCAAGGCCATCGGGCAGGGAATCAATGAGATCAAGCACGGAGGCCTTGGCGAGAGCCTGACGCAAACGAGCGTCGAGACCGTCAGATGCTGCCACCTGAACGGCATCGCCCTCTGCCGATTGCGCCGCCAACCGCTGCTGTCGGGAATCAACGGTCTTGGCACCCACTTCCCCATTGCCTGCAACATTTGCAGCTTCAACCTCGGACTCAGGCAAAGCAATCAGCAGATTGTCTCGGATAGAGCCATCAAACAGGTGGGTTTCCTGGCTCATCATGGCCTGAATACGTCGGCGAGCATGCACATCGACCTCGGGCAACGGCGTGCCGGACAACGTCACCTGACCGCGCTGCGGATCCCAGTAGCGCAGCAGCAGCTTGAGCATGGTGGACTTGCCTCGGCCGGACGGCCCCTGGATACCCAGCACGCCATGCTGCGGCACGTCAAGCGAGAAGTCGGACAGGACTTCGCGCTCCCCCGCATATGCAAAGGTGACGTCATCAAGACGCATGCCCATATACTCCTGCGGCACAACAGTGCCGTTCTCGGTCACAGCGGGCACCTCGTCCATCAGTCCGAACAGTCGGCTAGCGGACGCGAAGGTCTGAGTCAGGTTAGCGGGCAAGGCGGCGAGCGCCAAAGTCGGTCCGAACGAGCCGGCGAACAGCACGAAGGCGGCAATCAGAGCCGGAATGCTCTGCGGGTTCGCGCCGGCACAGGCAATAGCCACGGCGACCGAAGCCGCTGTGAGCACAGCCACCAAGAGTCCGCTGATTCCGGTGAAACGGCCGTTGACCTTGCTGAGTTTGGCGTGATCCTTCCACAACGCATGGGTACGGTCCTCGATGGCCTGCGCACGTTCCTCGCCGCGACCAAATCGGATGATTTCGTCCAGGCCGCGCATGTCATCGAGTATCACATCGTCGAGTTCTCCGGCAGCGCCACGGATGGCAGGGCCAAGGTTACGTACGCCGGTGGCAAAGAATCGCGGCACAAGGATGCCGATAACCAGGTGGGCGGCAATCAACGCCAGCGCCATCCATGGGCTTAGGGTGGCGGCCACAATCGTGTAGATGATGGTGGAGGTTACCGCGATGGCCACCGGACTGATGGTGTGGGCAAAGAAGATCTCAAGCAGTTCCACATCGGTGGTCAGCATGGCGATAAGGTTGCCCTTACCTTTGCCCGCGAGCTTGGCCGGCGCCAGTCTGCGCAACGCGGCGAACGCCTTGGAACGGAAGAGTGCGAGCAGATGGAATGCCACATTGTGGTTCAGATATTGTTCAATGTATCGGGTGATGCCACGCAGAAGAGCACAGATAATCATCATGATGACGGCGGGCGCAACACCCATGCCCCACACCGGATTACCGGTAAGTGCAAATGCCGCGATAATGCCGAACACGGGCAGGAAAGTGGCCGAAAGATGGCCGATGGTGCCGGCGGTGGAGGCCGCTGCCATCAGTCCTGCCAGAGGTCGGGCTTCCTTAAGCAGTCGCCTGATCACTTGGAATGTGCTCATTTTGGAAGACGAATCGCTATTTGCAACACCAGCCGGAGTCTCAGCCGAGGCCTGCTCACTCCCGCCAACGGAAGCCGTCGGCAAAGCTGACTGCAGGCGGTCAACCGTCATACCCGCCTCTGCGCTTACGCGCGCTGCGCCACCCTCAGTCCGACTGTCGTCGGACAGCTCCTGCTTGCGGGAACCAACCTGCAGCACACGCCGAGCATGGCCTTCTCCGAAGTTCTCAATATCTGCCTGCGTGGTAAACAGCTTGGCGTAGACGCCGTCCGCCGTCATCAGCTCGGTATGGGTGCCCCTCTCAACCGACTTGCCGTGTTCGAGCACCACCACTTGATCAGCGTGTTCGGCGTTGGCCATGCGATGGGTGATCATAATAACCGTCTTGCCGCGGGATTGCGCCAATTCGCGAATTGTATCCAGGATCAGCTCTTCGGATTCCATGTCAACGCTGCTGGTCGCCTCATCGAACACAAATACCGGCGAATCATGCAGGAGCGCGCGGGCGATGGCGATGCGCTGGCGTTGGCCGCCGGACAGGTTGGCGGCATCGGACTCAATCGGCATGCCCAGTCCGTTCGGCTGTGCGTGCACGAAGTCGGCAATGCGCGCCTGCTCGAGCGCGGACCACAGACGGGAGTCCACGGAATCCGGCGAATCAGGAATCTCGTCATCGGGCAAGGCCATCAGAAGATTCTCGCGCAATGCGCCCGCAAACAGATGGCTGCTGGCACCAATCACAGTGACGGCTCCGGCCAGTGTTTCGCCTGACAAATCGGATACCTCGACACCGTTCAGCGTGAGCGAACCTCGGTAACCGGCCAGTGTACCGGCGAGCAGCGAGGCGGCCGTGGACTTGCCGGAACCGGAGATGCCAACAATGGCGGTGAACTGACCGGGCCGTGCGGCGAAGGTGATGTTGGTGAGCGCAGGAGCGACGGCGGAATTGGGGCTGGTTTCACCTTGCTTATCGGTCTTTGCGGATGCGGACTTGGAGTCGCCGTGCCCGGCATCATCATAGGAATAGCCGACGTGGTCGAAGCGGACCGTCAGACCGTCGTCAGCGGAATCGGAATCGTTGGCCGGCAGGGTCGCCGTGCCATGCTCGGGCTCCGGGGTGTCCAGCAGAGCGAAGATGCGCTTGGTGGAGGTCATGCCGTTCATCGCCACGTGGAAGAACGAGCCAAGCTGACGCATGGGAATAAAGAATTCGGCGGACAGCAGCACAATGAACAGCAGACCGGTAAGAGACAGCGGGTAGCCCACCCCGAACGGGATGAGATAGTGCAGGCCGTATGCCGCGTAGGCAAGCACACCAGGCAGATGTGAGGCCAGTGCGATTGGCGACCAGCCGGACGCACCATTGGCAAAAGCATCGCCAATATGCGCGTATTGCCATAACGCCACACCGATGCCGGCCGCAGCACCGCCGTAGGCCACTATGTCCATGGCGGTCAGCGAGCGCAGCTGGATCTGCAGCACGCGCATGGTCATGACGCGGAAGCCTTCGGCTTTCTTGTCCATCTCGATGGCGGCGCGCTCGTCGGCGTCGAAGTTTTTCAGGGTCTCAAGGCCTTGGAGATTGTCGAGGAACGCGGCGCCCATATCGGTGTAGCGCACCCAGTACTTCTTGAAGGCGCGGGCGGCGGTCATGGAGACGATGCCGGTCACGATGATGATGAACGGCGCGCAGACCAGCATGACGGCAGCGGCGGGCACGTTAATCGGCGCAATGGCCACGAACAAGGTGATTGGCGCAAGAATCGCATAGAAGAGCTGCGGCAGGAACAGTTCAAAGAAGCTTTGAATCTGTTCAACACCTTCGCCGGCGGATTGCACCACATCCGAGGTCTTGATGCGGGTTTTGTAGGACGGGCCGAGTGCCACCATTTTGCGGTACAGCTTGGAGCGCAAAGCGAGCTTGACTCGTTCGGCGGCTTCGGTGCCGAGACGGGTGGCGTGCGTGGTGGCCGTGTAACGGACCGCTATACAGACCAGCGCAAGCAGCACGTAAATCATGACGTCGCCAGCCATGGGCAGCACATCCGCGCCGTGCCGATCAGACAACGGCACGGGGCAGGCCGCGCCTTGCGAAGTGCCGCCGCATTGGAGCAGCGGCGGTGCCACAGCGGTCAGTAAGCTGTTCAGCAGCATTACCAGCGACAGCATAAAACCAATGTTGGCAAGCAGACCTACCCACATCAGGGCCACTTTGCCAGCTATGAGTTTTTTCAAGCCAGGCGCCAATTGGAACAGTCGTTTGTCGAACATGGTCCGCTTCCCCTTGCCGTGTTGTTGCGGTGTGCCCTCGTCATGTGTACCTGCGCTCCACATTCCGCGCAATCCCATTCACCTTAAGCGAACGCCCTCGCACACGCCAGACTTTTAAAGTGAGAGAGGCCACAGAATTATCGATTGCGGAGTGCGCATGCTAGACGCGCCAACCAAAAAAATATGCTTCGATATCAGGGGCTGAAGCATCCACTACACCCAATACGTGCATTTATCCGTTTCGAGGAGGCTCATTTTTGCGTTTGCCGGAGGCCTACTTCCGTTTCAAGGGGCTGATTTCGCATTTGCCGGAAGTCTATCTCCGCTTCGAGGGGCTCCTCATCCATGTAATCGGAAGTATAAACGGCTACACGTCAACGTCATTCCGCCGTTTTAGGGCCGTGTCTACTTGGGCATCAGCCCCTCGAAGTGGAAGTAGACTTCCAGATAAGGCAAAATCAGCCCCTCGAAGCCGAGAAAGCACGTTTCTACGGTGTCAGAAGCCGACGGAACGCAAAAGGGTCGTCTGCACGCAGACGACCCATATGATCAATTCGCCAATAGACGCAGCAAACGCGGCCTAGTGCTGCTTTTTGCGCGGCGACCAGTGCTTCGGCGGCGGCCGTACTTATCGGACAGGAAGCCGGAGAAGCCGGCGCCGATCACGCCGCCGATCATGATGGAGCTGATGACCAGACCCTGCAGGGCCGGGCTCAGCGCGTACTTGTCCTGCAGGAAGTCGATGGCTCCCGAAATGGACACGGTGTCATAACCGTAGAGCAAACCGGTTAGACACGGCGTTGTATACAATCCACAAAACCAGACAGACAACTTCTCCATTGCCCACAACGCGCGCAACCTTACGCCAGCGTAACCTAACTTGTCAGAATGGCTCGATTTTGTCAACAGCCATCACGCAACGCACGTAAGGACACGGCCCGCTTATGCTTGACCACTACACCACGCCTGGCGAATCCATCGAAATCCGCGACAACCAGACCATCTACTCCCTACTTACCGATCGCCTTGCCCGCACCGGCGCGGACACGGTAATCGCCGCCAAGAAAATCGGCCCCGGCCGCTGGCAGAACGTCACCACCGGCGAATTCCACGAGCGCGTGGTCTCGGCCGCCAAGGGCCTGATCGCGCTCGGCATCGCCAAGGGCGACGCGGTGACCATCTTTTCCTCCACCCGTCTCGAATGGGGCATTCTCGATTTCGCACTGGCCGCAGTGGGCGCGGTAAGCGTGCCGATCTACGACACCGACTCCGCCCCGCAAGCCCAGCGCATCATGAACGATTCGGCGGTCAAGCTGGCCTTTGCCGACAACCGCGAGCGCTTCGACCGGCTCGACTCGGTCAAGGACCACTGTCCTGCCTTGAAGCAGATTCTCATGATCGAGGGCAACGCGCTGGGCGCGCTCGAAGGTCTGGGCGTGGCTGTTTCGGACGAGGAACTGAACGAGCGCGTGGCCACCGTGCGCGCCGACGATCTGGCCACCATCGTCTACACTTCGGGCTCCACCGGCAACCCGAAGGGTGCCGAACTGACCCACAAGAACTTCGTGTCCATCACCATCTCCGCCTCGCAGGCGTTGCATGAAGTGGTGCTTGACGACCATCCGCGCCTGCTGCTCTTCCTGCCGCTGGCCCACTGCTTCGCACGATTCATCCAGTACGCCTCCATCGCCTCCGATGACGGCGTGGTCGGCTATCTGCCGGACACCAAAACCCTGCTGCCGGACCTGCGTTCGTTTGAACCGACCTACCTGCTTGGCGTGCCACGCGTGTTCGAGAAGGTGTACAACGCCGCCTCGCATAAGGCCGGTGCCGGCTGGAAGGGCCGCCTGTTTGTCAAAGCCGCCGAGGCCGCGCGCGTCTGGAGCCGCAAGGAGCAGGCCGGCGAGCAGCACACATTTGCCGAAATCGCCGAGCGCGCCAAGTACGAAACGCTCGTCTACCGCACGGTGCGCGGCGCTCTGGGCCCGAAGATCAAGTACGTGGCCTGCGGCGGCGCACCGCTGTCGCTCGATCTAGCGCATTTCTACAACGGCATCGGTCTGCCGATGATTCAGGGTTATGGCATGACCGAAACCGCCGCCCCGTTCGCCGCCACGCGCGTGACCGACAATGTGATCGGCACCGTAGGCCAGCCCGCGCCCGGCTCCTCGATTCGCATTTCCGACGAAGGCGAACTGCAGGTCAAGGGCCCGAACGTGTTCCGCGGCTACCACAATCTGCCGGAGAAGACGGCCGAGGCGTTCACCGCCGACGGCTGGCTCAGGACCGGCGACTTGGCCGAGATCGATGATGAGGGCCACATCGTCATCACCGGCCGCATCAAGGACATTATTATTACTGCCGGCGGCAAGAACGTCTCCCCCATTCCGCTGGAGGAAGAGATCGCCAAGTGCCCGATCGTGGAGCACTGCGTGGTGGTGGGCGACCAGCGCCCGTTCATCGGCGCGTTGGTGACGCTCGATCCGGAGTCGCTGGCATTGTGGCTGCCCGCGCACGGCCTGTCCACGGAGACGCCGGTCGACCGGCTCGCCACGAACGCCGCGGTGCGCGAGGAGATTCAGCAGTACGTGGACAAGGCGAATGCGACGGTCTCGCGCGCCGAATCCGTACGCAAGTTCGCCGTGCTGGACACGCAGTTCACGCAGGAGAACAAGTGCCTGACACCGTCGCTGAAAGTGGTGCGCCCGGCCGTCAATCGCGTGTTCGCCGATGTGATCGACAACGAGATCTACAACGGCAAGCGGTGAGACGCGCGGTTCGTAATCCGACACAAAAAAAGGGCCTTTTGAACCGCACCCCGATTGTTGGACTGGAGTAATCCAGATTCGATGATCGGAGGTGCGGTTTCTCATGTCCAGGGATCGCAGGCGTCATTATGACGATGATTCCATGCGGGTCGTCGCCGGGGTGCCGCCCGGCCCAGGTGGGTCACGCCCGGGTCAGTTTCTTGCTCCTGAGACGCAGCACGACATCGGCGGAGTCGGCGACGCGCTTGGAATGAGTCACCACGATCACGCATTTGCCGAGCTGATGGGCGGCGTGCTGCAGCAGATGAATCACCTCGTCGGTCATCTCCGGGTCGAGGCTGCCCGTCGGCTCGTCCGCGAGGATCGCGCGGCCCGGGGCGACCAGCGCGCGGCCGACCGCCACCCGTTGACGCTGGCCGCCCGACAGGTGCATGATGTTGCGCTTGGATTCCTCACGGCTCAAACCCAGTTCCTCGAGGATCTTCATATCGGCCTTGGCGCTGACCAGCCGCAGGTTCTCTTCGGGGGTGAGGTAGTCGATCAGGTTATGGTCCTGGAACACCAGGGACACGTGCTCCCGGCGGTGCTTCGCATAGCCCGATGCGGCGATGTCCTCCCCTTCGAAGCGGACCACTCCCCGGGAGGGGGCGTCCAGGCCGGCCAGCAGCGACAGCAGCGTGCTCTTGCCGGCGCCGGACGGGCCGGTGATCGCATACATCTTCCCGGATTCGAAATCCGCGCTGACATCCGAAAGAACACGGATCTTCGCCGCGCCGTAGGCGTAATCGACATGGTCCAGTTGCAGACAGTTAGACATGATTGGTGACTCCTAACGCATAGAGGAAAGAATGGATTTCGGGGATTTGGACAGCACGGCGGCGCATGACACGGCAAGAGCCACGGCGATGACCGCGCATCCGAGCAGCAGGATGAGCATCGTCTGCTCAGGCGGCAAGGCCTCCACGTGCAACGATTCCAACGGCGCGACGCCCGAATCGCGCAACAGTCGGGAAGACACGTATCCCGACAGCATGGCGCCGGTGCCCAGCGAACACAGGGCGGCGACCACCGCCATGAGTCCGGTTTCGATGGCGAGCTGTGCGACGATCCGCATCTTGCCGATGCCGAGGGCCAGAAGCGTGCCTATCTCATGGATGCGTGAGCGAATCCAGAAGACCAGCGCCATCGCCAGCACCAGTACGTCCGCGAGGCAGACGGACAGCAGCACCATGCGCACCAGATTACGCACCGTCTGCACGGATTGCAGGACGCCGGAGAGCCGGGCCGAATCGTCGGTGACGTCGTACTTGCCGCCGGCCATGGTCTTGGCCCGTCCAATAGCCGCGGACAGGTCCTGCGGATTATCCGACAGGCATCGGATCATGTCGATCCGGTCGTTTCCGGTCAGAGCGGAAGCTACTCGCCTACCCGAATAGATGAGGTTCTCGGAAGTGTCCGAGGGCAGGGGGCTTTGGGCCTGCACGTTGCCGGAGAAGATCCCGGCCACACGCACCGTGGCGTTGCGCCCCTCCTGCCGGAGACGGAATGTCGAGCCGACCGATAGGCCGTTCTGCATCGCGAAGTCGCGGTGGACCAGCACATTGTCGCCGTCGCCCGAGATATGGCGGCCCTGCTCCAGGCGGTACAGGCCGCTCTGGAATTCCTCGGACAATGAGGAATCGGTGGTGCCCAGCACGCTGACCTGCATGGCCAGATCGGAGTCCAATCGGGGGCCCTGCCGGGGCATGACCGGGCGCGCGCCATCCACCTGCGCCAAGGTCTTCGTCGCATAGGCGGTCTTCGTCACACCGGGGATACGCGAGAACCGGCTCGCCTCCTCGGCGCTAATGGGATTCTCGCCGGCGCTGACGGTAAACCCTATGCCCATGCCCGCGCCGATGCCGTCGGACATGGTACGCAGGGCCGTCGAGACTCCGACCTGCGCCACCAGGCTCGTGAAGACCATCAGCATCAGCAGACCGATGATGCCGCTACGTACCGGCTTGCGTACGATCGCCAACGTGGCACGCTTCCACACATTCATGCTCATCATCGAATCTCCGACAGGTCTCGCGGCGATTTGCGCAGCATCGGCATGCACGCCACCGCGACGCACACCAGCATCACCGCCAACAATCCGAGCGCCACGTACAGCATGGCGGTCCCGTCGACCGACACCGTGAGCGAATCCAGGGTGCGCACCGACATGCTGGATTCAAGGTCGCCGCCGACCTGTCCCATGCTGCTCAGCTCCTTCGCCGCGGAGGCGTTCACGGAATGGAGCGCCGTGGCGCCGAGCCATTGGGCCATTCCCTGCGCGCACAGCCAGCCGAGGGCGAGGGACGGCAGACCGATCAGCACCATCTCGGTGAGGTATTGGGCGACCAGGGAGGGCTTGCCGACGCCAAGGGACACCAGTATGCCCATCTCTTGACGGCGGTCGTTCATCCACAGCAGCAGCATGAGACTGAGCACGAGCACGGCCGAGACGGTCACGCCGATCAGGGCGCCGCGCATCATGGAGCGCACGCCGCGGGCGGCATGCAGCATGCTCGATGAATACTGGTCGTTGCGCGTGATCTGATAGTTGTTCCAATCCACCGGGAGTTTCTTCGCGGCATCCATGGTCTTCTCCACGTCAACGCCCTTGGACAGCACGAAGGTGGCGTCCTGGTATATTTCCTTGCCGTCCTTGTACTGGTACAGGTCGCGTGTGGTATCCAGATCGGTGTAGATGGTGTTGGCGGTGAGTTCCGCTCGGCTGGATACCTTTCTGGCGCTGTCGCCCTTGAATATGCCCACGATGGTGGTCTTGACGGTCGCCGTCGAATGTGATTCGTTGTCGGCGTCATAGGCGTTGGCCTTGAGCGTGAGCGTGTCTCCGACTTTGAGCCCGTTGGCTTTGGCGAGATCCTCATGGATCATCGACGTGTACTTGTCGGAGGCCTTCAGATGTCGTCCTTCGGCCATGCCGAGCGTGCGCGACGTGAACACGTTGAGTTTCGACGAATCATTCGTGCCCATGACGTTGGCGGCGTTGCCAAACTGCTGCTCCTGGGTCGCATCGTAATCATCGCCGCCGGGGACCTTCGCCACATTCGCCCCCACGAGATCGGCGGTGGCGTTCTGACGGACCATATACGAATCGACCCCGGGCAGTTGGGCGATCCTGCGCACGTCGGCGGGGCGCACCATGCCGCCTCCGCGAGGCGTGAGCATGCTGCCCTGCATGTTGCTGGACAGCACGAATCCACCGACCGCTTCCTTCTCGATTCGTCCGGCGGCCTGTTGAGCTGCCCGAGAAACCGCGATCGTGGATAGCATGCTCGCCGTTATGATGGTCAGTATTATAAGGAGCACTATGGTTCGCACTCGTTTTCTGAGCACATAGCGCACCGACCGTGCAACGAACGTCATCAATACCTCCTGTGGGACTTGGGCTTTTCGCCCAAAATGCGAAACATGCCGCGTTTCGCCGATTAGTTAGCCGCGACGATACATGATGCACCTCAAGATACGGGAGATATACGCCTTGAGCGAAAAACGGAACAGCGGCGAATGTCGGTTATTCTGGATTTTGGTCCATCTCGGGCCGCGTCGATGCGTCGACCCGCGAGAAATCAGGCTCGCGCCTCACCTTCGAGGCGGCGAACACAAGAAGCGGCAGAGCGGCGAACGCATAGTTCTCGCATTGGATGTACAGGTATGCGACCAGGACGAGCCAGCAGATGACGGTCTTGTGCCAGACGCCGGATTCGCCCGAACCCGCGCCGGCAACGCCACCACCACTATTACCCCCGGCAACATCAGCAACGTCGGCAACGTCGGCGACACAAACACCGTGCGCCAGCTCGTCGGACGATGCGCCATCCGCACCGCCACGGCATACCGTCCTCCCGCGCGTCATGCAGACCATCGAGGCTCCGACCAGCATGGCCAGCCCGATCAGCCCGTATTCGGCGATGACGCTGGTATACGCGCACATCGTCCACACCGTGTCCGCGTTCACGCCGGCCGCGAATCCCGTGGCCGCGCCGCCGTTCATGCCAAGACCGTCCAGCAGCCGTCCGGCTTTGGCCGCGCCGGCCCACACCGCATTGATGATGTTGCCCGCGCCATAACCGGTGAGCAGCGTCCACGGATGGGTGAGCAATCCGCATATCGGATCGAGGCTTTGGTAGATCCGCGCGAAGAACGAGCCGTCTCCCTCGGCCCCGTTTTCCGCGATGGCGGAGAGTCTGGAATCCGCCAGCACACCCAGCAGGCCCAGTGCGCATGCGCCGAGAATCTGCAGCATGCCCCGGACGCGGCGTGCGCCGTCATGCCAATCGGTGCGCGCCACAAGGGCGATCAGCAACGCCACGACGGAATCGATGACGATTCTGGTGCCGGCTTGCATGAGCACCGCGCCGACGGCATACGTGACGATGAGGTCACGCAGCCGTTTGGCGTAGATGCGGTCGCGCCCGCGCATGAGCCACATGAGCGGAAGCAGTATGCCGAACAGGTGCATGCCGATATAGCTGGGCTCGGCGAACAGGAACTGCGGACGGCCGCCGCCCCACACCGAGTTGTCGCTGATGTATTGCCGGTACATGAGGTGCGAGAAATAGTCGGTCAACGGTTTGGCGTGCAGACGGATGGACAGCCATTGCACGACGCCCACTCCGAATGAAACCCAGTATGATGCGATGAGAATCCGCAATGGCGTACGCCACGGAATGCGTTTGATGTCGAACGCAAGGGCGATCGCCCCCAAAGTGGCGAGCACGCCCAGCAATCCGGTGATGCTCATGAACGCGGCGTTGAGGTGGATGCCGAACTTCAGCCATCCCGGGATGGACAGGATTATGCAGGCCACCGGTAGGAGGAACATTGGCAGGTACCGGTTGGCTGCGATGCGCAGTTGCCGCCAATTGCATAGGCAGTACACGGCGAACAGCGCCGGACTGATTGGCGACCAGAACGGCGCGTACAGGCCAAGCGTGGTGCCGTCCACCGGAAGAAAAGCAATGGCCAGCAACAGCCAAATGACGTTGCGTTCCTGCGATGTCAGAAATCGCAGGAACGACCGGTATTGCGGTCGGCCATGATGGTTGCCCGCGTCGATGGTGTCGTTGCGTACGCATGCCTGGTTCATGTGATTCTCCCTCCCCGTCAACCTTACTCGTTCATCATGATGCGCGGACGGGGCATGCTTTCCCCGCTGAAAGTGCAATGGCCCGAACATTGACAAGGTCACACCGAATGCCCCCATCATTGGCACATTGTGCGATCTCGTCGCGGCTGGCTAACGAAATAATGTTGGCCGACCGGTTACATTGGTTCGGTACAGTGGCGGCATTATCGGCCACTGAATCAAGCGATTCGCGGCAGAACGACGAAAACAACACCTGGGCGAAAAGAGGCAGGCATGACTACGAATCGACCGCTCATTGCGGTGACTCCGCTGATGGATTACGGGCGCGATAGTCTGTGGATGCTGCCCGGATATATGGAGGCGATAATGCGGGCCGGCGGTACGCCCGTCATGTTGCCGCTGACCGATGACACCGACATTCTTGCGCAATGCGCCGAACGGTTTGACGCGTTTCTGTTTACGGGCGGGCCGGATGTGGGACCGATGGTTGGTGCAGCGGCCTCCGCCACCGGCCGTAGCGAGGTGCTCTCTCCTGAGCGCGACCGAATGGAATCGATTCTGCTGCCAGCTGTAATGGCTTGGGACAAGCCGATTCTGGGCATCTGCCGTGGCATTCAGTTCATCAACGCAGCGCTGCGCGGCACGTTGTGGCAGGATCTGCCAAGCCAGCATCCGAGCGATATCGAACACCATATGAATCCGCCGTACGATGCGTTCGGACATAACGTTTCCTTGGTGCCCGGCACTCCCCTGGCTTCATTGTTCGCAGGGCAGACTGAGATTGCGGTGAATAGCTATCACCATCAGGCGGTTCGTGAGCCTGCTGCTGGACTCGAGGTCATGGCCGTCGCGCCCGACGGCGTGATCGAGGCCCTGTACCGGCCGGCAAGCCACTTCCTGTGGGCCGTGCAGTGGCATCCCGAGTTTCTCTACAAGGTAGATCCACGCTCGCAGGCGATTTTTGATGCGTTTGTGGGGAGTTGCCGATAACAGCAAAAGGGGCTGCTCCGGTTTCCCGGAACAGCCCCTTTTCAGCGGTAGCAGTCAGCAGACTGATTTAGTCATCAGTGCTGGCTTGCCAGCGCTGATTGGCGCGTGCGGAGACCGCCGTCCGAAGGCGAAGGCGTACGAAGGTACGTCGAACCTGAGGAAAGGCGGTATACGCTCCGCCAATCAGTGCTGGTTGTTGAGACGGTGGTACATCTCGGACAGCTCCAGTTCCTTCTCGAACTGGCGAGCGGTGGTGTTCTCGTCGATGACGGCGAGCTCAACACCGGCGATGCGGGCGAAGTCTTCCCAAGCCTCACGACCAACGGAGGTGGTCATGCAGGTGTGGTGAGAACCACCGGCGGTGATCCAGCACTCAACAGCGGTCTTCAGGCTCGGCTTCGGCTCCCAGACGGCGCGGGCGCACGGAAGCTCCTTGAGGGAGCCCTGCGGCTCAACGACGTCGACGACGTCCATGAGCAGGCGGAAGCGTTCGCGAACGTCGGACATGGAGACCACGACGGCGTCCTTGGCGGGCTTGCCGGAGAAGACCAGGCGGACCGGGTCGGCCTTGCCGCCGATGCCCAGCGGGTGGATCTCCAGCTTCGGCTTGGCGATGGTGCCGATGGACGGGGAAACCTCGAGCATGTGGGAGCCCATGTCGAGCTCGTCACCCTCGGTGAAGTTGTAGGAGTAGTCCTCCATGAGGGAGGCGCCACCCTCAAGGCCGTACCCCATGACGGCACCGATGCGCACGAGGACGGCGGTCTTCCAGTCGCCTTCAGCGGAGAAGCCCCAGCCGTACTCGGACGGGAAGCGCTGCGGGCCAACGCCCGGCAGCTGCGGCAGAGCGCCGAGGTCCTCGAAGTTGTCGACGCCGGCGGTGCAGCCGTTGGCGCGCATCATGTTGACCATCGCGGCCTCTTCCTTGGCGGCGATGAACAGGGAGTCGTACTTGGCGTCCAGCAGAGCCGGGTCGACGTCGTACTTGGCCTTGTAGTCCTCGATGATCTCCTTGACCTGGTCGTCCTTGACGGCGTCGTACGCAGCGACGAGCTCGTTGACGGCCCAAGTGTTGATGGAGGCGCCGAACACGCGCTCAGCCTCGGTCTTGTCGCCCTCGGTGACGGCGACGTTACGCATGTTGTCGCCCCAGCGCATGACCTTCATGTTGTTGGAGGCATCCCAGCCGGCGCAGGCGCGGGCCCAGGTGCCGAGCTTCTCGGCGACCTCGGGATCGGTGTAGTGGCCGACGACAACCTTGCGCTTGATGCCGAGGCGGGAGACGATGTAACCGAACTCACGGTCGCCGTGGGCGGCCTGGTTCAGGTTCATGAAGTCCATGTCGATGGTCTCCCACGGGATTTCCTTGTGGTGCTGGGTGGCCAGCTGCAGCAGCGGCTTGGTCAGCACTTCGAGGCCGCGAATCCACATCTTGGCCGGGGAGAAGGTGTGGCACCAGGTGATGACGCCGATGACGTTCGGGTTGGCGGAAGCCTCGACCATGAACTCCTTGACACCGTCGGAGGACTTCAGGGTGGGCTTGAGGACGATCTTGGCCGGAATCTTGCCGGTGTTGTTCAGGTAGTCGACCATTTCAGCGGAGTGAATGGCGACCTGGCGCAGGGCTTCTTCGCCGTACAGGTCCTGCGAACCAACGCCGAACCAGATTTCCTTGCCCTCGAAGGGGTTTTCCATAACCATAGGGTTACTTCCTTTACTTCTTTGTTTATGGGGGTTTGTTTAAGTTTCATTCGCCGACCGAGGCTCCCCTCAGTCAGCTATCGCTGACAGCTCCCCTCAGAGAGGGGAGCCAAGACACCACCGTGCTGGCGGAGTCAGCGCTGATTTGATGCGTGTGTCCGCAAGGCGCGGAAGGCGAAGGCGTACGAAGGTACGTCGGGCCTTCCGTAACGCGGCGGACACTCCATCAAATCAGTGCTGACCGTAGACGTTCTGGTAGCGGTCGTTGAGCTTATCGATGTCGGCCTGGTCGATCTCGATGATGTCACCGAGCTGACGGGCGGCCCACATGGTGTGAGCGACTTCCTCGGTCATGGCAGCGGCCTTGACGGCGCCTTCAGCATCCTTGCCGATGGTGAAGGGGCCATGGTTCTGCATGAGGACGGCCGGGGACTTCGGGTACTTCTTGAGGGTCTCGACGACACCCTTGCCGATCGCCTCGGAGCCGATCAGACGGAACGGGCCGACCGGCACCGGGCCGCCGAACTCGTCACCCATCATCGTCAGGCCGCACGGGATGTTCTGACCAGTGGCAGCCCAAGCGGTGGCGTAGGTGGAGTGGGTGTGCACGACACCGTAGACGTCGGGCATGTTGCGGTAGATGTAGGCGTGGGAAGCGGTGTCCGAGGACGGGGCTTCGGTGCCGTCGACCACGTTGCCGTCAAGGTCGCACACGACCATGGAGGACGGGGTCAGGTACTCGTAGCGCAGGCCGGAGGGCTTGATGACGAACAGGTCGGCGGTGTGCAGACGCTGGGAAACGTTGCCCGCGGTCCACACGACCAGGTTCCACTTGATCAGCTGCTGGTGCAGGTTGGAGACGACCTCACGAACCTGCTTGACCTCGGCGCGAACCTCGGGGCCGTAATCAGCCAAAGTTGCCATTATTGGTTTTCCTTTCCACTGTGATGGATGGACGTTTTTTCAAAATCTCAAGGACCTCCCTCAATAGAGGGAGGTCAGAAAGGCTTACTTATCTTCGAGGTTGATGGTTTCGATGGCGGCGTGCTCGATGGGCAGGCCCTTGGTGAAGCGGGCGAAGAAGTCCTCGAAACCAACCACATCGGAAGCCACCGGCTTCTCAGTGGTGGACTGGGCGTCCTTGAACACGCAACCGTCAAGGAAGTCAGCGAGGTTGCTGTGATCCTCGTTGGTGTTCCACAGGTAGTTGGCGAGCACGGCCATGCCCCAGGCGCCACCTTCGGCGGCGGTGGACATGACCTTGATCGGGGTGTTGAAGGCAGCAGCGAGAATCTTCTGAGCCACCTTCGGAGTGGCGAAGATGCCGCCGTGGCCCACGAGAGAGTCGACCTGCACGCGCTCCTGCTTGGTCATCACGTCCATGCCGATCTTGACCGGGGAGAACGCGGAGAACAGCTGGGCGCGCATGAAGTTGCCGAGGGTCATGTTGGCTTCGGGGCTGCGGGCGAACAGCGGGCGACCTTCAGGCAGACCGGCCAGGAATTCGCCGGAACGGAACGGGTAGTTCAGCAGGCCGCCGCAGTTGGCGTCCACGTCGTCGGCGATGGCCGCGCGGAACAGGGTGCCGTACAGCATACCGGCGTCAACCGGCTGGCCGATAGCCTTGGCGAACTGGCCGAACAGGCCGACCCAAGCGTTGAGGTCGGAGGTGAAGTTGTTGGCGTGGCTCATACCGGCCAGATCGCCGGCCGGGGTGGTGACCAAGTCAACCTCAGGGTGGAGGGCCTTGAGCTTGTGCTCCAGAACCACCATGGCGAAGATGGAGGTGCCGGCGGAGACGTTACCAGTGCGTACGCGCACGGAGTTGGTGGCTACCATGCCAGTACCGGCGTCGCCCTCAGGCGGGGCGAGCACGATGCCGGGCTTCAGGGCACCGGACGGATCGAGCAGCTTGGCACCTTCCTCGGTCAGCTCGCCAGCCGGAGTGCCGGCCACGAGCGGCTCAGGAAGCAGGTTCTCCAGCTTCCACGGCTGGGCTGCGACCTCAGGCAGAGCGTCGAACTTCTCAATGAATGCGGTTTCGTAAGTGTGAGTGGTCGGGTCAATCGGGAACATGCCGGAGGCATCGCCCACGCCGAGGACCTTCTTACCGGTGAGCTTCCAGTGCACGTAACCGGCGAGTGTGGTGAAGTAAGCCACCTTGGAGACGTGCTCTTCCTTGTTGAGCACGGCCTGGTACAGGTGAGCGATGGACCAACGCTCGGGGATGTTGTACTGGAACAGCTCGGAGAGCTTCTTGTGAGCTTCGGAGGTGTTGGTGTTCTGCCAGGTGCGGAACGGCACCAGCAGTTCGCCGGCCTCGTCGAATGCGAGGTAACCGTGCATCATGGCGGAGAAGCCGATGTGGCCGACGTGCGTGAGCTTCTCGCCATAGGCGGTCTCGACGTCGTTGGCCATGGAGGCGTAAGCGGACTGCAAACCGCCCCAGATCTCCTCGGTGGTGTAGCTCCACAGACCATCTTCCAGATGGGAAGCCCAGCTGTAGTCGCCGGAGGCGATGGTCTGGAAGTTGTCGTCGATGAGGACGGCCTTGATGCGGGTGGAGCCGAATTCGATGCCCAGCGTGGTCTTGCCAGCGCGAATCTTCTCGGCGATGTGGGCGACCTGCTCGGCCGCGTTGTCGGTTGCTGCCATATCTTTCCTTTGCCTTGGAGCGCCGGCGTTGTTATCCCCTTCCTTGGGGAGGGTGTTAGCGCTCACAATTTCCAAAAAACATTGTACCGACAACCTGCATTCGACACAACTTATGCCGTGTCACGCATCATAACGGTTTGATAACAGGGCCAATTTACCGCCGAGGAGCCGGCCCCAAGGACCGCCGAGCACGCACCTCGGCGGGAATCAGCCCCATGCCGTGCTGGGTGGTCAGGAAGGTCGGCTCGCCGCCCTCCCCCAGCAAGCGCAGCGTCTCGCGCATGGCGGCCACGCCGAGCCCCTCGAAATCGGGATGCACGGTGGTCAGCGGCGGGTACATGTTATCCACGCCAGACATGTCGTCGAATCCGACCACGCTGATGTCTTGCGGAATCCGAAGCCCATGCTCATGCAACGCGCGCATGATGCCGACGGCCTGATTGTCGTTCGCGGCGACGACCGCGGTGGGCAACGCCGCGCCTCGACGCCCATACTCATCAATGAGATGATTCATGTGCGCATATGCCTCAGAGGCATCCCACGTATGGCAGCGCACGATCTGTGAATCGATGGATCGGGAGGCGGCGAGCTTGCGCCACGCATCCAGTCGGGTGTGGGCGTCGCGCCATTCGTTGGGACCGGCAAAATACAGAGCCGATTTGTGCCCGTATTCGCCCAGCAAGGCCACCACTTTGGCCATTGCACCCCACTGGTCGATACCGACCAGCGCAGTGCGACGCTTGTTTTCGGTGGAGATAAGGCCCAATCCCTCACGCACGGTCATTTGGCCGTGGGTGGCGGTGACGATGACGCGCGGCTGAGTGACTCGTGCACGGCAGGCGGCGGCGAACATCACGTCGGTCGGGGTCAGGAAGATGAAGGCGTCGACGTTCTGCTCGTTGAAGGTGTCGCACAGGTTGTCGAAGTCGGCCTGCGCGCACAAGGCCTCGTGGACCATCATCACGCTCATGAACAGACCGTGCTCGCGGGCCATGGATTCGATGGAGGAGATGGAGGAAATCGGGCCGAAGAATTTGAGGCCTCCGGCGATCAGCCCTATGGTGCGCGAACGGCGGGAAGCCAGTGCGCGCGCGGAGTTGGAGGGGCGGTAGCCGAGTTGGTCAATGGCGGCCTGGACTCGCGCACGGGTGGCGTCGGAAACGTCCGGCGAGTCATTGATCACACGGGAGACGGTTTGGTGGCTGACTCCGGCGAGCTTGGCCACTTCGAACATGGACGGACGTTTGCTTGGCTTGCGGCTGGTCACCATATTGCCTAACCTCCCCGCTGGCGGCCGGCATCCGTGCACGGCCAGGCTTGTACCTTAATCAATACTGACTTTAGCGCGTCCACAACAGTTTTGCGTTAGCGCTCACACTATCGTGTCGCACGCGGCTCAGGTCAGGTGCCATGAGACACGATGGAGCGGAGTCGGCCCGTGTTCGGCGATGGCGGCACGGTGTGCGGCGGAACCATAGCCCTTGTTATGAGCCCATTCGTAGGCGGCGTAACGTGGGTTGCTTTGCGCGAGGTCGACCATCAGCCGGTCTCGGGTCACTTTGGCGATGACCGCCGCGGTGGCGACGGTGGCGCAATGCTGGTCGCCTTTGACTTTGGTCGTTATATCGGCTGGAATCGGCACGTCCGGCGCGTCGAACGTGTTGAGCGCCTTGGTGATGTAATCGCTCGGCCCGTCGAGAATTCCGGCGACTTTGGGCAGGGCGCGAACGCTTTCCCCACAATTTCCAATGGATTCCCCTACGGAGTCTCCCGGACGACCTTCCACAATCTCCCCCGCAGCCTTTTTTGCCGTCAATCCCCCTCCAAGCCGTAAGCCAAGTTCGCGTTCGACTTGGCTGAGCGCGCGCAGGGCGGCCACGCCGAGCGCATAGGTGAGGCCCCATTCGTCGATCTCGGTGTTGCTGGCCTGGCCTACGGCGTAGGCCGCGCACCAGTCGCGCAGTTCGTCGAAAATCGCCTCGCGCCTATGTTCGGTGAGCATCTTGGAGTCGGCCACGCCGTCCGGTACGCCGAGGTAGGTCCGCCCGGACAGTTCGGCGGAATCATCGCCGTCAAGCGGCGCCAAATCACAGGCCCAGATGGCGGCGCACCCGACCATCACCGGACCGGCGAGCGCGCCGCGGCCGACTTCATCGAATCCAGTAATAAGGTCATAGCCCTGGGCCGCAAGGCTGCGTTCCAAGTCAAGTGTCGGGGTAATCATGCGCGGCTCCCATCGTCTCACAATGGTTAGGATTCAGACGGTCCAGGTTCAAATGGTTCAGGATTCAGACGGCCCGGAACTCAATCAGTTCAAAGACTCACACGGTTCAAAAAAGACTCAGGAATTCGAGCCGGAAGCGTCAGGCACGTCCTTGAAGACTTCGTGGTGGTCATCAATCGCACCAAGCCGGTCAAGCGGCCAGTATTTCGCGATTCCGACTCCGACCACATCGGAGATGGGAACCAAGCCGCGATCGCCGTCATCCTGATGATAGCGGGAGTCGGCGGAATTGGCGCGATTGTCGCCCATGACGAACACGTGGCCCTCGGTCACGGTCACCGAGAACGGGAAAGCGCTCGGGTCCACGCCGGGGCGAATGTAGGAGGTCTCATTGATGGCCACGCCGTTGATGGTCACCGGCTGGCCCGCGCCCTTGCATTCGACCACGTCACCGGGCAGGCCGATCAGTCGCTTGATGAGGTACCCGCCACCGGGAGCGCTGCTCTGCTCCTCGTTCAACCAGTTGTTGGGATCTTTGAATACCACGACGTCGCCGCGCTGCAGATCGAAGATCTTGGGGGTGAGCTTGCTGGTCACCACGCGATCGCCGGGCACCGTGGTGTCCATCATCGAGCGCGAAGGAATCTCGTAAAAGCCGACGGCGAAAATGCGAATCAGCAGCACGATAAGCACGGGAACGCCGCACCACAGGAAAAAGTCGCGTAGGGTGAAGTGGTCATCATCCATCGATGATGCTGCCGCGGCATTCGCACCAGCGGAAGAAGCGGCGTACGCCGGGCGCGCCGGTGCCGGGGGAACCGGGGACGGGGCGAGGCCGTGGTCGGCGACTTGGAACGTACGGGAATCGCGGGCATCGGCCTCGTCATCATACGAGGTCTGATTGCTCTCCGGATTGTCGGAAATCGGGAATTCGCCGTTATCCTGATCGTCCTGCATACCATCTCCTCGCGATTCATGCTGCCGGATATGAGGGGTGCCGGCGCCCGTCCATCATACGTGGAAAATACGAAAACAGCCCGAAACCGAAACGGTTCCGGGCTGAATTTCACGGTTTATTCGCGCACCTGCATCATCAGGCTCACGATTGCACCCGCGAATCGACTCACTTAGCAGAGTTGTCGCGGCGCTCGGCAATACGAGCGGCCTTACCGCGTAGAGCGCGCAGGTAGTACAGCTTGGCGCGGCGCACACGGCCCTTACGCACGAGCTTGATGGAGTCGATGGACGGGGAGTGCACCGGGAAGCGACGCTCCACACCAGTGCCGAAGCTGATCTTGCGGACCACGAAGGTCTCACGCACGCCAGCGCCCTTACGAGCGATCACCACGCCGGTGAAGGTCTGGATACGGGAGTTGTTGCCTTCCTGGATCTTCACGTTCACGTCGACGGTGTCGCCGGGACGGAAGGCCGGGATTTCCTCGGCCGGCTTCATGTGCTTGGCGTCAAAAGCCTCAACAGCGTTAACCATTGTTTTCCTTCAGTGCTGCCGCATATCAGCCACAGATCTGGGGCCATCCACGCGATTACGCATCGCGCGCGTTGGCCTGTTCTCGTTATCCCTCGAGTTTGCCCTTGGGAAGCCTGCCGATCCGCCGAAAGTCAGGCCTTGCGGCCGTTCGGGCTGGACCCATGGAGACGTGGGCTTATGCGGCGGCCCACTTCTCGACACAGCAATCGACCATTTTACGGATTATTGCGGACAGTATCGGCGTGTCGTCGTCTCTCTCCGTTATTAACGCATCAGTTTGGCCGAGGCAGCACGGATGGCGGATTCGAATACTTTCCGTCCCTCCTGCTGGTCGCATGGATACCGACGATGGTATTGATTTGGCGTTTCAGCGCACGGCTTGAAGAAGGTGAGAGTCCGATGGACGGTGATTATTCCAGTAGTTTCGCCGCCGGCAACAGTCATAGTTGAGGGGGGAGCATACGGAGCGTTCCATAACTCCCTCTCAGTCAGCTTCGCTGACAGCTCCCCTCAGTATTGAGGGGAGCTAGAAAAGCGAATCAGAATTCGCGACGTGGGCAGTCGCCAGACTGCCCACCAGACAGCACAGCCGCGGTCGCGCGAATCACGAATTCTGACCGAGCAAAGCGAATCAGAACTCGCGGTTCTTGCGGTAGAACTTGATCAGGCTCTGGGTGGAGGCGTCCTGGGCGGCGAGGGCGTCGTCGTCCTGGGAGATGGCCGGGGTGATCTGCTTGGCAAGCTGCTTGCCGAGCTCGACGCCCCACTGGTCGTAGGAGTCGAGGCCCCAGACGGTGCCTTCCACGAAGGTGATGTGCTCGTACAGGGCGATGAGCTCGCCGAGTGCGAACGGGGTCAGAGCCACACCGAAGATGGAGGTGGTCGGACGGTTGCCGGAGAACACGCGGGCCGGAACGATCTCTTCCGGAGTACCCTCGGCGCGAACCTCGTCAGCGGTCTTGCCGAATGCCAGAGCCTTGGTCTGAGCGAAGTAGTTGCCCAGGAACAGCTCGTGCACGTCCTGGTCGCCGTCCTTGGTCGGGTTCGGGGTGTTGACGAACGCGATGAAGTCGGCCGGAATGAGCTGGGTGCCCTGGTGAATCAGCTGGTAGAAGGCGTGCTGGCCGTTGGTGCCAGGCTCGCCCCAGAAGATCTCGCCGGTCTCGGAGGTGACGGGGGTGCCGTCCCAACGCACGGACTTGCCGTTGGACTCCATGGTCAGCTGCTGCAGGTAAGCCGGGAAGCGGTGCAGGTACTGGTCGTACGGCAGCACGGCGTGGGAAGCAACCTTGAAGAAGTTGCGGTACCAGACGTTCAGCATGCCGAGCAGCACCACGACGTTCTTCTCGAACGGGGTGTTGGCGAAGTACTCGTCGATCTCGTGGAAGCCGTGCAGGAACTCCTCGAAGCGGGCCGGGCCGAAGACGACGGCCAGAGAGGTGCCGACGGCGGAGTCGACGGAGTAACGGCCGCCGACCCAGTTCCAGAAGCCGAACGCGTTGTTCGGGTCGATGCCGAATTCGGCGACCTTCTCCAGGTTGGTGGAGACGGCGACGAAGTGCTTCTTGATGGCTTCGGCGTTCTTCTCGTCGGAGCCGTCGATGGCGCCCTTGGCCTTGAGCTCTTCGAGCAGCCAGGTGCGGGCTTCACGGGCGTTGGTCAGGGTCTCCAGGGTGGTGAAGGTCTTGGAGACGATGATGAACAGGGTGGTCTCCGGGTCGAGGCCCTTGGTCTTCTCGGCCAGGTCGTTCGGGTCGATGTTGGAGATGTAGCGGGCGGAGATGCCCGCGTCGGCGTACGGCTTGAGGGCCTCGTACACCATGACGGGGCCCAGGTCGGAGCCGCCGATGCCGATGTTGACCACGGTTTCGATCTTCTTGCCGGTCACACCGGTCCACTCGCCGGAACGGACCTTGTCGGCGAAGGCGTAGATGCGGTCGAGCACCTCGCGCACGTCCTTGACGGTGTCCTGACCGTCGACGATGTACTTGCCCTCGTCCTCGACCGGGCGGCGCAGCGCGGTGTGCAGCACGGCGCGGTCCTCGGTGTTGTTGATGTGCACGCCGGTGTACATAGCCTTGGTGCGCTCATCGAGCTTGACGGCCTTGGCAAGGTTGGCGAACAGCTGGAGGGTTTCCGGCTTGATCAGGTTCTTGGACAGATCGAAGTGCAGGTCGCCGGCGTCGAAGGACAGCTTCTCGACGCGCTCGGCGTCCTCGGCGAACCACTTCTTGAGGCTCACGCCTTCGACCTGAAGCTCGTCATAGTGCTTCTGCAGGGCAGCCCACTCAGGGGTCTGGGTGGCGTCAACGGGCGGATTGATGGCCATAGGATTCCATTCCTTTCATCAGTGACTGGAGCGCCTTTGCACACGGCTCGGATGCGCTCCGTATCACCAAACAGAATACTCACAAATTCGGACATGAACAGAACAAAATGAGTCAGCGATGTCGGATTGCCATCGTTTGCATTATCGAACAGTTCACGGCGCGGCGCAACCGTCATCTTCGACTGAGCGGTCGCGACACAACCGCCAATCCGCCGATTGGACTTTTCGTGGGGATGTCTTATACTTAACTTCTTGTGCGCGGCTGGCGAAATGCCTTCCGCGAACCAAGCCACTTTAGCTCAGTCGGTAGAGCGGCTCACTCGTAATGAGCAGGTCGTCAGTTCGATTCTGACAAGTGGCTCGGATGCCCTAGGCTGGCTGGTCTGTAATGGCTGTCCGGCCTAGGGTTTTGCATATCTTCCACACCTGTGGAAACGCGGATATGCACGCGCGAGTGGCGGAATTGGTAGACGCGCAGGATTTAGGTTCCTGTGTCTTTGACGTGTGGGTTCAAGTCCCATCTCGCGCACCGGCTTGAGCCTCTTGGAAGCATTGGATTGCCAACGCTTCCGGGAGGCTTTTCGTATATGCGCGCGGCAGCTGCAAGCCCTTGCGGACACCTCTACATATGGCAATGCCAAGGCGGCAAATATAATGGGCCACAGCATTGCGGGTCTGAGCCTGTGCGCCATGAGCCTGTGTGAGTCAAGGAGAGAAGTGTATGTCCGCCATTCTTACGCCGGTTGGTCTGTTGCTGATCATCCTCGCCGGCTATCTGTTCAAGCGGTTCGGCCTGTTCGGGCAGAAGGATTATCGCGTGCTGCAAACCGCGGAATTCAACATCGTGCTGCCCGGTGCCATCGTATACTCGTTCGCCACCAATCCGCATGACATCTCGCTGCTGCTTATTTCGGTATTCGCATTCCTGTTTGCTTTTATCCCGGTCGTGTTCATCTTTCTGGCCACCCGCAAGCGCAATGTGACCGACCGCGCCTTCCTGATGCTCAACGGTGCCGGCTTCAATCTCGGCTGTTTTTCTTTCCCGGTCGTCCAGTCATTCTGGGGTGCGGGCGCGGTGGTGCCGGCTGCGATGTTCGATATCGGCAACTGCGTGATGGTGGCCGCCGGCACCAATGTGCTCACCCAGCAACTGCTGCATATTCAGCCCGGCAAAACACTTGCCGAACAACACGCCGGTTCGGCTCCCACCCTACCGTACGAAAAGCCCAAGGATCGCGACGCCAAACGGCTTGCCCGCCGCGCATTGCTGCGCACCATCGGCAAGAGCTTCTTCGGCTCGGTGCCGTTCGACACGTATCTGCTCATGATCGTGTTGACCGTCGCCAACGTGAAGATTCCCGATTGGATCGCCTCTATAACCCAGCCATTGAGCGGCGCCAACGCGCTGGTGTCGATGCTGATGGTGGGCATGCTCATGGACCTGCCCCAATCCAAGCATGACGTGAAGGAAGTCATGGCCGTCATCGCTTGGCGTATACCGTTCAGCGTTGCCTTCGCGTTGATCGCGTGGCTCCTGCTGCCGTTCTCGGCTTCGATTCGCGCCGTGATGGTGATCTGCGCGTTGGCTCCGATCGCCATTTTCTCCACGCTGTTCACCGACAAAGTACTCGGCAACGCCAAACTGGCCGGCTTCTCGCTGGCAATCACCGCGATGATTTCACTGGTGATGATGGCTGTGGCTCACGCGCTGATGGGCGTGTGAGCAAATGCGCAAGTAGGCGCACGGCGGGCGCACGGTCAGGCGAGACGCAGCCCACATAGGTTCGTCCCCCGGCCGCCAGCTGCTACCGGTGCAGCAGCTTGTGCGCCAGATTGCTCACGCCGAAGCGGAACTTGTCCACCGGCAACGTGAATTTGCCTACCATCTGCTCGACGTAGCCGTTGAAGCCCTGCTTGAATTCCAGCACGCCGCGGCCCTCGTCGTTCGGATCGTCGAACACGCCGGAAATGCCGTAGAAGTTGTAACGGCTCACACCCTGTTCCACACACAGGTGCAGCATCGCTTCGTACTGAATCAGCGCCGAGGCGTAGAACGGCTTGTACTCCTCCAACGAACCGGAATACTGATAGACCACCTCATTGGGGTGACTGACGAACATTGAAGCCGCTGCCGGCAGCACATCGCCCTTCTTGGCATATCCCTCCACCTCAGCCAGACGCTTGTCGGCGGCCGCGAGATTGCGCGATTCCTCCCCCAGCTGACGTTCGATGCGCGTGGTCGGACGTTCATCGTATTTCGTCTGCAGCTGTGCGACCTTGGTCTGCAAGGCCTCGCGCTTGGCGGTCATATCCGCCACATATTCGGCGATGTGGATTTCCGCGAGCATGAAATGCGCATCCGCGCCATACGCCTGCTTGAACTGGCGGAAATAGTCCGCGCCGCGCGTCGCGAACCCGCGGCGTTCACCGGTCCGCCGTTCGATATCGGCGAACACGTCGAACTCGTCGGGGCCGATTTCGCGAACGTGCACGCCCATCGACTGCGCCCGCTTGACGCTCCATTGAGCGCGTTTGCCGAATGATGCCAGCAGTTCCTTGCCGTTGGTGATGCCGGTGAGATCCTTGACGTACATCCACTGGCAGACCACGTCATAACCGGTATGGAATCCGCCATGCGTCCAGCCGGCATCGGTGAATCCGGTCAGCAGTGCATCGTTCGGCTCGCCGTCGGGCTGCCCGTCCGAGGAATACAGACGGTAGGCGACGTTAGGCCAGCATGCCACGGAAACAGCATGGTGGCGACGGGCCGATTCACGAATCGCCTCGGTTATGGCCCGCAGCAGAGCCGGATCATCGCTAATGCCGATGGGGCCGAAATATACGGAGCCATCTGCACCGAAACGACCATTGAGGTACAGAATCACGCAGCCGGCTACCAGATTGCCGGATGCGTCGCACACGCCAACGCATTCGGCTTCATGCCCACGAATCTTGGCAAGACGGACCTGCCCGGACCATTGCTGGAAGCTGCCCTGGCTTGTGGCTTCGGAAAGCCGGTCGAACTCTTCGGGCGTAATCACGCCAAACGTATACGTCGTATCTGTTCGATTCGCAGTCGCGCTCATCTCGTCGTCACCTGTGCCTTATTTCTGTGTCCGTGCTCGCCACTGTTTGTCAGCGATGCAGCAGCTTGTGTGCGGCTTCGGATACACCGAAGCGCAGTCCGTCCACCGGCAGCGTGAACTTGCCCGGAAGCTCTTCCACGAATCCGCCGAAGCGAGTCTTGAACTGCCAGACGCCGTAGGAAGGATCGTTGGCGTCGAAAATGCCGGAAATGCCGTAGAAGTTGAAGCGCTCCACGCCACGGGCGATGCAGTCAAGCATCGCCTCGAAGTGGATTAGGGAAGACGGGTAGTAATCCATGAAACGATCGTCCTCGCCGCTGGACAGGCAGACGACCTCGTTCGGATGCCAGAAGTAGACACCGGCTTCCACCGGAATGACCGGGCCGTCCGAGGCGATGATGCCATTGACTTCGCCGATGGTCTTTTCCAGCGCCGTGATCTTCTTGTCTGCGGTGGCGATGCGCTTTTCCAGCGTTGCCGGGTCGGAGGCACCCTTCTTGGCCGTGCCTTCCGGCCGCTGTTGCGCGCGCTGGAGCAGGCGTTCGAGGTTGCGCTTGTCTTTGGAGGCCGCATTCAGCTTGGATTGCAGGGTGTCCAGATATTCGTCGAAATGGGTTTCGACCACCTTGAACTCGATCAGGTCGCCGAAGGTATCGAACAGACGCTCATAGTAGGCCAGATCGCGGCTCTTGAAGCCTTGACGTGCGGCGCTCATATCGCACAGCTTGACGAAAGTGCTCAGTTCGCCGCGTTCCAGCCGGCGCACGCGCAGACCGGAATCCTGGGCGATGCGGATGTTCTTACGGCGGTACTTGGAGAACGAGGCCAGCAGTTCCTTCTCATTATGAATGCCGTCAAGCCCCTTGACGAAGTTCCAGCGGTTCACCACGGATTCGTAGCCCACGGTGAAACCGCCATGTTTCCAACCGAAGCGGGCCATGTTGTCCATCATCGTGGTGTCCGGGTCGCTGGTCGGCTTGCCGTCCAGATCATGCAGACGGTAGACTGCGGCCGGCCAGCAGGATACGCTGATGGCGTGATGGGCCTTGGCCGAACGACGCAGGGCTTCGGTCATCGCCTCAACCACCTGTGGATTGTCATAATCGCACAGCGGTCCGCACCAGACCGAGCCTTCCAAACCGAAACGGGACTGCGTGTACACCACGTAGCAGGCGGCAATCAGCTTGTCACCGCGCTTGACACCCACATAGTCCACCGGACCGTTGAACGCACCCATGGCGGCCATCTGCGAGGTCTGCTGGAAACTACCTTGCACTTGAGCTGCGGAGAACGCATCCAGCTCGGCAGGAGTGATCTTGGTAGGGGTGAGTGAGGCGACGCCTGCATCGGATTGCGTCATAATCGAACCTTCTTACTTGTCGTTACTCTGATCGTTACTCTGGGCTCTGGAACGGCCTGTGTGCTGCGTCCGTTTACCGCGACAGCAGCTTGTGCGCAAATTGCTTCATGGCATAGGCGACCGGTTTGACCGGCAGTACGAACTCGCCCGGAAGTTCCTCGACATATCCGTTGAAGCCCTGCTTGAACTCCAGTACACCACGCCCCTCGTCATCGGGATCATCAAAGACGCCGTCGATGCCGTAGAAGTTGTAGCGAGACAGCCCGTGTTCCACGCAGAAATGCAGCATCGCGTCATGCTGAATCAGCGCGGAGGCGTAGAAGGGCTTGTACTGCTCGACGCTACCGGAGAACAGGTAGATGACCTCGCGCGGATGCTCCACGAATAGTGATGCCGCAGCCGGCAGCACATCCCCGTCTTTGGCGAACTCGGCCGCCTCGTTCAGGCGCTTTTCGGCTGCCGCCAGATTGCGGGTCTCCTCCCCCAGCTGACGTTCGGTTTTGGTGGTGGGGTGTTCGGCGTTTTTGGCGGTCAATGCCGCCACCTTGGCCGAAAGCGCTTCACGCTTGGACGTCATGTCTGCTACGTATTCGTCGATGTGGATCTCGGCAACCATAAAATGCGCTTTGCTGCCGAACGCTTCCTTGAAACGGTGGAAATATGCTTCGCCACGGTATTCGAAGCTACGGCGTTCAGCGGTTTGCTGCTCGATTCGTGCGAATACCCCCAGCTCGTCGTCCGACAGCTCACGCACGTGCACACCCATCGATTGGGCACGCTTCACGCTCCACTGGGTGCGCTTGTCATAGGACTTCAGCAGACTTTTCTCATCGGTAATGCCGGTCAGATCCTTGAGGTAGCGCCAACGCGGAACCGCCGTGTAGCCCACGGTGAAACCGCCATGAGTGAAGCCGATCGCCTCGAGCTGTTCTATCAGCTTATTGTCGGGAGCGCCATTCTGGTCATCCGGCAAAGAAGCTCCATTGGTGTCGCGAAGCCGATACGGGGATTCAGGGGTGATTTCCAGCTGTGAAGCACCCTTTGCCTTGGCATGGCGTTTCAGCGCATCCATGAAGAAGGTCAATGCTTCGGTGTCGTGATAGTCGCACATCGGGCCATCATGGATGACCGCAAATGTAGAGAATCGAGAGCGGTGAGTTTCGAACAGTGCCGCCGCGACGATCTTCTCGCCCTCCTTGAGGGCCAAATATTCGACATCGATCCCCTGCGCGGCGCGAAGGCGTCCCATCGCCGAGGTTTGTTGGAAATTGCCTTGTGGATGCCTGGCGGAGAAATCATCGAACTCCTCGTCTGTCAACTTCACCAGCACAAAATCACGCATGCTTCCCTTTGCCTCCGAGTCAATCAGGCTCACCATGCTAGCATAGCGCGCACACGACGAATGGCGGCCGAGCAGATGAGGTGTGCACATCGTTCGCACTACTGCCGCCACGATGGTCCAAAGAACAATGGCCCAAAGATGATGAATGTCCGGCTTGCAGTGAATCAAACGCAGTGCTATATTCTCTACTTGGCTCTTGAAGCCACGCCACCTTAGCTCAGTGGTAGAGCATCCCCCTCGTTCGTGGGAAGGTCGGTAGTTCGATTCTATCGGGTGGCTCTTGTTCATCAAGAAGGCCGACGCACTAAGCGCCGGCCTTCTTTCGTATCGCCCTTGCTAGGTCATAGGCGCTTGCTAGACACTCGCCCGATTCGGGGGCTGAGTGCTGAGCCGCGACTCAACTGTGGCTTAGTCGCGGCTCAGTGCAGCTAGACAGCCTAGACGACTTAGTGCAGCAGGGCCTCGATGGCGGGGACCAAGGCTTTCAGCGCCTTGCCTCGGTGGGAAATCGCATTCTTCTCGGCCGGAGTCATCTCGGCGCTGGTCAGCGGCTCGCCTTCATGGTCAGGCTCAGTGCTGACGCGACCGGCAGGCTGATCGTCCGGGACAAACAGCGGATCGTAACCGAAACCGTGTACGCCACGAGCCTCGCGGATGATGCGACCCGGCATGTCGCCGAGCTCCACTGTCTCCGACTTGATGGCGTATCGAGCATGCACCGGGGCAGGGCTCCCATCGGCAGCCGTGGTGTGAACGGTGATGCCGTCGGCAGCCACTCCACCGGTCACGTCGGCACCGGTCTCGGTGTCCGGGACCACCAGCGCGGCGGCGCAACGGAAGCGCGCGGTACGCTTGTCATCCGGAATATCTTCGATCTGGGCGAGCAGCAGCGCATTATTGGCCTTGTCGTGGCCGTGAGCACCCGCCCAGCGAGCAGACAGAATGCCCGGAGCGTTACCCATCACATCGACGATGAGACCTGAATCATCCGCGACAGCGGGCAGACCGGTACGGATGGCCACAGCGCGGGCCTTGAGTAGCGCGTTCTCCTGGAAGGTGACGCCGGTTTCCACCGGATCTGGCAGGTGAAGGCTGCCAGCGGACACCAGTTCGATGTTTTCGGCATCCGCGCCAAGATCCTCTTCGAGAATGCGGCGGATTTCCACAAGCTTGCCTTCGTTATGGGTTGCGACGACGATTTGCATGAGGTTCTCCTTTAAGAAGGCTCCCCTTGTCAGGGGAGCTGGCTTAGTCTAGGGACAGAGCGGCACGCTGGGCGGCTTGCAGTTCCTTGTTGCCCTTTTCGGCCAAGTCAAGCAGGGTGCCGAGTTCGGCACGGTTGAACGGACGGTGTTCCGCGGTGCCCTGAATCTCGATGAAGGTGCCGGAACCGGTCATGGCCACGTTCATGTCGGTCATGGCCTGACTGTCTTCAATGTATGGCAGGTCAAGCATCGGGGTGCCGTTGATCACGCCCACCGATACGGCGGACACATAGTCCTTAAGCACGCGGCTGGCGGACTTGATATGGCGGTGCTTCTCCGCCCAATTGACTGCGTCGACCAAAGCCACGTACGCACCGGTTACGGAAGCCGTGCGAGTGCCGCCATCGGCCTGAAGCACATCGCAGTCAAGCTGAATCTGATTTTCGCCGAGCGCCTTCATATCGATGACGCCACGCAGGCAGCGGCCAATCAGTCGGCTGATTTCGTGGGTACGGCCACCGATTTTGCCACGTACGGATTCACGGTCGGTGCGTTCGGCGGTGGCACGCGGCAGCATCGAGTATTCGGCGGTGACCCAGCCGAGGCCGGAGTCCTTGCGCCAACGCGGCACACCAGGGGTAAAAGTGGCGGTGCACATCACGCGCGTGTTACCGCATTCGATGAGCACGGAGCCTTCGGGGGCGTCGGTGAAGTGGCGGGTGATGCGCACGGGGCGCAGCTCGTCGACCTTGCGGCCGTCGGCACGAATTATTTGGTGATTGCCAAGCATGTCTTTGATTTCAACCATGCGCCCCAGCATACGCCATCCGCTCTATGCCTGGATAGCAACTCGTCAACCATCATCAAACCCCAGCGCAATGTCATTCCCTGCTTACATATCCATTCCATGACACTTGGCTGCACGCCACTATTTTCTTATGCACCACTCGCTTACAGAGTCAATGCCTGCGTACCTGATGAGGATTGGGAAAGATCGTCCGCTGGAATAAGAATGCCATATTCCATGAAATCTTGGTTGAATTGCTTGCGCTGCATAGCGTTGAGTTCGTAATCGATTAACGGCAAATATGTATAGTCCATGTCATGCAACGGCTCTTCATATCGATGAAGCACGTGCATAATTGCCGCGCTCGGCAGTGGGGACCACCATCCATCCAAGCCATACCGGTACGGAGGAACCAATGTCAAGCGTCTGTTCCTTGGGTTGATATCCCAACGCAGAAAACGGTATAAACCAGCGAGAAACGCAATCCAGCACGCATCGTTCACCCGTGCAACCGCTCGGACGAACGATATACGTTGATGTTGAACATTCCGAGCATGAATCAGATTGACGCAGAGCATCTTCAACGTAGACCAGGTCGCTCCGCTTTCTATTGCATCGAAATCAGGAGGCCTACGCAGTTGCGCCAACAACATGTGCAATTCGTCTTCCGGAATCGTTTGCGAGGGGGCCACGGCTTCTAGGTGAAGACCAAAACCAGCCCGCTCAAGCCCCTCGGCCAAAACATCAAACAACATACCTCTTTGCCCACGCAATACGCGACCAATTGCAGACCGATCCAAACCAGTACGCTGTGCAAGCTCATAGGCATTCCAACCAGTCTGCGACATCACTTCATTCAGCACAGCCGCACACGAATTAACAGGGCAACCAGATACCACACCGTGATGCACGACATCGCACTGTTCTAACGCTCGATGCTCTACAGCGCGCCGCTCTGATACGTCATCGTTGCCCGCCGCGTTCTCATCATTGAGAGTTTCACTCATCGAAGTCACCTTGCCTCGGCCGATTTCCCGGTCATTTCATCAAACCGCAATCATCATATCCCACAATCCCATGACGATACGATTCGTCATATCCCACAATTCAGAGACGGTATGATTCGTATCGCATCAGTTCACACGATTCTTCAACGATTGCTCCGCAAACGATTGCTCTGCACGCATCACGGCATTCTATCGGCACACTATTCCTCCCAATCAGCCCAACGCAACATCACACGCAACATCACACGCAACACCCCTCACGCAACACCCCTCACGCAACACTGCGCCATCTCTGTAACATCACCGACAACACGGCAATCCCACAACGTCTCGGTGCAATATCCTCTGAAATGGTTTGGTTTTTCACTCCACCTCGTCGGCATCCTGACCAGGATAGGAATATGTGTCGTTCCGCACCATGTACAAAACGTTGTCAACTGACAACGTTCTTCAAATCAATTGGATAAGACAAATGGCCATTTCCCGCCAATTCATCTGAATCAAGACGTTGTCAACTGACAACAAAATGTACATTGCAACAGCATGCACATATACATATTTCCCCGGTGAACAGTACCCCCCCCCCAAAAAAAAACAAGGGAGGGCGGGTTCTAGTGATCGTTGCAACACCTGACCTACCGCAAGGAGGGTCAGGTGA
>OCAJ01000037.1_pt1 | contig 88783 bp, 75 predicted proteins | sample 1477121 | NCBI WGS metagenome assembly OCAJ01 (sample SAMEA2580289, study PRJEB22360) | human gut metagenome | biome: human gut; feature: human-associated habitat; material: faeces | place: Denmark | collected 2008/2010 | reverse complement strand
CTTAAAATTTTAAAGGGTTTAAAATCGTGTTTAAACGTGGTTTTAAGCTCGTTCTAAAATAAAGGCTTATGCTTGTTTCTTATAAATATAAGTAAAATAAGATATAATTGTTTAAAACTTATCTATTAAAGTCAGTTGATTGAAAGTAACTTAACTTGATAAAGTTTTAAATGCACTTAATTATATATTTATACAATTTGAGGAGGGTTTATGAGCAGACGTGGTTTTCTAGAGCCTTTAGTTCTAGTTACAGATTCTATGACTACTTATATAAGTAAGTTGAAAGTGAATGCAACTATTTCAGAACTGGATATTATCCAAAACGCAGATGATTATGAATTTGCGACCAATCTATTGAGCTTTATCAAGAGAGGTGATTATCTTCCGAGTCGCTCATTGAAGCACACCAAAAACCTTTTAGCTATCTTTGACAATGGCAATAGCCAAAAGGAGTTAGCTGAATTGTTGGGTTGTAGTTACCCAGTCTTATATCGGTATTCTACAATTATTATTGATGCATTCCTAAGCGTCTTTCCAGTTGATTTTGTTGAGTTGTGGAAAAACAGGGATTTTGAAACAATTAACTCATATATAACTTCTTGGGGTATCAGTAATCTGAATAACAAGTTTGATAACATCACTGGGTATCTACCTTGGGAACAAATCAAAAAACCAAAATCTAAAGTTGAGTTGGTAAAAGAGGCGAAAGAATTAAGTCATATTCCAGCTGAAGAGTTGGGTAAAATTCTAAGTGTTATGCAGTCTTTTGTTGATGCCAATTCAACTCTAATGACTTTAATCAACGATACCGAATCTCTTGAAGTATTGTTCAAAGTTAAGTATGCTATTGAAAAGCGTTATCCGTTAGATTGTCGACTCTTTCTATTCTTAGAACAAGTAGGGGGAGGTGAGTCGAATGGCAACAGTTCATTTAAGTAGTCCTTTCGAAGCTCTGTATTATGGTTTGCAAAACTATTATGCAACTAACTTAGGTTCTTTCTCGTCAAGGGTATCTTTCACTGTTTCAGATGATTTAGCTGAAATGGTTGAACACTCTAAACTAGAGAAGTTTATCATTTTCCTAGAACATAACGGTATGCTATATGGTATCGGAGCTGATACTGGAGTAGGTGTCTTTGAATCTAAAGACAAATTACTTCAAAGGGTTATCCCTCTTGCGAAGAAAATTGTAAGAGCTAAGAACAAAACCGTCGATGTATCTGAGTTGCTAAAAACTGCACCTTTCACCGATATGACGGCTAAGGATGTTTGTTTAGTTGCTTTAGGGGTCTGCATTAACGTGCTGACTCAAATTCAATATAAGTCACCGTTTACAGTTTATTTCGAAACTAAAATCCTTGAAGATATGAATTTGCTAATGTCTTATTCAATTTATTCTTACTATCTTACGAAGCTCGGTTATTTAAACTTTTCATTTCAAACAGACGGTGTCAACTTAAACGAAGTAAACAACAACGTCTTTGCTGAAATCTCTAGGGTTAAAGGGTATCTGTCAACGGACTTAATCTCTTCTTATGATAAGCAGAAATATATGGAGGATTTAAATTTAGTTGAAGGTTCAGTTGTGTTTCTATATACAAGAGGTGGTTATAGTCCTATGAAATTCGGCAAACTGGTCAAGTCTTGTAAAGTTGCGATTATAGATAAAATCTCTGATAAAGGTGTATATTTTAAAACTATCACTGTGTCTAAAACTGTGGCTGATTTGTTTATGGAATATGAAGATTTGCCACATAAAGTTAAGCAACTTTATCCAACGTTCTCTGATTTTATTAAGTTTAACGATAAAGCATCTGAAGTCATGTTAACTTGGGATGTATTGGGAATCAATTATATGATGAACAATAATAACTCAGGCTTTATGGAACAATTCTTTATTACTAGACTTGAATCTCTCTATGATGCCCAACTGGGTTACTTTACTGAGGAAGGGTCTTACAGATTTTTACTTTTAGGTATTCCAGACGCCACTATTTATCTTTTACTAGAATATGGCATTGAATTTAATGAAGACCTATTTGTTGAGCAATATAACTCAAAAAACATGGAAAAACTAAAGGAGTTAGCAAAAGACTCCGTGCAATCGGTAATAAACCGATTAGGTTATGACTTCAGGGGTATCTGATATGCATTATAAGGTTTATCAGAGGAACTATATTTGGGGAAGTGAATCATGTTGCATAAATGTATTTAAAAATAGGTTTTATTATATCTATGTTGAAGACGATGAAAACCATAATTATTATTTGCATTTTATCGTTGCTCACCATGTTGGAAATGTACTTCCTAGACGTTGGGATAAATTTTACCGAGGTAGTATCCGTTATGGTAAAAAGACTCGCCTCTTTAGTTTGTCTAAAGAAGACATTCGCTCAATTAGATATTATTTTCCGTCAGACTTGCTTTTAAAGGCATTGTCTGTTCCTATATTGCACATGTATGACCACAATAGTCGAGTGTCATCACAAAAGTATCTCAGATTACTTCCTGACATTGTGAAAGCTCGTTATCTTTACAATCAAAATCTTTCTAAGTTAGAAGGGAAATAAATTTTTATGACTTACAAATCAAGTTTAGATGAAATGTTATACGAAGACCAAATCAAAACCGTAGATGATTTTGTCGCTTTGTTAAAATCCAAGGGTATCAACACTGACCAATTAGACCCTATCTTACGTTCAAGTGGAAAACTTGAGCTGATTGCAACTGCAGGAGCGGGGAAATCCTCTGCCTTGTCTTATGTTTACGCTTTGGATAAGCTAGTTGGTATTTTAGCTAATCCAGGCGAAGAAAATAAAGGCAAACGTGCCTTAGTTACTACATTTTTGAAAGATGGTGCTTTGGAGATGGAGCGTAAAGTCCAAAAGACTTTAGGTGATTTGGAATTGTTTGAAGTTACAACTTCAGGCACGTCTTTTAAAAATCTACACGCTGAATTTCGTGAATTGCTTACGATTGCAATGGGTAAAGATGCTGAACTTAAAGTATTGACTGACTCATCTGAAGGCAACCTAAAGCGACGTATCTTTGAAAAGTTATTCCGTGATTTTAGTTTGGGTATCAATCCGAATTACCCTACGAACATGGAAATCAATACGTTAGCAGGCTTAATTACACGTTACCGAAACACTGTAATTTCTGAGTTTGAGTTTGGTGATTCTCAAGGGGATGCCGATGATTTGAATATCACGGTAAATCGTTTGAAACTTATTGTTGAAGCCTATCAACGTCAGAAAAAGCTAAATGATGTCATTGATTTTGATGATATGGTCGATACTATCTACCATTACTTTGCAAACCCTGAGACTCGCATTCCAAAACTCTATGAACTCTATGTAAATAGGTATTACTATATTTTGCTAGATGAGTTCCAAGATACTTCTGAATTGCAGTATTTGACTTTGAAACCATTGCTTGAAAACTGTGAGCGTGTCATTGTTGTGGGTGACCCAGACCAGTCTATCTACTCTTTCCAAGGTGCTAACCCTCAAGTTATGAAGTGGTTTGAGCGTGACTTCAAACCTGAAGTCTTGCCGCTCTCGGTATCTTATCGTTGCCCAACAAACATTCTAGAGCCTATGCGACGTGTAATTGAAAATAACTCCAATAGGTTTAACACTAGGATTAAATCGTTTAAAGACGGTGGTGAAATCAAATGTATTATGTTTGACTCGCTCTCGGACGAAGCTCGATACACAAATGAAATTATTCAAAAGCATTTAAGGGAAGGTCAATCTGTGGTTGTTCAATCCCGAACAAACTTTGCCTACTCCCCAGCTTTGATTTTATATGCAATTGAAAACAGTTCAAACTTCAACATTCTAGGTAACGCTACATTGTTATCTCATTCACGTTACAAACGTGTTTGGGGTATCAAGGATTTGCTAGTAGGAAGGGGTGTTACTAATTTGGCACGTAATCTCCGTGTCCTTGACCCTGATATCAAAGCCTATTTAGCACGTCAAATGGAAGACTTTTCAAGTAATAATATTTCTAAGAAAGGCTCTGTTCTGCGTGAATTTCGTGCTTTAGGTGAGCACGCTAGTTCTCATAGCTTACTTGCTCTAGCAGATAGCGTAGACGCTGTACTTTCGCAGCCAAACGTGGACGAACTTACTGTTTTTAAAGTTCTGCTTGAACATATTAAATTGCATGGGCGTGAACGTGATGCTGAAGTCGTTGATACTTTGATGACCTTAGTTGATGTTTCATCAAGTTTGGAAGTGTTCATGGAAAATATGGACTTTGTAAACAATGCAATCAAAGAAGCTAACTCAACAAAGACTGGGGTATCATTAGTCACTTTTGCTACTCAACATGGTTTCAAAGGTAAGGAAGCCGATGTAAACATTGTATTTGATGTTGTTGACGGTGTGTATCCATCTTATCTTTCTGGTGAAGGTTCTTTGGAAGAGGAACGTTCATGTTTCTTCGTAGCAGGTACTCGTGGTTCTAAACACACTTATGTCTTCACTAGGAAGGGAATTGTTTCTCCGTTTGTCAAAGAAATGGCAATCCCTATTGAAGAAAAAGAACTTGAATTTGAACCTATTCAAATTAAGAGCAACACCAAAACTCTTCAGGAGCTGAAGAAAGCTAAAGAACTCGAAGAGCTTGAAGCTGATGTGGATGACGTTGGTCTTGAAGACTTTGAAGTATTTTAAACACAGATAAAATAAACAAAACAAGTACCCTTGATTTGAGGGTACTTTTATGTTATACTAAATTTGTTTATAAAGTATATAAACAGAGTTTAAAATTATATAGAAAGGGTTTAACATATATGGCAAACCAAAATTCAACCTACAGAGCCTATTATGATAAGGATGTCGGACGTTTCATTGTTCCTGAGTCCTTACCTGAAGATTGGGTATCAAAAACACTACCTAACTCGATGCCTATTGAAATTAAATCTTTAGACAGCATTGATTGGTATTTAAAAGTGTATTCTTATGACTCTAAAAGTAGGAGGAAAATAATGGGTTCTATTGTTTTACTTCCTATTGTCAAAAAAGATAAAAATTTACCACCTAATTTATTTTATGCAGTAAAAGGAGGTGGAAATCTTTTTAAGAGTTCTTTAATATCTATGGTTTATGAGATTGAAAACTTAGAGGAGGTAAAAGCTAAATACTCGAAACGCTCTAAACGTGAAGTTCGAAGCCTTGAACAGTTTGCAATGGAAGATGTCAAGTGGGATGAGTTTCCGCAATCTATAACTATTGAAGATAAAAATTTATTTGGTAAGTATACACTCACAGCAGACGAGCCAAATTTAGAAACAGTTGAAACCAAGGAGGCTACCATCAAAGAACAAGAACCAGAACAAACACAACAAAACTACAAGCAACAACGTTACGATAAGCTAAAACAAGATTTTGAAAACCAGCAACAAGAACTTTACGAATGTCAAGGTCGAATTACTAAACTAGGGTCTATCATCGATGAAAAAGATGAATTGATTACTGAGTTAAAACAAAAAGAAAAAGAAGCTCCGACAAACGTACTTGGAATTGATATGCGTACTGCTGAAAACAAACCAGTAGGCTTTAGCATTCCTAACTCTGTTAAAATCGATAAAGAAATTTACCTGAAAGTAAATGATGAGTTTGATTTTGAGCAAATCCCCGATGAAGCCAAATACCTCTTTAAACATTTAAACTGGTATTTGAATAATTTAGGTTTATCCAAAATCAAGTATGTTAAGTCTAAAGAGGATTTGTATTATCTATCAACAGTAGGGGATGCTTTAATCAATGCACTTGTTTGGGACTTAGTTACATCTAACAGAGAGGTTAAATTGATTTCAAATAACCACTATATGCAAGGTGCTTTACTTCGCCTTGGGTATCCTGAGTTTGCTGATGTTTCACCTCACTTGTCAGGCACATTCTTTGAGGCTATTTTTGCTTGTGCTTTTAAACAAGGCAATTATGAAGTCATTAGTAAATTAAAAGACTCACTTTTAGGTTCAGCTTATACAAATGGTCAAAAAGAACCGAGAGTTTATTTCGAGGAGGTCAAATAAATGAAGTCTAAGAAGACCACTAGAATTTTAGGTTTATTACTAATTTTGTTACTCTCACCGCTTGGGTATCTATCTAACAAGTTTAATTACACAGGTCGTGATTTAGTCCGAGATGTATCACATCTATTTGTCAAAAAGTCGAATAACTCTAAAACTCACACAACTGGTTCAACTGAAAATATCGTACATCAAAAAGAGTTAGCAGATACGGAGCGAATTCCCACTGAAGATTTAACTCCACTTGATTGGGTCGAGTCTGAAGCTCCAAATTACTATAAAGTCCTTGGGAAGTCAAACTTGCAGTCCGAGGCATTCCCAAATGTTCAAAAGGTGACTACTTCTGAGTGGGCAAGCTCATTTAAAGGTGGTAAGGCTTCAAACAGTTCTAAGAAGATTGAAGTCTCTTATCCAATTTACGGTGAACTAGATAATTTAAAAAGGACAACAGGTGTTCTTGCAACTGTAACTCCTGATATGGTCAAGTTTTCAAAAGGTTGGCGAACTCCTTGGGAGGGTTCGGTTGAGCCTAGTGGTTGGTTTACATATAAGTTTAAGAAAACTGGTGAACCTGCAACTGAGCTTGACTACTTAAACAACTCTAAAGCAGTTTCCAAAAAATCTAATAACGGCAAAGTTAGTATTCCTATCAACGGAACTATTTACAACGGTCAATTATATAATCGTGACCACTTATTCGCTGACCGTCTAGGTGGTCGGGGTATCAGGGAAAATCTAACAACTGGCACTCGTCCTCATAATGTAGGTGACAATAAAGCCGAAAAAGGTGGTATGGCTTACTTGGAAGAAAAGGTAGATGATTATGTCTCTAATCATAAAGTCTATGCTTATTACAAGTCAATTCCAGTTTATGTCGGAGACGAGCTAGTTCCACGAGGAACTTATGTCAAAGCTCTTACTTCTGATGGATCTATTGATGAAACAGTTTATGTTTATAATGTAGCTAAAGGTTATACTATCAATTATGCTGATGGTACTTGGACTAAGAATAATTAAATAGTGAGACACCCTTGACTTTGAGGGTGTTTTTCTATATAATTATAAAGACAAATTAGAAAGGGTTACAGTTCTAAACTGTAATAAAAAGTTGAAATAATGGAACCAAGCACTGTAGATACGTATTTTAATTACGATAAGTTTCTAAAACCAACAAGACTTCTCGAAGCTGACTTGATAGGAACTTACACAGGAGAACAATTAAGTCTAGTTGATTTCGGAGCTTTCTTTAAACATCCTAAGAAGGTCAATTCAGAAAGCGAATATCTAAAGGGTATCGATATCCTAAAAGAAGGCGATGCTACAATTTTCAACAGTAATTTAGCTGAGGAACCACTTCAAGTGGATGTTAGTCACTTTTTAACAATTAGTGGGTTTAAAACACTCTCAAAAGGATTTCTTCAAACCCTACCTAGATTTGCAAACTTCGTTGTTGCTGATATTAAAGGTGGTTGTGCTAGTGAAATCCTCTCTAGATACTATGAAGACTCCACTGATGTTGAACAACAAGCCCGAATTTATATTTATTTCGATAAAGTCGTGTTGGAGTTTCGAGCTTTTATAATTTATATTGAAGAAAGTCCTATGGAGAAGCACACTTTGAATGGTAAGTTGTTTGAATTTAAGAAATTAGGAGCACCTGACCTTAACGGCATTTTGAACAAGGCTTATAATTACGTATTCCATCAATGTGGTATGTTTACAAACGAGGTGTTAAATGTCAAACAATATTAAATTATCATTTTATGATATTCAATTGCTAGAAGTTGATAGTGATTTAAAAGATGAACTGTCACTTGCTTTTCTTGATAATTTGGATATGTCTCCTTACTTGAATCGAAACCTAACTTATAAGGTCTTCAGGGGTATCCGACTATGCTTGAAACATAAAGTTCCTACAAGCTTGATTGAAAGTAATTTAAGTGAAACTACTTTACTTGCTTTAGCTGAGCTTTATCGAAAGCTATACACTCTAAAAAACAATAATTTAAAGCAGTATTTCAAACGTGGTGATAAGGAACTTTTAATTGAGGAAGATACTTTCAGAAAGCTAGTCGATTTGACTCTTTCTGATATTTCTTTTGAAACTGTGGACTTTTCTCTTGTTCCCATCACTCACGTAAAAACCTTTGTATCTGCTTTGTATCAGGGTGTGAAGGTTGATGATTTGGTTCGAGTAGCTAGTAAAAAAGATGCTGACTACTTGCAACTTTTAATCTCACTTCGTCAAGCTGGTATTGATATTGAGCCGTTCTTAACTGGAGAATGGATGGAAGACCAAATTCAAGCGATTATTTCAGGTCGAAGTCGTATTTCTCCTGTTAATCTTATCCGAACTCATATCAATGAGCATTTTACGTCGGGCATGATTGAATTGGTTATTAAAGCAATCGATTACGGTTGCGAAGATGTAGTCACTGCCTTAGATGAAGATGGGTATCCCTTATTTAATGAGTATCAATCTTATAATCTCGTTGAAGGGGCTAGATTTGGGTTGGATTATATGAAATATGCTGACCCTAACTTAAACGATTATCAAATGGCTACAATTCGTGTTCAAATGTTTGAAGAAAAAGACAGGGAACTTCGAGGAGCCTTGTCAGCACAGTTAATTAACTAAGGAGTTTAAATGGAACAGAAAGTATTAGACAGTAAGTTAGCTGAACTTAAAAGCCGTATTGAACCAAAAACTTACAAGAACAACGCAAACGATGTATCAACACGTCTCTCTGACTTTATCTACGAAAAATACGTGTCTGAAATGGAAGAAGGTCTGAAAAAGGATGATTTTAACGTAGATAGTTACTGCTTTAAATTTATCTATCCAGTAGCTTTGACAAAAAGTGAAGTTGCTTTTTTGGTTGACAACGATAAACTAAAACTAAAAACCAACTTGAATCAAGATTGGAACTTACCTCTCTTGGAACTTTCGGCTCAATTCTTTCGCCAACTGGGTATCCGAGTTGAATTACGAGTAATTGGGTTCAACTTTGATTACTCACCTGAAGAGTTCTTTTATGTTCAGGTGATTTTAACCAAAGACTACTTTGTGAAACCTAAAGACATTAAGAAGGGCTACACTATTGAAGTTCGCAAATGTAATGAAAGTTTATCATCTTTCAAAAAGGAATCAGGTGAATTCGTTTACCCTGAATATTTAGTGATGAATAAATTTAAGGATTTCCATTCACGATTTGTATATGAGGGGTTGAATAAACCTGTTGCCGAACTAGAAGAAAGTGGGTATCAATCTAAGGACACTTCGTTCCTAACTATGAAAGATTGGGTGAAACTAACTATTATCGTTGTGATTGGTACTGTGCTTACTGCTAAACTAGGACTATTATTTTAAGGAGAATTAGAAATGACTATCAAAACAAATTTAGAACGTATTGAAGATTTTAAAAAACTCGGACAACAATCGGTGTTGGAGTTGAGAGATGTGCATCCACATGGTTTGCAGTCAACTGAACTTAATTTTGAAAATGGTTCATTTGGAGTTATCGTTCCAGTTGAATTTGAAAATACGTTGGATACAGAAAACACCCACTTTTATAATACTGGTGTATCAATCGAGCAACCTCCAGTTGCAGTAACTCCAGCAGTTGCAGATTTATTGGTTGAGTATGAAAAGAGTGGTGATTTAACATTTGAGGGCTTACTTGATAAAGCAATTGACTTGTATCTATTAAACACACATTGTGTTCACCATTCTAATCTTAAACAAGATGCATTCCTTTTTATTGCTGATATTATCCGTTATGGGTACACTCCTGATGAAGAAGTCAGGTATCAAATCAAATCAAGTTCACTTCCAAAAGGCTTGCAATATTTTGTTGCAGATAATGATGTCATTAAATTGACTGACGATGAAGAAGCATCGTGGCTAACATACGAACAACTCAAACAATTCAATTTGGTTGATTTACTTCGCAAATCTCAAAGTACTGAGTGGATGAGTCAGTTCAATGATTATGAATTTACTTTGGAATGTCAACCACGAACTTTCAAACAACCAACTATTTCTTTGTTCAACCGTTGGGGTAAAAGTGTTGAATCTGAAACTACAAGCTCAAGTGAATCAACTGTTAACTCAATCTTCTGTGAACCTTTGAGTGATACAATCGACCCAACAGAATGCTAATAAACTCAGTCAAAGAGTTTAAAACTATAATCTATTTGTTTAAGTTGAATTGAATTTAACAAAATTATGATATGTTTGTTAAACTTATATAGTATATTTGTTTAAAACTAAATGCATATCGTATAAAACCAAAAGGAACTAGGATTGACCTTAGTTCCTTTTTATGTTATAATAAATAATATTTAAGAACCTTTAATTTAAACGTATTTTGAAGGTTAGGAAGGAGAGCTATGATGACATGGAGTTGAAAGGTATAGACCAAGCACGTGAGCTATTTTGGTCTGCTGTTGATAAAGGGTATCCAGTTACAATCAAGGGAGACCCTGACGTTGACGGTATGTTGGCTTACTGTGTAGCTAGTCAAATGCTAGATGAAAAGGGTATCAAATACCACTCAACCGTGAACAGAGACAGGAAGCACGGTTTAGTGGAAGATGAACTTAACCAAAACGGTAAGCCGAAAGGTGTTGACCCTTACTTTCATGAAAATGAGCTTATTATCAACGTTGACTCGTCTATTTCTGGCGATGAGCTGATGTTCTTAGCTGAAAACGGAAATATTGTAATTTCCCTAGACCACCACAAAGTCGAACTTGATGGTTATGACAAACTCCAACGACATTTCAAAAAGGGTGAAGGTGAGTGTATTTTAATCAATAATCAGTTCGAAGATGAGCCTGAAGAATGGCGTTTCTGGTCTGGAACTGGAGTTGTAATTCATGCCCTATCGAAAATATTCAACGTGGGTATCAAAACCGAGTGGACTGTAATGCACGGTATCACCTTACTTTCAGACGTTAGGGATATTGAAAATGACCTAGCAAGAGAAATTCTAAAAGTAACTTACTCAACACCTCTAAAAGACATGAGGACTTTAAACAGATTAGTTAAGAAAACTCAATTAGAGGTGCCTGATTTATTTAGAAAAGAACCTGAACACCTAGATAGAACGTTCATTGACTATTCTTTTAGCCCTTACTACAATGCTTGCTATCAGTTAAACTTGTCTGAGTATATCTTCGCTTTACTTAAACGAAGCTTACCTTACAACTATTCAGCTAAAACGGATAGGAAAGCCATTGTTGAAAACTTAGAAAAGTATGTTAAGGTTACTGAGTTAAAAAACCTAACAATCTTGGGTATCGAGCTAGATGCAGTCGAACCTATTCAAATTGAAGAAAACTACTCATTTTCTTACTCAAACTTCTTAGGTTTATTAGCGAATAAATACTTGAGTCTAGGGAAAACTGTTGCTATTCTATCACGTGAAAACGGTAAGTTTAAACGAGGTTCAGTACGTGCTTTAAGTCACCACATAGATTACAATGCAATCTTTTCTAAGTACGGGTTCACTTGTAAAGGTCATACAGGTGCATTTGGTATAACTGATTTGAACAACCCTAAATTCAAAGCAGTTAGCAAAGAAATCGGCATTGTTGAAATAAACGAAAAAGCTAAACCGAAATTCAAAACAGCTAAGAATTTACTGGCTATGCAAGAGGAACTGTTCCAAATCGCTGATGATAATCAGTATGTCTTATCTCAAAACAAATTGGGTATCTACTACACTGGGTTTCATTGTTCGGTCAAACGTGAAACTAAAGGAACGATGACCTATGAAGTTGATGGGATGTCTGTTAGAACTTTTGACAAGGACTTGACCTTAGAAAACTCACTTATCATTCCAACTTTGGAATGTGATAATTTAATCTTAACACTTGAAAAACTAAATAATTGAAATTTGAAAATTTGAAAGGAAATTAGAAAAATGGCTAAACCAAAACTACAACTTGTTATTGATACAGGAAACACAAACACACGTGTCGGTGTAAAACTTTCAGGGGAAACTAGCGTAAGGGAAACAAGTTTCGAACTACCTAACACTTTTGCAACTATCCCTGATGAAGAGCAAGTAAAAGCAGTAATCAGCTCTGGTGATTATAACAATATTACCTCATCTGTTTATTTTGTTGACTTGCCACATATCCATCGTAAATTGCGAGGGGTTGTTGCATCAGGTGAAATTGCAGAAACAAACTACTCAAAATTCTTGCGTCATCCGTTGACAACACGTGCAAAATACGAGTCTAACCTCGTTTACATGGCAATTATCAAAGCCATCGACCACACTCTTCAATGGGCTACTCAATTCTCTAAATCAGGAAAATCAAAATCGGGTATCGCCAACTCATTTGATATTGATTTGACTTTACTTGTTCCACCTATTCAAGCAACTAAAGCTCAAGAAGTCTATCCCAAAGCTCTTATGGGTATCCAAGGCGACGGACTTAAACGTCCTATCCGATACCGTGATTTAATCTCAGGTGAAGATATGGCAGTTACTATCAACTCTGTAAACGTCTTACCTGAAGGTTTAACTGCATACTTTGCAATTACTGCATCTTACGAAAAACGAGCTCCTCGTCCTGAGTATGCAGATTTGGCACAGCGACGTGTTATTTTGCTTGACATTGGTGGAGGGACTTCGGACATCGTTGCTCTTAACAAAGGTCAGTTGATGGCATCTACTCAGCACACTATCCGTGTCGGTGGTAATGACATTGTGACTCGTACTCGTGTGAAATTTAACACTCAAAATGAAACCAACTTGTCTGAAGAGTTCTTTTCTAATGTCGCTAGTGACCCAGTCATCCACGTCGGAGACTCTACTTATGACGTCTCTGATTTAGTGGGTATCGCTAAGGATGAGGTTGTTCAAAACATTGTATCTGAAATTCAAGACTTTTTTGTCTCTCAAAACATTGACTTGAATAGCTTTGAACGTCTATTGATTGTAGGTGGTGGTGCTTTAGCAGGTGAGTCTGGTGAAAGCATTTCAGAACTAATCCTAGATGATATTCAAGATTTCATTCCTGAAATTACGCTTGTGGATACAAGCAAGGTTAAAGAGCCTAGCATTGGTGAAGATGGTCTTGACTTCTCAAGTCCACGTAACTTTAACTTGCTAGGAGGTATGATTGTAGCGTCACTTAAAAGTGGCAAATAACTAAAGGGGGTATCAAACTATTATGGCGTATGTTTATGCTTATTATGGTTTCGATATGGCAGCAATAAAGGATGTTGAATCATTATTAAACTCAGCAGGTCAAGATGTCGTATTCAAACACGCTGGCTCAATGGTGTCTGCCATTTCAGTTAGGATGACTGCTAAAAAACCTACGGTGATGGGTATCATATTAAACGAGTCTGAATATGCCTCTATCGAATCAAAATATATTGATTTTGAAGATAAAATCAAAACTAAAGTGAAGGTTCTTCATTCTTTCGATGAGCTAAAAGCCTATATGGAAGATGAGTTGGAAGTACCTTTGGATGCTCCTACAGAAGATGAAGTCCCATCTGAACCTATCTCGAATGATTTTGGTGCAGGTACAGTAAAAACAGTAACTCCAGCAAGTCAACAAAATCAAACTTCAAATGGTTTCCAAACAAGTGAAGTTGAAACCCAAGAAAGTCCAGTCCTTGATGCGTATCAAGGTGAAAAGAAACTTGTACTAGGTGAAAAATCCTTTTTCACTAGAACTTTTGACTCAAATACAGTTGAAACCATCGTTCCATCGAGTGCTCCAATTGAAGAACCTGAAGAATATGAAGCTGAAACTGTCTCATTTGCAAACCAACCTAAAGAACCGTTTACATTGAATGTTGAAAAACCTCACAAGGTTGAATCAATGTTCGATGATGATTTGGATGCTGAACTTGAAGATTTGAAGCGTCAAAACGATGAGTTAACTCATAAACTTGAATCTGCCAAACAAGAGATTGCACGTTTAGAAAAAGTTAGGTCTGACTTCAATGAATCAGTTCAAGTATCAGAGGATTTGCGTGACCGTATTTCCCAATTAACTACGGATAAATTTGATTTAGAACAACAACTCCGTGAAGCTCAATCAGGTCGATTAGAACTACCTGCAATTGATGTTCCTGCTAATGTGAACTTCTATGTTTCAGCGTCAAGCTTGTCTTTGGTCAAAGCGTATGATTATCTTCTACGTGAGAAACCAACTACAACCTTAATTGACTTATCTAGGGAATCTTACCTAGATATGTTAGTGCAGTTGAACCATCCAAATCGTGTGACCAAATGGCTACTAGAGGGTATCAATATTCGCACGTTAAACTCAAGTTACTCTCAACGTGAAATTCAACCAGCAACTGGCTTGAATATCGTTAGCAGTCCTAACGCTTTAATCCCTGAAGATGCTTTCAAACGTGCTGATTGGGACTCCATCTTAAATCAATTGCAAGAAACTTATAGCGAATATAACATTTTCTTAGGAGTTGCTACCCATCAAGGTGTTCCTGAAATGCTTGACCGTCTAAATTCTCCTGTCAAAGTTTTAAGGCAAAATAACCCAGCGGATAAAAGGTCGTTCAATCTCATTTCTTTGTCACATGATAATATTGAAGAGGTGGTGATTTAATGACTCTTGCAAATATCGCTGTCAGGTTAGATGATAGCCAAATTGAATTTATCGAACAACTCAAAGCCAAGAAGTCTTTAGGTGTTGCCATTCGTGTCTTTCTTAAAGCACTGGAGCGTGACTCTGTTACAACCTTATCTTATCTACTAGGGGTATCAGACCCATCTGTAAACTCATCTAAACTCCTAGAGGGTGCAACTACTTTAGCTTTGTTGGAGCAACTAGGTAATTCAACTATTGAAGGCTCAGTTTCCGAACTACAAGCAGCTTCAAATAACTTGCAATTTTCAGATTACGGTAACGGATTAACTAAATCTGACGTTCAAGAGCTTTTAAGTAAGTTCAACGAATTAACAGATAAAGTTGAAGTTCAAGAAAAACCGAAACCTCAACTAGATGCTAACAATCCTGATTTGCAAAATATGGTTAGCATGCTTGTTCAAAATACATTGAGAGATTTAGGTTTACAAGGTGGAGTTGGACAAAATAACTCTAACTTAAACTCCGAACCTAATCTTTATCCTACTAGCACCACTGAAGTGCCTTTAAATTATACCCAAAACGTCGATTTAAATGCATCTGAAGAGATTACAGAGCAAATTGATTTTAAAGATGATTCTTTAAAAACTCAAGATTCGCCAGTTTCTCCTACAATAGTGAGTGATAACAAATCTGAAAATAAGCCAACTGGGGTATCAGTTACTGAAAGTAATTCTACGGAAGATGAAAGCACTGAAGATAACGATAATCCATTGTTTGGTATGTTAGCAAATCTCAATATGATGTAACTATAATTTTAAAGAAAAGGAAAATAAAATATGTCAAAGCAATTTGATTTCTTTGGCGATGAAAACTCTTCAAACAACACTCAACCTACTAAAAAGACATCAAACCCAGGCAGTCAGACTGTCAAGGGTTTTGATGTATCTAGTATGGGTGTTGCATCGCCTAGCAAGAAAAACTCTAACAACAAGAAACCTAAAAATGTTAAAAAGGCAGTTTTTATCTCTCTAGCAGTTTTAGCTTTGGGTGGCTCAGTTGCAGGTTTTGTGGCTTATCAAAACCATCAAAAACAGTTAGCAGTTCAACAATCTCAAGAGAATGCAAACTTTAAGAAACTTCAAGCATCTGTTCAAAGTGCCGTTTCGGATTACTCTGTTTATGATTTAAGTGTTTCTAACAAAGAAGGTGTTTCTGCTTGGGACTTAAATAAAAACTATGTTTCATCTTCAAAAGCCAAGTTGAATTTCCTAAACACTGTAGGGAAAGAAATCAAGGTTTCTTTGACCAAAGGAAGTTCAGATGTCAAGGTCACTATTCCTAATTGGGAGTATGTAAACTGGATTATCAAGAACGCTGACAACTCAAAAATTACAACAGGGGTATCAGATTTGGATGCCAACTCAGCGTCATTTAACAATGATTTAGTTACCAAATACGCTGGCTATATTGGAACTCAATTACCTGATATGCTCAACTATAAAGGTGATTATGTTCAATCGTACATCCAAGCCGATAATGTTCCTAAACCTTATAAGGAAATTACTATTAAAAACGCAGTTTCTAATGGTAAGTTGACAGCTGATTTTTCATCTGAGCTCGATAAAAACGTGTTTTCCGATGAGTTCCGGCAAACAATCGACACTTTCTATAATGTCGCTACTGGCAAATACGGTGAAGCTAAGGAAAATGAAGAACACGCCAAATGGAAACATTCTTTAGATGAGCTTGACTCTTACATTGAGAAATTAAAAACCACTGTAGGTGAAGAAAGCTCGACTCCATCTTCAAGCGAAACTACTACTTCCGAGTCTAGCCAGTCTAAAGCTTCATCTGAAGCTCAACTTGAAGCCGAAGCTAGTTCAGAAACGGCAACAAGTGAAGCTAGTTCAGAGCAACCTGCATCTGAGACTGCTCAAAGCGAAGCTTCAGGAAGTTCAACTTCTGATAAACAAGGTGGGGTATCAGGCTACAACTGGGATAGCAGTAACCAAACAGTCAAATCTGCTTTGGAATCTAGGAAAGAGCTTTTGAAAATCGAGCCTATCCCGTATACATTTACTAACTCAAGTGCCAAACCTAAGAAAGTACTTGAACATGGTTGGGTCGGGTACTCATTCATTCACAGTAAAAAGTCTGACAAGGTGAGTTCGGACGTTCCTACTGGTGATGGTTCTTATGATAAACCATTTACTCTAGGAACTTCTTTTGATACTAAAGCACTAGGTACTGATGGTGAATATCATGATGTCCGTGTTACCATAACGGGTATCAAGGTCGGCAAAGATGCTATCAAAGATGCCGTAACTTATGACCAACGCAACCAAGGCTTTACAACTGAGTCCTCTATGGTTTTGACAACCTTTAAATTTAAAGTTGAAAACCTATCTGATAAAGAAGTTGAAATCAATTCTGAGTTCACTTTGTCAGATAAAGATTTGAATTTAACTTCAAGAACTGGAAATATGTATTCGTTCCCTGAACGTAAAACCCTCAAACCTCATGAAACTGTTGACATGGCTGACTGGGCTTATGCAAAGGACACTGAAACCTTGTGTTTAGTTTGGGGTAAGACATTCAACCGTAAATACCCAGCATACTATATCAACGTATTAGGAGATGAGGTTTACGATAAGTATGGACGTCCAGTTGACCGTAAAACTAAGAAAGTGCTTGATAACAAAGCTCAAAAAGACTTTGATAATATCAAGAAAGAGGTAGATAGTGAAAAATGGTGAGTATTTTCAAAAAGAAGCTAAATAAACTTTGGGTATCTTTTGTGAGTTGGTCACAAGCTATAGTTGAAGACGAGGGTGAACCTGAAGTACGTAAAATAAAACTTCCACCAAGTTCTATTTGTACTTATGAAACTGAAAATCCTGAAGATGTGCGTAGGAAATTATCTATAAAAGATAAAGAAAAAGCTGATTTGAAGTTTGACTCAAAGCAGTTTAAACGAAAAAGCATTCTCAGGTATGGTAATCCAGGGTGCATTAAATACAGAAATTCTCATGTAGGTGCGTTAGGGGTTGCTAATACTCGAATGATTGTCACTGGGTTTTCTAAACAGTCCAATCTCCGTAAAGGTTTAAGAAAACGTAATATCTACTAAATGAAATGGGCTTGACTTTGTTAAGTCCATTTTATATAATAAAGAAAATTAAAATTAAGGAGTTCTTTATGTCCGAACCAACAAAGTCAAATGTACTTACTGTTTCCACTGATGGACTTTTAAGCAATACTACTGAAGTTAAAGTTGAAGCTAAAGCTCGCTTAGATGAGAATTGGTTGTATATGCAAGCGTTGACTCACATCTCTGAACGAACTGAAGATTTGCCATATCTAGAGGAATTCCGTTCCGATATAAATAAAGCAATTGTAGCCTTAGGTATGAAATCAGCTTTAGCTCAAATGGAGCTTAACGATGTTAAAGACGTATCTGAAACCTTTACGCTTACCGAACGGAGGGTAGATGATGTGGAATAACTTAAAAACTAAGTTCAACAGTTTAAGTATTAGCACAAAAGTAACTATCGTAGCAGTACTTGTCGTTTTGCCTTTGTATATCATTTACCGAAGGTCATTCTAAATAAAACAGTGTGAGGGGAGCTTGACTTTTTAAGCTCCTTTTGTTATACTTATTATTATAAAATACAAATAGTTAGGGATTTACGGTTATGGAAAACGAACGTCAAATTGATTTAATCAATAAGCTAAACGGGGTATCTAACGTGACAAACACTTTGAACGGTGTTTTTGTCACTGTGAAACCAAAAGAAGGTCAAGTGACTTCGTCGGTTTATACGGATTCAGGTTTAGATGAGCTTTTATTACTAAATGAAGTATTACAAGCCGTATCTGACCAAGCTAATCTTTATCCATTTCTAGATAAGTTCCAAGAACAACTGGATTTTGCAAATAAAGTACTTGTAAGAGAAATTACGAACAATATAATTCCTCTAAGCTCAAAACCAGTTATTTCACCAACTATTTATCAACCTAGCAATGAAAGTAATGAGGGAAAATAATGTTGAATCAAGAACAAGCTCTCACGGAGATGCGAAAAGATGTTTTAAATGTAATTACAGAATTAAGTTCATCTTTAGATAATGTGAATGGATGTAGTATTGTAGTTAGTCAAGATGAAGGTGATAAGACTGTCACAACAAACCATTTATTTGTGACTAACCCTATTACTCTAGCCAAATTTGCAGAATACTCTGTACAGACGGCTTTAAGCATAGTTGACCAGCTAGCTGAGTTTGATGAAGACCTTAAAGATTCAATTGATATTGATGCTCTTCAAAATGCAGTTGTTCAATTAAAAGGATGTCAAAAAACTCTAGCTTTTAACTTATTTCTGAATACTATCTTGAGCGAAGATGACGATGAAACAGAATAAATAAACTAGGAGTTAGACTTGACTTTGTCTTGTCTTTTTCTTATAATTAACTTAACTTTTAAAAAATAAAGGAGGTTAAACGTGGATTTTAATGTGAACCCAAATGACAGGTTTGCAGGTCAAGACCGCTATGTTATCATTCTTGATTTCAATGCGTACATGCAACGATTTCATCGTGTGATGGCAGATAAAGGTCTAACTGCACAGGTCGAAGTCGATGGTCAAATGCGTTTTATCCCTACTGGAGCACCTAAAACAGTTCTTCAAAGTTTAATCAATTTAACTAGAGGTGGGCGTTGTCCATTAGTAGTTGTTTCAGATTTAAGGATTTGGAGTCGAAAGGCTTACTTCAAAAAGGGTATCGAAACTGGTCAAATCACTTCTAAAAGTGGTGATTACAAAGGTTTTCGTGAACCATTCAATCCAGGCTTCAAAGACTCTTGTGACTTAACTCTAAACCTATTAAGAAATAGTGGTTGTTGGGTATTAAATAAAGAAAACTACGAAGCAGATGATTTGATGCCTGAAGTGATTCGAGTTGCCAAAGCTCAATTTCCTGAGTTGCCCATTCATATTATCGCTAACGATTTGGATTTAGCTCCTCTGGTTGATGAGCAAGTCAGCTTGTATAGGACACCTGCAAAGGAAACTTACGCTGAGCCAGGCTATATGACGCTCAATAAATATGAGCAGATTACACCTAGAAATTATCAAGAGGTGATGCAACGTACTTCTTTTGGGAAGAACTTAAAGATTCCATACAATTCTTTGCTTTTAGCTAAGTTATTTAGGGGTGATAAGTCGGATAACATTGACATTTTGCCTAAGTGGACTCCTAAACGCTATAACAAGTTAGTAAGTCAAATGATTGAAGATGGTGTTGATTTATCTTTATTTAGTTACCATCCTTGGGTTGTAAACTACAAGTACATTCCAAATGGTAACGTATTTCCATCTTTACCACCAGGTTATATTAAAAGCCAGTGGAAGAAGGTTTTGGAAGAACCACCTGAAGTTCAACAAATGCGTGATGTTCTTTCAAAATACATTGCACCTGAAGAGATGACTAAAGAAGAAAAAGCTCTTAAACGTGCATATATTACTGAAGAAGAAATTGATGAGGTAATCTATCGGTATCATGGTATGAACCTAAACGGAGCGTTCCTCGATTTATATCCAACCGAACGTAGAGCTCCATTTACAATTAAAAACAGGGTTCAAATTCCTAACTTGGATGTGCCAACTTTAGTTAAGAAAGCCTCGGTCTATAACATGAATTTTAAATATTAGAAAGGAGATTTATAAATTTGAGTATGGAAGTGAAACTAAAACCTACTGAAAGTCTAATTTCATTGCTTTCGATAGGTGAAGTTTTAAAACTAAAATCAATCAAAGTGGGTATCAGGGAGGAAGACCTCGATAACCTAAAAATCAAACTTTACTATGATTTCACTGATTTGAAGTCTGGTGTAACTGTTAAAGAATATAAGCTAACTGTATTGTTTAATATGGTCAACAACAAACCTAACTTTGAATTCTTTGGTTTGGATGCCTTGACTTCTGTAATGGATAACCCATCAGCTTTCGTTGTTCCATTCACACGTCGATGGGATGAAATTATCTACCCTATCAAGCATTTAGCTCAAGATTCGCTAAAAGGGTATCTGAAGTCCGTTGAACTTGACAATGCAAGTAGAAAGGATTAGTTATGACACCAAGATGTGGAATTTACCCTTTCAATGTTTTAAATGCAGTTTTGACTCAGAAACTTTCGTCAGGTGAACATTTAAAAGCAAAGTTGATTGAGTCTTATCCTATTAGTGAAGATGATATCAATGGCTTGATTAAGAACCTACCTGAAAAGCAAGCTGAAGTTTTAATTACTGCGTTTAAAAACCCGTCTTTGACTTACGTTGAAGTTGCTAATCTGCTTAGGGTATCAAAACAAAGAGTCGGTGAAGGTATCAAAACTGCCTTGCGAACTCTATTTGAAGCTCTTGCTTTGTTTGTATCGTTGAAACATATGAATTACAATACAATCAGGGATTTGAGTTTGGATTGTTTTTACTTCCCAACTCATTCTTTAAAAATTCTAAACGAGCAAGGCTTATACAAAGTAAAGGATTTAAGCTCTTTTAACCTTGAGTCCTTATCACTATCTCTGCAACGCAGATGTGATGACTTGTTGATTGCTTTACAAGATTGCAACTGCATCGAAGATATACCAGTAACGGTTATTTCCAATAATCGAAAGTTGCAAGATGTTCTAACATATAACAAAGCTAAGACAGTTGGTCAAATTTTAGGCTTGAAACCAAAAACTAATTTTTTAAATTTCAAATCTCAATTTCGCCAAACTGCTTTAATATGTACGACAGAAAAAACTGTCTTATATCGCAGTATTGACAAACTTTTAAATGGAGTTGTTGATATTGTGATGGATGAAAAATTTAAACAAATTCAAGGAGTATAGAAGTTATGAAGATTTCTAAAAAAGCTATTGTAGGTGGACTTATGCTTTCCACTGTAGTTTTAGGGTTGGTAGCCAGTGGGGTTGCCAAAGCAGATATCCAAACAGATACTGTTGATGAAAAATGGGGTAAACCCACTTTGGTCTATGGTGGTAGTTTAACCGATGAACAGGTCGGAACTGTAAACAATGCCTTGGGTATCAAGAACATTAATAACGTAGTTCGTCAGAAAGTCGATGGGCAAGACATGGTACATTACCTACATGAAGGTGATGGAACTACAACAATGCTTTCATCTGTGTTAGTTCAAAAAGCAGATAAAGGTACTGGAGTTCAAGTAAAAATCAAAACCCCTCAACTTATCACAAAAGTAACTGCAACGCAATACGCAAACGCAGCAATCACTGCAGGTGCTAGTGATGTTCAAATTGAAGTGGCAGCACCAGCTCAAGTTACAGGTGAATCTGCTTTGACTGGTGTATATAAAGCACTCGAAGCTAATGGTCAAAAAGTAGATGACCAACGTACTCAACTCGCTAACCAAGAGCTTTCTACAATTAGTGGAATTGCTGACGCTAACAAGGACAACAAGAATTTTAATTCTGATGTTCTAGACAAAGCGGTTAATGATATCAAACTTAAAGTAGCTAAAGAAGTTCAGAGTGGCAAGACGTTATCAAACGATGATATCGCTAAAATCGTAAAAGATACACTCAAAGATAACGGAATTAACATCAGTGATGAGCAAGTCAATTTAATTGTTGTGTATATCGGAGACTTCGCTAACTCAGATGTTGCAAAATCAAAAGAATTTGTTCAAACTTCTAACAACATGAAAAAACTTTTCGGTGACATCCTTAAAGGTGCAGAAGATAAAGCTCAAGACGTCGGATTCTGGAAGGGTATCTGGAATGGCATCGTAGATTTCTTCTCAAAGGTTTTTAGTTGGATGCACTGGGGCTAAACTAAATCAATTGTAAAATAACTTTCCTACCACTTGTTTGAAAATAAACTTTTTGTTTGTTTTTCGGTTCTCCCCACTTTATTTTATTATATGCGTGGTTAAGAACCTAACACTCTAACAAGTGGTTTTAGGTTGGTGATAATTGACAACGAGTTATCAGTTGTAAAACTCTTTCGTTGAATAAGATTATTTAAAAGAGGTTTATTTTAATGTATAATGCAAATGTCTCTCAAAAGACTACAGGTCGTCAAGTACTTCGCACACGTAAAGGTGTAGGTCTTGTATGTGGTATCGCACTTTCAACTGCTTTGTTTGTAACTTTCAGTGGTTCACATGTTTCTGCCGATGAAGTTTCTGCTAACGCAACTAACACAGGTGCTACTGTAACTGAAGTTGCTCAACCGACTGCAACTGCTGAAACTCCAGCTACAGCTCCTGCAACTACTGCACCAGCTACCTCAACTCCTGCAATTGATTATGCAAGTGGAGCTGACAATGCTTCAACTGTTGTAGCTACTAACCCAAGCCCAGCCCTTAACAACGCTGAAGCTCAACCAGTTGCTACAAAAGAAAATGTTACTGCTGAAAAATCTGCGAACCAAACAAATGGTGAAGTTCGTGTTGATGTAAAAGACAAAGCTCACGATGATGCCGTAGCAGAAGCTAAGAAAGAGGGTATCGAAGTTAAGGAACAGCCAAAAGAAACTGCTAAAGATTTGGCAGACGCTCAAGGCAAACTCAAAACTGAAACTACTGCAATCAAAACTGCTACTGCTGAACACGTAAAAGCTAAAGGTGACTTTACTAAAGCTACTGACTTGTACAACCAAGCACAAAAAGCAAATGACGAAGTTACTAATGAAGCAAATGCAGCACGTGGTCAAGGTGTTGAAGTAAACATCAAGACTGCTGAAGGCTCTTCTGAACAAGCTATCAAAGAAGCTCCAGCACAAAAAGCTATGCTTCAAGAAACTGTTAAGACTTACAAACAAGCACTCGAAGCTTACCAAGTATCTAAGAAAGAATACGAATCAGCATCTGAAGCCAATGCAACTGTAAATCGTAAAGTTGAAGAAGCTAAAGCAGCAGGTGTGACTGTAACTACTCACACTGAAAAAGTTAAAGCTGAAGAAGTTGTAGCTAAAGCTCAAGAACAAATCAAAATTCTTGACCAAGCAATTGCAAGCTACACTCAAGCTAAGAAAGATTTTGATGCTAAGAAAATCTCTGCTGACCAATTGTCTGCAGTGAACAAGAAAGTTCAAGATGCTATCGATGGAGCAAAAGCTCTTGGTGTTAACGTAAATGTTAAGACAGTTACTGCATCAGCAGAAGAAGCTGAAAAAGGTTCTCAAGCAACTATCGATGCTATCAACAAAACTGTTGAAAAATTCAAATCTGACAAAGCTAAACATGATGCTAACTCCCAAGCAACTGATGCATCTAAAGCTACTTACGATAAAGCCGTAGCTAGTCGTGATGCTCAAGTTAATGATGCAAAATCTAAAGGGGTATCTGTAAAAGATGCATCTGCAACTGCTACTAACTACGAAGAAGCGGCTCAAAAGGTAGCTGAAGAACAAAAAGCAAATGAAGCAATCACTGCTAAGTTTGAAAAAGAAAAGGCTGAAGCACAAGCCAATACAGGTAAAGACGGTTACATTTCTGAAGTTGTTAAAAACTCATTGATTTATGAAAAAGAACCTAACGCTAAAATCGAAAGCGTCGTAGGTCCAACTCGATTTGTTAAAGAATCATCATTCTGGCGCGTGCATAACGCACATGGTTATGGATTTGTTGTTGGCGATTACAACAGTAACGACTTCACAACATCTATGACTGAAGCTCAAGAAGGTGCGAAATCAAGTAACTTCATGCTTCGTCAAGGTGAAAAAGCAACTGTTACTTACACAGGTCTTGAAAACTCAACATTTAACGGTGAGAAAATCACTAAAGTTGAGTTCACCTATACCGCAACCAAAGCACCTGACGGCGAAATGCTTGTAGGTGCTCAAGCAGACCCAACGGTAACTGTTACCTACGGTTCAGACGCAACAAGAGGTATCTTTGCGCCTGGCAGTAACGAGCTCCAAATTGATGTTAAATTCTACACAGCTAAAGGCGCTGTTACAGCGACTAAAGAATCGCCTGTTCTCTTGTCACTCGCATCATTGAACAGCCTAGGTGGTGACTCTTACTACGAATACGTTACAAAAGTAGACGATAACTCTCGCTTTGTTCCTATCACAGGCAGTATGATTGTCGACCACGGTGGTACTATTTACGCAGACGTTGCTATCGATACAACACCGCCATATAGCGCACACGATAGTGTTGACTCACCAGTTCGTTACTATGGTTCTAGCGTACTTGAATACACATCAGGCGATACTTTCCGTTTGAAAACAGGTGCATCCCGTAACCAAACAGGTCAATGGTTCGCACTCAATACAGGCGTTGTTGCTAAAGGTATCTTGCCTGACGCTTCAATCACTAAAACAGCGTATACAGTCGATACACCAAACGCCCCAGCGCCTAAAGCTACGGTTGACGCAACGCTCTACAACGTCGAAACACCAAAAACACCTGACGCTCCTAAAGCTGAAGTAACTTTGTTTGAAGCAGACAAACCAACAGAGCCTAAGAAACCTAAAGCAGACGTAACGCTTTACAATCCTAAGAAACCAGTAGCTCCAACGTCATCAATCGACGCACATAGCTACGACGTAGCTCAAAAACCTACAATCGCTAAAGCAGTTAAAACCGAAAACGGCTCAGATGCTAACGGTAAGAAAGTTGCTAAAGGCTCAGTTGTTGAATTTGAACTTGTAACTAACCCTCTTAAAGCAGGACGTAAAGCCGTTCAAAAAGGAACATTCCAAATCGATGATGCTCTACCATCTGGGTATCAAGTTGACCTTGAAGCAACAAAAGCTAAAAAAGGTAACGAAGCTTATAATGTTCTCAGCTTTGATGCAGCTAAAAACATCTTGAAAGCCGTTCTTAACGATGCTGAAACAGATAAGCTCAATGAAAATCTTGATAAAGATTATGATGCCCCTAACTTTACAGTAGTTGGACGTGTGCTTAACGATAACGCAACTTATAAGAACACTTATGAATTGCATATCGGCAACGATTACAACGTTAAATCAAATACAGTTACGGTTTACACACCAGGTGGTGAAGACCCTAACGAACCAGATCCAAAAAATCCAAATAATCCGCATGGAGGTTCAAACATTGAACCAGTTAAATACAACACTGATAAGAACGGTAACGACATCAGTGGTAAACAGTTGATGGCTGGCTCAGTTGCTAACTACGTTGGTAAATTTGACCTTGACCAATTCAAGGGTACTGTTGAAAACACTGGTAACCATGCGTTCATCGACCAATGGGAAAAAGGCAAACTTGCATTTAACCCAGCAGATACTGCAATCACAACTTCAGCTAAAGTTGGCGAAGGTGAAAAAGTAAGTTCAGATATCTTTGATGTTGTAACTATTGAAGACATCAATGAAATCAAAGACCAAGCAACTAAAGACTTGCTTTCAAAAGCGGGTATCAAGCTTGATGCAAAATATGCACTTACAATTTGGAAAGCGAAAGATTCTAACGCATTCTTTGAAAAATATGTGAAGACAGGAACTAACTTGTACTTCCACATGCCAATGACTGTCACTAAAGACTCAGTTGGCTCTGACGTTGAAAACCGTGTAGACCAAATCAACTTTGATAACGGATACGCAGGTAATGTTGTTGTCAACCATGTTCCAAAAGTGACTCCTGAAAAAGATGTTGTTGTTAAAGTTGGTGATACTGAAAACATCGACGGTCACAACATTGAACTCGGTCAAGTATTCAACTACGAACTTAAAGGTGGTGTAGTTCCAGCTGAAGCGGTATCAGGACTCTTCCAATACGGTTTCCGTGATAAACTCGACCTTGAACACGACCAATACACTGGTAAAGCAGTTATCAAACTTGGCAACGATGTAACTCTTAAAGATGGCACTGTTGTTAAAGCAGATGAGGCAGCTAAACACGGTAAGGAAGTATTCAAAGACGGTGTTTGGAGCTTTGAATTTGACAAAGATTTCCTTGATAACCTCTCAGGTAAGGAAAACTTCTCTGCAGTAGCTTATCTTGAAGTTAAACGTATCGCTTACGGTGATGTTTACAACGAATACGACAACATCATCAACGATGTAGTTTACTTGTCAAACCGTGTAGTTACTCACACACCAACTCCAACTCCTGAAAAACCTCAAACTCCAACCCCTACTCCATCAAACCCTCAAGCTCCAGCACCTAAAGCTGGCAACCCAGGAACTAAAGTTCTCCCTAACACAGGTGAAGCTAAGACTGGTGTAGCATTTGCAGGATTTATGGCACTTGTTTCAGCTTTGGGACTTGCAGGATTCGGTAAACGCAAGGAAACTAAATAATCCTTACACTTCTTTAACTAATTAGATGTAAAACCTAGTCTTAATTGACTGGGTTTTCTTCTTGTTTGACTTTATATTGACTTCTTTGGGTATCTGAGTTATACTTATTAAAACTAAGAAATACAGAGGATTTTATCATGCGAACTTTTCTAAATCTATTTAAAAATAAGGGACGCACCAAAAGAAGTGAGGTGACTGAGCGTTTTACCAATAATGAAATTGAGGCTACTCATAATGATTGTGGTAAATGCGTTAAACAAGGGTATAATTACTTATATGACTACTTTACTCGAAGTGAGGATATTCAAAACACAACTTTTGATTTTAGTCGTGACTTTGTTGAAGAAGAGCTTACACGTCTAAGAAAAGCCCTAAATAACCTTACACTTGATGAACAGGTTGAATGGTTAGCTAAAAACTATTTACAATTAGTTCGTCAGGGGTATCAAGACGGGGACTTCTTCAGGATGCGTAAAAACGAGGATATTGTTCTTCGTGCGTCTATGAATTACAAGATGGTTGACCCTAAGATTCGCTTTATCTACTCACGATACCTAAGTCTTAAACACAAAGGTGTTTCTCTTAAACTTAAACACTTGCAAAAACAGTGTGTACAGTTCGGAGGACGCATTGAAGTTGAAAAAGAAGTCTATTTGACTTTTAGAAGACAGTCAAGATACAATCAAACTCCCGATGGGTATCTATTGAAATATTATGAATGATGTAAATTTATGGCTATTTAATTTAAGTCGTCAGCGATTCTTTAAATTAAGTAATGATGGCACTGAGCTTTATTACGGAAATACTTTAATAGTAAAGGTCAAGTCACGAAAAAGCCTTTGGTTTAGTGCTTATCTAAGTATAGATATGTCACTAGGTAAAGTAAATAAACTTTTAGATAATCAACTACCTAGAGTTGTTTTAGGAAACTTTGAACCTACCGTTGAAAGTTTCTCAAAAACAAATAGAGGTCTACTCCTATCAACGAGATATTATGCCAACCTATATGCAGTCCCTGATGGGTATCTAGTAGAAAGTAACTTTAAACATTTAGAAGCCGATTCAATCGATGGAGTTCTCTATGTTTTAAGGAAAGTTGATTGGTCTTATATGTCAGATTGCTTAAAAGAGGCAAATGTAAAATAATTTTACCATGTTAAAATAAAAGTCAGCACCTAGTGTTGACTTTTTTCGTTTTTACGGTTATAATAAATCTTGTAAAAATTAAATTTAAAGAATAAATAATATAATATAAAATGTTTTATGTTATAGCATTTATGAAAGGAAAAGAAAACTATGTCAAACACTAAAACTAAAGCACTTATTACTACTGGAACTGCATCTGCACTTATTATTGGGGCAACTGTTGCTCACGCAGATACTAAACCTGTTGAAACTCCAGCAACTGAAACTCCAAACATTACTGAAGTTGTAAAACCAACTGCAACTGCTGAAGCTACACCAACAACTGGTGCTGAAACTAAGACAGTTGAAACTCCAGCAACTCAAGTTACTGAAACTCCAGCAACTCCTGAAACTGTTGCTACTGCTCAAGCTGAGTATAACACAGCTCAAGCTAATGTAGATACTCAAACAACTGCAGTTTCTAAGGCTCAAATCTCTGTTGACTCTGCTAAACAAGAGGTATCAGATGCTCAAACAGAGGTTTCTAATGCTGAAAACCTTGTAAAAGAAGCTACACTTGAAAACATTGCAAAAACTGAAACTAAAATTTCAAACTTGCAAGATGAAAAAGGTAAAGCTGAAGCATCTGTAAAAGCAGAAGACTCTGAAATTGCAAAAGCAAATGAAGAAAAAGCTAAACAAGAAACAGTTGTTAAGACAGCTCAAGAAGACGTTTCTAACGCTCAAGCAAACGTCAACTCTGCCAAAGAAAACGTTCAAAACGCTAAAAACATTCTAGACGGCACTGGAGCTACTGAAGTCATTGCAAAAGCTGAGAAAACTCAAGCAGTGCAAGATAAAGCCCAAGCTGAAAAAGATGCATCTGAAAAAGTGTTGAACGATGCTAAGAAACATGATGCTGAGCGTCAAGCAAATATTGACAATCAAACATCTACAATTTCCAACACGAACAACACAATCAAACAAACTGAAACTGCTCTTTCTAACGCACAAACTGATGAAGCTAATGCTAAAACTTCGGTATCTAACACTCAAACTGCTTTGACTAAAGCTCAAAACGATGTCAATGCTTATCCAAAATTCTACGTTTCTGAAGAATACGTGAATGCTCTTAAAGTATTCCACGATAGCAAAGTTGACTCAGCTGAGTATAACAGTGCAGTTGCTAAATTGAAATCTATCAATTTAGGTCTTATCAACCAAAACAAATTCCAAGCAAATGCGAATGACTCTTCAAAACTTATTGATTTGAACTCAATGAGTGCTGAAGACCAAACTGAACTCACTCAATATGCTAACGCTATCTCAAACCAAATTCGTGGAGCATTTGGTACTCAACCTACTGTGGTTACACCTATGAGCATGGCATTTGCTAAATCTGTTGCTGACAATTATATTGCTGACAACTGGTCATGGGAAAATGTTTCTGAAAAAGGACATGACGTAAACGCAATCAGCAAGGCAGCTAAGGACAACGGTTACTACTCAAACGGAAGTTCTAACCTTTATGAAAACCTCACTACTTCATCAGGTTCTCTTAAATCAGCAACTATGTCTGATTTGAAAGCGAAAGTCTATGGTGCATTCTTGTCATTCATGTACAACGGTTACGAGTGGATGCACGCCTTGAGCATTTCAGGTTTGAACTACGCTGACAATCAAGAAGCTAAAAACTTCCAACTTGGGGTATCGTTATCTTCACGTGATACTGCAAACAGTGTTCATGTTATCACTGCACCTGACTATGCATACTCAGGTACAAAAGAAAACAACGTAATTGCAAACACTTACGACTTGAACGCTCTCAAATCAGCTCAAGCGTCAGCTCAAGCCAACTATGATAATGCTAAAGCAGATTACAATGCTAAACAAAAAGCAACTAATGAACTTAAAGGTCAACTTGAAAAAGCTAAAACTGATTTGAAAGCTCAAACTGACAAGCTTGTTGCCCTTAAAAACGTAGCTATCTTGACTCCCAACGCTCAAAAAGACTTCGATGCCAAAGTAGCCGTTCTTGCAACTGCATCTGAAGAAAATCGTAAAGCACAAGATGCCGTTAAGGTGTTGAATGCAGATATTCAAACTAAAAAAGCTAACCTTGAAAAAGCTCAAGCTAACCTTAAAACTCAAGAAGCAGTTCTAAAAACTGCTCAAGATAAACTTGCAACTGAACAAGCGACTCTCAAATCTATCACAGATCGTATTGCTAAACACGAACAAGCCAAAGCAGGTTTTGAAGCTAAAGTTAAAGAACTCTCAGCTCAAATTTCTGAAACTCAAGGGTATCTCGAAAAACTCAAAAACGCTCCAACGCTTTTGAAACAAGCTCAAGAAAAACTTGAAAAAGCTAAAGCAGAGCTTAAAGACGCTGAAACTAAACTTAAAGCAGAGCAAGAAAAACTTGCAGAGCTTGAAAAAGTTCGTGATACTAAGAAAGCTACTTACGAAGAGCTTGCAACTAAACTTGCTCAACAAGAAGAAGTTAAGCGTCAAGCTGAACTCGAAGCACAGCGTCAAGCAATCGAAGCATCAGGCAACATTGCCACTCCAATCTTTGATGAAACTGGTAAAATCGTTGGGTATCAATCAACTGCTACAAGCTCAGCTAACTCAAAAGCAGTTCAAGTCAACTACAACTTGGGTTCTAACAGTAAGCTAGCTAAAGCAACGGACAAAGAACTCCCATCAACTGGCTCTAAAGCGTCTAACCTTGGATTCTTGGGTATCTTCACAGTTATGTTTGCAATGTTCATCGCAAAACGCAAACGCACTGATAAATAATATTAAACCACCTCTGGTGGTTTTTTATTTGCATTTTAAAATAAAAGTTCTCCAGTGTATTAGTTGGTCAACCCATATTTGTTTATATATAATATAAATAAATAATACTTTTAGTTCGCAAGGAGGAACTTAATTATGACATTATCTGTTGAAGATTTGGAAAGAGGAATCAAAGCCCGTACACCTGAGCAACAAATTGCCATTTTCTTAGTTCGTGAGAATGCTGCAAACGGCTCTGTATGGGGTGTTGCATCGAAGAAAGAAATTCAAGATAACCTAGAAATCATTAAGAAGTCTAGTAACTTCCGTCTTATTCGTTTAGGAGAAGATAAAGTTCTCTTTGAAGTAGCACCTGAATTCTTCATGTCTGCGTTAGACCCGATTGATGTCGATTTTGCTAACACTTATCGTAACTCTTACAAGCAAGCTAAACTCAAAGCAATCGAAGCCTTTAAGAAACGCTTCAAATCATTTGTTGGTGATTTGAAGAAAGGTCAAACTAAACACATCATTGGTGTTTACTCTGTGAATAGCGTTCAATATGCAACATCTCAACGTGTCAAAGATGGAGAACCTGTTCGTGTAAATGCATATCAGTTGAATTTAGACCAATTAAGCACTTTGGTTGCAGAGCTTTGCAATGAGTACGGTGTACGTGCTATCATTCGTGTTACGAATGACGTTGTCCTTACTCCAGGGCAAAAAACTCCTAACCCATTAACGTTAAAAGAACCACTCCTTTGTCGTGATGATAACGCACTTGAAGTGATGATTGAGCTACAACACTAAGGGTATCTTATGAATTATAAGAGGGGTTCAACCCCTCTTTTCTTCTACTGTATCTTTAAATAAAACTAAGGTCGCACCTAGAATCTCAAAAAGTCTAATTTGGAATTTTACCGAGCAAATACTTTTAAAAAGTAATATGCACTTGGTTTAAAATATAAAGGACTTGGATAAATTTTAGTTAACTATAAACTTAAACCTAATCTTTATCGCTAAAAGAATGTGAGGTTTACTTTTAGTTTAAAGTATGTTACAATTTCAATAACATAAAATTAGAAAATAAAGGGGAAAATAAATGTTTGTTGTAGGTTATTTAGCTTGTGGGAGTGGTTACTATTTTATCGATGGTAGCGTTCCTTGTGTACTAACAGTCGCTATTTTGGGAGTTGTTCCCCATGACCCACTTGTGAGGTTCGATAGAGTGACTGTTACAAACTACTTTAACAATTACGGAGCTAACTATTTCAGGTTCCAGTTACGTCCAGAGGATGTTATTGAGAGTGCCAACAATATCAAATATCAAATAGAGGAACGTATGTTATACGATGCGTACTCTTATTTAAAAAGTGTAGGAGTTGAGGTTTAATGTCATATTTTGATTCAAAGTTTGAAACAGAGTTCAAACAAGTAATGCAAAGCATAAGACGTTCAACATCTACTCAATTCAACCTATCAAATCTAAAATTAGAACCAACCAAAATGTCGGACTCTGTCCTTAAATTTGTTCAAATAAAGGGCATCAAAGCACATTCAGTATTCAAACAACTTGAAGGGAAGTTTGGATACATAACTAATAAGCAGGAGTTGTCTGAAAAAGGTAAGTATGCTTATTCAAACAAAAAACAATCATTAAGTGTTCCTAAAGACAGTGTTTTGGTTGCCATGCATGATTTGTTAAAAGTGCCGAACAACACTAAGGACATAGAAGACAGGATAACTTATTTAGGTGTTGATGTGGTTGATAATAAAGGTGTTCAGTATTATGCTATGAGTAAAGATATAGTTTACCCACAAATGACTTATGTTGTGACTATATCAACTAAAACAGTCCAAAGTCATTTCGGTGGGGTATCTTTACTCCTAACCAACGCTAGAAAAATTCAAATTGTTATACAAGATAGGTCTAGAATCAGGGCAACCGATGCAAAATCTGTGTATTTTATTACATCTAGTATCGAAGAAGCTAGAGGCTATATAAATAAAGTCCAAAACTTCTTGATACATAACGGTTTTGCTTTTCACCCATCTTTATTTGAGATTGTGAGTGAGCAAGATGGTGTTGATAGGTCTTACAACCTAACCAAAGTTGTTTTAGAGGGTACTGAGGATTTGCCGAATGATATAATAGATTTTTCTTTATCTCAGCTTGAAGAACGAAATAAGAGAGGAGTTATTTAATGGATTATTATTCAGGTCAGAGTAAATTAAGCTCGAAAGCTAATAAGGTTTCCAATTTACAAAAGACCAGTTCATTTAATCAAGACGTCCAAAACTTCACTGATGACTTAGGTGAGTTTGAAAAAACTGCAAAGACCACTGAGTCCAAAATAAAAGTCGAAGTTTTTCCTAATTTAGAGTCAATCCAAATAAGCTATGGAAAGTCTGGTTTTGTCTTCTCATCTGTTATGCTTGAAGTTCCTCTTGTTAAGACGGTGTATAATAAACTAATCGAAAAACACGGGGTATCCGAAAGTAAAGGTCTTACAAAGTTCAGGCGTGTAAGTAGAAACTCAACCCTCCTTAAAAAGTTCGAAGAACTAGGTTTCTCATGTATCAAACCTGTATTAAAATCGTTGAGTGATACATACTCGCAAGAGCAACTCCATCTTTTAACATCGTACTTCTTTTCAAAAGTCATGCGTGATGGTGGTTATAGCAAAGTCGAGTTTCACTTAAACACTGATACCGAGTACTTCAGGAGAAAAGCTCAAACCTTAGCTCAGTTGCAAAATGGTGTTGGGAAATGGTATTTATCAGGAATTGATTATCACCCTGATAAAAATGGACTTTGTACAATGGGACATGAACTTAAATGGGAGTTTATCGTTAAAGAGGAACAGTCAGGTCAAACCTTGTCTTTCGGAACATCTTGTGTCGAAGACTTCTTTCAAGTTGACTTAGGTCTTAAACAACGCTTAGGAAACCATAAAGAAGCTCTACTAGGGTATCTGATTGACTATGCATTTTACTTAAACTCAGCGGTCAAATTATCGTACTCTATCGATGCTTGGTCTTGGGCGTTTACATATAACTATATACGTTATAGTGAGCAACTACAATTAGTTCATAATCAATATGCCGAATTCATTAAGAATCGAGTTTTAGTTCCCGAGAGTTTGCAATCTGACTTAGTTGAAGCCCTACCATCTGAAGCTTTTCTAAACTCAAAATCAAATTACAGTTTTTCAGTTTTAAGAGATATCTTCGGAAACGACTATCAAGCCCTAGCCACTTTGGGTATCTTAGGAAACCAAACTTTTGATGTCGACTCTGCTGAGTCTTATAATCCTAGCTCAAATGGGAAACCTAAATACAAACTAGGGTTGCATGGAGCCATCATTAGGAATCCTGATAAGTTCAGGGACTCCTTAAAGATGTTACAGGTGGTTGGATTAAAAGACACATTTAAAGAGTCTATTATCGAAGTCTTAACACATCTGTTTCAAATAACACATTTAAGTCATTTCACAACAATGGCTTCAAACCTGTTTAACTTCCAAACATATTTGCAAACCTTACGTGACCAACGGGATTTAACTATCAAATCTCCTTATAGTGTTCTCTACAAGGGTATCCAAATCAATAACGACACTGGTTTAAAACCTATTGAGTTAATTGCATTATGGAATGAAACTGAAATTGATTTATACTCAAATGAACCTTGGGTGTTATCAAAGTTAAAATTCTCAAACTTACCAAAATCGGAATTTAGAAACGCTTTAATTTTTGTAAGCAAATACTTTAAAGCCAGTAACACAGTAAACAACCGTTTAGACACCATGAGGTTGAAAAACCTAGCATATTATAAACCTGAACTTCAATATCTAATAAAAGAAGCTAGGAAGCTAATTTTCCCATCGAAATTGCTCGATTCCTATTACATAGGCTCTTTAAAAGAAGAAGTTCTACAAGAAATGCTTGAAAAACTACTTGGGTATCAGCCAGGTGAAGTTTCAGATATTGTGAAACGCATTCAAGAAGACAATGAACGTCTTCAATCGGCTAAACAAACTTCAGTAAAACCTGATAAAGACCTACCTGAAGAAGAGAAGAAGGTACTTGTATTTAATTTGAATGTACCTTATCCTTACTACAAGGGTGGCTTTGTATATGATGATTACCCTATAAACAAAGAGCAATCAGTTTTAAACAAATGGAATAAGACTTCTGTCTCTAGGTCAACGCTAATTGGGTATCTGAACTTGTTTGAGCAACAGTCCAAAGCTGGCAATAAGCAATACGACTTTGCAATTAAAGTAGGAACCTCTGTATTAGTATCAGGTCAAGCATCAGATAAGCAAAAATCTATATTGAACCGAGCCGTTTATGGTTTATTGAAAGAAATTGCTAATGATTTAAGTATTTATAATCTTCCAAATATGCGTGGTTTTAGTAATGAAATCTCAGATAGACCTAGTGCATATATGTCTTTGGTTGGCATGACTATGTTCCCAGAAAACTACAATCAGCTAAAACGAAAGTTCATTGAGCTTTATCCAAAAGGAGAGTAAGAGTTTTAAACCTTACTCTTTATTTGTGACTTATTGAGCTTATCTTGTTTTTACTCCATTTTTGTGTTATAATACTATTAAAAAATGATTAAGGAGGTACCCCATGCTGATAAAACTATCAGATATAGGGAATGGCTTTAAACGAGCCTATCTTGTTTTAGGGGATTCTGTGCTTGTTCTATACAAGGGTTCTCACACCTTGGATATGCTAACAACCTATAAGCAGACTCCATCAAATGCAAGAGTAAATGCAAAACCTGTGAAAGTGTTATCTGTAATTAAAGATATTAAGAATAACACTGTTGAAACAACATGGTTTGCTACGGATAAACGTGGGGTATCTAAAGTGATGTCAATATCGGATTTCGATAAGCTATTCGGACATCTAATCAGAACTACTTTATTTCATGTGTATATCGATGTTATAAAAGATGAAGTAGAGCAAATAATCTTTGTACGGGATGTGGGGTGATGAATTGAACATATCAACATATAGATGCAGTTACAATCAACGGCAAATGGCGTTGAGTAACGAGTCAATAAAATTTTATTGTCAGGCTAAATTATGTGATTTGGCAATTTTAAATAGTCCAACATCCTACGATGATACTGAGCTTACCTATTATCTAGTTGATGAGTTAAGAAGGCATGGGTACACTAATTTCTACCACTTAGTAACTGGAGTTCCTTTTGTTCTAAACGCTGGGTATCTAGAACTAGTAAGGGAGACTTGCGATGATGAAGATTTCAAATACATTTTGTCTTTAATCATTTTGTTAAAAAATGCTGAGGAAACCTTAGAAAACATTTACAATTATGATTCTCAGGCTTTAACTAGAAACGTAAGTAAAGACCCAACCCAGCACATAATCCGAAAAATAAAAGGAAAAGACTCTTTATATCGTGAACAATATCGAGAAAGGGATATTACAAGCAAGAATAACTCAATTCCTTTCGATATTGATTACGAAGAGTATTCGACTCATTTGTATTACAAGTACTTTATCCGAAAAACCTCAACATTTATTCCAGGTGATTGGACTTTCTTCAAAGGCTTTACAAGAGATGAAGAAAAAGATTACATCTGGTTAGTTCTAGAAGGGTACATAAAACCAACTAACCCTGAAGTGCAAAAAGCGTGGGAGCTTTACTACAAAGCGATGCTTAAAGAGGGTATCACAGTTTACCGTGAAATTGAACCTTTGCTTGAGGATGAACGTGAAGCTATCTTAATGTTAAATGATTGTAGTAAAATTAAATATATCAATTATTACTCTATCGGGTTCATTAAGTTCACGCTTGAGGATTTTGAAAAATTACTTGTTCCATATATTTATTCAAAAGATGTCAAGCTTTCCTTAACAAACTTGACGTTGGGTTTAGGTGGGGAGTTTGAATTGAATGGAGAAGGCACTCCTATTAAACTTCGTTTAGTAGATGGAACAGTTAAGACGATGTATAGGGTTTCTAAAGCAAACTACACTTACAAAAACTTCAACTTTGGGTATCTGAATGACAACTTAAAGAAAGTTGGTTTAAGTATAGGTGATAGTGCTTTAATCTTAACCAGTGATGTAGTTAGTAAGTTACGACCAGCTCTACGAGAGTTGGATAGAATGGGGGTTTATTTTGGTAAGGACTAAAACAAAAGTATTAAATAGGCGTGGTGAAGATAGGCTTGCAAAAGCTCAATTAAATGCCACTCCTTTCGACGTTAAAGGAGTTCTGTTCGCAGATTCTTATGCTCAGTTATGCGACATTTATACTTGGGCTTATGGGTGTGATGCAGTTAAGACAAGGGTTGCTCCTACAAGGGCAAAAAGCTCTTTCGGTTCTTTGATTTCAGATATTACTCTTGAAGTATCTTTTGCAATCAGCAGAAGTACTGAGTTAGTTGACATTAACAGTTTTTCTGAATTCAAGGTGTCATTTGTCTTACCTGAAAAAGAGCCACCACTTGAACTAAATGTTATTCCGTTGGATTTGCTCTTAAAGAACTCTGAAGTAATCCAAAGGAAATTGAAAGAGCAGATAGTTGAAGTCGTTCAAAAGTTTAGTAGATACACCGATGAGTTCACACCTTGGATTTTACTAAATCAATATACTGAAGAACAAAAGGAGTTAGGAAACTATGAAGTTAAACCGTTATTTAAGGGCTGATAATCAATTCAGCCAACGACTTGCAACCGAAACATTCGGAATTGTGGTCAATAATATCAACAAGGGTATCATAAGCGATGTTTTTAATAATATCGGTTCTGTGAAACCTTTGTATGTCTCTGATTCATTTGCTTTGGTGCATAAATCTATGTTAAAAGATGGCAACTTTGAATTTACTAATTTGAAGCAAGCCGTTTTAAACCCGATTTTCCCAACTGCATCTGAAGATTACAACTCTAGTGAGTTTGCATTTGTTGTAAAACACAGTGATACGTTCATTCACATCAAGGGTATCTTTTCCCCTTGGGATATCAATACAAAACCACAAGTTGATTGGTATCTACCGAGTGAAGATGGGTTTAAACCTGTGTTTGAAGATGATATTCCAGTTATCGAAGTAGTCGAAGGTGCTATTGATAACTCTGGTGTTATTGAACAAAACAACGCTCAATATCAAGAAGATGTGAAGTACATCGATGAAATGAAAAAAGTTCAAACTGAACTTGAATTATTAGAAAAACCACAAACGTTATCTGTTAAACCATCTAACCGTAAACACCTAACAGATGTGTCAAATAAAGAGGACGTTTACTTCGATAAGGAATTACTTACCGTCGAAGAAAGCGACATGTTTATTTCTGCTTTGGAGTCTGAACTATTACCTAGACAGATTACCGAAAGTGGCGATATGGTCTTCAATCCAAAAGGTGGCGTTTTGGTTTACACTTTGCTAAAACAATTGGATTTGAAAAGTATTGATACTGAAAGTTACCTGAATAAACCTGATTACCTTGATTACTATCAACTAACTTTGTGTATCTTGTTAATGGAAGCTAAAAGAGTTCAAATTGGTAAGTCTGCTTTACTTTTCCATGTGTTAATTCAAGTGTTGTTATCTGAAGGTGAAAACTTGGTTTATCCTTTATCTGATGGTAAGTTGAAGGATGTGAGGGATACAATTTATATTGATGAAATTGAATTGGCGTTTAGAGAGTCCATTGAAAAAGGTTACGCTTCTGATGTGTCTGCTATTGCTTGTGCATTGCAAGAAAGCGGTTCAAGGGGTATCGCTGGTTCAAGCCCAAACAAATTCTTGAACTTGTCGTCTAAAGTAAACCGTGTGGAATTTGTAAAAGCGTTAAATCAAGTTAAAAAGGCAAGTCAGGAGAACTAGATGTTTAAAGAAAAAACAGAAATCTTATTTCACTCTTTAGGTTGTGAGATGGTTGAAAGCCAAATGCCGTTAGGATTTGTAAATTCAAAAGGTTTCAATTCTAATTTCGCACCGAAAGATAACCCAAAGTTAGTGAAAGTCCTTACGAACCTAGCAACTAAAGCAGTTGCCGAACTTGAAATTGAGAACAAAGTTTGGAACAACCTACCGACTCGGAGCAAACAATCGGTTTTAGCATATTATCTTTTAACTAAAACCATTTGCTACGTTGCAACATCCGAACGGATTTTAGAAGATGACTCTAAATATGCAACTACTGCAGTTGATGTTTCTGTTGGGACATTAAATAAAGAGTTAGTTAACTTGTTCGATAAAAACTTAGCAGGTAGAACAGAAACCTCAGTAAACAAAGTCATTGCAAATTCAACTGGGTATCTAGCTGAAAAAGAATTATCTTTTGTCGCTTTAGATTATGATAAAGATAAAGTACGTGTTCCTAGAAAACGACCAAACATCAACTTAAACGATTTTATGGTTGTTCCAGTAAGTTTAGTGAATGGTTATGTTGAAGGTTTACGAGACTTGATGAAGTCGAAAATCTTAACTGTAACTGCTCGAAAAACAAAAGGTGAAAATAGGGAGTTTACGTTGTCATCGAACGAAGGTTTTGTGAAACAAATTTACAATTCACCTAGTGTTCTAAATATGTTCGCTGATTTAAGACTTCCCCTGAACTACACTTATTTAACTCCAACGGTGAGAGCTATTCCGGGTCTATCAAGGTTAAATATGTTGTTCTATGAAATGGGGATTTCAGATGATGACTATCCAAAACGCAACTTGCAATTATCTAGGTTATCTAAAATAACTTGGGTATCAGAAGGTGAAGAACTTGAAAAGAAAATCAGACAGGTTCAACGCTATGCAAACTTTGATATGGAAGATGTCATCGTTCAAGTTAGGAACACTTGTGCTAAATGGTCGCCTGAAGAAATGACCGAGTTTATGAGGGGCACAATCAAACGTGTAACTGGTAAAGATTCTAAAATTGAAATTACTGGTAATCTTGATTTTCAAACTTCTCTTTCAAAAACAATTCAATTCTATGCGACTTCGTACATTCGCTCGCTAATTGACTATATTCTAGAGCATACAGCTCAGTTTGGTGGCTACAACGGTAGAGCAATGTCTGTTGACTCTATCTCAAATGCCGTAACTAGCTCTGTTAGTGATGTTTTAGTCGATATTGAAGATGATGATTTAGAATTCTAAGGAGGATAAGAAATGAAAGATTTAATGAAACAAACTTGGTTTAAAGCAGTGATGGGTGTCTTGGCATTCATCTTAGCTATTTTATTGATGAGGGGTTGTAATGCTATTAGAAAGCATAATGCAAGCAACACCTCCACTTCTCAAACGTCCAGTTCTTCGTCTAGGCGTGAACAAACGGATTACGAGCGTGAGCAAGGTCGTTTGATTAAACGTTACGGTGACCCAGGAAAAGGGTATCGTTGGTCTGATGAAGGTACACGTATGGCTTTAGGTGACCCCAACTTGAGTGAGTCTGAAGTAGCGGCAACCTTTATCCGTTCACTTTCAACTTTGGATTTTGCAACTGCCCAAAAATATGCGTTCAAGGATGACGTTATTAAAACAGTTAATAACTATTATTCAAATGATGCAGACTTCACTTACGATGAGTCGTTCAAAAAGGCAATGTACCAACAAGTTCTCCTATCTCTAGAACCTGTCAAAACGGTATCAACTGCAACTTTCGCAGATGCACGTTCAAACATTACCTTGCAAGTTAAATTGCTCGACTTGTCAAACAAAGACTTCTGGGAAAAAGATAAAGATGAAATTTTCTCAAACTTAGATAAGTATCGTAAGAACGAGCAAGATACAACTAAAGCTAGGAACTATGTTTACGACTATGTTTTGAGCTATTGGAAATCGGAAGATGCTCAAAAGAAAACAGTTCAAATCAACTTAACACTAACTCAAACTAACGAAGGTGGTTGGTTAGTAAGTAATGATACTGACTTAGATAACTACGCTAAGTACACCGATGGTGAGACAGTTGTCAATAATATCCTACAAGCTTACGAGGATAATAAATAAGGAGTGACTTATGGCAAATAATGACACTCAAGCAGTTTACAAGGCTTACATAAAGAACAAGCAACGTGAGCTTGTTCGCCTTGGTTTCGGTGAGGTGTTGGATATAGAAGATGAAGAGCAAGTCCTAGCGGTTCTCAAAGGGGTATCAGATGTTAGTGAGCTTGTAGGGATTGCTACAACCAACAACCCTGCTGAGTCAATTCTAAAGATGAAGCACTTAACCTACAATGAAGTCCTTGTAGGAAGAGCTCAAGATGATTACAATTCTGATTATGACGCACGTGTAGCTGAGATTAACAAACTTCGCATTCAACAATCTAGCCAAGAAATTGCCAAAGGGGTATCTAATGAACCTGAAGTTCCTCAACTTACCGATGAATTAGAACTTAAGAAAAATGACATGCTTGAAAATATGTTTGCAAACAATGTTTTGTTTAACAACTTAGGTTCAAATAATCAATTGGAAGATGATGACGATGATGACCTTGTTGGAGAAGATGAGTATGATTATTCATCTGAGACTGATTCTAACACTGATTCCAATTCAAGTATGTTCGATGAGGAAGAAGAAGAGCTTGAAGATGAAGAGTCTAATTACTCTGAGGAGACTAACTTAGCTATCTTCGATGAACCTGAAGACGAAGATGAAGATGAGGAAGTCGATTACTCATCTGAAGATGAAAGCTCAACTAACCTACCCATGTTCGACGATGAAGATGAAGATGAGGACGAGGATGAGGAAATTGATTACTCTGATGAAGATGAAGATTCAACGGACTTGTCACTCTTTGATGACGAAGATGAAGAGGAAGATGAGGAAGTCGATTACTCAGCTGAGGATGAGGACGAAGGTACCTCTGAAAATCTAAGTCTCTTCGATGATGATGAGGAAGATGAAGACGAAGAAATCGATTACTTAGCTGAAGATGAAGAGTTTGAAGATGATAATCTAGATATGTTCGATGATGAAGATGGTGATGAGGATGAGGAGTATGATTACAGTGAAGGTGATTCGGACTCAGAAGAAGATTTAAGTATGTTCGATGAGGATGAAGAGGAAGATGAGGAAGACGAGTATACAGATGAGGAAGATGAGGGTAGTGATTCAGATGCTGACCTAAGTATCTTCGATGATGAAGATGACGATGATGACGTTATCGAAGTCAAAACTGAACCAAAACCATCACCAACTTCAAATGTAACTCCAATAACCTCAAATCCTCAACGTAATGTACAACCTAAACCAAAACCTGTTCAACGTCGTAAGTTAGATGCCTCGGATAGGGCATTTCTAGGGATTGTAAGTAATGGATTGAACATTGTAGCTAAAACTCAAAAGTATATAAAAGGAGAGCGTAAATGAAGAGTATAGCAGTTGTAAATAAAGATGCAGTGGAAAGGGTGAATACGATTTACAATCTAAGCAATAATGTCTTACCTGCTTTAGATGTCGTAAAAGAATATTTCCCAACGGATTTTGCATCTCAAGTGTATTTGTTTAACCAGTATTTAAACAAAACCAAAATCACTTATGCGATTACAACGCCAGTTGTAAAAACAACGTCAAAATCTAAAGGGTATCAAATTGAAGTATCTTCAGATGTTGTTTGTGATGGTGATGCGATTACAGTTTCGTCAAAATTAGACTTCTTTGTTGAAGATAATATTCCACAGCTTACCAACCTTTCTTCAACTAAAGCAGTTGATTTGCTTTCAGGTTTGCAAAAAGTTCGTGCTGAACTTCAAGAATTGTTCATAAATGAGTTAACGCTTGTAATCAATAAGCAAGCACTTAACTCTTTCTTGGAAAGTAACTCACCTGAAAGTTCAAATTACATTGTTCAGTTTGAAGAGCGAACAAATAGTAACGTATTTTCAGAGTTATCGCAAAGCAAGGTCACTTGGTTAGTTGAAGAGCGTTTTTTAACTAACTTACATATCACTGAGTTTTGGTCAAGCCTAACAAGGTCTATGGATGACACCTTAAACAAACTTTACAATTATGTAAATGTTGTGGATTACATCTACTATGGCAGTCATGAACTCTACTCTGGGTATCTAACAGTTGATGTTTCTAAACCAACTCTAAGGAATTTTCAAACTTTGCTAAAGAAAACGGCTAAACCTTTAGATGAAACTAAATCTCAACACGCTGATATCCTTTACAAAGTTGAAGATAATATTGCTAAAGTATATAACAAAGTGCTTGGCAATAAGGTTGATAGGTCAGTTGAAAGGTTTTATATTAAAACACTTGAGTTTGATATAAACACATTGGAGTTACACAAATTAACTAGCATTTGTGAAACTTATCAATCAACTAAGGATGGTTTAACCTTAATTAACGGAGGTGTATAATGGCGTATAATGATTTTGAAGATTGGGAAAACGCAAGTCCTCAAGGGTCTAGCAATCCTAATGGAAATTCCGAGTTTCCCTTTGATGAAACAGAAGGAAACCCAAATAACGTTGGGTATCAATCGAATGAGTCTGATGATTTAGACTCAGAAGATAAGCAACTAAGTAAAAAACAAATGTTCTTTATTTCAGTCGGAGCATTGTTAGTGTTTTCTTTACTAGCATTTGGTTTTTATAAGTTGACATCTGTGAAACCTAAAACTGATAAGACTGAACCCAAAACGGAACAAACTGTAAGTTCAAGTTCAGTTGTTAAAAAAGCCTCATCAAAAAGTTCTTCCAAGGTTGAAAGCTCTACAAATAGGCTTGAATCTGACTCTTCAAAAACTGAAGCTCAAGCTTCAAATACTGAAGAATACTACAAAGTCGGTAACTTATCCAAAGAGGTTCTTTCAAATGAAGCAACTATCAAGTCAATTAAACTAGCTAAGGAAAACGATAAATTAGCTTTGTTCCACGTTGAACTTGAAATGGGTGCAACTACTCTAACTCTTGCTTTGAATTATGACCAAGCCGTAGGAATGGGTGTTGGAGATAAAGTCAAAGTTAATTACTCAAAAGTTGAAGGTGCTGATAAGGTTGTGATACGAAGTATTGAACGCCTTGAAACCTTAAATAACTCATAAAATGTTAATGGCTCTTAAAGGCTCGTAAAACGGCTTTTAAGGGCTTTTCTTTTGCGTGGGTCTTATCCCCTTGCTAACTGTCTTTAAAGGCTTTTGGGGGCTTTTCGTGGCTCTTGCGTGGGTTTATTTCTATAAGGCTTGTTCGGTTAAAAGTTAAATCAACTTGGGTATCAATCTTGGATGGGTTGGTGCTAAAAATACTTTTAACTTATTTTATTAGATGTTTTGTGATAAAAACAATCATGCAAAAAAATATAACTTTTTATTTAGTTTTTTGTTGACATCCGTATCTTATTGTGTTATTATTATTGGTGTAAACATGAGGGATAACAAAAAGATTATCCCCCGTAGTCAGTTTGTTTATAATTTAAAATCAATTTAAGGAGGTACCTCTCATGGTACAAAAATTTGCTGGAATCGGTAATGCCGCTACTACTGATATTGAAACTGTTGCTACACCAGAAGCCGTAGCACCAAAACAAATCGAAAAAGCTGATACTTCAGGTATCAACCCTGAAACTCTCGGTTCTCAATCTAAGAACCTTGTATTCTTGCCACCATTGGCAGATAACAAACGTTTGACTGGTGCACACCTCGCAAACAAAGTTATCAACCGTCCTATCGTTATTGGTTACCAGTTCCGTTGGGAAGGTGATGAGCCTCTTACTTACATCAAAGATAGCTTGCTTTCTAAAGATCCAAAAGATTCTAAACTTGTTTCTAAAGAACACCGTAACGAAGTTGAAGTTGCAACTGCCAACAAAGGTGAAGTAGTTACTTTGACTCTTGCAGCAGCACTTGAATTGCTTGGACGTCCTGAATTCAACACACGTGCAAACGCAGGTTGGATTTCTGAAATCCTTGGCACTGAAGCTGAAGTTGGTATGGTTACTGGTAAACAAGCAACTGCTGATAAACCATTGGTTAAATTTGCTATTAAACAAATTTCAGTTGGTGGTGGTTCAATCGCAGATAAAGGCGTATCTGACAAAGAAATTTTAGCACGTGCTAAAACTAACTTTGTAGCTAATGCAATCCAAGCATTGCCAACAGAACAACGTCATGACGAAGGAGCTCGTGCTGAAGCTACTAAACGTGGTGAAGAAGAGCTTGCAACGTTCACTGCATTGCACAAAGAAGCTACTAAGCTCAAGAAAGAAATTGCTAAAGAAAACCCTGACATTAGCACACCTCAACAAGCACAAAAATTGCTCAAAGAAAAAATGGGCGACCAAAAATACTCAGACTACAAAGCATTGTTGTCAATCGCTAAGAAATCTGTTATTGTTGAACGTGATATTCAAACACTTGATTCTGTGTCAGTGGATGACTTCAAAGAAAACGGTCTTGTACCTATCAAATATCGCATGACTGACATCTACGACTCTGTAGATGCAGAACAACGTGCAACTTCAGGTGCGAAAATCAAACCTGAATTTGAAGAATACTTCGGTGCGTCTAACCGTGTTAAAACTGCAACACGTCGCACTAAAGTTCAAGGCGAAGAAGGTGTGGAACTCAACACTCACGCATACAACCTTTCTCGTATGCTTGCCAAAGGTGTTGGTTCAAACTAAGATTCCTCAAAGTTGAGTCGGGTCAGCAGTACTCGGTTCTTAGAATTGGGTATCTGACTTAACCAAACATCTCCGTAAAGCTCAACCATTAAGTTGAGCTTTTTGTGTGTCTTTAAAAGTGATGCAATAAGTTTAGCTGATATGTGATTGTAGATGCCTTCAGCTGCTATTGATTTTTTATTAGAGTTTTGTTATTATATTACTATAAATAAAAGGATATAGGATAATAAGATGAACACAAATAAATTGAACTTGACTGAATTGTTTAGAAAAACAGTATTAGAAGAGGAGTTAAAGGTAAAGTCTAAAGTTGCTAAATACACTTTAATTTCATCTTTGATTTTATCATACCCATTAGGTCACGCCTTAATTAAGAATGTAATTGCTCAAAACATCTTGCAATACTCAGGTTTTGTAGGATATGCTATTTGGGGCTTAAACCTACTCGTATGGCTAGGGGTATCATACATTGCTTACTTGATTTTATTCAATTTAATCAATACAATTATTCGTGTTCATGCGTATATGTATAAAGGGTTTTATCATTCTACTACTGAGTCTGTTGCCGTTCTATCAGATAAAGTTGAACATTTAACTACTACCGATTTTTACTTTGAAACAAACCGTACATTATCTAAAGTCACTGTTAGCAAAGCATACGCAAGTTTCTTTAATATTGGTGATAATGTTCCAGTTACATTAGAGTATATGAAGAATCGTAATTCTGATAAGGTTGTTTGTATTAAAGGATGCCTTTGTGAAGCTATTGAATACAAAGATGTTCTAAACAATCTAACTGGGTATCTAACTTCAAATTTCAATCCAAAATTGAGTTTGTTGAAAGAGCGTGTATTTGCCCTAGCAGGTTCTGATGCACCTTATAAGTTGCAATCAGGAACTCAAAATCACAACTTGCGTTTAAACTAAATCAAATAACATTTAAAAGGATGCTCACTTCTTTAGTTAAAGTGAGCATTTTAACTAAAATTTAAAGAACTTTAACTTTAATAGTATCTTTGGAGGGGTTAAATTGGCAGAAATAACTAAACTAGCTACGAAATACAGACCTAAGAACATCACTGAGTACGAAGGTAATGATTATATCAAAACAACAGTACTCAACTCTTTTAACGAAGAACCTTTCCCATCGTCTGTTGAATTTATCGGAAATAGTGGTAACGGTAAAACAACTATTGCACGTTTGTTGGCTAAAAGGATTGTTTGTGAAAGTCCTAAAGAAGTTGAATACAATGGGAAGATGGTAAAAATACCCTGTGATGAATGCACAACGTGTCAGTTGATGGATGAATTCATCGAAACTGGAGATGACTCAAATCTAATCAACGTAAAAGAGCTTGATGCTACCAAACAAGGTCGAAAAGAAGATATTGAAGCCTTTATCGAAGAAGCAAGCTCTGAGTCCATCTTGAATGCAACTGGTATGGTGTCGGTGAATATCGTCGATGAATATCACGGTATCTCTAAGGACGCCCAAAATGCTTTCTTGAAGTTCATGGAAGATAGCCCTGAAAATACAGTTTTCATCTTTTGTACTACTGACCCTAACAAGGTTATTAAAACCTTGAGAACTCGTATCGTATTATCAGGACTTGTTGTGGATAGACCTACAATTGAAAACATGGTAAATTCCACTCGTAGGGTATGTGAAGCTGAAGGGTTCTCCTATACACAAGGTGGTTTAACGATGTTAGCTGAACGCTCTAATTTTACCTACAGGGTGTTATTAAACAACCTTGAGCGTGTAGCTAGAGTTCAAAACAACGTCATAACCACCGATACGGTATCTGAAACGTTAGGTGTGAAAGATTTGTCATTCTACTTTGACTTTATTCGACATTTACGAGCTAGAAATATGGTTCTATATTCAGGTGACTTACACAAAGTCAGGTTGGAATCAGACTTCAACACCTTTATCGATGATTTGCGTGACTTTGTCTCACGTGGTTTGTATGTCCTATACGGTCATAAGGTTGAGGGTATCACAGATAAGGAGCTAAAAAACTTTAAAGCCTTATTTACTCAGTTTTCTATGGTTGAAATTGAAGCTTTGTTATCGTTTTTGCAGAAAGCAAAGGTAGGTGACATTGAAATAAATTTAATGGTTTTAGGAACAAAAGGACTTGTACCTAAAGAAAGTAAGACCGAAGAAGAGCTACCATCCAAGTCTATTGTGGTTACAGATGATGATGTTGCTAATGAAAGACGTGCAGTTTCTGTGTCACATAAAATGCAACGTGAAGAAAAACAAAAAACTACGTTGACTAAAGTCGAAGATGACTTGCAAGATATCGATAACTTCGATGTTTTGAAAAACTTTGGATTTTAACAAACATTAAAGCGTATCTATTAAGATGCGTTTTTTGTTATGTTATCTCAAGTTTCGCCACTTTGTTTTATTATAAGTGTTAAAAACATCCGTATTAGCGATGTATTAAAATAAAATTCTTATGGAAAGGAGATTATCTTGAAGAGTTATAAGAAAATTTTAATCAGCTCTTGCGGATTAGCCTTGTCAGTTTTCCTTTTAACTACCACTGCCCATGCTCAAGACAGTGTAGATGCACTACAAGGCTCAACACCTAAAAGCTCTCAAACTATTCAACAATCAGACACTAATTCAAGAACAGAAACTTCAACCAGTGAAAGTTCTGAACCCGTTGTTGATTACAAGCCAGATGCTAGTAAAGGTCAGCAAATCTTAGATGATTTTAAGAAGAGTACTCCAAAGCCTTCGAAGGATAAAACCTTAGAAGAGGTGAACAGTATTACCGATGAAGGTCGTCAGGAATCATGGGGAACTGCTAAAGGACTTATGAAACCAGTTGTATTCTTTGTAATGCTTATCACAAACTGTATTTGGTATGTTTTGACTGCTTTGTACTTCCTACAAACTGCTATTGATGTTATGTGTCTTGTGTGGTCAGGTGCAAGGTCATTGTTTGCACGTTCCGACCAAGACCATGCGGCTCAACAGCAACAAGGTGGAGGGGTATCTAGAGTTGTAGGTGGCTTAGGCAACTTCGTTAAGAGTTTCTTTGCAGTTTCTTTAGACTTTGAACGCACTTTGCAAAAGCAAGGTATGTCCACTAACGCTGGCACAGGTAACACTGCACCTCAAGGAGGTTACGGTGGTTACGGAGCTGGTGGATTTGGAGGGGCAGGGAATGTAAATGTCAATGTAAACACTGGTAATCAAGGTAATACACCTCAAGGTGTTGGTACTACTAATTTGCTACTGTCATATATGTGGCAACGCATTATCACTTTGGTTGCTCTAGGTATTACCATTGCATTGTTCGCATCATCACGTGCATTAGATATGCAAGGTGATATTGTTTCTACAGTCTTTGCTATCGTTCAGGGTATCTGGAATGTTCTTTATCAATACTTGAGCCAGTTCTTCGGTTGGTAATGAAAGGATGTTCTGATGGCTAAAGAAAAAAGAGTGTATGAGGATGTTAGTCTGAAAGGCTTGAAGTTTATTACAAACTTCAAGAAGAGCAAAACTAAAGATTTTGTTCGTCAGGCTACACATTTGGAACGAAGACGTTTGGAATCTTACTTAATTTTACAAGGAACTGAGGTTCTAAAAGGAAAAGTAACCAGTGCTTGTTTTGAAGTTAGTGAGGAAGATTTAAGTTTAATGCTTGAAGTTGTTTCACTACCGTCAATTCAAAGTAGGTTTAATATCCAACAACAGGAAGAACCGACTCAGTTTCTAATTTCAGCTAGATTGGTAAACGTCTTCTAGAGTATGTATCGGAGGTTACTATGGCGAAAGCTATAAACCACGTCGATTTCTTAGACGAAGTTTCTGAAGAACTGAAACTCTCTAAGGAAATTATATCGACTATTGTAACGAGGCTCCGAATTACTTGCGATGATTTAATTAAAAACGGTACATCTTTCTATTTAGGTGATAACTTTATCGTTAGGATTACTGAAATTGGTAATTCTAAAACACTGATAAGAGTTAAACCTTATGGAAGTATCGTTAAAGATATTTCAAATGATACGCATTACACTTTCACGTTAGTAAAAAACGTATTAGATACAATGCTAAACTTGGGTATCTACTATGCAAATCAAGGGTATGTAGTTCGAGTCTCTGGAATATTTACTTTCAACAAGAACAGTGGTCAAGCGAGCATCACGTTCAGTCAGGCTCTCAAAGCCTCGAAAGTAAATGAAAACCTACGCTTATCTGTACGTAATATTTCAGCGTCAGGTTTGACAGCTTAAAGGCGAGGTGTTGTTACTTGGAGGGTAAAACACACCGTATCGGAGGAACGGTTGGAGCTTTAGCTGGGTATTTAGTTCTACAGAAGTCAGGTAATCTTCAGAGTGCTGAGATTGTAAACCCTGCACTTCAACTTATTATTATTTATAGTTCAGGTATTTATGGGGGTGTATGGAACGACAATGACCATCATTGGCAATCCTCTCCCTTAAATGACCCCATTTCAAGAGTTCAAAACATCATACTTCATTTAGCTAACGAACCATTTAAAAATTTAGATAAGACATTGTCAGCTAAACAGAAGCGTGTTTCTTTTAAGTACAAGTTACTGGATTTCTTGAAATGTACGCACCGTTCATGGCAAACCCACTCTGAAGTCACGTTACTGGCTCTATGGGGATTATGGGTATCAGCCTATACACTAGGTGTAACTACAACTGTTGACTTAGTGTTATGGTGGTTGATGCTCGTTGGGTTTGCTTGGGGTGTGTTCAGTCATTTGTTACTGGATATGCTAACAACCGAGGGTATTAGATTTGCTTGTGGAGTATTTTCAAATATTTTCTTTGGAACTAGACTTCCTGAAACAATCAGGTTAGTTCCTAAGAGTAACGCATTCAAAACTGGTTCAGCTTGGGAGATGATGGTACGAAGGTTATTAGCGTTCGTACAATATGTCTTAACGGGTATCGTGTTGTTAGATTTAATTCATATAGATATAATAAGTTACATTACAAAGTTTTTCTCCTAGCACTTAAATAAATTACATTTAAGAGGTTAAGTATGAAAACTAACAAATTTAAACAAAAATTAACAACTGGTCTTGTTGCAGTATCTATGCTCTTTGCTTTAGGTATGCAAGCAACTTCAGTTAACGCATTAGGTAACGAAGATAGCACATCAGAGTCTGTTACTCGTTTGCAAGAAGATGTTTACTCTGATGTGCAAGGTAACGTTTATCGCACACCTAAAGGTGACGGTATCAAAGGTAGTGACATCTTGAATAAAGACGGTGAAGTCAGCGATAAGTTCGATGAACTTAAAGAAGGTGACAAAACTAAGTTCTTGCAAGACGTCGATAAATCTGCGAACGATAAACGTAAGAAAGATGAAGAAAAAGTAAACGCAGGTGATGCACCTACAAACACTGTAACACAGGGTACTGTAAATGCATACTGGGATAAACTTAAAGACAAAGGCTCTGTTGCAAGTCGAATGATTGTAGTCGCTACTGCTGATGTACAACCTGACTTCCAAGGAGCAAGTTTGTTACTTCGTCCATTCACTCCATACATCAACACAGGTATGGCAGTATTTATCATCCTTGCATCGCTCGCATTCTTCTTCTTCCTTGCAGTTGATATCTTCTTCTTCATGACACCTCCATTCCAATACATGGTATTGAACGGTGGTGGTGACGGTGCTGCTAAGTGGATGGGATATTTCGTTTCTGCCCGTGCTCAAGCATCTCTTAAAGAAACTCAAGATAAAGGTAATCCACTTATCAAGTACATCGGTAAGTCTTGGATTCAGATGGCAGCATACGCAGTTGTTCTTCTCTTCTTTGCATCAAATGCAATGTTGACACTGGTCGGACCTGTTTCCAACTTGGTTGCAAACCTTGTAGGTATGAACTAATAAAGATGAAATAGGGGCTTAACGCTCCTATTTTAATAGAAAGGTGTTTCAATGTCTAAATTAAAACGTTTAGCTTTAGTGATTTTAGCACCGTTTCTAGTATGGGTATCTGTCAGTTCGGTCAATTATAGCAACACAAATTACACTGTTTACGCTATAACAGATGAACAGAAAGATACAACCAACATTAAACCTTTCGTAATTGTCGATACTGACTCTGGTGTTGCTGAAGTTGTCTCAAATATCAACTCACAGATAACTAAAGAGCTTGCAGGTGTCGATAAGGTTACTGAAGGTTGGAAATTCATGGAGTTTGATAGCAAAACTAAAAAAGTCAGCCTTGATAAACAAGTTTATTCACAACAAATGATTGCTACTAGACGAAAGATTATGGACATTGCTCTTGATAACCTTTCTGAAAACAAGTCAACGATGGGTAAACGTGACAGGGCTAGGGTTTACAGTTTTGTTGAAAATCAAGATGAAGAAGTAGCTAGAGTTTTGCAAGCTACTAATACTGATATCCATGCAGACGTTGAATGGGCTTCAAGGTACGTTAGGTACTGGAAGAGTCCTATCAACAATGCCTTGGGTATCTTGGTAATCCTTGTTTGTATTATGGTAGGACTTTCAATTGCTATTGACGTATTCGTTATGTGTAGTCCACCTATGATGGCTTGGTTGCTTGAAAAATACAAATCAGGACGTCCAAAATTTATCTCTCCTGAAGCTTGGTATTCATATCGTGAAGCGGTCACTTCGGATACGTACAAAGATTATATGTCTAAGTACTTACTGAAGTCAATTCCAAAAATAGTTGTCACTGGTATTTGCTTATCGTACATTGTTGTAGGAAATATAGTTTATATTGCTATCTTCTTTGCACAGGTGTTCGGTCAATAATCATATAAGAAAAATAATTTTTTACATGATTTAATCTAAACTCGCCAGTTCAACTTAAAATAACTAAGAGGGGTATCTAATCAGGTACCCTTTAATATTATGAGAGGTTATATCTATGAGGAAATTTTTAGATAAGCCTAAGAAACGCAAGTCAAAACTAAGGAAATTTATATCCACAGCTTGTGTTGGTCTATTGATGGGGAACACCTTACTACAAGCAGGTGCATCTTCTCTAGGCGTTTGGGCTGATAACAAACAAGGGCAGACACAAGAAACTGCCATTACACGTGTGAAAAACCAAATTAAGGTTTCTGCAATTGAAAAAAGTGGTTCAGATACGGCAGTAAACTTTTCACCTGCTGAGTTGAAAACTTATGGTTTCTTTGCATCTAACTTTTTAACGCCATTCCAAACCAAAATCTCTACTGATAACAAAACTAATAAAGAGATATTAGAACGTGCATTCTCCAAAGGTTTAGGAATGCAAGGGGATGTTGAAAAAATTGTCAACGGTGTTAGCAAAGTTATGAGTAAAACAGAGGACTTATATCTTGCAAGCTCTGATGACGGTGGTAAAACTTGGAAGAAGCTTAAAGATAAAGCAACTTACTGGGATATGATTTATGCATCTTCAGGTGATACTACTGAGTTGTTCAGATACTACGATAATGATGCTTTGCACATCTACAATCGATGGGGTATCGATGCTAAGAAAGTCGGTTACACCAAAGCTGAAGATAACGGTAACGGTTTAATTAACAATGATGGGGGCATCAAAGGCAATGTAGCTGAAAATGAAGACAAAAATCAAAATTCAGAATATATTTCAAAATTACGACTTGGTTTTGTAACTAAAGATGCGTCTAAAAAACCTAAACGAAGTCAAGTTTTATACGAAACTTCGTTAACAAGGAAAACTCCAGCAACTGTAGCTCAAAGTACATTTCTTGCAAACATCTTTGCTACACCTAACCAGTCTTATAGCCGCGGATATCTTTATTTTGAAGATGATTCAGTTCGTAAAGCAGTTGAAGGCAAAAATGCTGACGCTGAAATTGCAAAAGCTATTTGGGATTCACTTCCTAAGAAAGAGCCAGGTAAGTTCCTATTCGAGAGTTCTATTTACGGTTCTCACCTTAAAGTAGATGGTTTTGGAACTATCTATTCTGAGCAAGCCAACGGTAAAGATGGTGCGAAGAACAACTATGTAATTATGCCAGCTGCTCAGAACCCTATGTTCTATGCTCAGAAAAATGAGTCAGCCAAATCTGATTCTTCAGACAAAGATAAATCGGATAAGGATTCAGATAAAAAGGATTCTGATTCTAAAGATAAGAAAGATGAGTCTAATGACAAAAAGGCATCTGGACCCGATAAAGAGGATTCTGATTCTGAAGATAGTGAAGATAAAAAATCTGACGATAAAAAGTCAGATAAATCGGACAAAGACGATAAGTCTAGCAAAAAGTCTAAAAAGTCTGGTGATAAAGATTCATCTAAAAAAGGCACTAAAGATTCTTCAATGCAAGAGTGGTTAGATGGTCTTTACAACGATGAGTCAACAGGTGTAGGTAAAAGCAATGTCTTAACCAACTTACAAGCTATGGCACTTCAACAAGCGGGTATCGTAAACTACGGTAAAGATGGTGCAACTTCTTACCTCACTGGTGAAGCTACTCTTAACCCTTATGGTCAAGCTGATAAAGGTGGTTGGGATGAAGCTGGTGGTGAGGATGCTGGTGCAAAACTCCAAGACTGGTTACTTACAACCTTTGTAATTCAAAAGGTAGATGTCCATAAAGGGTCATTCAGACCTAAAATGAGTGCAAGTGATATTAAAACAGATATCACTAAGTTCTTGGAAACTGATTATGATTACAATTCGTTGGCGAAAGGTTCAAACTACCTATCAACTGAAGGTTACTTCAAGCATCGTCTTTCATGGCCAACGGGAGCTCAGAGTGCAGGTAACTGGATAGCAGGTTTCCACCAAGCACTTGGAGCAAAAGCTGGGTCAGGTGACGTACACCACATCACAATGGGCGAAACAGACTCTGCCAGTGCTAAAACTATTGATTCTATCGTGTCATTCGATAAATATGGTTTTGAAGGTGCATCTGAGCCAGGTGATGTTATTAAAAACACTCATTTGCTTACAAATGGGGACGAATTATCTCTAGGTGAGTCCAAAGAAGCTCTGTCTGGTAACGTTTGGGTATCTGACTCTACAAGTGAAGATTCACCTTTAATGAACGGTAAAATTTCTAAACTTGGTGCTAACGTTCTTATCTCATATTTGCTTTCACGTGCTGACCCTAAAAACGAAAACGTTGACTTCGTTATCAATTTAGAGGGTACACCTGAAGTTACAAACGAAGATGCAGATGCAGCAAGCGATGATGATTTATCTGACTCCGACCAAGATGCAATCTTGAAGAACATGGCATACTGGATGTTGAACCCAACCAAAGGACGTGAATACAAACAACGTTGGTCAAAAACATTCATCAATAACATTCTTCTTGTATCTCTTGAAGATATGGTTGGTGCAAATACTGCATCTAGCTATGGTGGTACAACTCGTTACCTTGAAATGACAGGTTTCGGTACAATTCCTAGAACCTCTGAAGTTAAACTAACGGCTTATCTTTACAATAACTTCTCCCAATGGGGTATCTTCATCTTAATCTTAGCATTTATCTTAATGGTGGTGTTTGTGTTCACTGGAATGATTAAGATAGTGCCTGCATTCTTATCACTTGCGGCATTTGGTATTATCATCTATACTCCACCTAAGATGATTGACTCGGCAGTCAACATATCAAATGCAATTTCAAGTTCGTTCTACAAAGACAAGTTCTACTTCTGGGCTTTGTATCAACATCAAAACTACGAGGACTCACTGAGTCAGCTACAGGATGCAGCTGAGAGTGGTGACTCAGATGGCTACAATCAGTTGCTTTTAACTCTTCAAGGTGGTACTGGTGAACAGGATGACGTTTACGAGTGGCAGCAAACTCTAGGAGCTACGGTCAAAGTACGTTGGATGGCTCCTAAGAAGGACGGTTATGTAACGCAAGCTCAACGTGGTTTGCAGAAACAAGCTCCGAAGGAAGAGGAAAAAGAAAAAGCCGATAAGGAACAAGAAGACACACGTGATGACCTTAAACAAGGTACTTCGGATTATGATAAATCATTCAGCAATGGTTTAACAAAATCTCTTCTCAACCAGGGTATCTCAAATGAAGATTACACTGGTCTTGATGTAAACTACCTTTACCGTGGATATACAGATATCTCTGATTACTCACGTTTCTACTATGGTAACATCATGGGTGACAACCTTACTGGAAATGGTACGGTTGACCACCAAATCGGCTCTTACAGTGAGTCATTAGCTAAGATGTTCCCTATTGATGCAACTGCATCAAAAGTGGAAGGTTCTTCTACTAATGTATCGATGGCTGACCAACGTAAATCTATGTTAGATTACTTGTCAACTACTTCAAATGGCGATGGTAATGAAGATTTAGACTTGGCACAACGTGCAAGTAAAGGCTTCATCAATAACCGTCAATCTGATGGAGAAGGTAACACTTCTATTGATACTAAATACTTCAAACGTATTTATGCTCCAATTTCTTCAAACACTGTTTCAACTCAGTCAACTCAATCAATCGGTACACTTAAAGTTGGTGATACTGTAGGTTTGAGTAAAAACTACTTCATCCCGTCTATTCGTGACTTCAATAACCATAAAGATTCAATGAACACCATCATGGGTAAATTGAACGAAGGTTATGGAGATACTACAATTGACTCAGGTGACTCGGTATCTCTTTCTACGTTTGCACTTTATACAGAGTCTCCGTTCTATTACTTCTCATGGAACTTGTATGATAACGGTATGAAGACTGCCAAAGGTAATTCAGGTGAGTTCAAGAAGATGATGTTAGAAAATAATGATTCATTCTTCTACAACTACAAGATTAAACAAGGCACTTCTGGTTATGGTGCAATGAAAGACTTTATGGATATGGGTTCACTTTTCCGAGTTGTTATCCCATATCTCCGTGAAGCTAATAAACCTCTACTTTCTTGGTCAGATAAATACGGTACTAAACCATTCGAAGGTTACGGTGCTGACCAAGAATCATTAGATGCTATTCAAGATAAAAATTCTGAAGCATATTACAAAACGTGGTTTAACTTATCCGAAGATAACTTGTATCGTACATATTCTGCATGGGTAGATGCTTTGTATGATACTGAAATGGCTAAACCTCAAACCATTAAATACGGTGGTAAAACTGAAGAAGTTAAAGAACCGTTGAACCCAGCAAGTTACCATATCAGACCGATGGTTTTCTCAGAGTCTGAAATGGATTACTACGGTATCAAAGATTATGAGCTTACAAAAGTTGAACAAACTATTATGAAAACTCAAAAAGATATTCGTAATGACTGGTTGCAGTTGATGAACTATTACAATCTTGATGATTCTGTTCTAAATACGGCAGCAGCTATGATTGCAACGTTCGACTTTAACAAAAACTTCTCTCAAACTGCCTTTAACCAAGAGCAAATCGTTCTTGAACCTCAAGGTTTCGAACTTAAAACGTTTGGATGGGATGCTTATCTCCGTATGATTCTACAAGGAGCTACAGGTGAGTCTATCTCCTACAATAAAGATTTGAAATCAGATATTTACGAAATCGTAGCTGAAAAAGACGGTACTGTTACAGTAATTATGATGTGGGTACAATCGTTCATCGTAGTTTATGTAATGCCAGCAGTTCTTTTAATCGTGATGATTCTGTTGCCGATAGCTATGTTACTATCTGTTCTATCTTCGTATGTTAAGTTAGATAGGGGAGCAGTTAAGTCGTTCGGTCGTGATTGTTTCTTACCATTTGTAATTGTTCTTTTGAGTCAAATCGGTGTGTCATTCGTAGTTTCAAGACTTATGGGTGATGCAGGAACAACTCTTGTCACTGGTGACTTGAACGGTACTTCATCCTTTAACAGTCCTCGTTCAACCCTGGGTATCTTGCTCTTTGTAACTGCAATTGCAGTTGCACTCGATGCCATTGCATTGCGAAACCTAATTAGAGGTGTAATCAATAACGGTAAAGTTGTAGTTGTACCTATCAAAGCTACTATCGAAGCTATAGGAGGTGTAGTTGCATCTAAAGTTACTGGTGGATTCTCTAGATTTGCTGGTGGAACTGGTCGCTCAACTGGTTCAGGTAACAGTTCTTCACGTGGAGGTTACGGCGTTGGTGGAGGAGCTTCTAACGGCTCTAATCGAAACCCAGCTCAAGGTATGTCACCTGAAGAATTATCTCGCAATAATATGAATGATAGTGGATTTAGACGTTGGCGTAACCGTAGGAAGATGGCTCAAGCTGATGCAAGTACGGAAGAACGTGCAAACCGTCGTCTTTCTATCTTAGGTTTTAGAAAGAAACGCAAACCGAAAAAACCATCAACATTTAACGATTTACTAGACAGAGAAGCTAGAGATAGAGCGGATGGGCGTTTAAATAAAGATGAATAATAACGAAAGGAGATTTACATGTTTATAATAGGTGTAGGAGAATTACTACTTCTCCCTATAGTCTTCTTGGTGTTATCCACTTTATTAAAGTATTTAATCCCGTTTCTTATGAAGCGCAATAAAAAACGTGTTAAGAAACTAAAACAAAATGTATCTTCCTCTAAAGCAACTAGAGATGATTTAAAACAACAAATCATCTCTACTGATGATGAGGAGTTACAGGCAAAGTTAAAAGACAAGTTGAATAAACTATCTAACAAGGAGTTATTTCAACGTGTAAGTTTAACTTTCGCCAACATCACCACCCACTCGTTAAGGTTTTTGCTTTGGGTATCTAGGCTTGTTTCATGGGCAATGTTAGCTTTAGGGTCAACATTGCTCATAGCAAGTTTCGGATTAGGTGTAGCTATCTTAGTTGTAGCTACCATGATGTCAAATGCTTGTTCAGGTACTTCTAAAAACGCATCAGGTTTATTCAATCAGGTCGCTGATAATATAAACCATCCTAGTCAATTATTAACAACTTTCTCGGACTCTTACTACCTTGCTACTGGGTATCTGAGTGAAAACATATTCATAAACTCTAAAGATTATGTATATGCTGATAGCGTAAAGAAATCAGATGACTTCGGTCAAGAATACGATAAAGACCGTGAAGCAGTTCAAAAATGGGCTAAAGATTTTGAATTTACTTTCATTGGCGACTCTTTGGGTGTTGGGGTCGAAGATAAGTTGAAAGCTACTTTTCCTAAGAGTAACTTCGATTCAAAGGTTAGCAGGGCAGTTCAAAACCCAACGGATGCAAGTCTAAGTGGTGTTGATGTGCTTAAAGATTTAAAAGCAAAAAATCAAGTAAAAGATACTTTGGTTATTGCTTTGGGAACTAATGATGGTGATTTACCAACTTCAAAAATGGATGCAATTTACAAAGAAATCCCTGACAATGTAAAAAGAGTTGTTTGGATTACTTCTGCGTCACATGGATTTGCTGGAAACCCATTAAACCATGATGGTATGGCTAATCAAGTTAAAGATTATGCTAACTCCAAAGATAACATGGTTTACTTGGACTTTAACAAATTAGTGAATTCTAAAAACAACTGGGATTCTATTACAGTTGATGGGGTTCACATGAATGACGAAGGTAACAAACTTTACGAGCAATTCATCTCCAAAGGTTTGTATGATGCTTTTAGTGGTGAAAGTTCTTCTTCGTCTGATGGTAAAGATTCTGATAAAAAAGACTCTAATTCAGATGAAAAGAAATCAGATAACAAATGTTCAACTTCTAAAAAATCTTCCAAATCTTCTTCTGACGATAAACCAAAAGAAGACGGTAAAGTGACTCCAGTAGGTGAGTTACCAACGTCCGCTGAGGAGCGTGCAAAACTAATCATCCCTATGGTTAGGAAGTATGAACCAAACGCTACGGATGAAGGTATTTCTGCAATGCTAGGGAACTTCTGGCATGAGTCGGAGATTAACCCCAAACGTGCTGAGAATGACACAGGCCCAGGCAATGTAGGGGCTTCAGAGAAATCTTGGGATGATGAGAATTGGCTCAACATCGGTGAACCTGAGTTGTACGGTGGTCGATTCCCAAATATCAAGCACCGAGGTCTTGGTTTAGGGCAATGGTCAGATACAAATGACGGAGGAAATAGGAGTACTCTGTTACGTGAGTTTGCTAAAAAGAAAAACAAGAAGTGGTATGACTTGGAATTACAAATTGAGTTTATGTTCACCGAAGATACTGGTAAAGATACTCTAAGGGGTATCATCACTGCTAAAGGTGATGTAAACACATTAACCACACGGTTCTTGCAAGAGTGGGAGGTAACTTCACTGGATTCCCTATCTCAGCGTCAAGCCCATGCAAATCAAGTCATGGAAATTGCAAAAACTGTGAAATAAGTCATATTTATTAAGAGATTAAGCTAGGTGTTAAACCTAGCTTTTTCTTTTGGACTTGCTTTCAAAATTAAAGGTGAAGTTAGTTTTAAAAGCTATTTAAAATCAAATGTAAATTTCCCCAAATGCTGAAAATATAGATGACTTATGTTAAAATAAACAAAGTCAAATAAGTTAAATTCATTAGGATTAAAATATAAAAATCTTAACTATTATATAAAGCCTAACTTTTAAGGTTGTTTATAATTGAACTAAGAGTTTTTATTTGGGATATGCCGAAAAACAAAGCACCTTACAAATCTAACATTTAATCCTAATTTCTCTAAAGTCTCCATTTTATTTTATAATAATTGTTAAAAACAGTATTATTCTACACACTCAAATTAAGAAAGGAGCACTATGAAGTTTCGTATAATTGATTTTATTGCAATTACTGTATGCGTGGTTGCTCTAGGAATTATAGGTTATAATCAATTAAATCAACCAAAAGAAAAGACTTCTGAGTCTAGCGAACAGGTTTACAAACGGAGTAAACAAATTTACACCAACGAGTTTAATGAAGAGGAAACTCTAAAGAAGAAAGCTCAAAAATACGAGCTATATCTAATTGGGTATCTGTCAGGTTATGAGTATAGCCGTGAAGACTTGCAAGATAAGGGGTTGTTTAATACAAACGATGATATCAAAAAGGTATATCCAGAGTTCCCTGATACGAATTCTGCTTGGATTTCATATTATTATAATCCTGACGATGACTTTTTGACTCAGTTAGTGTCAATTAGCGATTCTAGAAGTCGAGTTACTAAATATTTGTACACTGTTTACAACAAAGACTTGCAAATTATAAACCAGTATGAGTATAGAGAGGAGCCTTACCTATGAAAATGAAGGGTTTTGGTTGGAGGTTGCTTGAACTAACTGAACGTGTCAGCAACATCAAATTGACTGGTAAACACCTCTTATACTCTACTTTGGGTATCGGAGGAGTTTGCTTACTTGGTTTTGGAATTTATGCAACTGGCAAGACAATGGCACAAAAACAAAGTCAAGACAGGATTAAATACCAACAACAGTTTGTCCGTAAAAACACTGAAGATAATGCAAACCGTGAATTAAAAACATGGGCAACTGAAAAAACTAAAGTTAGTGATGATATTTTTCAAAAAGTAAATACAAATCCTAGTTTTACTAATGTGAAACGCTTTGCTACTTTGATTGTAAATGTAGTAGATAACAAAAGTAGGGCAAATGCCTACTCAGCCGTTCCTTTTAAAAACAAGGAAGTTGCTGGGTGGTTAGCAGAGCCTGATTCAAACTATGGATTTTATAATGAACCTAAATCAGTTAAACTTGTTTCTGGTGGTAGAACTTATGGTTCTTCTTTTGAAACTTACAATTTCTTATTTGAAACTGTTTGGCATGATAAGGAAGGCAATTCAGTAAAAGCCTATGAAAGTGTTTCGATGACCTTTGAAAGTGGAAAGGTTACAAAATGGGAGTGGTTGAAAGGAAGACGTTAAAAGATGAAAGAAGAAAACTTGCCTAGAGGGTATCTAGAAGCTAAACCGACTGTTGAAAAACTAACGGTAACAAACCTAACAAACTTCGCTGAGTCTGAAGGGGTTTACGGCACAGCTGATTCAAAAATAAAACAAATAGGGTATTCTATCTTAATCACTTTAATTTATATCATTGTGATTTGGGTATTATCTGCTTTTACACGTCAGTGGTGGGCATTCTTTGTATTTTTAGCTTTGACTTTCCCAATTCCTTTACGAATGATATCTTTGATAGTTTTTAAAGAAAAACAAGTCATGAAAGATTATCAAAATCGTAAAGGGCAATCTGCTGAAATTGATTTGAAGAGCTATATTTCGTTCTATGATATGCAAGATTCTTACCCTTACATTCAATACTACATCGATGGGACTATCGGTATCACAATGAAACTTGTTAGGAGAACTACTGTAGGTCACGCTCAAGTAAAAGCATTTCAGCACGCTGAGATTCTAAGTGCCTTTTACAATGAGGCAGCAAAGCGTGAATTAACTGTTACAGATATTGATACTCAAGCTCTTAATACTAGAGATACACGTTTTGATACACTCGCAAAATTCAGAACGACCATTAAGAATGAAGCTATTAAGGATGTCTTAACTTATTTGCACTCGTTCTTAAGAAATAACTCTGAAGATTCAACTCTTACTTATGAGTATTTTGTTATCACAACTGATGTGAGTAACGAAGATGATTTTTATTCAGATATCTTAGATTTAATGCGTATCCTAAAGGGTAAAGGGTATAAGTCTATAAAATTACTTTCACCCGATGAAGTTTCATCCTTGATTCGCTCTTTGTTTGGATTAGCTGAGTTCCCAATCTATTCAATTATGCAAGAGGTTGCAATGGACACAGCTCCATCACCTTTGAAACTTTTGTGGGTTGGTAATGCTAAAGGACAACGCAAAACCATCAACGCATCTAGGTCTGATATTGCTAAGAGGTTCGCTGAACAGAGCAAACCTGAAGAGGTCAAACCAGAAGTTCAAAGCCGTGTGAAAGATGAATATAAAGGCAAACTTGTCGATTTGTTCGGTGATGAGTCTAGCAACGGTGCTGAGGGAATGACTTCGGTTGTGGTGGATTTAGATGATGAACTAAATGAAATTAGTTCTGATAAAGTTGAAACACATAAAGCAGATGATGTATTAGATTTCTTTGATGATTAGTAAGGAGCAGTATTATGATTGCAGTAATTAGTAAAGATTATGAAAAAATAAAAAACGCTATGAGTGAGTCTAGCGATATTGAGGAGATTGATGGTTTTGAAAACATGAGTGAGTTTTCAAGGATTGCCATGCGTGAAGGTAGGGTTTACTCAAGGATTGTAATCCTTGCAGCCTTTCTTAAAACAGAAAGTGAATTAACAGACCTTGCTCGGTATCTGAGTGATAACAACTTAACAACAGGTGTAATCCTATTTGCACGTAGTTGGGAAGTTTCTGAATTGAACTGGGTTGAGGTTTACAGTAAGATTTTCATCCGTCCGATTTACATTGATGTAACTTTAGGTGAAAAAGCTCAAATGACTTACGAACTTTGGGTGGATGTATTCTCAGCTGGGTATGATGAGTTGCGAAGTAAATTTTCTCGCAATAAAGACCGTGTACCTATTGTTCGTCAAGTGCGTGAACCGTCTAAAGAACAAAGTGTTGCAGAAGCTGAAAAGCGTCTTCCTAATATGCACGCACCTAATGGATTTGTCAAAGCCTTTACTTTTGGTGGCAAGTTCTTCGGAAAGAAAAAGTATACTAAAAAAGAGCTATCTGATTTAAACCTATTAGTAGCCCAAGCAGATAGAATTTGGGATAAAGGTATTTAGGAGGTTAAGAATGTCAGATTATATTTTAACAACCCGTGAGACGAAATCGTTTCACGGTTTCGAACGTGTAAGGTCAGTTAAGGATATTACAAAATTAACTAAGAAATCTTATTTGATTATCGAATCTTACGATGATAAGGATTTTGAATTAGCGTTATTCCTAATCAATTCCGTAATGTCCTTGGGTATCCATCAGGTCGCCTACGTTACAGACAATCCTGTTCAAATCATTGATGAGTTGATGAAATCTATCAACGCATATAGAGCACATCTTCCTGAGTCTATCGAGACTCCTGAAAACATTTCTGCACTTATGCGTGCTATGGCAGATGAAGATAAATCAGATGACCAGGAAACTTTAGTTGAAAACTTAGAAGTGTTAACGGATTTTGTGAATAGTAAAGTTGAGGGTGAACCAAAAGTTAAAAGACGTTTGATTACTTCTTCTTTACAGACAATCGTGTCTGCTCTAGATGATACGGTCTTCTCGGATAGGTTGAGACGTCAAATTCAGGATATGATTGTTAGTTTCATTATGAGTACTAATAACTTACAACGTGAAATTTCTAAGTTGGAGAAAGATATTGTCAATCTAAAAGCCTCCACAATGGGTGGTGCAAACGGCATATCTAGTTTCCAACAGTACACTTACGTCGGAAACGCCCGTGTACTATTAATAAAAGAGCATACACCCACTAGATATTTAACCAGTTTCTTAATCTCGTTTATAAACTATCTTTCGGACGTAGCATCGGTAAAATCTAAACTTATCATTATCGATAATAACAATGATAATCTAGATATTCGCTACGAGGGCATCAAAAAAGCAGACTTTGAAACAATCCGCAAAGAAGTCGCAACTTTAACTTTATCTCCAGTTGTTTACACGGCTACTCCAAACAAGTCTGTTCTAGATACTTTGTTTGAATCTGTCGGGGTTGAATTGTTTGTTGTCCTCGATAGAACGCAAAAGAGCATCAATGCCGTAACAGGTCGCAGTATTAAAGTCGCAAACGCAGTATCTTCTAAATCTAAGATGCGTAAGCTAAACTTAAATGCCAATGAAACTATCGTAAATGACCAAGCAGATGTTTCTCAATTGGGAATGATTTCTTTAGTTGAAAGTTATCCTAAAATGGAAGATGCTCGCATTTTAACATTGCAACAAGCCTTTTCAAACGTTATGAAAAACTTAGCAGAATATTCAGGAGTTAAGATATAGATGAATGTAGCAAAAAACACTTGGAGGAAGTGGAAGTATATCATCAAAATGTGGGATGATATATTAGATGAACGACGAAGTCGTTATGACTCGGAGCGTGGAATTTCATTAAGAAAACCAGCTTATGTCGATTCTAACTTCCAATATAGTCAAACAAATCAAGTAACTGCTTATTATTATATTGACCAGTTACCTGAAGAAATGGAAATAGGATACCGTGCCACTTTAAGGTCTGTAGCTCCTATCGGTGTGGGTATCAACTTTATTGAGCTTAACGAAAACTTTGAAATTAACTGGAATGACCCAGCTTTCAAATCAAGGATGACTATCCGTGATACTGTTGCGAAAGATAAAGAGCAAGAATATCAAAATGAAAGTGAATACACAGCCCATAAAAATAAACACGATAGGGACGTTGAAGAACGCCTTGTAAAATCCATTCAATACGTACGGACTGCCACTATGAATAAAGTAGATGTCCGTAAACTATTGAAAGTTAGGATTTTAGTTATCATTACTGGTAATCGTGGTGCTGACTTCTCTGGTACTTTAGAAGCCTTTGAACGTCTATGCAATTCTAGGGACGGTTTAAAGTACCATCGAATTCACAACGTGATTACCGATACGGTTAAGGATTTATCTCCTTTCAGGTTGAAATTGTCTGAGGCTCAAGCTAGGAAATATCCCTCAACCCTATCTTCTGATGAGTTGAGAGCTCGTTTCCATCCTTTTGAACAGGGTATCGTGGGTTATGGACGTACTTACATCGGCACGAATATCCATACCAACTCCCCAGTTTTCGTAGAATTTAAACGAAACCCAACTGATGCCGAAATCATTTTAGCTTTGGGTATGACAGGTTCAGGTAAGTCGTTCTTGATTAAAGATATCGTAGTTCAATTACCAGCCCACTCAAACATGGTTATGACCATTAATGACTATGAAGGTGGTGAGTACGATATGCTTGGGGATTTAGTTGCTCAAGACGGTACAACTGTAAAACTTGACTTCTCAAAAGGTAGTGGGCGTTATTACGACCCTACCCCATTAGTCTCAACTGGTGTTCCCTCATTAGATGAAGCCTTAATTCAAAACGCAACTGAAAATATTATCGCTTTATTCAGAGCTATCGGTGGTAAAACACTTTTAGAAAACCATGACTGGATACCAAAAATCATTGAGAACGGTACTAACCAGTTCTATAGAGATTTGGGCGTTACCGAAGATACTTCAACTTGGATTTACACTGCGGGAAAATCTATTTATGATGTCTATCAAGCTATGTTGGATTACAAACCTCTTGATGAATCTGACCTTGAAAAGTTCCAACAAGATAGAGCACACTTTATTGAAAAATATGCACCTTACCTAGATAAAACTAGGAAGATAAATAACTACTTCAAACACGCAGTTTCCTTGCATGATATAGTGGATGCTGATGTGGTCATCTGTAACTATAATATGCGTGGGGTATCAGAGTCTCAGTTAAGTGAATTAGACCAAATTCTAATTCCTCTAAACGCTTCAATCATCTCCTACTACCGTACAATTTTCCCATTTGCTAGGGGCAAATACAATATCAAAGTATGGGAAGAGGTTCAGCGTATGAACAAACTCGAAGGAGCTATCTCACTTCTTAAAACTCCCCTTTCAGGTGGACGTAAAATGGGTGATATCAATATTGTTTCTACTAATGACCCTGCTGAACTTCTAAAGGAAGACGTCTTCAACCTGTTTGACTCAGCAACTTTACGTCTAGTAGGTAAAATCCCATCAGCTCAAACCCGTGAACTTGTTTGTCAACGTCTTGGTTTACAAGATGTGTCTGATGAGCTTGATTTAATAGGTGAAGTTGTCGACGAAGAAGAGGGTATCAACGTTGATTACGATGATGTCTTAAATGACCCTTACAAGAAAGCATTTGTAGCAAAATTAGCAACGAATGAAACTGTTGTCATTAAAGCAATGTTACCTAAGAACCTTGCTGAAACACCTCTATTTAAAACTGGTGTCGCTGAACAACAGATTGAAAATACTGAATATGAAACGGAATGGGGGATGTTCTAATGGCAGTTTTAGTAGCAGTTTTTATTGTTTTTCTACTATTTGTCAAATCGGTAACTTTTCCTTTTGAAAAAGCCGAATTAAAGGAAGTAGATGATAAAGTAGCAGTAGTAATTTGGCTGACTTTAGCGTTTCTAATTGTGATTTATATTATTAAATGGAGGTTGACGGTATGAGTGGTTTCGATTTTAGCGATGACTTCGCACAACAAGCCCGTAAAAAAGATGACCAAAAATCAGAACCGTTTGAAAATGGTTTAGATGATTTTGACTCTTTCTTTAGTCAAGCGAACTCAACCTCAACAAACTCAAATGCAAGTTCTTTTGGGAATGACCCCTTTGCAAGCGACCCTTTCTCTAATAATCCATCTGGGGTATCAGGTTCAAACCAAAACGACCCTTTTGGAGCTAATTCAACTCCTAATAGCGACCCTTTTGGTTTGCCAACCAATAACACGGCTCAAAGTAATGGATTTTCTAATTTTGGAGTAGGCGGTGTCAATCAAAACCCTCAAAATAACTTTGGAAATCAGCAACAGCCTAGTCAAGTTAATCAACCTAAAAAGGATGCGGCTGATGTAGCTAAGGAGTTGGCTACAAAGGGTGGAAAATCGCTATATGCGTTTTTCAAGGTATTCACTCCTTTAGCGAAAGAAGTGTTTAAAAACCCTGATTATCGTAAAACCATGTTCACAAGGTTTATGTTATATACAGGTGTCTTATTCGTAGCCACTTCTATCTTAAACGTATTCATGGCAGGTGTGTTTAACGCACTAAACGGTGTTTTCTTATTCTCAACTATCCTATCGGTATCTTCTTGGACAATGAACTATGTCTTGAACTATAATTATTACTTTGGAAAGCAAGGTGACTCTGAGGGGGAGTCGGAAGAAGAGCTTGAGGAACCTGACGAAACAAGCTCAACTGATTCTTTTGGCGATAGTTTTTCCAGTCCTATAAGTGAACCAACTACTTCAGACGATGATTGGGGTTCTTGGGATACTAGCACTCCTGAAGATGAAAGTGATACATCGTCAAGTTTCTATAATGATTTTGAAGGTGATGACGATGAGGACTTTGATGATGAGGATGAGGGTTACGATTATAGCAATGAGTTTGGGGATGACGATGAAGATGAAGATGAGTTCGATTCAAGTTTCCTAGGTTTCGACGATGCTCCGTCAATTGCCTCATTTGATACAGTCAAAGAAAACCCTATAGAGAATGTTGTAACAACCGTAAGTGAAGATGAACTTAAAAACGTCGAAGCTAACTTCGATAACTTACAACCTGAGTTGGTAAGCCGTAGATTGTTGTTAGACTCATTCTTGAGCTCCCTAGACTCTGGGGGTATCAAAGCTGATTACCATAAGGAAATCGAAAAGGGCTCTAAGGACTGGTACAATTTCGTAGCTGGAGTTCATCAAGCCCAAGCGGGTATGCGAATGAAAGAAGATGATTACATTGACATGATTAAAGCAAGTGAGCGTCTTCTAACTTATGAACTTGTCTTTGAAAAAGGCAACTTAACCAATGCTCAAGTGGATACTTTAGCTAATGAGTTGACTAAGATTGTTTCATTCGGTGATGGCACTAACACGACTAATCAATATGCAACTGCCAAAGCGGTATCAACGAATATTTACATCACCTTGTTCAAAGAACGTGCTTCAATTGTTTACTTGAAAGATGTTATTGAGCAAAACCGTGAGTTCTTCGAAGATACTAATAACAGAATGCCTGTAACTTTTGGTTTCGATGTGAAAGGTAATGCAATTTTAGCTGATATGTCTAAACAAACATCCTTGATTTACTCAGGTGAAGGTGGTTCAGGTAAATCTAACTTTGCCAAAGTTGTTATTGACCAGTTGATTGCTTTAAATCCACCATCAAAAGTTCAATTTTTGATTTCTGATGTTAAAACTTCTTCATCAGACTGGGCAGCATTTAGTGTACCTCACGTTAAACGTTTTGAAAGTACACCTCAAGGCACTTTGGATTTGCTTAAATGGGTAAATGATGTTGAATATCCTCGAAGAGATGCTATGTTATCTGCAGGGCAAGATATCAATGACTACAATGATAGTCATCCTGATTCTCCAATCCCATATTTGTATGTGATTGCTGATGAAATGCTTGCAATGAACGGTAAATTAGCTGAAGTGGATAAAGAAATGGCTGTACAATACAGAAATTATATCGCCAACATTGTTGCTCTTATGCGTCAAGCGGGTATCTTCTTCATCGGTGTACCTCACCGTATTACAGATGCCATTATTCAAAAGACCACTTCAGAGCTAATCCCTACCAAATTCGCCATTCGAAGCTCAGCAGAAGTTGTTAAAAACATCTTTGGGGTATCTAAGCGTGATTTCCCTTATGAGTTAAAGACAACTGGTGATTTCTGTTACACTACAACTCAATCTAAAACACCTAAATTTGGTCATGCTCCAGTACTTGCGAAAAATGCTAATTCAGTTGCTCATTTGTTAGATTCTCAACGTAAAATTTGGACTAAGATTGAGCCTGGGCAAGCAGTTGATTCTCATTACTATAAAAAGAATGAAAATCAACAACAGTTAGATATTTTAAAAGAACGTGGATTGATTGATGATTCATGGGCAGATAAATTTGTTTAAATCTTGAAAGTGAGGTAATATTTTGGATGTAACTTTCAATTTAAGTGATGTTAGGTTTAACATTTACTTGCAAATATACATGAAAAAATTATCAATTAGCACTCCTTGGAAAGAGGTAAAGGAAAACGAGTATAAACGCATCAGTTTGTTTAGACCTTTACCTGAAGTAACCTTGGAGTCTATTGATACAGATGAAGTTCCTGAAGTGGCTTTTGTTGAAGTCGGTGAAGTTCAATCTCTCGAAGAGGAGCAGTCCTCATTTGAGTCGGTTTTAGAAAACCTAAACCAACAAAGGGTATCAAAGCTAGAGGAAGAACCAACTACCATAATCGAAACAGAACCTCAAAAACCAGTTTCACTTTTTGACGGTTATGACTTCGATAGCATGGCTACTGAAGTTGAAGAACCTGCAGTTGAAGAAGAACTAGTATCTCAACCTAAACCTAAGTTTAGTTTAGATTATCTGTTTAAAAAGCCTGAAACAGATAAAGTTGATGACGAAACTAAAACACCTGAAGCTGATGAGTCTAATGATGGTGATGTTGATACAAGTATATTTGGTGATGAGTTTGGATTGTCTGAGGAAGATGAAGATGAGGAACCTGATTATAGTTCTGAAGATGATGAAACTGAAGAAGATGAAGATGATTCAGACGATTTAGTTGATACCTCTGCTTTTGACGATGATGAAGACGATGAGCTTGAAGAAGACGAAGATGAAGACTTTGACTATAATTCAGAGTCAGATGATGAGTCTGTAGACCTTTCCAAATTTGAAGAAGACGATGATGAAGAGGACGAAGACGAGGAACCTGATTATTCGTCTGAAGATGACTTTGAAGATGAGGAACCTGAAAGCGATAGTTCGGTCAACACAATCAATTGGGGCGATGATGGTGACGAGTTAGAAGACGAAGAACCTGATTACTCATCAGAGGATGAACCAGTTGTAACGGAAACCTCAGAATTTGAAATTGGGTATCTACCAAGTGTCGATGAAGTTACAACTGAGGTGTTCAATGTTGTTTCAATCGCAAACAAAGTCTATGAATACCAGCAACCAGTAAAACATCAAAAACATAAAAATACAACTATCGCAAAACCAGTTGTCAGTCATCCTAAACCTAAAACAACTGTTAAAACTCCTATTTACGATACTGAACCAGTTGATGATTTAGTAACGTTCACTCGTAAGAGGGTCAGGGTGTCTGAGTTAGATTTGCTTAAAATTTACTCTAAAAAGGAACTTGAGCAAGCCTTACGAGAAGGTAAAGTTCTAAGGAAAAAAGGTATCATTATATTTGCACATGCTTAAAATAAAAAGAGGATATTATGGAAATTACAGATATTAGATTTGCTAATGTAAGACCTGCTATTTCAGACGGTGGTTCATTTGGAATCTGTTCTGTTGAAATAGACGGTACAATTATAATTCACGGTATCAAGGTAAAACGCTTTAACGGAGAGTTGAGAGTAACTTTACCTGATAGACGTGTTGGTAAGGAAAATGTTTTTAAACCCGTGGTAACTATTTCAAACCATGAGTTTGCTAACTATCTAAAGCAAGTCGTTTTAACTAGATATTTGGAAGAAGTATCTAAGCTATGATTGAGAGGTGGGTTTATTAAAACTCGCCTTTTTCTAATGTATACAGTCTTGACTTTTCCCATTATAGAGTGTATAATACTTTAGATAATTATATTATAGGAGGTAACTCTATGTCGGTTAGGTCACCTAACATTTACAAGGACGCTTTTGCAGGTGATTTACCTGAAAAGAGATGTGACTTACTAGATAAGTTAATAGAGGACTCAAAAGACCCAAATTATGAAGATAAACGTTTTACTAAAACAATTGTAAATATTGCCGATGAAGATGTGGAACGTATAATTAAAAATAAATCAACCAACGGGGTATCAATGCCAGTGGGTACTTTACGACCTTATCAGACAGCTGGTGTCAAATACATGGTTCTATCTAGGAACGCTCTTTTGACTGATGCCGTAGGTTTAGGTAAAACCGTTCAAGTAGCTAGTTTGGTGAACTTCTTAACAAGTGTGAAAGAGAGTAAAGGTAAAGGCAAATTTACTTTTATCTATCTAACTAAATTAGGTTTGGTTGAGCAAACTCGTAGGGAGCTTATCAAATTTACTGGCAAATATTTACATACTACCAGTGGAAAGAAAGACGAAGTAGCTTCATTTTTAGAAGAACTAAACTCAGATGATTTTAATGGATTAGTATGTTCTTACTCTGTAACTAACTCATTTGACTTCATGGTTGGCTTGAACTCTTGGGTATCTAAGCACGGTAAAATCGATTATCTGTTCATCGATGAAAGTTCGCTACTAGGAAATCGCAAAACCGATACATATAAGGCTTTTGTCACCTTACGAGATAAACTTACTAAATATCGTGTCTTGCTTAACGCTACCCCAATTCAAAAATCTCTTGATACTGCTTATGCTCAAATGGATTTTACACATCCCAAAGCCCTACCAACAAAAGGTCAATTTGATAATTTGTATGTGAAGAAGAATTATATGACTGGGAAAGTTACTGGTCATAAAGACCCAGCAGGCTTTAGAAAAGCAACTCGGTATCTCATGTCAGGTACAACTCGTAATGAGTTGGGTATAACCATTAAGAACTCAACTTGTCAAATTGTGTCATATCCTTTGACGGATACTCAAAAGAAACTTTTACGAACGACATCTTTCCCTCAATATGTATTTGATGACCCAACTTGGGTTGATACTTCTCTTGATTTTAATGAAAACAATGTGCCAAAATTGAAAGTTTTACTAAGATTGATTGCCTCTTTAGATGAAGAACAAGTCCTAATATACTGTAAGTATAAAAAGGCACAAGATGAAATCAAAGAAGCCTTAGATGAGTTTGATATTACGTCTGAAATTATAAATGGAGATGATACATCTGCTGAACGTCATCAAAAGAAAACAGACTTTGAGGAAGGTCAATATCAAGTTTTGATAACCAACTTAAAAGAAGGTTTGAACTTAGGTTTTGTAAATCATTTAGTTTATTATTCTTTCTCAGCTGACTCAAGTATGATGAATCAGGTCGAAGGTCGTATTATCAGGACTCAAAATATCTTGTATAAAAACTTGTATTTGTTGGTAGCTAATACAAATGAGTACAAAGTTTTAGAAAAGGCATCCAGTGTTGCAAATATGCGTAAATCACATGGTAATAGCGATGTGAGTTTGCTAAATACCTTTCTGAAACAGTCTTCTGAGCTAATTGATGCATACGAAGATGAGTTCAAAACTGGGTATCTAAAAGTCGGTCTTAAAATAAATACTGGTGATGGTAAAATCAAAACGGATATGTTTAAAGACATATTCTGGCAAGTAGAATAGGAGGTTTAGATGAAATATTGTAATGCACCTGAGTGTGTCGATGGTTCTATTTTCAATTCTGCAACTCGTAGGTATGAACCTTGTCCATACTGCGATGAGCTTAAAAAAGAGCAAATCAAAGAAGGTGTGGTTGATGATGAAGGTAAACGAAAATCGCTTTCTGAAGTTCTTGGTTTTCGTCGCATTTTTAGCAACCTTTCCTACAACGGTAAAAAGGTTCTAGGGGAATATACTTACACCCACATGGATAAAGAAGTTCTAACCTCTTTGAATGAAAGGTTAGAAAGCCTTGTTGTTAGTATGATTTCGAACAAACCTTTGCAAACATCGTTGATGGTCTATCTCGGCTCTGAGTCAGATGTGGAATTACTTGGGTATCTAATTCTAGCAAATGCATACAAATCAGGAAAAACAGTTTTTGAGTTGGTAACTCCTTACACTTTAAGGTCAGCTAAACAACGTTTAGATGATTATGGTGAAATGTTAAAAGCTGATGTTGTAGTTGCTACTTTCTCTCCATCATTGAAAGACGATGTTTACTTGATGGATGACTTCATGAAGGAACGTGCTTTGCGTGGGCGTGCAACTATCTTTCTACTAACCAACGGAGTAGGTCTTAACTCAGTAATTCAAAAAATGTGTTCTTACACTGAGCGTAACTTGCATCAAGCTCTCTACATGGGTATCCCAAATATGTCAAGCATGGATGATGACAACAAGCGTTTAGGTAGAATTAACAGAGTTATCAAAAATGGAAATGAAAATTTAAAGGTGAATACTCCTTTACTAACTCTTGAAGATATTTCACCTAAAAAAGATGGTACAGTTGATTTAAGGTCAATTCCAAAAATGACGAGTCAAGAAGTTTTCGGTAGATGATACAAAGTCAAATAGCTTTCCAGTTAGATTAAAAAACTGTGAAGTTATTTGACTTTTTCTATGCTTTTTGCTATAATACTATTATTAAGTATGTTTAAATAACGCATATTAGTTAAAACCGTAAAGGAGACTTAAAAGTGTCTAAAGAAGTTAAAAAACCCGACTTGCATCGGGATGACGTTATCACTATTCGTTCTGAAGCTGAAGCAGTAAGGGCGGCACCTGAAATGTATCTTCCAGGGAAGAACAAAGCTGGTGCACAGCACACCTTACTTGAAATCGTTGGTAACGCACAAGACGCTCTAGGAGCTGACCCCAACGCTTTGATTGAAATTACATACACTAATGATAATGTTGTTAGTGTCCGTGATAATGGGTTTGGTGTTCCGATGGGTTGGAATGGCGACGGTGAAGACCCTATGTATAACTGGTATGCCATCTATTCTCGTCGTGATGCAGGTGGTAAATACTCTGGGTATCAAGATGACTTGCGTCAAATTACCGATTGGTCTAGTTTTGACGTTAAAGAATGGTCACATTTGTTCTCCATCGGTATGTTCGGTGTCGGTGCATCTGTTACTCAGTTTACATCAGATTTCATGGATGTTTATTCATACCACGGTGGTGTATGTACTGAAATGCACTTCAAAAATGGTACTCCTGTAGTTCCTGAAGAATATGCTACAAAAGATAAAGTCAAATTCTATGAGGCACCTTCAACCCCTACAGATGAACCTGATGGTACTCTAGTTCGTTGGCGACCATCTAAAGAGGTCTTCTCAGATAGCATTATCGGACGCCCCTATATTGAACAAGTCTGCCAGGGGGTATCATATCTAGGTGGTATGCATATTGTAGCTCGTTTTCAAGATGAATCAGGCGAATGGGAAACTGTCGATTACCCACCTCAAACTATCAAAGAATACAACATCATGCTTTCCAAAAAGGCAGGACATGTTCTTGGTACTCCGATTGGTGGTCATGAGCTATTTCATGGAACTACAACAGGTTCTATCAATGGACGTTTTCAAGAATTGATTTACGTTTTAGATGCTGAAGTATCTATCATTCCCGTTCAATCTGGTGGTAAAACTACTGTATTCCATAATGGTGTGCCTATGAAACAAGGTGTTCATTTCGATGCAGTTACAAACGCTACTCAAGGTTTCTTACGAAAACTCGATGGGCTTAAAAAGATGAGAGATGAAGAATGTTACGGTATGTTTAATGTTGTTATCAAAACAATGTCAAACTATACTGAATTCGAAGGAAATCAAAAGACTTTCCCAAAATCAGGGTTCATTCATAACCATCTTTACATTTTGATTGAAAATGCGTTGAAAGAAGCCTTAGAGCTTAAACACCCAGGGGTATCAGCCGTTATCAAACGTATTCAAGATAAGGTTGCGACACGTCTCGAACGTGAAGAAGAACGCAAAATGATTCGTGAAATCAAAAAGAATACGTCGAAGAAACGCAAAGAAGACATCGAAAAATGGAATCCATCTACCAACTATCTCTCAGGTCGTGGGTATAATGAAGTTTATGTCGTTGAGGGTGACTCAGCGGCTCAACAGGTTCTAGGAGCACGTGATTTAAAAACTCAAAGTGTAATGCCAACAACTGGTAAACCAACTAACGTTGAAAAGGTTTCTGATAGTAAGGCATTGTCTAAGCAGTTTATCCAAAACTGGATTCGAATTAACGGAGCTGGTGTGTATGTTCCATCAAAACCTGAAGAATCTAACTATGACCCATCAAAAGAAAAGGTTGATAAGTTCATTCTACTAACTGATGCCGATATCGATGGTGAGCATATTCGTGCAATGATTGTCAACTTTGTAAGTAAGTTTAATCCAAACCTACTCATTGAGGGGAAAATTTGGATTTGTGTTCCACCACTCTTCAAAATTATGTTTGCAGATGGAACGCATGAATTTGCCACAAATGAAAACGATTTGCAAGAATTTATGGCAACTAACACAAAACAAATCGCTCAAATCATGTACATCAAAGGTATTGGTGAAATGACAGCAGAAGACGTGGATGAGACTTGTATGGATCCGGATAAACGTAAGTTAGTTCAAATTAAACTTGACCCATTTGACCCAGTATTTCTTGCAGTTATGACTGAGTTGTTTGAAGAACGAACAATTAACCGTAAACGTGTATTTAGTGCTTTGTTGGGTGAAGATTTGGTTGAACTTGAAGAGCAAATGCGTCTTGAATCTCTTGAAATCAATAATGATGATGATTTAGAAGACGATTTGGATGAACACGTTATTATCGTTTAAAGGGGGTATCGAATGTCCGTAGTTGAAGAAATAATTCTTAGTCAAAAAGAAAAAATAACGGATGAAAATAGAAAATCAGGTAGGTATGGATTTGACTTTGGTTTTGGTGAAGGAATGAATTTAATTCTGAACGGTTATATTTCATTCGGTCAGTATCAAATCCAACAACGTCACATTCCTAACCTTGAAGATGGGTTAAAACCAGTTCAACGTCGTATTGTTAAATCACTTTACGATTACGATAAAGGAAAAACTGGTAGCAACTATGTAAAATCTGCAAAAATTACTGCAGATACTATGAATAAGTATCACCCACACGGTGATGGTTCTATTTATGGGGCAATGGTTCGTATGACTCAAGTCAACGGTTCAAGTAAAGTTGACTTGGTTGATGGGCATGGTGGACACGGTGATTTGTTTAGTTCATCTAAACCAGCCAGTCAACGCTATACTTTGGTTCGTTCAGGTAAGAACTTGATTAAGATGTTTGATTCGCCAAATGGGGTTGAAGAAGTTCAATCTAAAGCTGATGAAAACAGAACTATCTACCGTGTTCTACCAACTAAGTATCCTTACGCACTTGTCGGTATGGCTCAAGAAGGTACTGCCGTAGGTCTTGCAACAACCACTGTTATCTATGATGTTGAAGATATTGCCAACATGATTATCAAATATGTAAATACAGGTAAATTGGATGATGTTATTGCACCTGACTTTGTAACTGGTGGATATATCGTTCAAAACACCAAAGAATTTACAAAATTGATGAAGATTGGTAAATGTCGTGTCAAAGTGCGTGGTACTGTTGAACTTCGTGGGCGTGATATTTATCTCCGAAATCTTCCAACGGGCATCAAGGTTGAACGACTAATCAAAGAAATCAATGAACTTGATTTGAAAGGTGTTAAAGTTCACAATGGTACAAGTAAAGGTGACCGTGGTGTAGTAAAAGTCACTTGCTCTAGCACGGCTTATGCAAAAGAAGTTTTAAACACGATTTATATTAAAACTTCATTCCAAAAATACTACAATGTATCAACTCGTTTCCTCTTCAATGATAAACTTGTTTCCATCGGTCTTTGGGATTGTATTCACAACTGGGTATCTTTCCGTAAAGAAGTTCTCGAAAAAGAATATTCAATTCAATTAGATGCATTGAAAGCAGACTTATCTAAGTATCAACCTCTAATTAGTTTGCTACAAGATACTGAAGCCCATAAACAATTTATGAAAATCTTCGGTGATATTGACCGTGATGAGTCTGAAGCTAGAGACTTCCTAATTGAATTCGGTATCACGAACCGTGACGCTCTTGAATTTATCCTATCACGTACTATGCGTGCTTTAAGGAACGGTGGTAAATACTTTAACACTTACAACTCAATTCTAGCTCAAATTCAAGAATACGAAGAAAAGCTAAGTGATATTGGTAAAGTTATTGCAAGTGACATGGAAGACATGAAACGTGATTGGGGTCACTACAAACGTTGTGCAACTGTTACCACTGAAGACATCATAAAGGTTGACCGTCAAGATATTCCAGTTGAAACTACTGTAATGTTCGAGAACGGTTATATCTCACGTGTCGATGGCGAAATCAGTGAAAGCTCAAAAGAAGCTAACCCAAATCGATACTATCTTGAAACTAGAACAGATAAGACTATTGTCTTGGGACTTGCAAATGGTACGCTGTTGACCTTGCGTGTTAAAAACATCCCTTATGGGTATCCAAACGTAGGTGAGCTTGTAACTGCAGTTAAAGGTACGAAAGTTGACGCTTTGTTCTTTGAAGAAGCCGAAGAAGGTAAAGAACTCTATTTCTATTACTCAACTGGACATCTTTCGTTCTTGGATTTGACTCCATTTACGAAAGGAACTAATATCGCTAAAGAACGTCAAAACTTCCTACCAACTAAATATCTTCCTTACTTGCAAGATATTGGTGTTTGGGATGAAGAAGCATCTGAACGCATCTCAGTTCAAATCTCTAACTTCAAATGTGGTTGGGTATCTTGGGGGGATGTTAAGCATAAAGCACCTAACTCTGTAAGCCGTCTATTTAACCCCTCAAATGAATACATTCTATTGAATGGGCAACCTGAAGAGTTTGCAGGTCTATGGTTTATGGATGAAAAGTACCATCGTCCTCGTCCAATTAACATTAAACTCGCTGACCGTGGTGAATGGACTTTAGCAGGTTACTTAGACGAGTTACGAGCTCAGGTTCAAGAAAACGAAGCAGCCTTTACTGAATAGCACTTATAAATAAGGGTGGTGGCTTGGCTATCGCCCTTATTTTCCTCTTAACTTTTAAAACGTTCTTAAACCCCTCTAAAAGCTCCAAAAAGGCGTGTCTTAAAAAAGGTGGTCTTTCCCCCTAGCTTTTTCGTGGTCGCTCTATAACCCCCTTAAATTTGCGTCTGTGTGCGTTTTTAAGCTCGGTTCTAATCCTTGCTTTATCGTCCCTAACGTTAAATGGGGTATCTAATGCGAGACTTGATTTTTTATGTCAATTGTGCTATAATTGTAAATATTTAAACAAAGGAGTGCATAGACATGGGTGCATACGAAGAAGTTGTTTTACCATTTTTAGAACAACATAAAGTCACACATAAGTTTATAAAGTCTTATGTGTGGGGAACAGGTTTTGAGTTGCGTGAGTTAGGGAAGTTCCTAGATAAAAACCCTAGCGAAAAACTACGTTATATGACAGCTTGTAAACTAGAAGATAATGAAAAGGTCTTAGTTGTTATCACTAATATGCGTTTGCTTATTTTTGATACTGGTTGGATACTCAAGCGAAATCAGATTGAAGTGTTTCTTGATAACATTTCTGATGTCGTAAAGGCAAGAAACCTTTTATTCGGTTGCGTGTCGGTTAAAACGCCAGGTGAGTTGGAATTTACTTTAACCAGCTTTTGGGGTAAAGATACTGAAACTTTTATAAACGAGTTGAATAGAGCTAGAACTGATTTAAAGTACGGTAGTTACAACCGTCCTAATCAAAACCAAGGTGGGTATCAGCAACAACCAAACCCAAATAAACCTCAACAACCAACAAACCAATTTTACTCTGCTAGTGATGATTTTGAAAACTACTTCAATTCGTCAAAGTCATTTGAAACTCCAGTTAAATTGGAAAACTTAGATTTGCGTATTCAAGGTTTGTATCGTGGTGGTCAACTTGCAAAGTCTAGGTGCGATTTTGACACCACTGATATTGACGAAGCCTATATGCAAGGTTTTATTACTAAAGATGAGTATGACCGTGAGTATAACTTACGATTGATACAAAATCAACATTAACATAAAAGTACATAGCTTGACGAAAGGAAAGGAGTCAACTAATGGTAGAAGATGTAAACAACATCTTAGATGAAACTTTTGATGAAAGCATTTCCGATGCTGACATCATGGAACAATTAAATCATTTTGAAAATCAGCTAACAGCATCACTTGTTGTGAACTTCGAAGAAAATCGCTTATCCATGTCACGTTTAAAAAGCGATTACTTTAGGAATGAAAACTATGTGATTTATAAAATGCTGAAAAAGGTAGCTAGTCAAAAAGGTTTGGAAATTGACGTAGATTACTTGAAAATCTTTTTGAACGCTCATAAATATGATTTTGCCCTTGATAAAGACAGGATTGAATTTGAAGCCTTTGAGACCGATGATTACTCAGGTTTGGATGGTCTTATTGTTGCTACTGTTGAAGTGTTCAAAGAATACCTAACCCCAGGGTATCTAGAGAGTGACTCATTCAATGATATTTTCGTAAAATTCAAGAACGTGTATGCTGGTTTGGAACTTCAAGACACTCTTCAATCAACGTCTTCTGCATTGTACAAGGGTATCTACTACAAACGCAAACGTTATTCTGGTGTCAGTGGTTCAATTGAATACTTGAAACGTAAAATGGATACTTTGCAAGCCTTAACCTCTGAAGAGGAATCGTATTCGCTTGTCGATGCATCTTTAGATGATTACGATGAAATGGATTCAAGAACCCCCACACTCCTAGCTAACCTAGACTTCATACCTACGTTGGATGAAGCCATGAGGGGTATCCGTACAAACCATTTGATTACAATGGTTGCACCCGAAAAAGGTATGAAAACGAAGTTTGCTACACGTGTTGCCCACACAGCTATGCTAAACGGTCACAATGTCTGTTTTTGGGGTAAGGAAGGTGGTTCTGTAAAAGTCAAGGCAGAACTTCGTGCTATTCATTTTGATTATTTACACAATCAAGTCCGTGGAAATAACTACTCAAAAATCAGTTCTACTGATATTATGACAGGAACTCTTGATGATAAAATCAAGGAACTTGAAAAAGTTTCATGGATGGATTTATTTAAGTCGGGTAAATATGGTAAGTTGATTACTCCTGACTATCCTTTCAAATTCGAAGAAATGGAAGGTGTAGTTAGGCTTGCCGCTGAAAGACATAATTGCAAGCTAGTAGTTATTGACTATGTCCAAATCATGGACTCCGATACTTATAATGATGACCGCATTATCATTGAGAAAGCCTATGGCAAATTAGAAACTCTAAAGGGGGTATTAGACATCTGCATTTGGTGTCCTGCCCAAATGTCAACAGATGCAGTTCAAGCCTTTGGTAATGGTCAGCACCGTGAGTTGCGTAACGTTACTGCCAAGTCCAGTGAGCCGACCAAATCGTCAGACATTAACTTTTTGGTTTATGTTACTGATGAAATGGAACGTAAAAATATTGCGAAGATTTATCATCTACCGTCACGTACATTAGGTAGCTTTGAAACTATTGACGTTGTCCGTGACCCTATTGCAAATAACTTGATTGAGCCTCAAGGGCAAGCGATTGAGTTCGTAGATGGTGAAATTACGGTTAAGGATAAGGAGTAATAAAAGATGAGTTTTAAAATAAATAAAATGATAGAGCTTTCTGAAGCTCTTGATTTCTGGGGTGTCGGTGATTTTAACCTCCCCGATACTGTGAGTTTGCTTGAAATTAAACAAGACGGCTCTAACAAAGGCAAACTTTTCATAGATGAAGCAACTTACTTGACAATCAAACCTGATTTACAAAAGTTAAGTTCATTGGAAATTTATGATAAAAGTAACCTTAGACGTAAGGCTAAAAAACTAGGGGTATCAAATGATGTAGCTATTGATTTTAGCTCAAGGTACAAACCTGTAATTGAACCTTTCACAGAAAAAAGATATATGGAATCAGATATTGGTGATGCGTTCCATAATTTTGTTTCAGATACAACGTATACTGTTTCAAAATTGGCTGAAACCTACGGTTTAGAGCCTGCAACTATTTATACAATTGCGAAGGTTTCTAATTTGCCTTTATGGAACACGAATGAGATGCCTTTGAGTACGTATGCTACTTTAGATAATTTCTTAACTAAATTTGAGCTTGTGTCAAACAAAGAAGATTTAAAAGTCGTTAGTGACTTAAACTTGCCTTTTGTGAACGTACCAAAAGTTGGTGTCTTTGTGGAAAGACTAGTAGCATCTTATATAAGAAAGGAGTACATCTCTGTGCAAGGTAAACAGCATCTCGTAAACAAAAACGTAACTATAAACGGCAATGAATATCTTATGCTTAGTTATTTGAAGGACTACTTAGAGACACTTGATGTTAAAGTTTCTAAAAGGACTTTAGTGGAAAACACTACTCTAATCGAAAACGCAAAAGAAATCCAAGGGTGTCAGTACGTAAGTAAAGATAAACTCGATGAAGTTTCGAAATACTGGAAATCAGGTTTTAATTTCAGCTTGTCAGTTGCTCTTGCTTACGGTGAGATCAACTTACACTGGTTGCAAGAAGATGTTATCAATCGCTACCAGTTAAATGAATTCGTCCATAAATGCGAAGAATTGGGTTTAATTAACAAATCATTCAAGAAAAGACTTGTTTCAAAGACCTTAATCAATGTGTCACCAGTTAGTTATATCCAGTTATTTGATAAAAAACAGGTTGAAGATGCTTTTATCGCCCATATTAAAGGTTTGTCCCCTGATTATAGTTTAGAAGATTACATCTCAGTTTACAAGCTAGTTGAATTTCTAAATGAAATTAAAGGTGAATTTTCAACACCTCAAGGAATTGAGCTTATGGGTGGGAAATATTACATCCCATCTGTTCTGAAAAACTCCGATTTCATTTGGGTATCAGCTACAGTTGTTATCACTAACAAACGTAACGTTTCTCAAGTATTGTTCGAAGCTTACAATAACTGGTTGCTTGCTAAGACAAATGCTAAAGTAAAACAAGTAAAGGAGTTATTAAATGCAGTTGAATAGTTCTAAAACAGGTGCATTCAATGATATTTCAAGTGAAGTTATGCGAAAGTCAACTTCATATCATTCTATGCACACTAAAAACTTTGCTCCTTTAAAGTCAGGTTATACTTACATGAATTTCATTTCAGATGTTTATGAATTTATGATTGATAACTTTGAAAACACGTGTTTCTACTTCATTGCTCCTTCCTCTGTACTTCATGAAGAAGAAAATAAGCAGATGATGGAATTTGGACTAACACATAAACTTCTATGGGTTGTCCCTATTCGTGAAAGTGATTTTGTCTATATTGAAATTGTTTTGAACTCCGTTTCAGATGATTTGCTCAAAATGTATGCTACTGATTATGTTACTTCAGCTGGTGTATCTCCTTTAGAACTAGATGAAGTTCGTGATAATACTGTTAAGGACTTAAAACAACAGTATTTAAGAAATACTACAAATTTCTTAGCAAACCTATCTAACTTTATTTCCAAAGAAGATAACTTGCAACCGATTGGGTGTGCTAATTCTGAAGATACAGAATACGTTGCATTTAAAGGCAAAGTTATTCCTACTTTTAGTGTACCTTTGTCACAGTTCGTTTTAATCGCTTACACTTCGAATAGAAGGGTTGTTGATTTGTATACTCGAAAAGGTCATGAAGACTTTTACAAACGCAATGTTGGTTTTGTTTCTGAAGGTTTCCCATCACTCTGGGTATCAAACAATGGCTCGTCATTAATTGTGCAAGGGGTGGTTGATAATGATAGGAACTAGACGAAAAGAAGGTAAAGTTGTAAGGGCAACCGAACGTCAACTTGACGAACAGGTCTTGTACCATAAAGACAACTTTGATAACTACGATGTAACAGTTTCTGACTATTGGGACAGAATTGTCTGTAGGAAAAATCCCGATTTTGCAAAGCACTCATTTAAACGTGGTGATAACAAAGTTATTTGCCCTTTTCATGAAGATATTGCTCCATCCTTGGGTATCGTATATGACCCTGAAACCAAAGTAGAGGTTTTCAACTGCTTTGGTTGTGGTAAGCATGGCACTGTAATTACTTTTCATGAGTTGTTCTTTAAAAAGTATAATATTTTAAACTCGGACAACCATTTAGATTATCTGAAGCGTTTAGCTCAAATATATCATGTGCCTTTGGAGTTGGAAATTACTCAAAAGAATGAAGACTCTGCTAAAACAGATTTTAAACGAGAACCGCCATACACGTTAAGGGTACATACAAACAACGTATCGAAAATAAAAGCTCAAAGGGAAAACCTATCTTTAAGCGAGTATGCGGGGTACTTCGATATGTTGACACAGCGTATCTTAAAGGCAAAGAAAGGAGCTAAAAGTGATACCTGAAATTAAAGCAGTCTCAGTTGATGATTTTATTGGCAAATATGTTGATAGAGCTTTATCACTTGACGTGTCTAAAACCTCAACAGGTCTAACAATCTTTGAAAATGGCAGAACCCAACCGTATTGTCTAAAACTTGAAACTGATGATAATACTGCCAAATATCCAGTTGGTGAACGTATGTTGGAACTGCGTGAAGCTATTGTGGATATAGTTGGTGAAAATACTCATTTCGATTTAATTTGTGTCGAAGAAGCCATTCTCGGTGTTAATGCGAAAGTCTCAGGTGTAGCTTACGCTTTGAACTTTGTCATTGATATGCTAATCTTAGATGGTGTTATTACTTGTGACCACTTTATGCGAATTAACAATAAGAGTTGGAAAGCTATCATGCGTAAGCATACTGGTGTAATTCCTCTTAAAAGTGGTTCGGATAAAGATAAAAAAGACATTATCAATTACTTCCAAGCCTTAAACTATACTATGGGGTATCAAGTGAACTTCTTTAAATCGTGGAGTGCATATATGAAATCTGGTATTCAGGATATGCTCGACTCGGTAGGAGTTATGTATGGCTCAGTTGAAAAAGTCTTTAGAGAGACTAACAGGTCGACCAAAAAGGTCAGGAAAACTCAAAAAGTGTTTGATAATCTAGACGATGCAGTGAAATACGCTAAGTTCAACATCAAAGAAGTTTCAATCACACCTGAAAAACTCCTACCTTGGTTCGATGATTTGAAATTTGTTACTGATGAGTCCACGTCTTATATTGTAAAGACTGACAGTCTAGGTAGATTTGGAATTGTAAAAGGGTATTTGCATGATTATGAAACTTATTATTTAGTTGTCAATGTTAAATTAGTGTAAAGGAGGTGGTTAGATGGCTAAAGGAAGTAAAAAAGTTCTAATTGAAAATGCCTTAACTCAGTTATTTGGAGTTGGGTATTCTCTTAGGAAAGTAAATAAAATCCCTGATGGTGAAATTATACCAACTGCAGTTCGTCATTTTGATAATCACGGTTTACAACATTTAGGTTTTCAAACGGATACTGTAACTGTGAATAATGGTTATTGTATCGCTGATGTGATTGTGGTACATACGACTTGTACCGTATGTGGCATGATTTATTACAGAATTGAGGATATCATTTATACTCAGGAATTTGCAGAAATGCAAAACTTGAATCAAGCACCTGCTTGGCATAATTCGGTAAATGGATTACCACAAAATAATACTTTGTATGGACATCCTCATAATATGAGTGCACCACCTCAAAGGGCTAATTGGTAATAAATAAATAGAAAAGGAATTAAATTAAATGAAACAAGATTTAGCATGGAACTTCCTACGAGGTGAAGTTCTCCGTCAATTGATTGGGTCTTTGACTCAATGGATGTTTGTAGTTTTAGTCACTTTCGTGATTTTAACAAGTTTAAGGTATATTGCAACTTTGATTGCTGAAGGGAAGTTCCAGTCAACAAGCCGAGCATTTCTAGATATGTTCTCGGTAGGCTTGATTGACAACGATGAAGATACGAAAAAGACTTACTTCATCACTAGACGATGGGCAAAGACAGCTATTGTATTCTTCGCTGGGTATCTATTGTCTTACAACATCAACGTAGCTTATGTTACAGGTGACATTTCTCTAATTGTTACCACATCACGAATTACCTACTGGTTCATGTTAGTTTATTGGTTATTGCAAGCAACTATCTTCTTTGCATATCTATTATTGCTAACAGCAATTGCAAAATTAAAGGTAAACAATCCAAATAGGTTAACTGATGATGTTAAAGGCTTTAAACTTGTCAAACGTTGTTCGGCTCTACTCAAAACCTTGAGTTACTTGCTCATGGTTGTAGTTCCCTTAGTCTCAATCCTTTTGGTTTACTTAAACTTAGCAAAATAACGAGCAAGTGAAAGAAATCTAAAGTCATTTTAAATTGACTTTGGGTTTCTTTTTTGCTATAATTTTTATAATAATTAGAGTTCAGGAGATGTGTATGAATTTAACAATCAAACTCGGTAATTTACTAGATGAAATTGATATTGATGAACGTGACGTCAGTAAAATCGAGGAGTTAGAAGATTATCTACAACGAGCAAACAATGCTTATCAATCTACATTAGTTGAAGGTCAAGAGCCAACTATCTCAGATGCTGATGTAATTTCTGATGCCTTGTATGACCAAGCAATGACAGTTTTGAGGCGTATTGCTCCTAGTTCACCTCTAGCAAAAGAGGTTTGGGAAACTCAAAATGGTGATGAAGTTGTTTTAGATGGTGAATTTCTAGAACTTCGTCATGAGTTCCCAATGAAGTCTATTGCAACCGTAAAAACCCTAGTAAGTCAAGAGTACCGAAACTTCAAGGACAATTATGTTGACGGCTCTGATTTGATTGCATCACTAAAACTAAACGGTTGGGGTATCGAGGTATTTTACAAGCATGGTAATCTTGTAAAAGCCGTGACCCGTGGTCGCTCTAACGTGAAAGATATCACAGAGGCTTGTATTCAAGTCTTTGAGCGTTTGGATTTGGTAGAAATTCCTAATTTGGAAAAGGTAGAGCTTTGTTCTATCCGTGGAGAGCTCAATCTACGAACTACAAGGCTTAACAAAGCCCGTGAATTCAACCCAAAAATCAAACACCCCCTATCAGCAGTTCAAAGTATTTTGGGTGCATCAATGCCCAAAGAAGCTCGTCAATTGCTTTCTTTTCGTGCTTACAATTATCTAGAGCATGGCTTTGATTTTGCAACTAGAACAGATTGTTTTAAATACCTAACGGATTTAGGTTTTACTACACCTTTGTATTTCAATTTACCTGATATCAGTTACTTAGATTTGGATGAAGTCACTCAATCTGCTATTGAAGATATGCATTCGCTTTGCGAAGATGATGACTACTATTCTGATGGTTTAGTTCTTCAAGTTGATGATTTCAAAGCCTATAAGTCAATGGGTGGTGACAGCCATGCTGATTATGGTGGTATCGCATTGAAGATGGGGTACTGGGAACAGAACCTTTACTCAGGTTACGTTCAATATGTGTCTTGGTCTAAAGGAAAGACAAAACTAAACCCAGTTGCAGTTGTTGGTGTTGAACCTAACTTAGTACAATTTCAAGTAGATGGTGTTATCTATGAAGGGTTCTATGATTTGAAAGATAACTGTCCAAACTTCAACTTGATTTGTGCCGAGTTGGATAAATACGTTATCAACTATGAACGTGATTTGGGTGTACCTACTGGTGTAAAACATGAAGGTACTGGAATCTCAGGAAACCGTGTTCGACGTGTTCCAGTTTATAATGTAGCTGGAATGATTAAGATGGGTATCAAACTTGGTGGGGAAATTCATTTCCGTTATGACGGTGAATCAGGTGTTATTCCAACAACTGAATTAGGTGAAAGCTACAAGTCTCTAGGAGATATTAGCGATTACTTATACTATACTGATATTTAATATAAGCATTTAACTCGTCCGAAATGACGTAAAACTATGTCGTTTGCTCAGTTGCTCATTTCTTAACCACTTTAGAGCAACTCTAGTTACATTAATATGATACCACAGCGAGCTGACTACCGTTGTAAAATCAAGGCTTAAAACCCTTGTGGGTATCAACTTACAACCTCTTTTTTAAGAGGTTTTTTGTTTTTCTCCATATTATTTTATAATAAGTGTTAAAAAATAAGGTTTAACCCTGAGTATTTTAAAATTTCTATATTTTGTGGAGGGTTGCACATGAAATTGCAATATGAAGATGAATTTGAAAATGAAAATGAAGAGCAAGTCAACTTAGATGACATTGAGTTTTCTGAAGGTGAAAAAGATTTAGGTACTTCTCCACTTGACGATGACTTTGATGTTGTAGATGTCGAAGATGATGAAGATTCTGAAGATGAGGATTACGATTACTCAAACGAGGACTCTGAATTAAATGAAAGCTCAGATTTAGAAACAACTGATGAAGATTCTTCTGAGTCTGTTGATTTAGATAACTTGGAGTTTGATGAGGACTCTGATGATTTTGAGGATGAGTTCTCAGATGTTTTCGAGGATGAAGATGATGTTGTGTCAGAAAGTTCCTCAGTTGTAACTACGGAAGACTCATTGTTTGAAGAAATCCCAGCAACTGAAGAAGAGCTAAAGGCTGACGCCTTAGCATCGGTTGAGGATTTGGATAATTTATTGTCAGATGTAAAATACGAGCGAACCTATATGGACGCTATTCCTATCAACTCGATTGTAGCGTCTGAGCTTGTAAAATCTCTACGCTCAAAAACTATCAAAGGTCTAACTGCATCGGTATCTGATACCTCTGGTATTTTGAACCCTATTGATGTTATTGAAATGCCATCTTTAGACGATGATGATGAAAAACAATACATGATTATCTCAGGTCTTCGTCGAATGTATGCTACGATTCGTAATAACATCAGTACAATTCCTGCTTTCGTTTGGAAGTTTGCTGATTTTGAGAAAGCAAGTAAACTCGCCTTTCTTTTAGGTTTATTCATCAATAAGCAACAAGCTCACGATATGGAGGAAACTTGGTATGCCATGCAACAGTTGGAGCGTGATTATAACCTCAAACCAGCTAACATTGAGCGACTTTTTCCTAACTTGTTGCCAGGTGATGCTATGCGTCTAAAGGACGTTGCGTTGGGTGAGTTTGAAGAGCCTAAGAATTTATTATTCAGCGGTGAAAAGACTCTTGATGCGTCTTACAAATTACTTCAAAAACTTCGTAAGGAAGAAGATGAATTGGAGAGTGAAGACTCTCAGGGTATCTTATCTGATACAGAGTTAGGTCGAGATGCCGTTGTAGATGATGACAATCCTGATGATAATCTTTCTCACGCTGACGTTATGTCAATCTTGGAAATGGAAGATGAAATCGATTTAAGTGACTCAGAAATTTTCAATGAGAGTGCTGACGAAGGTTACGTTCAAGACCGTAGAGGTGATGGTGATGATGACTTGTCAACCGATGCTAAAAACAGAATTAAGACACGTGATAAAATGCTATGTCGAGTTTGTTGTTCAGTTGGTGTTGTTCAAGATGAAGAAGGTAACTGGAGTACTGAAGAAGACCCTAAATGGGAACGAATTGATGAACGTTACGCAGAGGATGCAGCAGCTTTCCTTTCAACCTTAACTGTTCACCATATCATTCCTAACCATGCAGGTGGAACTGATGACGATAATAACTTGATTACTTTGTGCTTGCTTTGTCACCACCGTTTGCACGTTATGGAAAAAATCGGTAAGATTTTGGTAGATGAAGAAACCTTTAAGCACATGAGTATTAAGGTTCAGCATGATGTGTTAGGTGCTTTCTACTTTGCACGTAAGGCAATTGAAGCTGGTGTTCGTAAAGGTCACAACCGTAAGCAACGTCAGGAACTAGCCTCTCAATCATTAAGACATAAATTCCCAGGTCGTGATATTAAGAACGATGGTGCATTGCTTCAAACTTTGGAGGGTAAATAATTGTAGGAAAGTCAGATTTTCTTCTATAATTAT